>Ga0222665_1000018_pt1 | contig 106551 bp, 90 predicted proteins | sample AntAcemetagen653_FD_179853 | JGI IMG/M metagenome (GOLD analysis project Ga0222665, IMG submission 179853) | Saline water microbial communities from Ace Lake, Antarctica - #653 | ecosystem: Environmental > Aquatic > Non-marine Saline and Alkaline > Saline | place: Antarctica: Ace Lake...
GGCAGAACAATTAAAAAGGTAGTATCTGCATAGAAGTAATATTTGTAGTGCCATACAGCATGGATTCAAAGATGCAACTCGTTGATTTTGCTTCTCTTTGCTAATTTAGCCTACAAAGATGGGTTAGGATTTATTTAGAAAATTTGGAGAAAATTTTGAAGATTCAATATAAAGCCGCCGTCATAATGACTTTGTTTGGATTTGTCATAGTAACCCTGCTTTCACTGTTTTATGACATTTATAATCAGAGAATTGCATTAGACAAAGATATGAAAAATATTAAAAGTCTCTCTGAAGCGGGTGCTTTGCATGTGGAGTCCAATTTTAAAGAAAAAGCAGCAATTGCCGTCACTATTTCCTCTGCACCGCTTATCAAGAGTGCACTTTTGATAAGCAATTCAAAATTTGCAGCATTACCTGATAATGCCAGGAGACATGAAATTGATAGACTAAATCAGCAATGGATGAAAACATCGGATGCAAACGATCCCTTCATCCGGGACCACATGACCAATTCTGTTGCAGAATATCTTAGGTATCAGCAAATAATTCTGCCTGAGGATTACGGCGAAATATTTCTAACCAACCGTTATGGGGTTATGATTGCCACTACCGGCAAACTGACCACTCTTGCTCATGCCCACAAATATTGGTGGGTTGCGTGCTATAATGATGGTCATGGTAGAATTTTTCTGGATGATCGTGGCTTTGATATAAGCGTTGAGGGCTATGTGCTTGGCGTGGTTATTCCAATTAAACATGAAAACGAGATAATTGGAATATTGAAATGCAACATGAATATCATGGGATCTTTGACCGATGTAGTCCAGGAGTTTAACCTTGGTAATTCCGGTATGTTGAAAATCGTGCGTACAGGTGGACTCATAGTGTCAGAACGTGACGTCACACCCCTATCAACCCAAGTAGACGAGTCGCTCGTTGATTTATTATGGCAAAAAGAGAATGGCACGGCGATCATCTCTGAAATTTACGGAAACCAACTCGTGGCTTTTTCTCCTATACGAATAACAATGGGATCAGAACAATTTGGTTTTGGAGGCAAGCAAGGACCGATTGATCACATCAAAGGAAATAAAGGGGAAGCTTGGCATACTGTTATCTATTACAGTGAAGAAGAAGCCATTGAAACTGCTCGTGAAGTAACAATCGTAATTATTATTGTCGGAATTATCTTCACCCTTTTAGCAGCTCTTGTCTCTTTGCTATTTGGCAAATGGATAGCCATGCCGATAGTTGCATTTTCAGCTACTGCCCAAGCGATTGGTGATGGAAATCTTGATACAAGAGCCAGTGAGCTCTCAAATGACGAGATTGGTTCTCTGGCAAAATCACTGAACAAAATGGCGAGAAATCTCCAAGGCACTATGACATCCAGGGACGAATTGCTCTATGAGGTCAAGCAGCGCAAAAAGACCGAAGAAGAGCTGGAAGGAACTATAGGAGAGGTTAAGGAAGCACTTGAAAAAGTAAAACTATTAAGTGGCCTTCTGCCGATCTGTTCCTATTGTAAAAAAATCAGAGATGACAAAGGGTATTGGAATCAGATTGAATCATATATTCATAAACATTCTGATACTGAATTTAGCCATGGTATCTGCCCGGAATGCGCTAAAAAATATTATCCCGATATGGATATTTATGATGATAATGGGGAGGTTACAGAGGACTAATACTGCATAATGGAATTCAAGGTTTATTATCCGAAAATCAAGTATTCATAGACCGGTTTTTTTAGGATATCAAAAATATGCCTCAACGAAAGTCCGGCAAAAAATACTTTCGGAAAATAATGGTTGAAAGTGAAGTTGAGAAAGGGAGCACTTTTACGGTTTATTTGCCCATCACCAAGAAACGTACCGGGGCAGCACCCTACCAGGAAGAAGAGCTTGCTTCTGGTACCGAGCGAATTTTGTTTATCGACGATGAAGCACCAATCGTCAAAATCGGCAGCCAAATTCTTGAACGGTTGGGGTATTCGGTTACAACGCGGACCAGTAGTGTAGAGGCATTAGAACTGTTTTGTTCAAAACCCAAAGATTTTGATCTTGTATTAACGGACATGACCATGCCGAACATGATCGGCGATAAATTGGCAGTTGAGCTGATGAAAATCCGTACAAATATTCCAATAATCCTGTGCACGGGTTACAGTAAAAAAATATCTGATAAAACAGCATCACAAATCGGTATTAAGGCCTTTGCATACAAACCCATCGTTAAAGCCGATCTTGCCAAAGCCGTTCGAAAAGTATTGGATGAGGCTAAAGGATCGGCTCAAGAATAATTATCCTATCCTTGACTCCAAGGCACCTTGAAAAAGTCAAAAATAGATTTCGTATACCTAAGTCCTTAAGAAGCACAAATCCTTGTTAATCTGGCCGTAAAAAACAATTCTAAAATTATTGGACTGTTGATGGTACGAGTTTTAGGCACGAAACCTTGATCGGAAAGCCGAACTGAAGAGGAAATGAAAAACACATACTGTATCAATCCCTTTAACCACATCTTTATATTTGAAAATATTTGAAGTTCTCCACTTCCTTGCCTAACCATTCGTAACATTCTTATATTACAGAAATTATACACGCCTGCTGACATATGTAGGACAAATAATGTCAAGCTAATTAAAAATATTACCACAAAAAAATCACGATAACAGCGATAGACTATTAACATTTTATGCTGTAGTATTTTTGAAAGATGAAATTAGATGTGTTGAACTGCACAGATCGCTCAGTTGAATTTCGGGGATTCATCAGGGCGAGCGCATTCCCCGAAAACTCGGCGAGTGGCTTACCACACGTAAGCAGGAGGTGCAAAATGAATACTTATCCTTATCTTCAAAAAGAACTCAGAAGTGGTAAAGAAAGACGCAAAAGCAGGGTTCCGGTCGGCATAACCTTTGAATTTATCGACCGCAGGCAGGCCGATAGCATCCTGTATTCAGACCCTGAAAGGCAAAGCAGTACGGATAGAAGAGGCCTGTACTGGGACCGAAGAAAACATAAAATGTCCTGTTATGGGTAGATGAAACATGTTTTTTTCCTGGTTCAGGAACCACATTATTTTGGATTCCGACGCTATCGGTCTTATGGGGTTTGGACGAAAAAGTTTTTAAAAGAGGAATTTGTCATGGACAAGATATTGTACGACAATGGGGGAAGGCGTTCAGGTATTGACAGGCATCAATACTTATACAGCCATATCCCTGAACGGAGGTCCGGCGATGAACGCAGATGCGGGAACGTTAGAAGACTAAAACCAAGACTGAAAGAACAATGGGCTTACGCGGTATCCAGGCCTCCGCGAGGTTCGTGCGGTATGTCAACGGCCTGACAACTTTCTAAGACAAAGGAGAACCCATGAAAGCAAAAGTTGTTGAAAAGGTTAAGTTTGCTCCCGGCAAGTGGAAAGAGGCCGGCCAGCTGATGAAAACGTTTAAGGAAGTTGGCGAGAAGCACGGATTCCCGCCATTTAAGATGTATGTTTATATCAGTGGCGGAGATGCGGTGCAGACCCTGAGTTTTGAGAGCGATTGGGACAGTCTTGCCAGCATGGAGACATTGATGGAGAAGATGTATGCGGACCCGGAAATTCTGTCGATGATGGAGAAGTGGGGAGGCGTGGTAGAAAGTCATGAAGTCTCCATATTAAAGGAGGTTACCCCTGAAGAACTTGGCATGGTGTAACGTAACGGACAAGATGCGGATTAACTTGCAGCCCGGCCTGTGGCTTTTGGGCCGGGATATAGGGTATCTCAGGGTCAGAGAGATAAAAAAATATAAACAAGGAGTGAATGATTGTTACTAAATCTTTTGGATGGTCTCCGTATTGCATTGGTTTGTGCTGCTTTCTTTTTTGGCTATCAAGTTGGTTATGCCGATGGGTACAACCCCATCGCGCAGCTTCATCTCATGGTTCCCCTCATCATCGTTGCTATTGCAGGGTTATCGGGATTGGAAGGTATTTTCTTTGGCAAAGAATCAGCTAAAAACAAAGGCTTTGAAGTGGGAAGTAACTACCAGAAACAGTCTGCCATTGCACTTCTATCCTACGCTGTGGTAGCTGTTATTGTGTATTTCTCTCAATGGGGCATCAAGGCCGAGCTCACCATTCTTTTCACTTTTATGTTCTTCTTTTTCTTTTCCGCTATCAACCACGGGATCGATGCAGTAAAACACAAAAACTATAAATGGCAGAATATCAATCGGCCATTTCTCACACTGATCCTTATCGCCGGTATGATTCATCCGGTTGTTTCTGCACTTAACATTTTGAACTAATTATTATTTTTCAGCAATTTTTGGAAAGGAGACAGATATGAAATCGTTAAAATTAGCACTGATATTGACATTAACTTTTGTATTCTTCACACAGCCTGTCCTGGCAGATCAGGAGGCCGCAATTGAAAAAAGCCTGGGCGAAAAACTTTTGTATCAATTATGGTCGGATATGAAAAAACCGGATATGGCGGCTATCGAAAATACAATTGCCGAGGGCTTTCAGTCCGTACACCAGTTTGGCTCAAGTAATCGTGAACAAGAAATAGAAGCAATCAAAGGTCTAAAACTTGGTAACTACACCCTGAGCGACATTAAAATAACTCGAAACGGGCCGGTTATTATTGTCACTTATTTTGTTTCCGTAAAAGAGACCATCAAAGGAAAGCTGCTTTCCAAAAAGCCGGCCCCCCGACTCAGCGCCTTCTTAAAGACGGATAGCGGTTGGAAATGGATAGCACACGCCAACCTCAAGCCTTTAAAGTAACAAAAAAATAAAAGAAGAATTAAAGATGATGAACTCGTAAAAAGTCCGATTTAGACGGTTTCGTAAAAAAAATTCAAATTCCCCCGAATAAATCTCTCGGGATAAAAAGGTGTGCAAATTTTGTAATTATGAGGCGTACTTGTCGTACGTTGAATGATTGCGAAATGCAGCACAACGCAGAAGTTGGACTTTTTACGAGACCGTCAAAGATCGGTGGAGGAAGAAATGAAGAGATATAAACATTGTATTATAGTGCTTATCATTTTAACCGTTTCAACAGTTATAGGTTGTGCCGGTCGCACTCATGTACAAAAAAATAATGTTGTATTTCAAACATCTACGATTAATGCTTTGCTCAAGGGAATTTATGACGGGGATGTAAGTTTCGGCGAACTGAAAAGCAACGGTGATTTTGGCCTAGGGACCTTTAATGCCCTGGATGGCGAGATGATTGGGCTGGAGGGCACATTCTATCAAATAAAGGTGGACGGTGTGGCATATCCGGTTGAAGATTCAATGAAGACGCCTTTTGCCGTGGTGACATTTTTTGCCCCTGACAAGACCGTGATGCTGGATACAACAAATAATTATAAGCAGTTAAAGACATATCTGGATGGTCTGTTGCCGTCACAGAATATATTCTATGCTATCAAGGTAGAGGGTAAATTTAAGTATATCAAGACGAGGAGCGTTCCCGGACAAAACAAACCTTATCCTCCTCTTTTAGAGGTGGTGAAAGAGCAGTCGATCTTTGAATTTCAGGATATAGAGGGAACTATTGTGGGGTTCCGTTCTCCTAACTATGTGCAAGGTATGAATGTCCCAGGGTATCACATGCACTTTATAACAAAGGATAGAAAAGCCGGAGGGCATTTGCTGGAATGCCGGATTCAAGATGTGAAGGTTGAGATAGACAATATCAATAATTTTTTTATGGCGCTTCCCCATGGCGGAGAGTTTTATCGTGTAGATTTAGCCCAGGACAAAAAAAAGGATCTGGAAACGGTGGAGAAAGGGACTTCGCGTACAGGTGTTGAGAAGTTGCCGATTGGCGGGCATCCTTAAATAAAAAAAAGGAGATTCTAATGGGTAAAAAAGCAGGGTTGTGTATTGCACTTTTTACAGTTTTTATGCTCGTCAGTTGTGGACATGTGCAGAAAGAAAAATTTGACACGACACAATTGAAAACGGCGAAATTAAAGTTTGGAAAAGCTATTGACAGTGGAAATATTGATGATATCGCCGACATGTATACAGAAAATGCCATGATCATGCCTAATTTTGGAAATATCGTTCGATCGAGAGCGGAAATCAAAGAATTTTGGAAAAGCGATTTGGTTAAACAGTTTATTTCACGAAATGATGTCGAGGTCGAAATGGACGGATATGGCGATATTGCCTATGAAGTTACTCAGTATGAGTTTGAATACCAGCAACAGGGGCGGAAACCGACATGGGTGCCGAGTAAAAATGTTCATATCTGGAAGAGAATAACGGATGGAACATGGAAGTTGCATATCGATATTTGGAACAATAGCATGTCGGGTTTTCAGGATTAAGGAACAGTATTACGAAAAAAACCGCCGCTGAAATCCTTAAGGGAGAATAAAATAATGAAAAGATTTGGAACGCTTTTTATCATGGTCATTATGATTTGTTTTTCAAACACCGCCATAGCTGCCGTCAAAATTAAACTCGGTGTTGTGACCAAACCAGGTTCGGCACAAAACATTGTTGCAGAAAAATTTCAGGAACTTATTGAACAGCGATCCAAAACTAACATCAAGGTACAAATCTTTCATTCCGGCTCGCTCGGTAGTGAAACCGAGATTTTACAACAGGTGCAAATGAATACCGTTCAAATGGCTATTGTCACAGGTGGTCCTTTTGACACGTTTGATTCCCTGGCGAGTGTCATTAATTATCCCTTTCTTTTTAAAAATTATACGCAGGCAGATACCATACTGGACGGCCCGTTAGGAGCCGAATTGCTGAAAAGCCTGGAAGAGTCGGGATTTAAAGGCCTTTGCTTTTCTGAAAATGGCTTTAGAAATCTTACCAACAACAAACGACCGATTAAACGCCCCGAAGATATTAACGGACTAAAAATCAGAGTTATGGTCTCTCCCATCCACAAAGCCATTTGGCAGGCCCTGGGGGCGAATCCTGTCCCCATGCCCTGGCCAATTTATACTGAATTGAAACAGGGCGTGATCGACGGTCAGGAAAATCCGCTCTGGGTCATGGAAATTTATAAATTCTATGAAATTCAGAAATACATGACCCTTACCCGCCATGACTATTCCTACCATATTGATGTGGCCTCGCTCCAATGGTGGCAAACGTTAAACGCCGAAACCCAAAAAATGATTCAAGAGGCCATGTATGAGGCCGCTGTGTTCCAGCGTAAAGATAATCGGTCAAAAAATGCAGCCCGGCTTAAGTTTCTTAAAGAAAAAGGTATGCAGGTGGAAGAACATCCCGATATTGATGCCTTTCGCTCTCGGGTGGCAGGCTTCAAGGATATGGATATATACCAGGATCCAAAAGTTCAGGCCTTGCTTATAAAAATATTGGATGCAACCAAATAATAAACCATTCACGTATTGCCAACAAGTTTGACGGTAAAAAAAATTAAGATTTTTTGTGAGTTGCTCGAGAATGAAAAAATGAAGCCCAAAATTTCAAGATTTACAAAACAAACCTTCATTGATATTGAATCCATGCTGATGCAAGTTTCAGGCACGTAACCTTGACCGAAAAAAGGTGAACATATTCAGCCGGACTGCATTCACCCTGTCTTCAATTCTTAACCCCATAGATTCCTTAATCATTCCTACATCATGGGGTATCTACACTTCGCTCCGACAGGCATTAACCATTTTAGCCCATGCCGATTATTGAACACTCCCGCGGATCGTATTTTATCATTATAATATCAATAAATTATCCACAATATCAACTTGTGCGGATGCCGTTTCTTGAACACAAACAGCCATAGTTCAATAAAAAAACATCGCTCTTAAGAAAATGTTTTTGAGGTCCACCCATCTGTTGGCATAAAACAGGACCTGAAGTTGATTGAGGCGAGATACCGGATACTGGTTTCCGGATACTTGATATTTATTAGGAATCACTACATTTTTTATCCAGGATCAAGCATCGGGCATCCAGGATCAGTCCGATTGATAATACAGTCAATTATTTTTTATTGCCGGTTGTGGCACGTTAATTGCTTTATTTTAAGGGCAAAGAACATGAACCGGTAATCTTCAATCGGAATCGTTCACATTAAAAAATAGCCCTATGTTAGGTAAAGGTTCAAACAAGGGGTTAGACGATACCATTGTATATACTTTTTATTGTCATTCGGAGAAATTCAAAATGCCCGGAAAACCGACCTATGAAAAATTGGAACAAAGGAATAAGGAAACAGAACAAAACGCCAAGAAACCAGAGGTGTTGCCCGCAGGAAATGAGAACATACTTTTTATTGACGATGAGGAATCCTTAGGAAAAATGGTGATGCGGATACTGGAACATTTTGGGTATCAGGTGGAAACCAAGACCAATCCTGCAGAGGCTTTAGAGCTGTTTCGTTCCGCACCGGACCGATTTGATCTGGTGATTACCGACATGAACATGCCGCAGATGACCGGTCAACAGCTGGTAAAGGAGATCCTTGACATCCGCCCGGACATGCCGATTATTCTTTGTACCGGTTCCAGAGAAAAAATATCTGAAGAAACGGCAGGGGAACTCGGTATCAAGGCTTTGGTATTCAAGCCTTTTGTAGCCCGTGATTTTAGCATCACGGTTCGGAACGTACTGGACAAAAAACCAATTTAAGATTTTTACTTGACTCGATCTTGTAAAATATGGGTTTTCAAAATTTTCTCATTGTAAGCTAAGATTGATGAACTCGTAAAAAGTCTGATTTGAACGGTTTCGTAAAAAGTTCAAATTCCCCCGAATAAATCTTTCGGGATAAAAAGGCGTGCAAATTTTGTAATCATGAGGCGTGCTTATCGTACGTTGAATGATTGCGAAATGCAGCACAACGCAGAAGTTGGACTTTTTACGAAATCGTCTGACTTGAAACTCCATTTTATACCGGAAGAATTACCATTGTTTTTTAAAAAAAGGAAAGTCTATATTCTACTAACAAATAACAGATAAATGGTAACTCTCAATTGTGTGTTTTCGCTCAATTGGGGTTATAGTTGCCCTACTGGCAAGCATATCGTTACCACAAGCCTTTTCATAAGCGAAAACCTCGCCATCGGGTCTCGGGTGTCAGGTTTCAGGTTTCAGGTGTCAGGAATCGCCAGACCTGAAACCTGAACACTGACACCTGAAACCTACATGTCCCCTGACACCTGAAAAGCCTTCGGAGCCACGGTTTGTCAATAGAAAGCCATCGGCGTTTACCAAAGGTCTTGATTTCCACCCGGGGCGTTGTATAAAATCTCGAAACGATTTTATAACTTGACACCAGTATAAAATAAAAATACAACGCAGCTAATTTTTTGGCAAAGGGATGTTGATCGGATTTGATAAAGTGGAACATATTAAAGGGATTGTAATAATTGTAGGCAACTTCGGCAGCGGAAAGACCGAGGTTGCCGTAAATCTTGCAGTTCATCGGAAGCGCTCAGGTATAGACGTTCGCATAGCGGATCTTGACCTTGTTAACCCCTACTTTAGAACCCGGGAGGCAAGGAAACCCCTTGCTGAACTGGGCATTGAGGTGGTTCTACCCCCGGAAAAATATCTTCAGGCGGATCTGCCCATTTTAAGCCCTGCCATAGCCGGTCTAATCCGCCGGCCGAGCCAGCTGACTCTGATAGACGCAGGAGGCAATGACGTCGGCGCCACCGTCCTCGCAAGCCTTGCAGATCCATTTCGGAAAAAGCGCGTGCATATGCTCCAGGTTGTGAATCCGTATCGACCATTTACGGAGACAATAGCCGGTTGTTTGAGAATGCGCGATCAGATCGAAAAGGCTTCCAAGATGTCCATCACCGGTATCGTTGGCAATGCAAACCTCATTGATGAAACCACAGTAGAACATATATATAAGGGATATGATTTTGTTAAAGCATTGTCTGACCGGAGCCGGTTGCCCCTTGAGTTTATCACGGCATCGGCAGAACTTTTGCCTGAAATAGATGTTAAGCGGTTTTTCTGTCCGGTCTTACCTATACAAAGACAACTTGTTCCGCCGTGGAAAAAGGCGGTCCGGTTGAAAAAATAAGCTGTTGAGGAGTTTATCCGGGTTATTATCCTGGATATTATTTTCGCTTTTTTGGCAAAAATATTTTAAATATCGAATAACGAATGTCGAATGATGAAAGTCGAAGTAATTCCACAGTGAAATGGACTGCTGTATTTCACGGTATAAATTTCTTATCATTTTTATTCATATAAAGAAACAGAGCGAAGCGATTCCATCCTTCGTCATTCGAAATTCCTTGTTCGATATTCGATAGTTATATTGATTAGAAGTTTATTTATAGCTCGAATGAAAATTTTAAGCATTACCCTTTTGGTTCCGGCTGATCCTGGTTAAACTTTAAGTCTTTAAATTTTTATGAGGAGTCAGAATTTATGGCATATAAACATACGATTAATAATGAATTATGCAAAGGATGCGGACTATGTGTCAGTGTATGCCCAAAAAATGTCCTGGAAATTTCCGATCAAGTTAATTCTATGGGTTATTTTCCTGCGTATCAGGCACGCCCCGAAGACTGTATCTACTGTACAACATGCTGCATCATGTGCCCTGATGTAGCCATAAGCATAACCAAAGTTGTTGAAGAAAAAGCAGCTCAAGAATAAACGGAGGAAAAACATGGGCAAAATATTAATGAAGGGAAATGAAGCAATCGGAGAGGCGGCAATCAGGGCTGGATGCCTGAATTACTTTGCCTATCCCATTACCCCTCAATCTGAAGTTGCGGAATACCTTTCCCACCGCATGCCGGAAGTGGGCGGTGTATTTTTACAGGGTGAAAGTGAAATCGCCGTGGGGAATATGCTTTTTGGTGCCGCGGGATGCGGCGCCCGGGTTTTTACCACGTCATCGAGCCCGGGGATAAGCCTGATGAGTGAAGCCATCAGTTATATCGCCTCAGCCCAGTGCCCGGTTGTTTTTGTTAACATTGTCCGCGGCGGTCCCGGACTGGGTGGGATCCTCCCTTCCCAGGCAGATTATTTTCAGGCCACAAAAGGGGGAGGGCACGGGGATTACCGGTTGCTTGTTATGGCGCCGGCAAGTGTTCAGGAAGCGGTTGAGATGGTAATGAAGGCATTTCCTCTGGCGGAAAAATATCGAAACCCGGTGATGATTTTAGGTGACGGTCTGATCGGACAGATGATGGAACCGGTTGAATTCCCGGAGCATCTCAAATCCGAACCGAGCAATAAGGATGACTGGGCCACAAACGGTATGGATACTCGCAAAAGCAATAAGCAAAATTTGGTCAAATCATTATTTTTGAATGCGGAACTGCTGGAAGAACATAATATACTCTTAAAGGCAAAGTATGATCGCATGAAGCAAGAAGAGGTTCGATACGAATCTTATAACGTGGATACGGATTACCAGGCGCTTATCGTCAGCTTCGGTACTATGAGCAGAGTTTGCAGAACCGTCATTGATAATTTAAAAGCCCAAGGTTTCGAGACGGCCATGATAAGACCTCAGACCCTCTTCCCCTTTCCTGAAGAGCCGATAAAGCAAGCCGCTTTAAAAGAAAGCTGCAAGGTTGTATTTAGTATCGAGCTGAACATGGGGCAGATGGTTGAAGATGTGGAACGGAGCGTTCAGGGAAATCGCCCGGTTCACTGGTATGGGAAAGCCGGTGGTGATGTACCTACGCCGGAAGAAGTCATCGAGGTAATCAAATCTTTTTTTTAAAGTGGGATGTGAGATCTCAAGTCTTCATTCACATATGGCATGAGGAGCAAATATAATGGCAAAAACATTTAAGAAACCCCAAGCCCTTTCCGATCAGCCGACGCATTACTGCCCGGGTTGTACACACGGTATTATTCACCGTCTGGTGGCCGAAGTTATCGATGAACTGGGGATCAGGGGCCGGACGGTCGGTATTGCACCGGTGGGGTGTGCGGTTTTGGCCTATAATTATTTTACCTTCGATTTTCAGGAGGCGGCCCATGGACGGGCGCCGGCAATGGCCACGGGAATAAAACGGGTTCGGCCTGACTTGATCGTTTTTACCTATCAAGGAGACGGTGATCTGGCAAGTATCGGAATGGGAGAGATTATACATGCTGCCAACCGGGGAGAAAAGTTTACGACAATATTTGTTAACAACACGGTATATGGCATGACCGGAGGCCAGATGGCGCCGACAACATTGCAGGGCCAGCGAACCACGACCTCTCCTGCAGGACGTAATGTTGAAGAGGTCGGCATGCCGATTAAAATGGCCGAGCTGATTTCTGCTTTGGAGACGCCTGCATATGTTACGAGACAGACCGTGCTAAAGCCAAAGTACGTAGTCAGGGCCAAGAAAGCCATTAAAAAAGCGTTCCAGTATCAGCTGGAAGGCCGATGTTTCAGCCTTGTGGAGCTGGTAAGCACATGCCCTACCAACTGGGGCCTTACTCCGGTGGAAGCCATAAAGTGGGCCGAGGACAACATGCTTCCCTATTTTAAGCTGGGCGAATACAAAACACCCGATACGGTTGAGGAGGACTGAATGCAACGTGAAGTGATGTTTGCCGGTTTTGGAGGTCAGGGCATTCTGTTGATAGGGAATATCCTAGCACACTCTGCTATGGAAGAAGGGTATGAGGTGGCGTGGGTTCCTTCTTATGGTCCGGAGATGCGTGGCGGGACCGCATATTGTCTGGTGGTTATCAGTGACAGGTCGATAGGTTCTCCGATTATCAGAAACCCGATGCATCTGGTGGCCATGAATCATCCTTCTTTGGAAAAATTTGCACCCAAGGTAAAGCCAAATGGTGTTGTCGTTATAAATAGTTCATTAATCCACATTGGTTCGGGCCGCGATGATGTTGACGAACTTCTGGTGCCGGCCAATGATATTGCAAAAGACCTGGGAAGCATAAAAGTGGCCAATATTGTGGCACTTGGCGCTTTTGTTGCCCGGAGTAAAATAGTGGATTTTGAATTGGTACGAAATTGCGTTAAAGAAAAATTTTCTTCAAAAGAAAAGCTTATTCCCATAAATATGGCGGCTCTTGAAGAAGGAAAAAAAATTGCTCAAATCAAGTGAGTTTCAAAACCAATAACCCGGACAAGCAGGAAAAGTTACAAGTGAGCTAAAGTTTGAAGTGAACTAAAGTTAAGGAGTCGCCTTGCTCCGACTTTTACACAAATTGGCAGTGTTCCTTAATTTTAGGCATTTTAGATCATTTTAGGCACTTCACACTTAATTGTCTAAGCAATTTTTTGCCACAAAAAACACAAAAATAATTACTAAGCGCCTAAAGATGAAGTTATCTATTCCCGATTATATTCTATCAATAAAACCGTATGCTCCCGGAAAACCCTTGGAAGAGCTTGAAAGGGAATATGGGATTGCTGATTCCATAAAACTCGCCTCCAATGAAAACCCTCTGGGTCCCTCTCCCATGGCGGTTAAGGCCATCAAAAATGCCATTGGAAAACTCAACCGGTATCCTGACGGAAGCGGATATAATCTTATTCAAAAAATTTCTGAACATCTGGGGGTATCGCCACAGAACATCGTGTTAGGAAACGGTTCCGATGACATTATCGGTATGCTTACCTGCGGATTTCTTGAGCCGGGTGATGAAGCCATTCTTCCACATCCTTCTTTTTTAATGTATGAAATTATGATTCTCAGCGCCGGTGCAATACCGGTAGTTGTCCCCTTGAAGCAGCTTTCAATCGATTTGCAAGCAATAAACAAAAGCATTACATCAAGAACCCGTATGGTTTTCTTGTGCAATCCCAATAATCCTACCGGAACGGTTGTTTTTAAAGAAGATTTTGAAAATTTTCTAAAAAAAATTCCACCGGACGTGATTGTAGTGGTGGATGAGGCGTACATTGAATTTGTTCGTGATCAAGCCTGTGCGAAAAGCATTGAATATCTTGATAACGACAGACCTTTGGTTACGCTTCGAACCTTTTCCAAAGTTTATGGTCTGGCCGGGCTTCGGATCGGATATGGCGTTATGCCGGATGAAATAGCAAATCTGTTGAACAGGATCAGACTGCCGTTCAATACCAATTCCCTGGCTCAGACCGCCGCCGGTGCAGCGCTTGAAGACACGGTTTTTTTTGAAAAGGTCATAACCCTCATACATCAAGGTCTGGATTTTTTATATGATTCTCTGGACAGGCTGGGAGTAAAATATTTTCCAACACAGACAAATTTTATCCTCATAGATGTTTGCAAAGACGCCGATGCAATTTATGAAAAAATGCTCAGACAGGGGGTTATTGTAAGGTCCATGAGATCGTATGGTTATCCTCATTATATCAGAATCAATGCCGGACTTCATGAAGAGAATGTCAGGTTTATCAAGGCGCTTGAGAACATCCTGAAATAATACCAGACTGTTATTTTGAAACCTCTCATTATCACAATAGACGGTCCCTCAGGAGCGGGCAAGACAACGGTAAGCAAGTTACTGGCCCATGGTCTGGGATACAGTTATATTGATACGGGTGCGCTTTACAGAGGGGTTGCCCTAAAGGCAATGTCAGCGGGCCTGAGTCCCGATGACGATGCCGGTCTTGAAAATATGTTAAGCTCCCTGAAAATGAAATTTGTGTCCGGTGAAAAAGGGCTGCGTCTGATATCAAACGATTCGGATATCACGGATAAAATCCGGACGCCTGAAATATCCATGTTCGCATCGGCAGCGTCTGCAAGACCGGTGGTAAGAAATTTCCTTTTGGATTTGCAAAGGGATCTGGGCAGAAACAAAGGGGTTGTGTTTGAGGGACGTGACATGGGTACCGTGGTGTTCCCGGATGCGGATGTGAAGTTTTATCTGGATGCATCACACAAAACCAGGTCGCTCAGACGGTACCAAGAATTAAAATCGGAAACCTCTCAAACATTACAAGACGTGGAGAAGGATATCAAGCGCCGGGACAACAATGACAGTGCCAGGGATTTGGCACCCTTAAGGCCTGCAGAAGATGCTGTGATAATAGATTCCACCCATCTTTCTGCCCGGGATGTTGTTGATCGGATGTTGAATGTTATTGAGAATAAAATAATCATTGTTTTTTAATGATTACTCTGATATCAAATTCGGTTAGGCTATATTTTATGTAATATGGTCAAATAAAAATAGACTAGGGGGTATTTTGTTTCATGGAAAATCTTGAAAAAAACGATTCAACCAAAGATGTAAGCTTGAATGCTTTGTCTGATGAGTCTGTTAGTAACCCATCAGATGAAGCACGTATTGAGGAAAAAGAAATATTGAAAACCGATATGTCTGTTGAAGATGCAGTGTCCCAAGACGCGCAAAATGAGAAAGACGGTCCCGTGGAACTCCGGGAAACAGATGAAACACCGGTGGAAGTTCGGGAAACAGATGATGGTTCAGAATCTGCTCAGGAACCGAGTCAAGAAGCAGAGCCTGCTCAGGAACCGAGTCAAGAAGCAGAGCCTGTTCAAGAACCGAGTCAAGAAGCAGAGTCTGCTCAGGAACCGAGTCAAGAAGCAGAGCCTGCTCAGGAACCGGGTCAAGAAGCAGAGCCTGCTCAAGAACCGAGTATAGAAGCAGAGCCTGCTCAGGAACCGGGTCAAGAAGCAGAGCCTGTTCAGGAAACGAGTCAAGAAGCAGAGCCTGCTCAAGAACCGAGTCAAGAAGCAGAGCCTGTTCAAGAACCGAGTGTCAGCCCGGAAAAAGGTCAAAAACCTGCCGACGACATGGAAAGCTTGATGGATATGTACGAAGAAAGCTTCAAACGTTTTGCTGAAGGGTCAGTGGTTACCGGCCGGATAATTTCAGTTGATAAGGATCATGTGTTGGTTGACATCGGGTATAAATCAGAGGGACAGATACGCGCTCAAGAATTCATGGATGAAGAGGGGAATTTAAACGCCACTGTTGGTGATCCGGTTGATGTCATGGTAGAATGGTGGGATGACGAAGAAGAACGGGTTGTCCTTTCCAAAGAAAAAGCAGCCAAGGTCAAGGTATGGGAAGAAATTAAAAAAGCTTATGAGGAAGAAAGAACCGTTGAGGGCGTTATTATAAATCGTGTCAAAGGCGGCTTTTCCGTGGATATCGGTGTCCAGGCCTTTTTACCCGGTTCACAGGCAGATTTGCGTCCCATCCGCAAGCTTGATGAGATGGTTGGGAAGGAATTTACTTTCAAGATCCTAAAATATAACCGAAAACGGAGCAATATTGTTTTATCAAGAAGGGCTATTCTTGAAGAGGAACGCAACGCCAGCCGAGCTTCAACATTAGCTTCCATCCACGATGGTCAAGTAGTTGAAGGCGTTATAAAGAATATCACGGAATATGGGGTATTTGTTGATCTTGGTGGTGTGGACGGTTTGCTCCATATTACAGATATTTCATGGGGACGAGTGAAACACCCTTCGGAACTCTTTTCAGTCGGTGACCAGATCACTGTGAAAGTTTTGAGTCTTGACCTTGAAAAAGAGAGAGTTTCATTAGGCAAGAAACAACTTGCCGAAGACCCCTGGTTAACCGCTTCAGAAAAGTACCCGGTAGGTTCCCGCATTAATGGAAAAGTAGTCAGTCTGACAGATTATGGTGCATTTGTTGAATTGGAAGAAGGTATTGAAGGACTCATTCACGTTTCTGAAATGTCGTGGACCCGAAAGATTCGTCATCCTTCCAAGGTCGTTTCTGTGAGTGAGGAAGTTGAGGCCGTGGTCCTTGACATCAGGCCTGAAAACAGACGCATTTCTCTTGGCATGAAGCAGGTTGTTCCGAATCCGTGGGACGTCATTAGTGAAAAGTATCCTGTAGGGACAACTATTGAAGGTAAAATAAAGAATATCACCGACTTCGGTCTTTTTATCGGTATCGGTGAAGGAATCGACGGTCTTGTTCATATTTCCGACCTTTCTTGGACAAAACGGATAAAACATCCATCGGAGTTATATAAGAAAAATGATGTGATTCAGGCCATAGTTCTTGATATTGAGAAAGATCAGGAACGGTTTTCTCTCGGAGTAAAGCAGTTGCAGACGGATCCATGGAAAACTGTGGATGAACGCTATGAGGTGGGGAAAGAGATAACCGGTACGGTGACCAATCTTACAGATTTCGGGGTTTTCGTGGAACTCGAAGAAGGTATAGAAGGGCTTGTACATGTTTCTGAAATCAGCAAGGAAAAAGTGAAAACTCCTGTCGGTAAATTTAACGTCGGCGATGTCATTGCCGCCAAAGTTATGAATATCAACAGTGTGGAAAGACGGATCGGCCTTTCCATCAAGCGGCTTGAGATTGAGGATGAACAGAGTCTGCTGACCGAGTATGTCAATAACGCGGGACCCGCAACATCAACCTTCGGGGAGATTTTACGTGAAAACCTTCAGGAAAAGTTGAATGACAACAATTAACCGATAACCGTTTACCAAATAACAAATGTTCTCGCGCAGGCATCCATATCTTTTTTTTATCCTGACTTTTTCATCTGTTGTTGCCACAGCAATAATAGTGATGACGTTTCTGTTTGTCCTGGGGACAAAAGATGCTGAATTTGAATTCGGAGAGAAAGTCGGCATCATAGAAATCCAAGGAATTATTTCGGATTCTAAAAAAGCACTCCATAACCTAAAGCGCTTCCGGGAGGATAGCTCTATCAAAGCCATCGTGATTCGCATTGATTCTCCGGGAGGCGCTGTTGGTCCTTCACAGGAAATCTTCAGGGAAATCAGAAAGACTTCAAAATCAAAAAAAGTTGTGGCTTCCATGGGTTCAATTGCTGCTTCCGGAGGATATTATATTGCTGCAGGAGCAGACGGAATCGTTGCCAATCCAGGAACCATAACCGGCAGCATCGGGGTTATCATGGGGTTTACGAATTATCAGCAACTGCTCAGTAAAATCGGACTGGTTCCCATTGTGATCAAAAGTGGCGAATACAAAGATATTGGATCTCCGGTTCGAAAAATGAAGCCTCAAGAAAAGAAAATCCTTAAAGATTTTGCAAGAAAAATACACCGGCAATTTATTCAAGATATTGTTGAAGGCAGAAACATGGATAAGGACAAGGTGGAATCACTTGCTGATGGACGTATCTTTACCGGAGAAGAATCAAAAAAACTGGGTCTGGTAGACCGAATTGGGAATTTTGAAGATGCCGTTGAATGGGCCGGGCGTCTGGGAGGTATTAAAGGAAAAATCTCTACGGTTTATGCCCGGGAGAAAAAATTTTCACTTATAAAATATATTGCGGATTCATCTGGTAAAGCATTATTAAATCAAATCACAGATCCATCTTTGTCTGCAAATTATTTATATGCACCGCAAAAAACCGTTACCCCTGAACCCTGAACCCCTAAACCTTTGGCATTTGCCGCAGCAAGCCCCATTTGTCATTCAAAAACCGTGATGTCTCCCCGCCCCTTGCGGATAACTTCAGGCATGTCGTTAATCAGGGATATGACACTTGAAGGGTGCCCAGGGACAGGTCCACCGTCGATTACCACATCTATTCTGGGATGGAAAAAATCATGAATAAGGGACGGGTCGAAAAAATTGGTGCCATCAGGCATTGTGGCGCTTGTGGTGATAACGGGATTCCCCAGCGTTTCAACCAGTTCAAGGCAAATCGGATGATCCGGCACACGTATTCCGGCGGTTTTCCGCTTGGTAAGCATGATTTTGGGAACCAGCTTGGATCCTTCCAAAACGAATGTGTAAGGACCCGGCAAAAGTCGTTTCATTGTTTTATATGCATAATTTGAGACCTTGGCATAATCACTGATATTTTTAAGTCCAGAGCAGATAAAGCTAAATGGTTTTATTCTATTTCTCTGTTTTAACTGGTAAATCTTTTCAATCGCCTTTTTATTCATAATATCGCATCCGATTCCGTAATAGGTGTCGGTTGGATAGGCGATAATACCCCCTTTTTTAAGGATCTCGACAACCTGTGTGATAAGTCGTCCCTGGGGATTTCTGGAGTTTATTTTAATCAGCATCACCGTTATCTATTACGGGTATTCACCCAATGTCAAGGCGACTGATGAAAAATCCCGGGGAAAACCCATTTGTTTTGGGTGCAGCGTAGCGACGGCGTGTTTCTCTTGGAAACTGACTGACTATTTGAAGGGCTTTAGCACGCGTTGGCCCAATCCGAATAAAATTATGACTTAAAAAATCAATAGGATAATTTAGCGGCGAATTGTTATTAACACCTCTGGCGCGGCTTGGGATTAGGGGTGCTTAAGTACAAGTTTCAGTCGGTTGGAAAGAGATATACGCCGTTGTGAAGCGTTCCCCCTGTATTTGGATTCAAACGCGTTTACCTTGTGAAAAATCCAGACGAATAAAGATTGCAAAAGACAGCTCCATTTGTTATTCGATTTTATAAAAATACACGAGGGATTTTCAGAGATCTGTTCCCATGGGTCGGCCTCTGAGTTTTAGATGAACATGATAACTCAACAAAATCTTTCACAAAATCCTTCAGGGAGAAACTTATGAAAAAAGAACAACTTGAAGAGGCTTTTTCTTTTGACGATGTTTTATTGTTGCCGGGCTTTTCTGATGTTCTGCCCAGGGATGTTGATATCCGTACCCCCTTGACAAAAAACATTACATTAAACATTCCCATAGTCAGTGCTGCCATGGATACGGTAACAGAGGCTGACACCGCCATAAGTATGGCCCGTGAAGGCGGGATGGGGTTTATACACCGAAACATGAGTATTAAAAGCCAGGGTGTTGAAGTTGACCGGGTTAAAAAATCGGAAAGCGGTATGATCGTCGATCCGGTAACCATTCATCCGGATCAGCCGGTTCATGAAGTTCTGAAACTTATGGAAAAATATCGCATTTCCGGAGTTCCGGTTACCATAGGGAATCGACTGGTAGGTATTGTGACAAACAGGGATCTAAGATTTGAAACAAATCTTGAAAAGAAAGTTTCTGAAGTCATGACCAAAGAAAAACTGATTACTGTTTCAGAAGGAATTTCACTGGAAGATTCAAAAAAACTGCTGCATGAACACCGGATAGAAAAGCTTCTTGTTGTCGATTCAGAGGGGATGCTGATCGGAATGATAACCATAAAAGATATTGAAAAGATAAAAAAATACCCCAATGCCTGTAAGGACCATATGGGCAGACTCAGAGTGGGGGCCGCCATAGGCGTCGGCCCTGATATGGAGGAGCGTGCAGAGGCGCTTCTGAAAGCGGGAGCGGATATTATTCTCATCGACACCTCTCACGGACATTCAAAAAACGTACTTGATGCAGTAAGAAATTTAAAAAATAATTTCAAGAAAATTGAACTGATCGCCGGAAATGTGGGTACGGCAAAGGGAGCCGAAGCCCTTGTTAAAGCAGGTGTGGACGGAGTTAAGATCGGGATTGGACCTGGCTCTATCTGTACCACTCGTGTTGTTGCAGGTGTCGGGGTACCTCAGATCACCGCAATCATGAACTGCAAGTCGGTATTTAACAAAACCGGTGTTCCCTTGATTGCTGACGGCGGCATTAAATTTTCAGGTGATATTACAAAAGCCGTGGCCGCAGGGGCTCATGTGATAATGATTGGCGGTCTTCTTGCAGGAACCGAGGAGGGTCCGGGTGAGTTGGTTATTTACCAGGGCCGCAGCTATAAGGCGTATCGGGGAATGGGTTCCATAGAAGCCATGAGAAAAGGAAGCAGGGACAGGTACTATCAGGGTGAAGATGACTACGGCGACAAACTGGTTCCGGAAGGTATTGTGGGCCGTGTGCCCTATAGAGGAAGCCTTTCCGATAATATTTTCCAGCTTGTTGGAGGGCTAAAGGCGGGAATGGGATATGTGGGATGCCGAACTCTGGATGAACTCAGGGAAAATGCACGTTTCATAAAGATCAGCGCGGCCGGCATGCGTGAAAGCCATGTCCATGACGTAATTATTACCAAAGAGGCTCCCAATTACCGTCTCGATTAGTCCCCAAAATGTGGAGTAAAGATGCGCGCCTAAAGGACCAGGCTTTGGTTTGCCACGGAGGGGATTTGCTTTCTTGGCAATTCATTGACTTATTGAAATTCCAAATATCAAATTCCAAATCATTTACCCTGTTAAATAATGCTTCGCATTAAATCTACGATTTATTTAACAGGGCAGGCAATTTCCAATGACCGAAATTCGAAAATCCAAACAATGTCTCGCCCTGGAAGGTTTTGGTCACGCACAGCGCTTGCGCTGCGTGTTGAATATTGGGATTTGTAATTTATTTGGAATTTGTGATTTTAGACACAAAACTCCAAGGCAGAGCCGGGGAACTCTGACTCCCGCAATGCGGGACAGGCTTGGCCCATCGAAGATCCCGCTTCGCGGGGAAGGATCAGGTTTTTAGTGATAAAATTAAAATGACAGAGACCACACCCAATTTTGTACACCTTCATGTGCATACCCAATACAGTCTTCTTGACGGAGCCATAAGGATCGATCCGCTGTTAAAGCGTGTCGCAGATTTTGATATGGACGCCGTGGCGATCACCGACCATGGCACCATGTTCGGAGCCATGACGTTTTATGAAAAGGCGAATAAGGCCGGAATAAAACCGATTATCGGGTGCGAATGCTATGTGGCCCCGCGACGTCTTACCGAAAAAACCCCCCTCGATAAAAAGGGTCTTTCCCATTTGATCCTTCTGGCTGAAAATCAGGAAGGATACCGGAATCTTTGCAAACTGGTCACCATTGCCCAGCTTCAGGGATTTTATTACAAACCCCGCATCGACAAAGACGTTCTGAAACAATACATCAAAGGGCTTATCGGATGTTCAGCATGTTTGCACGGCGAAATCCCCAGACTGATTCAGGAAAACCGAATAGATAAGGCTGATGAGGCCGCCCGCTTTTACCTTGACCTGTTCGGCGAGGGGAATTTTTTCCTGGAAGTTCAAAATAACGGTATAGATATACAGGAAAAAGTGAACCAGGCCCTTTTGGATATGAGCAAAAGACTTTCCATTCCCCTGGTTGCCAGCAACGATTGTCATTACCTGGACAAAGAAGATGTTCGTGCTCATGATGTACTTTTGTGCATCCAGACAGGAAAAACCGTTCATGACACGGACAGACTGCGATTTAGAACCGATCAACTCTATTTAAAATCAAAAGCCGAAATGTATTCCGCTTTTAAGGATTATCCGGGTGCTCTTGAAAATACCGTGGATATCTCCGGACGCTGCAATATAGAATTCGACTTTAACTCGTATCATTTCCCGAAATTTGAAACCCCATCCCTGCAAACAGTAGATGAGGTTTTTGAACAAAAGGTAAGGGATGGGTTTAAGTCCATCTTCAAGCGAATAAAAACAAAGAATCCCGACGTTGATAAAAAACTTTATGTTGACCGTATCGAAAAAGAAATTGCCGTCATCAATTCCATGGGGTTTCCGGGGTATTTCTTAATTGTGGCCGACTTTATCCGATATGCCAAAGAAAATAATATTCCCGTGGGACCCGGAAGGGGGTCTGCGGCAGGAAGCCTTGTTGCGTATTCCCTTGGAATCACAGACCTTGATCCCATTGAGCACGGTCTTATCTTTGAACGTTTTTTAAACCCGGCTCGTAAAAGCATGCCGGACATCGATGTGGACTTTTGTATAAAGGGCAGGGAAGAAGTTTTCAAGTACGTGGTGGAAAAATATGGCGGAGGCGATTTTGTTGCCCAGATTATCACATTCGGAAAATTAAAAACCCGGGCCGTAATTCGTGATGTGGGCCGGGCGTTAGACATACCGCTTTACGAGGTGGACGCCATTGCCAAAATGGTGCCCGATGTGTTGAACATAAGTCTTGACGCTGCGCTTGAACAGGAACCTCGGCTTAAGGATCTGGCTAAAAACAAACCCGAGGTCACCGACCTGATCAAGATCTGCCGTATACTGGAAGGACTCCCGAGGCATGCCTCAACCCATGCTGCCGGCGTTGTCATCGCAGACAGGCCCCTGGTGGAATATTTACCGCTATACAAAGGTAAAAAGGGTGAAGTTGTAACCCAGTTCGATATGAAATGTGTAGAGAAAATCGGACTGGTTAAGTTTGATTTTCTGGGACTTCGCAACCTCACGGTCATCGCAAATACGCTTAAGCTAATCGTAGCACAGGGCGGCACATCGCCGGATCTCATCAACCTGGATTTAAAGGATCCCGCCACGTATCGTTTGCTTGAATCCGGCGAAACCACCGGCGTATTCCAGTTGGAAAGCTCGGGCATGAAAGATCTGCTGGTAAAATTAAAACCGGAAAGTTTTGATGATATCATTGCACTGGTTGCGCTTTACCGTCCCGGTCCCCTTGACAGCGGAATGGTGGATGATTTTGTGGACAGAAAACACGGTAAAGAAATTGAGTACCTGGTACCACAGCTCGAACCGATTCTGAAAGAAACTTACGGGGTTGTCGTCTATCAAGAGCAGGTGATGAAGATCGCCGGGGACCTGGCAAATTATTCCATGGCCGAAGCTGATGATCTCAGAAAGGCCATGGGTAAGAAAATTCCCGAGATTCTGGCCAAACACAGGGAACGTTTCATGCAGGGAGCTGCGGACAATGGCCTCCCACCTGATAAAGCCGGAAAAATATTTTATTTAATGGAAAAATTCGGGGGATATGGATTTAACAAGTCCCACAGCGCCGCATATTCAATGATAGCATATCAGACCGCTTTTCTAAAAGCTCATTTCCCGGTGGAGTTCATGGCGTCATTGCTCACCAGTGAAATGCATTCCACCGATGGTGTGGTAAAATATATTGCCGAATGCAAAAGCCACGGTATTGAAATCCTCCCTCCGGATATCAACGAAAGCAACAAGGAATTTACCGTAAGCGGATCCAAAATAAGATTCGGACTTGTTGCGGTTAAAAACGTGGGGGAAAACGCCATCGAATCTATCGTGGAGGCCAGAAATAAAGGGGGAAAATTTTCTTCACTTTTTGAATTCTGTGAACGCGTGGATCTGAAAAAGGTTAACAAACGGGTTATCGAGAGTCTTATTAAATGCGGCGGTTTCGACTCCACCGGAGATTACCGCTCCCGGATGACGGCATCCATGGAGGACATCCTTGATTATGGACAACGGGCTCAGAGAGAAAGATCGGATCCACAGATGGGTTTGTTTGACATGCCGGGAAGCGGTCCGGCCATTAACTTGCCCACCCTGCCCGAAATCGATGAATGGAATGAAAAACAGCTTTTAGCGCTTGAAAAGGAATCTTTAGGGTTCTATATCACCGGCCACCCGTTGACCGGCCATGAAGATACTCTTGATAAGTTTGCCAATGCGAACTCCATTGTGGTCAAAGAAAAAAAAGATGGCGATGCTGTAAGAATCGGTGGAATCATAAGAAAGGTAAAGACCATAAAAACCAAAAAAAGGGGAGATTTGATGGCCTTTGTTACCCTGGAGGATCTGCATGGATCTATTGAAGCCACGGTTTTTTCTTCACTTTATGTAAAAGTTCATGACCTTTTAACCGATGACCGCCCAATCCTTATCCAGGGGCAGCTGCAAAAGGACGAAAACTCGGTAAAGATATTGGCAGACACGATCATACCCATTGACAAGGCTGAAGAAACCTGGACGGCAAGTGTGCATTTTAATCTGGACATAACCCGCACGCAAAAAGAACTGCTTGTTAAATTAAAGGAAATTTTAAAAAGCCATCCGGGTTCCTGCCGTGCATATATTCACCTGCTCAACCCTGATAAAACAGAAACCATTATTGAATTGTCTAACGCTATAAAATTAAGGGCCGGTCTGCCCCTGACCCGTGAGGTCAATCGATTTCTTGGCTATAATGCCGTAGAAACAGCTTGCAAGCCTGCCATTTCGCCGGATAGAACCTTACCCCGACAAGCCTGGAACCAAAAATATTTACCACCAAGGCACAAAGACACGAAGAAAGAATAACAAAATAAAATCCTTCGTGTCTTTGTGCCTTGGTGGCGAGAAGAAAAATGTTTTGCCTTAAAAAGCACAAAATGGGAAATTTTATAAAGACCTGGAGACATCATTCACCATGAAAGTACCCTTGCTTGATTTAAAAAAACAGTATCACTCGATTAAGGAAGAAATTTTAACGGTTGCTGAGGAAATCTTTGAAAGCCAGTATTTTATTCTGGGTCCAAGGGTCGAGGCCCTTGAAAAGGATATTGCCGGGTATTGTTCTTCAAAGCATGCATTGGGAGTGTCCTCCGGAACCGACGCCCTCTTGATTTCGCTGATGGCAGCGGATATCACCTCTCAACACACAGTGATCACAACGCCTTATACCTTTTTCGCTACGGCAGGGTCCATATTCCGTACCGGTGCCCGTCCAATCTTTGTGGATATTGACCCTGACACATATAATATGTCACCCGAAGGCTTGGAGAATGTCATCGATTCCATGACAGACAACGAGCTGGCAAGCCTTAAGGCTGTCATACCCGTTCATCTGTATGGCCAATGTGCGGATATGGATCCGATCTTAAAAATTGCCAAGCAATACAATCTTTTTGTTATTGAGGATGCCGCACAGGCCATAGGAGCGGAATACCGGGGCCGGCGGGCAGGATCAATGGGCGATTTTGGATGCTTCTCTTTTTTCCCGTCTAAAAATCTGGGTGCTTTTGGAGACGGAGGCATGGTCATAACCGGTTCGGATGAACTGTATGATAAATTGCGCGTTCTTCGGGTTCATGGTTCCCATCCAAAGTATTATCATAAATTGGCCGGCGGTAATTTCAGATTGGACGCGATCCAAGCCGCGATTGTTTCCGTAAAACTAAAACACCTTGACAAATGGACAAAATCCCGCCAGGAGAACGCACGTAAATACAGAGAACTTTTTGCAAATTCGGGAATAGATGATGTGATCAAACTTCCGGTTGAAAAGGAAGACCGCCATATATACAACCAGTTTGTCATATGCGTAAAGGACAAGAGAGACGACCTTCGCCTGTTTTTAAATGAAGGGGGAGTCGGAACTGAAATTTACTATCCCATTCCCATGCATCTTCAGGAATGTTTTTTGGATCTAAACTACAAAAAGGGTGATTTCCCCGTTGCCGAGCATGCGGCTTTGCATACCCTGGCCCTTCCTGTATATCCCGAGCTTTCGGATGACCAACTGACATATGTGGTAGAAAAGATCGAAGCCTTCTATAAACTTAAAGGATAATTTCAGTTATAATTTATCAAGAATGTCCCCCATGTCGGAAGGGATGGGGGCTTCAAAACAACGCATCTTTTGGCTTTTCGGGTGGGTAAATTCAAGTCGCCAGGCGTGTAGCATCTGACGTGGAACGGATCCAAACAGATCATATTCGATGCTTTTTCCAGCCTTACGACCGCCGTAGACCGAATCACCGACAACCGGATGTTTGATGGCGGCACAGTGGACTCTGATCTGATGAGTTCGCCCAGTCTTGAGATTAATCTCAACCAGGGTGGCCTGGACAAACCGTTTCCTGACTCGCCAGGTTGTTTCGGCCCTGCGACTTTTTCGACTATGTGTGGACATTTTTTTTCTATCCACAGGATGCCTGCCGATGGGAAGTTCCACCCTGCCCGAATCCGATTCCATCCTGCCGTAAACAAGGGCCAGGTATTTTTTTTTAATGCGTCTCGATTTAAACTGCAGGGCCAAGTCTTGATGTGACGCAGAATTTTTAGCAACCACCATCACACCGGATGTGTCCTTATCGAGTCTGTGTACAATCCCCGGCCTTATTTCTCCGCCGATCCCTTCAAGCCCCGGACAATGATAAAGAAGTGCATTTACTAAAGTGCCGCTATAGTGGCCCGGCGCGGGGTGAACCACAATTCCCGGTGATTTGTTTATCACGATAATGTCATTGTCTTCATACAGGATGTCTATGGGAATAGGCTCGGGTTCAAACAATACCGGTTCGGGAGGGGGAATGGTGCCACAAATTTCATCACCTGTCCTTGCCCGATATCCGGGTTTTTTTACACCTCTCTGAACCCGAATTTTTCCATTTCGGATCAGGTTTGCCGCAACAGAACGGGAACACCCGGAAATGCGGGAGGCAACCAATAGATCCAGGCGTTTTCCCGAATCAGATACATCAACAAGGATTGTAAAGGAACTTGGGTCGTGCATATTTTAAAAAGGTGGGTTGTTATTCGGAATTATCGGAATTATCTTCAGTTTCAGGTTTTTTAGAAGGGAAAAGGGACTCCATCTCTGAAATAATCGTTTCTTCATCGGTATTTCTGGCCGTGGAAAGCTCCGTGACCAAAAGTGTTTGGGCCGTATCATAAAGTTTGCGTTCACCAAAGGAAAGATCCTTTGTTAATTTCAACAAAGAAAGGTCTCTGTAAACTTCGGCCACATCATAAAGGGAACCGGTTTTGATCTTTTCCATGTATTCCCTGTACCTGCGATTCCATGTCTGGGTCTCGCCGGGAAACTCCTCCCTTTTTTTCATGACATCGTATATTTTGGAGATCTCTTTTTCGTCGATCACATCCCTCAGGCCAACCTGTTCAACATTCCATGTGGGAATCATGATCGTCATTTGGTTTTCGATAATTTTCATCATATAAAAATCATGTTCTTCACCGTTAACGATCTTGCTCTCGATGGAATTAATTTTCCCGACACCATGTGCCGGATAAACCGCAAGATCCCCGGCTTTAAATTCCCTCACTTTCTGTTTAGGTGCTTCTGTATTTTCGTCATGCTTTTTCATACTCATTTTAACACCGGTGTGTTTGCTTTCATATGTGTAATGGGTCGCTGGTCATATACCAATTAACCCATCTTGCCAGATGAATCGGATTTTTCGCTACGCTTTATTAATTTTTAATTAACCTCATACCATATAATCAACGAACAATCAATAAAAAAGGACCGACGCCAATTACGCCGATCCTTTTTTAGTTAAACAAGTTTTATGAATGTTTTATTACAGCAAAAATGGTACCATCAGCAATGCAACAACATTCAGTATTTTGATCATCGGGTTAACGGCCGGTCCTGCGGTATCCTTGTAAGGATCGCCAACCGTGTCTCCGGTAACTGCCGCTTTGTGAGCATCGCTACCCTTGCCGCCCAGATGGCCGTCTTCAATGTATTTCTTGGCATTGTCCCAGGCAGCTCCACCGGTGGTCATGGAAATGGCAACAAAAACACCGGTAACAATACTTCCGATCAAAAGTCCGCCCAAAGCGACCTTGCCGAGCAAGAGACCGACAACAATTGGCGCAACCACCGGCAAAAGTGCCGGAATAATCATTTCACTTAGAGCAAACTTGGTCACGATGTCAACACAGGCTGCATAATCGGGTTTGGCAGTACCTTCCATGATGCCCGGAATTTCGCGGAACTGGCGGCGAACCTCTTCAACCACTGCGCCGCCGGCATTGCCCACCGCTTTCATGGCAATGGAAGCAAACAGGTACGGCAAAAGACCGCCGATAAAAAGACCAATGATAACATTTACGTCGGACAGGTCGAATCTAATGGCAGCATCGCCTGCTTTGGCGTGTATGGCAAATTCCTGTACATAGGCTGCAAACAGAACCAGAGCCGCCAGACCGGCAGAACCGATGGCATATCCCTTGGTAACCGCTTTGGTGGTGTTTCCGACAGCATCCAGAGGATCTGTGACCGCCCGGACGCTTTCATCCATTCCCGCCATTTCAGCAATCCCGCCGGCATTATCGGTAATGGGGCCGTAAGCATCAATGGCGATAACCATACCGGTCATGGAAAGCATGGACATGGCTGCCATGGCAATACCGTAAAGACCCGCAAAGTGATATGACATATAAATTGCCAGACAGATGGTAAGAACCGGAGCCGCCGTGGCCTGCATGCTCACGGCCAGACCGGCAATTATATTTGTGCCGTGGCCGGTTGTGGATGCTTGCGCAATCTGTTTAACCGGTGAGTAAATGCCTGTGTAAAATTCCGTAATGATAACGATGACAACAGTAAGAATAAGTCCGATAAGCGTGCAATAGTAGATGTTCATGGCGGAAATGGTACCCAAGTCGCCCATGAACTTGTTGCAGGCATAGTAGAATACAACAGCCGCCATGATGGCGGCACCGAACATTCCCTTGTACAGGGCGCCCATGATATATTCACTCTTTCCGAGTTTCACAAAGAAAACAGCGATCGCAGAAGCGACGATTGAGATAGCGCCGAGCACCAGCGGGAATTCAATCACCATTTGGTTCCCGGGAAAAAGAAGACTACCGATCAGCATGGCGGCTACGGCCGTAACCGCGTATGTCTCAAAAAGGTCGGCTGCCATACCCGCACAGTCCCCCACATTGTCCCCCACATTATCGGCAATGGTCGCCGGGTTTCTGGGGTCATCTTCAGGGATGCCGGCTTCGACTTTACCCACCAGGTCAGCTCCCACATCAGCTCCCTTGGTAAAGATCCCGCCGCCCAGCCGTGCGAAAATAGAAATCAGGCTTCCGCCAAAACCTAAGGCCACCAGTGCCATAACATCATGGGTTACGGTATAAAACCCGGCTACGGCTGTTAGTGCCAGACCGGCCACTATCATTCCGGTAACTGCACCGCCCTTGAAGGCCAGAGACAGACCGGCCGCAAGCCCTTTTCTGGAGGCTTCCGCGGTTCTTACATTGGCTAGAACCGATACCCGCATTCCGATATATCCTGCCATGAATGATGCGACGGCACCGATAAAAAATCCAATGGCGAATTTTGCGCCAAGGGTGACAAAAATTATAACGAAAATAATGATGCCGGCGATGCCCATACTTTTGAGCTGGCGGTTTAAATATGCAATAGCGCCTTCTTGAATAGCGGTGGCAATCTCCTGCATCTTTTCATTTCCGGCAGGCGCTCTTTTGACAACTCCGGCCAGTATAATCGCAAAAATCACTCCTGCAACACCTACCAGCGAGCAATACAACGGTAAATTGTTTAATACAGCTTCCATTCTTCCCTCCATCTGAATAGTTAACTTGAAATTACAATTCTTTTATTGTTGAACCTGTTCATCCCTTCCTTTGCACCTTTACAAAGGATTGTACCTACGGCATCCCGAGCCTCTGTAATGATCCGGTGTAGATTTATTTTTTCTTGTAAAGTAAATTTTCCCAGAACATAATCAGCAGCGTTAATTCCGGCCTCGGGCCGCCCGACGCCCATACGAAGACGTACAAAGTCACCTCCGCCAAAGGCATCTATTATTGATCTTACACCTTTGTGTCCCCCATCCCCTCCTTTCTCCTTTATTTTTATTCTTCCGAAAGCAAGGTCTATGTCATCGTGAACAACCAACATGTCCTCACTTAATATCCTGTAATATCTTGCTATTTTTTGAACCTGAGGCCCGCTTCTGTTCATAAAGGCCATGGGTTTTGCCAGAACAACCTCAACACCATCAACAGCTCCCCGTCCGAAAACGGTATCAAACTTTTGTTTGACAAGGGCGATAGAAAAATCTTCTGCAATTTGATCTACCACCATAAATCCAACATTATGCCGGGTCCTTTTATAAGCATTACCCGGATTGCCGAGTCCGACCACCAGGCGTACACATTTTTGCGGCATAACTAACGTCCGTCACACTATTCTTTATCACCGGATTCAGGGGTTTCTTCACCTTCTTCAGCAATGGCCGCTTCACCCTCCGCTTCCGCTTCTTCTACCACTTCTTCCTCTTCTTCTAGCTTGGGGGTAACGACGGTGACTACCGTAATATTTTCATCATACAAAAACTCAATTTTACTTTGCCGGGCAATATCGCCCAAATGGATCGAATCTCCAACATCAAGATCCGTAATATCGATCTCAATAGACTCCGGAACATCCAGAGGAAAACACTGAACTTCCAGTTCACGTCTGACAATCTGCAGTATGCCCCCAGTCTCGACACCCTTTGCCTTACCGATTGTCGTTACAGGAATGTTCACCATGATCTTACGATCCATTGCAACCTCATAGAAATCGATGTGCAGGAAATCCCGTGACACCGGATGGTGTTGCAGCTCCTTTACCATAACTGTCTTGGTGGATGTTTCTCCATTATTGGGAATAACAAGGTTTAAAAGAGCCTGACCGATTCGTCCCTTTTTCAAAATCCTGTCGATATCGCTGATATTCACGGAAAGCAGAATGGACTCTGTTCCCGGGCCGTAAAGCACGGCAGGTATCTGCCCTTTTTGTCTGAGTCTGCGTGCAGGACCGTTGCCTGTGGTGGTTCTGATATTTGTCTTTAATTCTATCAATTCCAAAATATGTTAATCCTCCTGAAAAAACTTTTTCCATTCTGCCACTAAGACACCAAGAAAGAATAATTAATATATCCTTTGTGCCTGCCCGCCATCGGCTTCGCCTTAGGAGAGGTGGGCGGGTCTTAGTGTCTTTATGGCAAATATTCTTGGTTCTCTCCAAGCCTTAGGCTTACGAGCCGGAAGCCGGCTTATCCGGGTTAGGTTTTATACAAACAGAGAAGTTACGGAATCTCCTTTAAAACTGCGAATAATCGCTTCGCCAATCAGCTTCGAAATTGAAAGCACCTTGATCTTATTACAGTCTATCGCATTTTCCTTTAAAGGAATCGTGTCTGTTACAACCAAAGATTTCAACACTGAATCCTCAATCCGTTGGATGGCCGGCCCTGACAGAACCGGATGACTACAGCTGGCATGGACCTCCCTGGCACCATTTTTCATGATAGCTCCGGCAGCCTCGACAAGGGTGCCGGCGGTATCGACCATATCATCAAGAATAACCACAACCTTATCGGCAACATCGCCGATAACTGCCATGGCCTTGGCTTGGTTGGGAGCATCTCTGCGCTTATCAATGATAGCAAGCCCCGCGTTTAGGCGCTTTGCAAAGGCTCTGGCCCTTTCAACCCCACCCGCATCCGGAGAAACGATCACAAGGTCATTATTAAATTTTTTTATAATATAATCGATAATAACCGGAGCAGCAAAGAGATTGTCCACGGGAATGTTGAAAAACCCCTGAATTTGCCCGGCATGCAGATCCATGGTAATGATCCGGTTTGCACCGGCCACGGTCAGTATATCCGCAACCAGTTTGGCGCTGATCGGAACTCGAGGCGCTACCTTCTTGTCCTGACGTGCATACCCGTAATAGGGAATTACCGCTGTTATCCTGTTTGCCGAGGCGCGTTTTAAGGCGTCCAGCATCAAAAGCAGTTCAACCAGATTATCATTCACCGGAGAACAGATGGACTGAATAACAAAAATATCTTTTGATCTAACGTTTTCATCTATTTCGATCTGGATCTCACCGTCACTGAATCGTTTTACCTTTTCCCCTCCCAGAGGAATATTGATATATTCACATATTTTTTGGGAAAGAACCGGATTTGAATTCCCTGAAAATATAATAAAATCATCCATTTATATTACCATTACCCATTAACGCAACCTGGCTGGGGCGGGAGGATTCGAACCTCCGAATGCAGGAACCAAAGTCCTGTGTCTTACCACTTGACGACGCCCCATAATCAAAGATACAAACTCATCTGTTCAAGAAAAATTATCCCTGTGAGACCTTTCAAAAACATTCTCTTTTGTTATCATATCGACAAGATACAACTGCCACTCGTCGTTCGCTGCAAGTGCGCGATTTGCCTTAAAGGCGGTATCGGAATCGGAAAAAAGGCCGAATACCGTTGATCCGCTTCCCGACATAAGCGCCCCCAGTGCGCCATGTCTTAAAAGAGCCTCTTTAGCTGTAAATATGCCCGGATACATTGATGCCGCAGTGGGTTCAAGATCATTGCATAAATGGCACCCCGGATCAAAGCTTTGCTTGTTCAAAAGAAAACTTCTAAGTTTTTTTTTGCAGTTTGTCAATCCCAAATTAAGATTTTTATAAACCTTGGCCGTTGAAATGCCAAAACCGGGAAAAACCAATAATATCTTAAAACTTTCAAGCCCTTGGTAAGCGTTGAGCTTGTCACCGATACCGGATACTATTGCCGGTTTCCGGAAAATGAAAAAGGGCACATCGGCCCCGATTGAACGCCCCATGGATATGAGTTTGTCCGGAGAAAATGGATAGCCATAATAGCGGTTTAACCCCCAAAAAACAGCTGCGGCATTGCTGCTTCCTCCTCCAAGACCGGCTCCAACCGGTATTTGTTTTTCTATGGAAATTTTTATACCGTCATTTATATTCAGGGTGTTTAAAAAAAGAGAGGCAGCAGAAGCGGCAAGATTTGTTTCATCTTCCGGAACATCCGGATGGCGACAGGAGACGGAAGTCTCCTTAACGCCGAAACTAAGTGACACCGTATCGTAAAGTCCCACACAGCACATCAGGCTGACCAGATCATGGTAGCCGTCGGGTCGTTTTCCTGTAATTTGCAGAAACAGATTTATTTTGGCTGGGGAGAGAATCCTCATGACATATCCGGATCATCCCTTTTCTTTTACATATAGCATCCTCAGGTCATATAGAATATTTTTCAGCATGGTCTCTTCATCCTTTGTCAAATTCCCTCGGGTTTTTTCTTCCATCATGCTTAAAATATCTATGGTCTGTTTTGCAAGGGGCAGGTGCTTGGTCTTTTTCCCGGTAACAGGATCGTCTATAAGTCCGAGTTGTAACAGTACAGATGAATTCAACGAAAAGATAAAGGTGGCAAAATTGATTTTCGGCAGTTGATAATCTGCTGGTTCCTCCTCAGGAGCAGCCGCCTCTTGTGATTCACCTGCCTCAACCCCCTCTTTTGAAGGTTTGGCCGTTTCTTCTGTTGTCTCTTGATCCTGTTTTTCCGGATCCCCTTCCGCGAACATTCTTTTGTCTTTGATAACAAAATCTTTTTTGTCAGGCATTTCTGATCTCCTATATATTTTCAGTAAAAATTTAATTATACCTGAAGCGGCAATATTTTCAAAAAGCTAACGTTCTATAATAATATAAATTATGAAACACGGGAGACAATGAATTCCCCGATTTTTTCCGCAGATATTCCAAAAAGCTTTTTCATCCCCACAAGCTCAATATACGGGTCATCCCACACCACACTGTTTTCCTGAACAATGTTTTTGATGCGTTCATATTTTCCGCCCAGGGCCTTTATCTTTATATCCAACGGAATATTTTCTTTAAACGATATATTCAACAAGAGTATATATTCAATTAAATTCGGTGTAGCCGGAGAATTGGATATAACCGGAATAACAATAATACTTCGATCGTCCTTTCGTCCTTTGCCGATATATACATTTCCTTCCCGTACAATGATTCTTTTGGTCCCCTTAAGCAGGGAATCGGTTTCCACACGGGACGGAATTGGTTGTAACATTCCGTCTTTCTTTATGATTTCGATGGTGGTGTGATCTGTGGGTTCACCGAGAACGTTCAGGCCTCCGATTCTGTAAAAAATAGCTCCTTTTATATCCGAAACGATTTCCTGCATATTTTTAAGAACCATAATATTTCTGTTAATAAGCTGGGACACATTGATATGGTATGCGGCCAGGGTCTCGAACAGTATGCCTTCCACCTTGTCGCTGATACGGCTTGTCCCCACAGTGACGGTTTTCGCCTGGTGTCGGATCGCATCCACAGGTCGGGACATGCAGTTAATGGATTGTCCCAAACACTCAAAGAGCGTGTTCAACATGTTCAGGGCCGTACCCTTTTTCCCGAAATCTATTTCAAAATCAGATACCGGCAGTCTTCCGGACAGATATTTTAACAGCAAAGTCAGATCTGATGCTGCTTCAAGCCCCATGGCAGACGGAAAACTGTTATCCGCTTTTTTCCTTCTGAATTCTTTATAGAAAAAAGCGATTTTTTCTCTGAAAGATTTTTCAAGGATCAATTCGTAAACATCCATGCCTTTATCTGCATAATCGTCTACGGTGTTCCGGATATCCTTATTGAACCCGTACAGGAAGCGTGACCCTTCATTAATTGCCATGGCCGCGTAATATCCCCAGATATGTCCCACCAGGGTGTTTAGGATAGGGGCAAAATGCTCACTGACAATCGGGACGTGAAAAACATCCGCCGCATAGGGTTCAAACCGGTTTTCACCCTGGTTAGCGATGACAACCACCGTAGCCTTGTGAGCCTGGAATATTGCCGTATCTTTTATGATATCTTTGATTACCGTTCCCCTGACTCCGGCGGCGCACACAATGATCAGCGGTTCCGACGAAAGATCAATGTGTTTTTTATCCTCAACATAATCAGATGAAATTGTTTTATAGCAAAGCTCGCTCAGTTTGATCCTGATTTCATCTGCCGAAACCTTGTTGGGGCCACTACCCACGGCAGCCCAGTATGTCTTGGTTGTGGCAAGTCTTTTCGCAGAATTTTCGATCTGGTTATGCATTGAAAGGATTTTTCTCATATGGTCGGGCATTTCAAGAAGCTCTTTAATTTGTGCTGCAACAAAGTCATCACTTCTGCGATTTAGAAGTGCGGCAATCTTAAGACCCAGAAGCGCACCGGCAACGATTTGAGAATAGAAAGCTTTTGTAGAAGCTACGGACATTTCGATATCCCTACCGCTGCTGGTGTACATGACACCGTCAACCTTGAAGGTAATATCGGAATCCCTGCGGTTAACGATAGCCATGGTGTGGGCGCCTCGTTCCTTCACCATATCGACGGTACGGTTTGTGTCTGTGGTCGTTCCGGACTGGCTGATGGCAATCACAAGGGAGTCCGCCATCATTTTTTTATCATCATGGTCATTAAGTTTAAACCCGCTGAGTTCCGATGCTTTGAGTGCGCTGAGATAAAAGCTCGGATCGTCCAGATAATAACCCAGAATGTCGGCACAGGCATGCGCAGCAACGCCGGCGGTACCTTGCCCGACAAAAAAGATTCTTCGTATTTTTTTATCCAGCAGGGCCTGTTGCAACGTTTCAGGGAATGTCTTTTCATCCAGGGTTATGACATAGCGACGGATCTTATCTTCCTTGATTTTCCAGCGGTTCCGGAGGGTCTTTTCCACAGAATGCGGAGCTTCCGAAATTTCTTTTAAAAAATAATGTGGAAAATCCTGGCGGTCGATGTCTCTTGAAGTAATTTCGGTGTGCTTTATATCATTTTCGCCCAGGTCAATCGGGGTCTTGTCATAATACATTGCTTTAATGCCGTCCATCCCTCCGGCCGTATCCTGGTTCAGTATAAAAATCTGTCCCCGGGTCATGCCGCCTCTGCCTTGTACCTCTTTTTCACCGTCCATCTTAATAAAAAAGGGCGTCTCTTCAATCAGTCCGTAGACTTCCGAGGTCGGCACATAATAATTTTTTGCAATACCGATAAAAATGGCCTGACCGCTTCCTTTCTGGGCCAGAAAGATCTTACCCGGAGCCAGATCGGTATGCATGGATATGGCATGGGACCCCTTGAAATCATTCACCGCCAGACGAAATGCTTCTTGAACATCAACACCCTGGTTAATATACTTTTCGATCTGAAGCGGAATGATCTTTGTATCAGTAGTTATATCCTGAGGGATAAGACATCCACAGCGTTCATATTCATTTTTAAGTTCCATATAATTATCGATATCTCCGTTCAGACAGGCGTGTATGATACCGCTTTTTGGAACACTGCTCCCTGTGGTGCTGTTGTCCACAGGATGACAGTTGGGTTCGCTGATGGCGCCCACCGATGCCCAACGCGTGTGGCCGGAAATGGTATGGTATTTCGGATAAAATGAGATCATTTTATGGAAAATCGTATCGTTTTTTATATGGTTGCGCAGCAAATGAACATTATCTCCAAGACACCCGACTTCAGCGGCAACTTTATAGGTAAGAGCAATGGCAACCCGTTTTTGACCGTTTTCATCTTCTGACTCATTTATTTTGATTCCCAGATTAACCAGAACATCACGGGTGGTACGTTCGGTTAACTGATCATAAAGATTCACCTTTTTTATGGCTTCTTCGAACTTGTCAAACTCAGAACCATCGAGAACAAACATCATGGATATTCCTGCAGAATCGCGGCCCCTGACCTCAAGACGGTCAATACTGTTCAGTACGGCATTGATCTGTTTGAAGATATTGACTTCATAACGGGTGTGAGTTTCATGGTCATTCCTTAATAAATCTTTTATCTTCTTGATATTAATTATAATTTCTGAAGTAAGGCACCAGACGGCGTCCTTGATACAATCGATACGTCGTGACAGAATATCCACATCATCAGATTCAAGGTTCCCCATAGAATTGTCCAGCATTCTTTCTTCTTTATCAATGAATTGGAGAAGGAGATCGGCAAATTTTGAGAGTTCGTCCTGATTTTTCCGGTGAATGAAAAGCGTGTAAAAAAGATCATTGCATTTTAAGTTTCGCACGTTTTGTAAAAAAGCGTGGATCTGCTGTTGCCCGCCCAGGTAATGATCTTCAAGATTCAAGTCATTTTGCCGGCAGTTTGCAAAGCATAACTCTTGGATTTTTATGAGCATATCTTTCAAAGACCCAATGTCGATGCATTGGTCTGTTTTATTCTTTTGCTTAAAGGAAACAATCCCTGTAAGTCCGCAGCACAGAAGGGTATCCCGGCATGGAAAAAATACCATGGAACCCTCCGGCAGGCCGGCCATATGTTTTCCAAAATATACGTCTGCTGAAAGACAGCCCCAAATCAGGCCAAACATCTGACGGATACCACTGAAAATTTTAATTAAACAATTCATTGATGTTTTGCTCTCTTATTTGTAAATTCTGTGCTTTTTATCGCAAAAATTTCTAATCAGTATAATTTCTTTATCGTGAATAATTGAATATTTTCGATTGAAGATTGAATATTTAAGGAATTCTTCCAGTTTTTATAATTTTCAATATCAAAATGATAGAGCGACCTGCCCGCTCGTGCCTTGCAATGGCAGGCGGGAGCGATTTCCTTAAATAGTCAATTGTCAATATTCAATTTTCAATCCCTTTTTGTTCTCTCCGAGCTGTAGGCTCTACCCGCCGGCCTGTAAGCCCTACGGGCTGGAAGCGGAGCCGGAGGCCGGTTTATCCGGGTTAGGTTTTTGACATCAGGTGGCGGTTTTTTCAAAATAATTGAAAAAATATTTTTTTATTGCAATCCGTGCGTAATAACCTGCTCTGAGTCCGATATATTTTTCATGGGCAACAATAACCGATACGGCGATCTTTCGGGGCCCGTCTTTTTGTTCTGCAAATCCCACAAACCAGTCATACCGGGCATCGTGAGATTTATTGTCAATGGAGCCTGTTTTGCCGCCGATATTGAGTTTTGAAAGGATTTTATCTTTCCGGTACCCCCTGAAAGCCTTTTTGCCCGTACCTGAACGAATGGTGGTCGCCATGAGTTGATTAAGGATGTTAGACGCCTTGGGAGTAATTGCCTGGTTGATTGTGACCAAACGATTTCGGTAAATAATCTTTCCTTTTTCGTCAATAATCTGATCAACGACCGTAGGCTCCATGATGCTTCCCTGGTTGATGATTGCCGAAGCCATCATTGCACCGTGAAGGGGAGATATTTTTGTTTTATTGTTGAATCCGCAGGCGATCTCGGCCCACTGGTAAGGTTCATCGGATAAATCAACGAAACTCGGAGCAATCTCAATCTCAAAATTGATATTTTTGTTGAAGTCAAATGCTTCAGCATACTTTTCAAGCGTATTTTTTCCAAGGTAATGGGCGCCGATTTTCCCAAACACAGGATTAACCGACTGCGCAAATGAGTCCCGAAATGTTATTCTGTTGGTATACCGGTTTCTCCGGTCTTTAAGCTGGGATTTATACAAGGTATGTTTTCTACCGTTATATGAAAGCTTAGAGCCCGGCTGAAAACCACATTTTTCAACAACTGCGGATGCGGTAACGATCTTAAAGATACTTGCCGCAGGGAATCTGCTGTCCACGCACGGATTGTTAGACGGATCTGTCTTATCAAAACCCACCATAGATAAGACCTTGCCGGTTTTAGGATCCATACACACGATCCCGATATATCTTGAATTATCTAAATCCAGCTTTTTTATTAGAAATTCCTGCAGTTTTATGTCAAGACTGGTGTCAATTCGAAATTTACGGCCATCTGAAAAAAAGTCGAAGCTCTTATTTTTAAGGTTTACAAATGATATGCTTTTAAGAAGATCCCTGGCATTGCTTTTATCGATTAACTTGTCATAATTGAGACGGGCGTGGATGGGGTTGTCATGGGATGATGAAAAATAATCCCCCAGGAAATGAGAAAATGATTTTCCGCCAAGATTGCCGAACATTCCGTAAGCCGAAACAAGAATCAAAATAACCAGGCCGGATAATTTAATGGTTTTATTGATTAGTCTCTTTTTATCGGCGGCCCATTTCAGATCGTCCTGGTACGCTCTCCATCCCGGTCTTTCAAGGGCTGTTTGCTCGGTGTTAAGTTTTTGGGGAATCATTATTCCATCATTCCAATTGGACCGAAACCTCTAAGTTCATCTTTAGCTTAACGATGTTCCTGGTTTTACCTTTTTATCCAGGGTTGCCACCGTACAACCGTTTTCATCAACAGCGGCCAGTAACATGCCCTGGGACAGTATCCCCATCAATTTGGCAGGCTTGAGATTTGCAACCACGATGACCTGTTTGCCTACCAGATCTTCAGGAGTATAGTCTTCGGAAATACCGGCAATGATCGTTTTCCTTTCTCCCAGGTCAACTTCAAGTTTAAGCAGCTTTTTCGCTCGGGGTATTTCCTCTGCATGGATCACCGTAGCCACCCTGAGATCGACTTTGTTGAGGGTATCGAGCGTTATTTCAGGCTTGATTGCAGCCTGTTCAAAGCTTGATCCCCTTTCTCCTGGCGGTGAAATATCATTTTTTTTGAGATCTATCCTCGGAAAGAGTGTAATTGATTTCGGCAAGTTGGTGCCGGAAATCAGGGTCTTCCATGTTTTAAGGAACTCAAGATAATAGAATGGCTTTTGCGGGTCCAACCCCAGATGCTTTTGCATGGTCTCGGCAGTTTCCGGCATTATAGGGTAAATAAGTCCGGATATGATTCTAAGGCCTTCAAGAAGGTTATAAATTACAACTTCAAGTTGTTTTCTGCTCGATTTCTTCTTTGCAAGTACCCAGGGGGTGGTAAGATCAATATACTTGTTCATCTGGCTGATAAATTCCCAGATGGTCATAAGTGCCTTGTGAAAGGCAAACATTTCCATATGTTCTTCATATTTTTCAATGGTTCGGAATGCATTAGATTTCAGTCCGAGCCTAAGTTCTTCTTCGGTCCGGGTATCGACCTGAGGAACGACCCCTGAAAAATATTTATGCACCATGGTTAAAACCCTGCTAAACAGGTTCCCAAGATCATTTGCAAGATCGGAATTAATACGCTGTACAAATGCCGTTTCACTGAAGTTGGAGTCAAGCCCGAAAACCATATCTCGCATCAGAAAAAATCTGAAGGTATCGAGTCCGTAAATATTTTTCAATTGAAGCGGTTCTACGACATTCCCGATGCTTTTTGACATTTTGGTTTGATCGACATTCCAGTATCCGTGAACATGCAGTTGTTTATATATGGGAATGCCCGCCGCCTTTAATATGATTGGCCAGTAAATGCCGTGGGGCTTTAAAATATCTTTGCCCACGATGTGCTGTGCAACCGGCCAAAATGTTTTAAATAAATTCCCATCAGGATATCCCAAAGCTGAAATATAATTTAACAGGGCATCGAACCAGACATAGGTAACATAGTTATTATCAAAGGGCAGCGTGATTCCCCATCTGAGTCTTTTTTTGGGGCGGGATATGCATAAATCTTCAAGGGGTTCCTTGAGGAAAGACAGAACTTCGTTTTTATAACGTTCCGGAGTTATAAAATCGGGAGTGTTTTTAATATGATCAATCAGCCAGTCCTGATAACGGCTCATCTTGAAAAAATAGTTGGATTCTTGGATGAGTTCAGGTTCTGTTCCATGATCAGGGCATTTGCCGTTAACCAGTTCGCGTTCCGTATAAAAACGCTCGCACCCAAAACAGTAAAGGCCTTCATATTCACTGAAATAGATATCCCCTGCATCATATATCTTTTGCATTATCTGTTCAACAATCGCAACATGGGATGCATCGGTCGTACGGATAAAACAATCGTACTTGATATTAAGTTCGGGCCACAGCGTCCTAAAAAGCCCGCTTATCTTATCCACATACTTTCTGGGGCTTAGATTCTCCTTTTTCGCAGCACGTACAATCTTATCACCGTGCTCATCCGTTCCGGTAAGAAAAAACGTTTCTACTTGGTGCATGGAGTGAAACCTGCGGGCGATATCTGCAACAATGGTTGTATACGCATGGCCAAGATGAGGCCTGGCGTTAACATAGTAGATCGGTGTTGTTATATAAAAGGGTTTGGACATTTTTTCTCCTATTTTTCCCCCCTTAAGATTTTGATGAACTCGTAAAAAGTCCGATTTAGACGGTTTCGTAAAAAGTTCAAATTCAAGGCGTGCAAATTTTGTAATCATGAGGCGCACTTTTCGTACGTTGAATGATTACGAAATGCAGCACAACGCAGAAGTTGGACTTTTTACGAAACCGTCAAGATTTTATCTAATTCAACTTCTATATCCTCACCATCATCTAATCGAATGACTACGCGATTGAATATGGTATTATGGCGAACGACCTTGCCTTCACCGTTTTTGGTTTTTATTGTTTCCCCGATTTTTGGGAATCGCGATTTAATTTTTTTGTACATTTCATATTCAAAGGTAAGGCAACACATGAGTCTGCCGCACAGGCCGGAAATTTTTGTGGGGTTTAACGACAACCCTTGTTCTTTTGCCATGCGTATGGAGACCGGACCAAATTTCTCAATAAATGTCGAACAGCATATTTCGCGTCCGCACCTTCCGATACCGCCACACATCTTGGCCTGGTTGCGTATTCCCACCTGCCTCATCTCTATTCTGACACCGAATTTTTTAACAAGCAGCTTGACAAGTTGCCGAAAGTCAACTCGACCTTCAGATGTGAAAAAAAATGTCAGTTTGCTTGCGTCAAAGGAGCTTTCAACGGAAAAAAGGTTCATTTTAAGCCCAAGTTCCTTGATGCAGTTTAGACAATAGGAATGGGCCTGTTTTTCAGTATCAATATTCTTCTCTTTTTGATGAAAATCTTCTTGATTTGCCAGACGAAATACCTTTTTTAAAGGTTTGCCCGATCTCCCGGCCGTGGACTCGTCATAGGGCACCGGAAGAACTGCAACCGTTCCGAACGCAAGTCCTTGTTCGGTTTCCACAATCACATGGTCTCCCAAATTGAGTACAAATGCGCCGCTGTCAAAGTCGTAAATCTTGCCAGCAGACTTAAATCTTATTCCAACTATTTTTTTCATATATCAACGTTTTTTAATAAATCAGTTTCTGTATCATGTATAATGAGTCTTAAACTTTTGCAAGTCGCATTATGAGTACTTCTAACGTCAGACGCAAATTAGTGTTTGCCTGAATATTTTTCTGAGCGGATTCAACATCGTCAATTTTTGAAATCAGTGAAGCCACCCTCATGTTTTTGGAACCACGTTGAACTCTGTCCTTTAAGTCCCTGTTGATAATTTTATCAGGATGATACTTACAGACGACAAGGTCTCTGAACCAGAATTTAATCACTTCAAGAGATTCAGCAAGGATTTCTTTGCGTTTTGACAAGTTTTCCGCAAATGCCATGCAAGACCCCATGGACATTGCCGGTAAAGATTCAACTTCATTTATCAGCCATATTCTGCGGCTTATCCAATTCACCCTGTTTATGGAATTGATCATGGAAACGGCTTTGGAGACACTCCCGTTTGCCAGGATCGCTATTATTTTCGCCTCATCCGGATTTGCGCGATACCTTTGTATCAGCAACGATTCAAGATTTTTTCGGGAAACAGGACAAAATCTGATATGCTGGCATCGAGACACAATTGTCGGGAGAAGGTCGGATGTCTGCAAGGCGGTTAGTATCAAAATCGTTCGATCCGGAGGTTCCTCCAGCACCTTGAGGAGGGCATTCCCTGCTGAAGGATTCATGGTCTGGGCATCTGAAATTATGACCACACGGAGTCTTGCTTCGTAAGGTTTCATGGCAAGCGTTCCGCAAAGTTCACGGATTTGACCAATCCTGATAAAAGGACCCGACGGGTTAAGCACAATGATATCCGGGTGATTCCCCGATTCGATTTTCCGGCAGGAGTTGCAGCGGCCGCATGGGCTAATGGTTTTTGTTTGATCAGATGGAATGTTACCGTCAGATCGAATTTTTATCCGTTCTGAAAACTGCTCCGGCTCCAGGGCCTTGCAGTTACACGCCATAGCCAAAGCCATGGCTGCGGTCCGTTTGCCCACTCCTTCAATCCCGATAAAAAGAAGAGCGTGAGGTATGGTCCCATTTTGAAGCAGAGTGGTTAATAGTCGTATCGGCTGTTCTTGGCCCAATATCGACTTAAATCCAAATGTCGATTCATAAACAGACACAAATTTAGCAATTTACCCGTTCTTTTAATTCTTTTCCAGCTTTAAAAAACGGCAGTTTCTTTGGTTTTATGATAACTTTTTCTCCGGTTTTAGGATTTCGACCGGCATAGCTTTTGTGGTTTTTAATAAAAAAACTGCATAGACCACGAACTTCAATACGGTCTCCTTTTGCCATAGCGTCGGTCATGGAGTCGAAAAATATCTGAACAACCGTTGCCGCTTCTAATTTGGAGATTTTTGCTTCTGTTTTCAAAGCCGTGATGAGCTCTGATTTGTTCATGTATCCTCCTTCTTTAAATATGGTCAAGCCACTATGATAATATGTCAGGCAGTTTTTCAATATCTTCTTCACTCACCTCTGCCCCGGCAAACTGTCCCAGTGCTTCGATATTAACGATGACACGCCCTTTTCCCCTGTATCGGACAAACGTTCCGATCACACCGGTAAAGGGGCCATAAAGCACTACGACCCGGTCTCCTTTTTTAAAACGGGAGCCGGTTATAACCGTATTGTTCCCTCCGACCATGATCTCCAAAGATTTTATGGTATCGGATGGGACGGAAATCGGGCCGTCTTTGTTTCCGATTAAACGGACCGCACCGACGGTTTTTACAATTTCAAGATGTTTATAAGGGTCAAGATCGCTTTTTACAAACAGGTATCCGGGAAAAAGCGGTACTCTGATCATCGCCTTTCGATCACGGCGTTTACTTCTAACCTGAATCTTTGGAAGAAAAACCTCTATGGATTTTTTGACCAGGCCTTCATTTACCACGTTTTCGAACCTGCTTTTGGTATGCAGAACATACCAGGAATATGTCAGCTTTGATGGGGTCATTTAACTGTTCATATATTCTCTTCGGTTGAATATGTCCAGCAAGATTATTTGCAACCATTTTCTCTGGAGAAATTTTTTAAGTCTCATTTGACAGCTCAAACGTTGTGTATTTCGCGGCAATTCGTTTTTTTCCGGTTTATCCGGAAATGTGTACCTTAATGTTTTTTAGTTAATTTCTCCTAATCCGGAAAGATTAATCATAAATTGATACTTATAATCATTCTCATCTTTTACCAAACGAAAATCCAACGACCAGCATTGAGATTCGTACAAAAAACCCAGGCCGTACCTTATCATTTGACCATTAAAAATATCCCGTTCATATTCTGAGTATGCCGAAAGCCTGTCTGATACTTTTAAAAGAAGGTCCGTCCAGATCGATTCGCTGCTATCCCTGGTGTACCGGTATTCCACAAACAGTTTGTCCCCGCGGTTATCCCATAGGTTTAATTCAATATTGCGGGATCTAAATTCGTTGTCGTAATGGGACCATTCAGCATCGGCATCTATTGAGAAATATCTGGCCGGATTCAGTTCAAGTTTAGCGTAAATTGGGGAAAGCGGCTCAGGATCATCATCTTTTTCCTTATTAATATCGTAACTTTGTTCCAACTTGAATCGACAGAACCGGTTATAGGCATCGCTGGGCGGATGATAACTTTCATGACCATTGGGTTTATCTAATATATGTGCTTCCTTTTTCTGTCTATTGTCTTTGGATTTTGATGTCAACGTGTTGGTAATGGAATAGGTTATCAGGTTTTGTTTTTCAATCCGATCTATGTCGTCAAATAATGAATATTCATCCTGGTGTTGTGTTTCAATCCCATCTGGGTCATCAAACAACGGATATCTATCCTGGTCTTTTTCAGGTACATAATCCCAGATAATCTGCGGCCTTATGGTATGCCTGATCTTCTCGATGCTTTTGCCTTTCACATTAAACACCTGATAAATTTCAGAAAAAAGATCTAATTTGGTATCATATATTTGTCTGTTATGTGTTTTTTTGTCAGAAGGGCTGTATTCGTCTTTATCAAGATGCCAGGCCGTCTCCCGCACCCCTATGGAGGGCTCAATGGTGAAATAGTTTTTATATCTATAGGGAAGATAAAACCGGGGATGCGCATCCATTCGATGGCCCCTTGCACCGTCTTCCCTGTAAAAGTATGTGTATTCGGAATCAAGATCAAAATAAAAAGATGAACTGAAAATCCTCTGTTTTGCCCCGTCGAACTCTATAAACGGCAGTCTTTGTAACGTTGTGTCCGTTTCCTCCCAGCGCCGGTTTATGACATTATCATACCAGAGGAGCTCGGCGTTAAGGCTGTATGCAGGCCAAATCCTGTTTAAATTAAGACTGTTGGTTCTTACCGGATCATCATAATCATCCAGATCCCGGCCAAAGGTTTTGAGAAAATAAGCATCGGTTTCTTTAAAGCCGGTTAATCCATCTTTGAATTCATGAAGGTAGTCCTGATCGCTTACAATGTCTATGTCAAGCCTTGCGGAAAAATCAAAGGGCAGCGCCTGATCATGTTTCATCCTGAACCAGTAGCGGTCGGAATTGGGCCGAAGCACATCGTCATCTTCATATCCCCATTTATCGCTTGAATCCAAGGAGCCGTCATCTACCTTTCTGTCATTCAAAAAATCGTACATCAGGGTCCCCTTTGAACTTTCGTCCAGAACATAACGGTATTCCAGCCCTAATTTTTCCCCACGATCTGCCATGTAGTCCACATAGAAGGTTGCATCTGAGCTTTGGTTTATGGCCCAGTAAAATGGCTGAATATATTCTGTGCCTTTGCGATCCGAATAACCAAATTGGGGGGCCAACAACCCCGATTGGCGTTTTAACTTTACCGGAAAAAAAAGAAATGGGCTATACAGTACCGGAACGTTTCGGACCCAAAGCGCTGAATGCTTCACAAAGCCGTAGCCTTCTATTGTAATTTTTAAATTTCTACCTGTAATTTTCCATGCCGGCCGATTACCGTCACAGCTTGTGATACTGGCTTTATCCGCAGTATATGAGTCCTTGCCGACCTTTTTAAGCGTGTCTCCTTTTATATAGAAATGGTTTTCTTGGAGGAAAATCGTACCATTATACACGGTTCCCGTTTCAGCATTCAAATCCATTTCCATACGGCTTCCGGTCAGTATATCTTGCCCCGCGGTCATGATGACATGGCCGCTTGCAAAAGCTTTCATGTTTTTTTGGTCAAAACGAACATAATCAGCGCTCAGATTTTTGTCTTGTTTGGTTATGGTTACATTGCCCTTGGCAATATATTTATTTATAGTGTCGTCATAATGAATTTCGTCGGCAATAATATGCCACGGCGCCTTGGGGTCATCCTTAAGCAGTCGGGATTTCTCTTGTGCCGACGTATGAATAGAAGTTACAATCAAAAAAAAGAGAATGACTACAAGACAGGCAACAGCTTTGTGTATTCGCGCTAATTTTAAAACTTTGTATTTTTCTTTTGGGTAAGCGGCAAAAGTTAATAAAAATGTTTTGTATTCGGAGCAGGAAGAAACTTTGCCGCAACCATCAAAGCAGCCTTGGAGCAAAAGACGGGAGTTTTGTAAACGGCTCATATAAAATATTCCGGGCAACTGAATCCGAGTAGGATAAAAAATTCAGGTTAGCTTTTGATCCATGTCAATAACATCTTGAATAAGAAAAAGATATCAAGTATAAACGACATTTGAGTCAAAAAATCAAGCGGTAGTTACCAAATAATAATTTAAAATGAATATTTTATTAACAAACGATGACGGTATTTACGCAGAAGGGCTCTGGGCGCTTTACGAAAAGTTTGCGGGCCGGCACAGGGTAACCGTAGTTGCTCCGGATCGCGAGCGAAGTGCTGTAGGGCATGGTATTACCCTGTATCAACCGCTTCGTACACATATCGTTAATATCAATAACGGCTTCACGGGATATGCGGTGAACGGAACACCGGCGGACTGTATCAAGATGGGCCTTATGGAGATCCTTGATGCCAAACCGGATATGGTAATCTCAGGAATCAATCCCGGTGCAAATGTGGGGGTTAATATCAACTATTCCGGGACCGTTGCTGCGGCTAAAGAGGCTGCATTATACAACGTACCGGCAATTGCTATTTCCATACAGGGACGTCAGGCTGCCGAGTATAATCACGCTGCTCATTTTACTTCGACACTGGCAGAAAATATTTTTAAAAAAGGGCTCCCTTTCGGAACCTTCCTCAATGTAAATATCCCCGATATACCCCCTGATAAAATAGAAGGAATTCGGATAAGCAAGCAGGGAACCGCCCTTTATTCTGAATATCTTGAAAAGAGGATCGATCCTCGCAACCGTACCTATTATTGGCATGGGCATGATTCCAATACTCCATTTAATGACTCTGAAATTGACGGTGCCGCACTTGACGATAATTTTATTTCCATAACACCGATTAAATGCGATATGACGGATTACGACATGATCGATGAACTGAAGCGCTGGAATATCAGTTAAAATCCTTATCACTAATTTGAAAGTATATGAATTTCTTTTTTTGGACACAGATGGACACAGATCATCAAGATTTTTAAAATAAGAAATAATACTATTATCTGTGTATACCTGCCCGCTTGTGCCCCAGGCCGCCTCGCCTTGCTTGGCTGACGGGCGAGCTCGCATGGCAGGCGGGTCTGCTAAAATCTGCGTCCTATTTAACTTAAAGGGTTGCCGTATGAAAAAACAGTTTATAACGGATATCAAGGCCGGGAATTCGATTGATGATATCTTTGTATTATCCGAAAAAATTCTGGCCCAGAAAAAGGATGGGAATCATTTTCTAAATGTGACGTTATCCGATAAAACAGGGACAATAAAAGGTGTGGTATGGGATAATGTGGATCAAATATCGGCCGGTGTAACTTCCGGTGATTTTGTACATATAACGGGAAATGTAAACGAATATAAGGCGGCGTTGCAGCTGGTTATCAAAAATATGGAGCCGTTTTCCGCCCATGAAATAAATCCTGCTGATTTTTTGCCCATTACCCCGAGAAACATTGAGAGCATGTTTGAACGGCTTGTGAACATAACCGCTTCGGTTAAACCCGCTTATTTAAACCGGCTTATTCAAGCATTTTGGAATGATAAAGAGTTTGTTCGCGAGTTTAAAACTGCACCGGCAGCAAAAAAAATGCACCACGCTTATATTGGAGGTCTTTTGGAACATACCCTGTCCATGGTGAGTCTGGCTGAAAAGGTTGCCGGGCATTACGGCGGAATCGACAGAGACCTTCTTATGGTAGGCGCACTGCTACATGATATCGGCAAAACAAAAGAGTTCGAATACCAATTCAGGATAGACTACACCGACCGGGGTCGGTTGTTGAGCCACATTGTGATAGGGATCGAAATGATCGATGAAAAGCTATCGGGAATTAAGGACTTTCCGGAAGATCAGCTAGTTCTGCTCAAGCATATGATTGTAAGCCATCATGGCACCCGGGAATTCGGCTCACCCGAACCGCCCAAAACCATTGAAGCGGTCATACTGAATTATATTGATGAGATAGACTCAAAGGTTAATGGCATCCGTGATTTTATGGCCAAGGAAGATCCCAATGAGCCCTGGACCTCTTATCATAGACTGCTTGAGCGGCATTTTTATAAGGGAAAAAAGAATCACGAAACATCTCAATAAGTTCTGGTGTATGAAATGATCCTATTAACCCGAATCCATAATTTATTGAGAAGTTATAGAATCACTAGTTAGTGTCCATCCATACTTGAATTTTTGAGGCGTTATGTTTATCTCTTTTGAAGGAATAGAAGGCTCGGGCAAGACGACCCAGATACATCATATGGATAAGTTTTTTCAAAATAATGGACAGGACTGTGTCATCACAAGGGAGCCGGGAGGAACCCGAATCGGAGAAAAGATACGGGCAATTCTTTTAGACCCTGCAAGTAAGGATATGGATCCTTTGACGGAACTTCTTTTATATACCGCTGATCGAGCCCAGCACATCAAGGAATTTGTATCTCCATTTTTATCGGCAGGCAAAACGGTTATATGTGACCGTTTCTATGATGCGACAGTAGTTTATCAGGGTTTTGCAAGGGGGTTAGATATCGGGTTAATAGACAAACTCCATAAGTTGCTGTTTGAAAACTTAAAACCGGACATTACGATTCTTCTTGATCTTCCCCCTGAAAAGGGACTTTCGCGAGCCTGGAAACAGATAGAAAACGGCGACAGGGAAAATGTTGAAACCCGATTTGAAGAAGAAAAACTTTCATTCCACAACAAGGTACGCTCCGGGTATCTGGACCTTGCACGCCTTGAACCGGGACGGTTTAGGGTCATCGATGCGTCTATGGATGAAAATCAGGTTCGCAATGAAATCATAAAAATATTGTCTGGCGCGATGAATCCAAATACATAGCCAAGCGTTGCCCTAAACCCACGAGTTAAGGAAGACCGAATGACCCACTCAATTCTTGACACCATCGGCAATACGCCCCTTGTTGAGATAAAGAATCTTCATCCAAATCCCAGGGTAAAAATCCTGGCAAAGCTTGAGTATTTTAACCCGGGCGGTTCCATCAAGGACAGAGCCGCTCTTTTTATGATTGAAACCGGCGAGAAATCCGGAAAACTTACCCCTGATAAAACAGTGCTTGAGGCCACAAGCGGAAACACGGGCATCGGATTGGCCCTTGTATGTTCGGTAAAAGGATATAAGCTTCTATTAACCATGTCCGAGTTTGCCAGCGTTGAACGGCAAAAAATCTTGAAAGCCCGTGGCGCGGAAATTTTGCTGACCCCCGGACATATGGGGACAGACGGCGCCATTGAGGAGGTCTATCGGTTGGCCAGGGAAAATCCCGAATTGTATTTTATGGCGGATCAATTCAACAACCCCGCGAACTGGCAGGCCCACTATTTTGGAACAGCCGTTGAGATCTGGGAGCAGACCGGCGGAAAGGTTACTACAGTTGTTGCCACCATGGGTACAAGTGGAACCCTTATGGGGCTTTCAAGACGGTTGAAAGAATATAACTCCGATATACGGATCATCGGTGTTGAGCCTTATCTCGGCCATAAAATTCAGGGTCTGAAAAATATGAAAGAGGCTTATCGTCCTGAAATTTTTGACAAGAAACGTATTGATGAGATTGTATATATCGATGACGAAGAAGCCTTTGAAATGACGAGGCAGCTTGCAAAACAAGAAGGGCTGTTTGTGGGTATGAGCAGCGGAGCCGCCATGGTTATTGCTAGAAAGCAAGCTGAAAAAATGGCTGAAGGTATGATCGTGGTGATATTCCCGGACGGTGGTGAACGTTACTTAAGCACACCGCTTTTTACGGTACGGGAAAAAATAGGTCTAAAACTGTTCAACACCCTGGGCCGGATCAAGGAACCCTTTGAACCCCTTTTGCCGGGCAAGGTCTCCCTCTATTCCTGTGGTCCCACGGCATACGCGAGACTGCATGTGGGTGAATGCAGGCGTTTTGTTTTTTCAGATCTTTTGTACCGTTATCTGGAATACAGGGGGTATGATGTCACACACATCATGAACATAACGGATCTGGACGACAAGACCATAAACGGATCAGAAAAAGCGGGTTTGGAGTTATCTGAATTTACCGAAAAACATATCGATTCCTTTAAAAAGGATCTGGGTTTTCTTGATATTAAATCTGCCTCCAAATATCCTAAAACAAGCGAACATATTAACGATATGGTGGTGTTGGCTGAAAAACTGGTGAAAAAAGGATATGCATATGAGAAACTAAAATCTTTGTATTTTGATATCTCCCGCTTTTCCGATTATGGCAGTCTGTCCGGCATCGATATCAACAAGATAAAACTGGGTGCCACCGTAGATCTTGATGAATATGAAAAGGACAACCCAAGAGACTTTACGCTTTTTAAAAGATCCAGACTCTCTGAACTGAAAAGAGGAATATTTACCAAAACCGACTGGGGCAATGTACGTCCGTCATGGCACATTCAGTGTGTTGCCATGGCAATGAAATATCTCGGGGAAACTTATGATATCCACACAAGCGGCCGCGAGCTGGTTTTTCCCCACCACGAAAATGAAATTGCAATTGCCGGTGCTCTGACCGGCAAACCCCTTGCAAAGTACTGGGTGCACTGTGATCGAGTCCTGGTGGATGGTAAAAAGATAGACGAACAGGGTGAAGAACTGACTACCCTTTCGGATCTGGCAGGCAAGGGATATTCCGGCAGGCAAATCAGGTACTGGCTGATTTCCGTGCATTACAGAAAACCTGTTGTTTTTTCAAAGAAAAGGCTTGAAGATACCAAACGTTCCTTAAAAAGGCTGGATGCCTGTATCTATTCCCTGGTTCATGTAAAATCGGACGCTTCTCCTTATCCTGAGTTGGATCAGCTTCTGTACGATGTAAAGCACGGTTTTGTCAGTGCCATGGATGATGACTTGAATATATCAGCCGTCATGGCCTCGATATTTAAAATTGTAAAAACGGTTAACATCCTGACCATAGAAAACAGGATAGATCCGGAAGGCGCGTTAAAAATTGTAGATGCCTTTCGTAATATAGATTCGGTATTAAAGATATTCGATTTTCAAGATGAAATTCATGACCCTGAGATTGAACGCCTGATCAAACAAAGAGATAACGCCAGGCTGGAGAAAAACTGGGATCTTTCCGATAAAATCCGGGATCAATTAAAAGCCATGGGGATTACCATTAAAGATAAGAAGCTGTCAAATTAGTAAAGTTAAGTGCTTAAAAAATGCCTAAAATGCCTAAAGTGATCTAAAGTGCCTAAAGTTGAGGTATTCTGCCAATTTTAAATTGATCGCGCTGAAAGCGCTTTCCTCAATTTTAGCTCACTTTAGCTCACTTCAAACTTTAGCTCACTTTTACTTCGAGAAACAACGTCTCATTTGATATCAATAACATATCGATTTGACTAATTCATAGAGAGGAACAATGAAACCAATTTATTTTCCATTTACATTTATTACAAAACCTGTTTGCCAAACACTTGCAGCGTGTTTCAGTCAGACCGCCGTGTATCAAATTTCAAGCATAAAAATGCCGGATGAGATGCAACAATGGGAAAAAAGCGGCATTCTCGACATTCGGATACCCGTGAAATATGACGGAGACAAACTTGATGCCATTGTCAAACAATACCGGTCTTGGGCAAATTTGCACCAGGGAAGCGAAATCGCTTTTTTAAAATCCAGAACCGATAAGATTCCGTTTTTTGATGAAAACTCAACAAGACAGATAACGGCTGATATCAAAAACAAAGGGGGGCGTCAAAACCGGTCGCAAGAAAAACCCGACCCTCTTCTTAATGCCGGATTGTTTCTTCATCTTGCCCAGGAATATGACATGCAGAACCTGACATTAACCGAGGATCTTCAGTCCATAGAAGCAATGGAACAGGATTTTATGAAAGACCTTAAGGGCGACAACCATGCTCTTGATGAAGAAATTGCTCTGGAAAAAACATTGGAAGTCCATGATCCGGGTCATTACATGACAAAAGAGCGGGTACACGCATGGACCCGTATTATGCAACGGGATCAAGAAGGGTCCGGATTTTTTGTCACCACCAGCAGATCTGTTTTTGAGACCCTGATTGACAGCGCGCCTGAAGCGGAACTTGTGGGTGTTTTAGACGCTATACCCGTGGTTGACCATGAGGTTGAAGTGTTGGAAACATGGCGGGATGAATTAATGAAACACCTTGAAATGCTTGCGACTGTTGTCTGGATTGCAAAAACCGACCCTATTATTACTGCTCCCGAAATCCCCGGGTGCGAGACAACCGTTTCATTAACCCTCTACATTGTGCCCGGGAATACACCCCATGAATTCTTTAATCGTTATGTGGAGCACGATGTATTTAACTACAAAGAGAAATACCGGAAAGTAAAATTAAAAAACACGCTGTTAGGACTAATCCAAAAGAGTAGTTGATCGGAAGTGACGGTCTCGTAAAAAGTCCAACTTCTGCGTTGTGCTGCATTTCGCAATCATTCAACGTACGAAAAGTACGCCTCATGATTACAAAACTTGCACGCCTTGAATTTGAACTTTTTACGAAACCGTCTAAATCGGACTTTTTACGAGTTCATCAATCAGGCTACGAACGGCCCTGCCTCCTTTGTTCAGAACATGTGTGTACCTGATCTTGGAAACAAACGCAATTCTCACGTCAAATTTTTAACTAATTGATATTGTAGAATTTAACATATTTATCAGGTGTCAGGTGCCAGCGCCTCTGTTCATCATTCCTGACACCTGACACCTGACACCAGGCATACGGGAAGGAATAAATATGGGATATTTTTTAAAGCCATATTATGGGCAATTTTAATCATCCCAGGCGTCGTCTAATGTATGGCTAAATCCAAATACCAATGCGGAACAATGGAGACGGTTATATCGTTGATTCTAATTTCATCATACAATTGATTTGAAGTAATAATCCCCCTTAAAGTCGAGTATTTCTCAAGAAAACTTCTATATGAACGTGACATTGAGGGCTTTTTGAGTGTTGTTTTTACCTCAATCTGGATTACTTCTCCCTGTTTCTCGATGTAATTTAAACTGTTACAAAATACTTTAACCCTTCTAAATTTATAATATATGAAATAATAGCAGGGTTAATAATTAATTTATCGCTATAAAAGTAAAGATAAAATTTCAAAAAGCAGGGATCGTACAGAAGATATTTCGTCCTAAATTGAGCGATTGCCGAGTTTGCCAGGATGCTGCTCTATTCTTTTAACCATAATGGCATCGTCAATCCCCACTGCATATATCGATTCTGCCAGTACATCCTTTTTCAATCAAATCCGTATATATTTGATTCAATAGTTTCATTTTCGACTCCATCTTGTTTATAAGCGACTGATTATATTTAAACATTGACAATTAATAAATAATATGTGAAATAAGGCTAAATTTGTTTGCCAAGTATCTTCCTCCTAAATTGAGCGTTTCAAATTGCGCCAGTGTATTATAAATATAATATCTTAAGGACGTCATATTTTTAAATAGCATTAAGCACCATTACCGACTCGGCAGATAGGAATCCGAATAAGATTGTCACAATTTGAAACCCTTCGGGCTTGCCGAGTTTACCGAATCTGCTGCGTTATGAAACATTTGCAGTAACATACTACGGTTGCATGTCTCATGCCTTGCACCTCCGGCAAACTCAACAATCGCTCAACTTAGGTTTCTGTTAATGTTTGTAAACATACGAAGATTCATAATGCGACACCTCTTTACACATTTTGACGCATTTTCAATATCAATATTCCACTCAGCAGCATTATATTATCTAAAATATCATATAGTTGTAAAATTTAACAAAAAAGTGCTATACGGCAAAAACCCGCCTATTAGAAATAGACTGCATTTTAGCCGTATTTCACATTTCAATATTTAACAATTGTTGACGCTAACACATTGTATTGTTGATATTTTATAATTATGTGGCGGTAAATTGGCCTAATTAACTACGGCTATTAGGCCGTCTAATCTATTATGTCCAATAAATATTTGACCCCTTTTAGACACTTATTTTCTCAAAGATATCTTGATGGAAGTTGAAATACTTTGTATAAGCATATTATTTACATGGGTCAGAAATGACAAAAAACGACAAACATAAAAAAATAGTTGCATTTGACGTCTTCTGTGGTTGCGGCGGGACAAGCAGGGGGTTTCAGAATGCCGGCATAGATATTGCTTTTGCACTGGATACAAATCCGGATGTTAAAAGTACCTTTACTCTGAATTTTCCCGAGACCACTTTTTGCAGCAAAAGCATCACAAAACTCACAGCTTCTGACCTGCAACCGACGATAGACAAACACAAAGATAGTTATAAACTATTTTGCGGATGTGCCCCCTGCCAACCGTTCACCAAGCAAAATACGAAAAGCCCTAAACGTGACACACGCAAGAGCTTATTGTCCCAGTTCGGCATTATCATAGAAAAATTCACCCCAGACTTCGTCTTTGTTGAAAATGTGCCGGGGTTGCAGAAAGTCCCCAAACACAAGCGGGGGCCATTCCCCGCGTTCAAAGAGCTACTGGAAAAAATGGGTTACCACATCACCTATGGGGTAGTAGCCGCCCAGGATTATGGCGCACCACAGCTGCGTCGTCGTTTTGTGTTGTTGGCAAGCAAACACGGGGAAATAAGCATTCCGGCTCCGACCCACGGCAAAGATCGAGACAATCCCTACGAAACTGTTCGAAATGCAATTGCAGACCTCCCGGCCATCGCCGCCGGAGAGACATACAAGGAGCCTGGTATATCAAACCACCGTGCCGCTAAATTATCCGAACTGAACATGAGGCGGATTAAAGCATCTGATCCTGATGGAGGAGGACGCAACAACTGGCCAAAGAAACTCTGGCCCGAGTGCTACACCCGGACAAATGAAAACGGTGAAACGCATTCCGGGCATACGGACTGTTATGGTCGTCTATGGTGGGATAAACCGGCAACAGGACTAACAACTCGCTGCATCAGTTATTCCAACGGAAGATTCGGACATCCTGAACAAGATAGAGCCATAAGCGTTAGGGAAGCAGCACGCCTGCAAGGATTTGATGATGCCTTCGAATTCACCGGTAACCTGAACTCCATGGCGAGACAAATAGGAAACGCTGTGCCAGTCGATTTAGCCTTTGCAATGGGAAATCATTTCATCAAACACATTGGAGCAATTGATGGCGATTTTTAAAACGAGAGCACGTGCCATTGAGATGCTGGGTCGCCAGCAAATTGCTGGAATTCCATCAGCGACTAATGAGCTTTTTAAAAACGCACATGATGCCTATGCAGATCATGTAGAGGTCGATTACTTTCGAAAAGAAAGAGTTTTTCTCCTTCGAGATGATGGAATGGGAATGGACAAAGAAGACTTCTTGAATCGATGGTTGGTTCTTGGAACTGAGAGCAAGGTTGAAGATACCCGAAACCGCCCATTAACTGTTCCAGAAGGTAAAAATACACGTCCTGTGCTTGGAGAAAAAGGAATTGGGCGATTATCTATTGCTGCTATTGGGAAACAAGTACTGATCCTCTCCCGAGCAGAGCAAAATGGAAAGCTTGGTAAATTGGTTGGAGTATTCATACATTGGGGTTTGTTTGAAATTCCCGGGTTGGATTTGGAACAAATTGAGATCCCAGTTAAAGAATTTGACGATGTTCCTTCTCGTGCAGAAGTTAAAAAATTGACATCAACTGTGATCAGTTCAATTAACAATCTCTTATCAACCGGCGACCTATTAAAAAATGAAGCTGAACAATTGCTTCAAGATGTTAAGGGTTTTCAGGTTTCACCGAAGAAGTTCTATGATCAGTGCCCCACCGATCTATTCCTCTCTAATGATACGGGTACTCATTTCTTTATCTCACCTGTTGATAGTTCATTGGATGATGTTATTGATGTTGATTCTGACGATAAAAATGCAGCATCAAAAATGGAGAAGTTTCTCATTGGTTTCACTAACACAATGACTCCCGGACATCCCAAGCCTGTCATTGAAACAGCTTTTCGTGATCATAGAGGGGAGCATGGATATGATGATTTAATTGACAGGGAATCATTTTTTACACCGGATGATTTTCAATCTGTCGACCATCATTTTAAAGGTTCGTTTGACAAATTCGGTCAGTTTAGCGGCTCAATAAACATCTATAATGAAAAGACTATTGATCACAAAATCCCTTGGTCTGGAAACAATTTCAAAAAAACCCTTTGCGGCCCATTTTCAATTGAATGTTCATATCTTCAGGGTAAAAAATCCCACACTGTCGTCGAACCGATTAAATGGTCGGCTATCAAGCGTAAAACAGACCGTTTCGGAGGATTGTACATCTATAAGGATGGGATAAGGATGCTGCCTTATGGTGACACCGATTATGATTTTATTGATATAGAAAAGAACAGAACTAAAAGTGCATCTTATTACTTTTTTTCTTACCGCCGAATGCTGGGGGTTGTAAATATAACAAGAGTCGGCAATCCGAAATTAATTGAAAAAGCCGGACGCGAAGGTTTCGTTGAAAATAAAGCGTATAAGCAATTGCATGATATTTTAAAGAATTTTTTTGTTCAATTAGCAGGTGATTTTTTTAGAGAGGCCGAAAAAGGTGGGGCTGGCAGCTATACAGAATATTGGGAGAATAGGCGTCGACAGCAAGAAAGGATTTACAAAGCAAATCTGACGCGAAAAAAAGATAGAACAACTAAAAAGAATAATTTTACGAAGGCGTTAAATCTGTTTTTTGATCGAATGCAAAATGGCGTTTTTATCGCGAAAGTAGATGAATTGTTAAACAAAGCTGAAAGCAGGTTGTATTCATTTGCTTCATTAGAAGATCATGATGAAGCAGCTCAGAAGTTGATTAACGAAGAAGCAGTAACCCGCACGAACCTTGAAAATATTCGAAGTTTATCTCGTTTAAAATCCCCTCGAGGATTTTCTCCAACTAAAGAGCAACGTGAAGATTGGGGAGCATATTTAGATTCTCAGTCAAAACTCGAATTGGAAGTATTTAAACCTGCTGAGGTAAAGATAGTCCAAAGGGTAAACTACTTTCGGGAAAAATTCAGTTTGGAAGTAAACAACCGGAAACGCATTCAGAAAGCTGTCGAATTGGTCTCAAATGATGCGCAGGCACTTGCAAAAGCAAAAAGACAAGATGCACAGAAAGTGGCCTCTGAGATGACTAAAAAAGTGCGTGGTCTAACGCAGGACTTAATTGAAAGGGTAGAAAATTCAATACGAGATGCGCAGACATCACTTACAAACGTTCAAGCCGTAGATGTGACAGATGAGCATATTCAGGAAGAGATATCTCGCCTGGAACAACCAATAATCCGAGAAAGGGATTATGCAACTAAAACATTAGAATCTGTTATTGCTCAAATTGAAGGAATCTTTTGGGAAAGAGATGATGATGGACAGATAATTACAAATCAGCAAATTTCGGACGCTCTTGAGGAAGAAGTAGGAGAATTAAAAGAAAAAGTTGAAGCTGATGCAGAATTGATTCAGTTAGGACTTGCTGTAAATATTGTACATCATGAATTTGCAAATTCAGTTAAGGCACTTAGGGCAGGCTTAAGGACTTTAAAACGTAAAGCTGATATTGATAAACAATTAAAGGCTGCATATAGAAACCTCCAACTCAATTTCGCTCACTTAGATCATTACCTTTCATTGCTCACACCTTTTAGCCGTCGAATATCTCAGGATGCAGAGCTAATCAAAACTGAGGATATTTATATTTTTATGCTGGATGTTTTCAGAGGAAGATTTCAACGACATAGCATTAAATTGAAGCGCACTAAACTGTTTATCGCTACTGAGGTTTTTGCGCATCGTTCTATTTTATATCCTGTCTTTGCAAACCTGGTTGACAACGCTATCCATTGGTTGAAACAAAAAGAGGATGAGGGTGAGAGAATTATTCGACTACATGCTTCCAGAAACGGTGCCTTTTTTGTCTCTAACAACGGGCCCGAGATTCCTATACAAGACAATGAACGAATTTTTGAATTAGGATTTTCCAAAAAACCCAAAGGACGTGGGATGGGGTTAACTATCTCTCGAGATGTCCTAAGCGGGATTAGCTATAAACTACAGATAGTTGAGCCACGTCCAAATATGAATGTAACTTTTGGAATTATTCCGATTACTGGTGAGAACAGCAATGATTGATTCGTTGATGGAACAGTCCACGAGAATTGCAGAACAATACCTTGGTTCTGTATTGTTTGTTGATGACGAAGTTACCTATGCTTCTACCAGCAAAAAGACCCACGTGCTTCATGCAAATAAAATGATGAGGGCATTTGGTGAAAAAAATATCTTAAGTTCATGTTTCAAATATACTGACATCAGCGAAAAAGAAGATGTCGAATTACTTGCGAAGAAAGCTGATGTATGTGTGCTAGATTGGAAACTTGTCATAAATGATCCATCGAATGAACCTTCTTCTGAAGATGATGAGGAAGATGATGTTGAAGGAGCTGATGGTCGCGGACGGTACGCAATTGATATAATCAAATCGTTCATTAGCAGCCGACCAACCACCCCCAAATTGATTTGTATATACTCAGCTGAAGTAGGTGATGACATATCCAATGAGTTAGCAAGATTGAGCGGCGGTAAATATTCAGATCATGTTTGGATTTCGGATGCCGGAGACATAAGAATATCTGTTTATTTCAAACCCGTACTTGCTCAAATGCATGTCGGGGACGACGTTAAGCAGCGGATAGTCGAATATGGAGAATTACCCCCCAAATTAATTTATGAATTTGCTGCGTTACATTGTGGTTTATTACCAAATGCAATGATGAAATCAATTGCCGTGGTAAGGGAAAGCACTAATCTCTTGCTCAAACATTTTAGCAGTAATCTCGACCCGGCATTTGTTTCCCATCGCGCTATGTGTCCAAATCCAGATGATGCTGGTGAATTGCTGAAAACAATTATTTCGGATGCATTTGATGCCATTTTATCCTACGAGAATATCTCTGATGTTGTCGATTATGAGGCAATTGAAAATTGGATAAAAGGGAATGTATGGAGAAACAAAGAAATTACACTCAATAAAAAGAAGATAAAAATTAACCGTAAAAAGCGACTTGAATGGCAAAAGGATGGTTATTCGAAATTCCTAATAAAATCTTATCCAGCACAAATTGATGTAGAGGTTCTTAAGAAGAAAATCTCCAACTATGATCACTCTAAGCTAAAAAAAGATGCCGTGTCTTGTTTCGCAAAAGTGGATTATCGTCGACATGAAGAGTTTGCAATATTAACACACCAAAAGAGTACTTTTAAAGGAACTTTACTATTGCCTATGCTCACACTTGGAACAGTGGTTAAAGACCTGGCGAACAATTTATATTTATTATGTATTCAGCAAAGATGTGAAAGTGTTAGGCTCGAGGAAGAAGAAAATAGGAAATTTTTATTTTTACCGATAGAAAAGACTCAGAAGAATCGTTGTAACTGTCTCCATCGGAACGGCTCAGGTGAAATGACATATTTGTTGGTAAAGAACAGCCCAAGTCACAAAGTAATATCTATTCAATTTCCAGCAACCAACGGGAAGAATTTTGTCCAAGCCGAAATAGACGATACCGATTCGAATACGCTGACTTTTCAATGCAAACAAGGTTCCAAGTACAAATGGATTTTCGACCTGAAGGAGTCGCATGCTCAGAAAATTGTAAACGATTATGCGGCTAACCTCTCAAGAGTTGGGGTTGACGAATCTGAATGGCTTCGTCGCACTTGATATAGGGTAAGAATGACTGAGCCTTAACGCAAAGTAAAATAATGCATCGAAACTGGACAGAGCATGAACTTCTGATTGCAATGAATCTCTATTGCCGTCTGCCCTTCGGTCAGTTTGACCAGTCGAACAAGCATGTTTGCGAAGTAGCTGAGAAAATAGATCGGACACCAGGGGCACTGGCAATGAAGCTCAGTAACCTTGCATCCCTCGACAGCTACCATCAAAGCCGTGGTGTTGTTGGCCTTAGGGGAGCCAGCAATCTGGACAGGAAAGTTTGGGCATCATTCCAAGAAAACTGGTCGAACATGGCAGAAAAAAGCGAAGCAGCCTTTGAGTCTTTGATGACAGATGCTACGATTTCACAAACTAAAACTGAAATTGAAAACTATACACCAGAGGGTCCGTCTGAAACTGAAAGAACCGTTAAGGCACGGCGACTCCAGCAATTCTTCCGCAAAGTGGTCTTGGCAAGCTATGAAAATCGTTGCACTTTAACAGGGATAGCCGTCCCTCAGTTGCTGGTTGCCAGCCATATCATTCCGTGGAGTGAAAACGAAAATCGCCGTGCCGATCCAACCAACGGACTTTGCCTGAATGCGCTTCACGATAAGGCCTTTGATCGCCACCTGATCACATTTGACGAAGATTTCAGGCTGGTGGTTTCCAGCTTTTTGAAGAAGGGCGAAATCCCCGAGTTCCAATCGGCAAATTTTGCAAAGCTTGAAGGTACGACACTCACGCTCCCCCACCGCTTCGCACCTGACCCCTATGCATTGAAAGAACACCGCAACGCCTTTGTTACGTAGAAAGGCATACAAAACTCCTTTGTACTTTGCAAACCGAGCCGAAATTAAAGGGGACAAAGAATACTTCTACGACATTTGGAGGAACGAAAGCAATAATCATTATGACTGACTTTATGACTCCCAAGCAACGCAGCCAAACAATGTCCAAAGTCAGAGGATATAATACTAAACCGGAAAAGCTTATCCGTTCTCGTTTACATAGTCAGGGCTTCCGATTCAGAATTAATAGTCCAAATCTTCCGGGGAAGCCGGATATTGTGTTAAAAAAATATAATGCCATTATTTTTGTTCACGGTTGTTTCTGGCATAATCATAAAGGATGTAAAAAGTCCAAACTACCCGACACGCGAAATGAATTCTGGAAAAATAAAATCGCGGGGACAGTAATGCGGGATCAAAGAAATATATCTGATCTCATTAAACAAGGATGGCGAATAGCGGTAGTCTGGGAATGTGGGACCAAAAAAAAGGATGATTTGGAAAACATCATAAAAAAACTTTCGAAATGGATAATTGAAGGGCAATCAAAGCGAATTGAACTTTCCGGTCGGAAAAAATTATAAAAAGATTTGGGGAAATATCATGCCTAAAACCGGGGCAGTTCGGAATCTCTTGCTATTGATGTAAGAGTCCTTGTTTATTTTAACTATTACACCATTTATTCGGTCCTGCTCATCATTGCCGTTTTACGGCTATAAACAACCAAATCCTTATCAAGCGTATGAAAATATTAAAGAGTTTTCTGCTTAGTGAAATAAACCGAATAATCGAGCCTACTTTGGAAATTCGCCGCTACGAGTTAGAGAATACTCACGTAATAGGGTCGAAACCAGGTGTGCCTCCGACCCTTGATGAACTAGAAGATTTCCTATTACATTGTCCATTTACAGATGTCAGCATTAGGGATTTTCTATTAGGTTCAGCGCCAGAGAATTCAGAGATTGAATTGTCAAAATCCGGACTCGATACTTTCTACGAAGATGTGCAAACTTGGTCTGAGAACTTTCATTGGTTGGGAGCAGATGATGCGTTCATCGTAGCCCAAAAAATAATATTAGAGTCGCATAGTGAATATTCTTTCCAAGAACTTCAATATGCGCCAGTTGTTGATAAACTTGCTCTTTATTCACCTTCAATAACTGTGCTACAGCGCTTATTTAGACAGCAAGCACAGTTGGATAATATTTTACTTGGCGTCAACTTGAGGAACTTATAGCTGAATTGTTGGATGATGAGGGGTACGAAGTAAAGCTTGGACGGGGTACAAAAGACGGTGGCGCAGATATCGTTGCCTTTAAGAATTTACCTGGAATGGGGCCAATTAAAACCGTTTGGCAAGCTAAACATCATCCGAGTGGTAACAAGGTCGGTATCAGTCTGATTCGTGAATTAGCAGATGTAAGAAACGAACTCGGTGCATCAAAAGCTATTATGGTCACCACTAGTTATTTAACATCTGGCGCATTAGATAGAGTTGAGCGCGATAAATATACCTTAGGCAAAATTGAACGCGACGAGCTAGAAAATTGGATTTCCCATCGACTTGAAGGAAGGCCATATCTACCCTAAGGGAAAGAATTGTGTTAAAAAGGCTTGAATTGAAAATGATAGATTTTTTATGTTTAAATTCAGAATGTTGACATAATCAGAAAGTGGATCAGACGACACCGAGACACTTATAAATAATAGGGTTGGTAACGAAAAACAAGGGGGTCAGGTCTTCATTCTTCACAGTTTTTCGGCACTATGTGAAGAATGAAGACTTGACCCTACAGCTGTTGTTGACCCTACAGCTGTTGCTGAATAATTACAAATTGAGAATCTAAGCACTAATAGACAAATTGTGGGGTTGCTGATTAACGAAAAAGTCTTTGGCAATAAACAATTTATTGTCTGCATGGCGGGGATTATATTGCAGACTCAATTATCTTTTTCAACCGCCTTCATACTTTTCTTGACAAGAAGCGCCTTCTCATCCTACACAACATATTATGGCTATTTCTTGGGAGAATAATTATTTAAACTTTGGGGATTCTTCGATACTTTCTTTAGTAAAAAGCAAGTTTCTATCCCTATAACCGGAGGGCGATACTATGAGAATAACAACATTTGGATTTGTAATCGCAATTTTGATCAGTGCTTTTATGTTAAACGGGTGCGCTTCAATGACAGAACTGAATAACCTTATTGTGCAAAATGATGCTAAAAGCTATGACCAGCTGGTTGCCGAACTTGAACAATACCAAAATTACTGTCTGGACTATGATGGTATTGGCCGATGTTTTAACTCTATTACAAGTATTAAAAAAATAGGTATCCCGGGTTATATGGTTAACGAAAGGCACTTTTTCCCATTTAATAAAAAACCCAAGTTATTGAACCTTCTGGGTACTCTGGCAATTAGATACGATGATCATGAAACAGGCATAGACGGTTTGGATGGTCTTGTGTTCAACAAAAGAGAAACGGCTAAGGAGTTGTATATAATTTTAAGTAGCATTTATAATAAATCTGCAAATAAATAAATTTTATAGTTTTCTTATTTTATCAGAGCATTTTTAAAACGAACTATAATTTTTACGCACAATTTTACAGATTTTAACAAAAGCTCCATGAAGGATTATTTCTACTGAACTTTCTATTAATCCTTCCATGGACTTTGGCGCCTTTTAATTATTAACATCAAGGAAAATGAAATGATAAAACGATTTTTTTTTGTTCTACTTCCATCACTTTTTCTTGCTGTTTTTCTTATTTCCTGTCCTGGATCACACTTAGAAATTTCATCCAGAACCCAGGATGAATTAAAACATGTATCTGATGAGACGCTATGCAGTACATATCAAGTGGCCAGAAGTTATTATAACAGTGATACTACCAACCTTGAAAATGAGATAATAAATAGGTTAGAAAGTAAAACATTCCTTTTTGCTGATGAGTGTCAGGATCTATATCCTGCCAGGCTCATCAAAATTTATTCAAAAGATTTGGATAATCAGAAGATTCATAAAGCGCTGTCCCGTTTTGAAAGCCAGCTTGATCTACACAGAAAAAACATTGACCCTATCCGTGAAGCAAATGCTCTAACTTCTATTGGATTAATTCACTACCGCATCGGGAACTATGAACAGGCGTTACAGTTTTTTACCAAGGCTCTTGAAATAGATAGCTCTCAATCCAATTTATCAACATTTAGAGGAGGTCTGTATACTGCAAGTAGAAAAAAAACTCGCAATTTCACCAATATTGGAATGGTTTACAACAGTCTTGGTCAACACGAAAAAGCCCTTGCTCAATTTGAAAAAGCCCTTGCAATGGATGAGGATAAAATCTTCGATTTTGGTAAAAGAGGAGAAGCGATAAATTTGTACAATATCGGCATGACCCATTTCTATCAGGGCAATTATGATAAAGGTCTTTTATATTTTGAAAAATCAATTTTCAGATTTTTTGAAATGAAATCGCCGGATGGTGAATCTGACTGCCTTTTTAATATGGGGCGAGCTTATATGGGCGCAAGACAATATAAAAAAGCCCTTGAACATTTTTATGAAGCATTAAAAACGGATGAGTATTTGTTTACCGATAGTCGGAAGGCAAGAGATTTGCTCCATATCGGCCTTGTATTTAACGAAACCAAAAATTTCAACATGGCTGCTGATTTTATAAAACAGTCCTTGCAGGTATATTTAAAGCTCAATGAACTGGATTCTCTCTGGTATTCACAAAGTTCACTGGCAGAAGTAATGGCAAATCTGGGGAAATTTCAGGACGCTGTTAAATTATATAATCAGGCTTTGGATACAATAGAGACCCTGCGATCCGGAATCATCGAAAAAGACTCAAAAACAGCATTTATGCAGGACAAATTTCATATCTATGACGAATTTATTTCTTTCCTTGCAAAGTTGGATAAAAGATTTCCTAAAAAAGGCTATGCTCAAAAAGCATTTGAAATTTTTGAACAAAAGCAGGGACGTCTTTTTCTTGAAGAAATGGCTAAAAGTGGTGCCAGATATTTTGCAAATGTTCCGAAAGAAATAATTAACGAAGAATATATGCTGGAAAAAAAAATAAGAGACCTGAACAGAGCGATATCGGTTAATCGTGCAAATGATACAAAGAAAGAAAATATGCCTTTGGTTTTATCTCTGGAAAAGAAATTGAATAATACCAGAAATGAAATTAGGATATTTAATGATAAAATTAGAGAACGATACCCGAATTATTTTAATCTTAAAAATCCACAACCTGTATCGCTTAACCTGCTTCAAACAAATGTTATCAATGATGAAGAGACTATACTGGTATACTTTGTAACTGATTCGAAAACTTTTTTATGGACCATTGACAGTTCGAATTTTTCCATGCATACACTTAATATTGGAAGAGACGAACTCTACCGCAGGGTCATGAGCCATCGTAATGCTATTCTCAAACTGGCGGATAATAGTATGCGCGGTATAAAAATTACCGCTGGAGATAATGCAGAAAGAAAACTACATGAGAATCTTACGTCTATCTTGGTTCCAAAATCTGTAAGAGACTCTATTTTTCAGTCTAAAGCATTATACATCGTTCCGACTGATTCCCTTTACTTTCTTCCTTTTGAAAGTCTTGCCAGTGTTTCGGGGAATTCACGTAATAAATATCTGATAGAGGATTATTCAATTTCTTACCTGACATCTGCCTCACTATTAAATATTATCAGGCAGCACAGTAAAAATGAGAGCATGACCAGCCAATATCCATTACTGGCATTTGCTAATCCTCAATACACCGAAAATCAACTAACCAGTGATGATATCACCTTAAGAGGAATGCAAAACCAGAGATACCGGGCTGTTCTGGGAGGGCAGTTTGCACCGCTTCCTGAAACTGAAGATGAAGTTCGTGAAATCAAAAAAATTCTTAATGCCTCGGATAAAAGTCATCCCCTCTGGCTCAAAGACGATGCATCGGTAAGCAATATTTTAAAAATGAATGAGGCAAATACACTTGACGACTATCAATATCTTGTGTTTGCCTGTCATGGAATATTACCCGGAGAAGTTGACAGTATAATGCAGCCAGCATTGGTTCTTTCGAACCCTGATCCCTATTCACAAAAAGAAGGTTATCTTAAGATGGCTGATGTTTTCAGCCTTAAGTTAAATGCAAATCTGGTAGCACTTTCTGCGTGTAATACCGGAAACGGGAAATATGTAAAAGGTGAAGGTGTGATGGGGATGACAAGGGCCTTTATGTACGCAGGCACTCCAACTGTCACGGTAACCATGTGGTCGGTTGAATCCATATCTGCCAAAACGCTTAACGTAGGACTTTTTGAAAATATGCGGAAAGGAAATTCACATGCGGAATCTCTAAGGCAGATAAAAATCCATATGATCCGAGGCAATGAAGGGAAAAAATGGAAACATCCATTTTACTGGGCTCCGGTTGTTCTCTTCGGTGATGGCGGGATAAATTAGTTGCAAATCAAGGATGTAATACGGGACATCCTATAATATTTCTGTCAAGCATAAAGTGTAAATATTTAATAAACGTGTTATTTCAATTAGATATAAGAGTGGCTGATTTCCGGACGCAATTCTCCTTATAGTTTATTAAACAATTTTCGGCGAATCTCCCACTAATTACGAACCATACCTCTGATCGTTACGTTTATCCGGTATGCCCATTTATTTAGGGCTGCCCATCATCCCTTATCCAGAGTTTTTAAGTTCAGTGAGAGGCCCAGGATTGTCCCTCCAGAAGTCGTATTCCCCAACGCCCCTGCACGGGCTCTCTCGCCGAAATAGTAAAACTTCTTATTCTACGTTCAAATATGTGGGATCAAATGGTTCTCTTTTCTTCATCAACGTCCAGGCGATTACCAGCATTTTTGCTGCCAGTTTAACACACATTTTCGTTTTAATCCCGCGCTCACGTTCTCTTCCTCTAAGAAGCTTGGTAAAGTAAGTTCTGAACAGATCGACTCTTGCAGATGCTACCTTAGCTGCCTGATACAAGGCATAGCGAAGCTCACCGTTGCCTTTTTTAGATATTACCGGAATTGCTTTGTCGCTTGTTTTTCCGCTCCGGTTTGCACATAAATCATATCCGGCCATCTTGATAAGCTGTTTTCGGTTTTCAAATCGAAAAGGATCTCCAATGGACGCCAACACCCTGGCCGATATGTGAGTGGGGTCAAACCTTGATTATTGATTAAAATTGTGAGCGGTGTCGCGTTTTTAATAGTGAATTAAAACCATTTTTAGTTTAATATCAGTTGGTTAATGTCTCAAAAAACCTTGATTTGTGGTTATATGCAACATGATTATTATAGGATTTCTCAGTCCCATAGATGAATCTGCCCGTTCACTGAAGTGGCGAATTAAAAGCTTATACTTGTCCGCCTATGGAGGATTCTTCTTGTGTAAGAAACTCTGGTACCGTTTTTTCGATTTTTGGATATGGCATACCGGTGGCGATATTTTCAGGTATGATCCGGTTAAGCGTCAAAAAATGGTAAAATTGCCTTAGGGCCCAGATCCGGGATTTTGTGACATGAATTGAGGGGGCATTGTAGTGGGCTGTAAAATCGATTAAATGCCGATAGCGAACCCTTTTAACAGACCGAATTCTTTGTATTTTTAGAAAGTTTGCTAATTCGTTAAGTCTGATGGTTAAAGCCTGAATGGAACGCGCCGAAAAATCGGCCAACTCAAAGTATGCAAGAAACCGGCTGCAATACCGATAGAGCATGATGCCACCTCCTTGTCGCGCCATAGCTTTTCAGCGAAGGCGGACCGTTGATCATGCTCCATCATTAAACACCCATTAATAAAAGGCAAACTGCGCTAACCTAGGGGTTTGTTGGTTATGTGGAGATAACACTTGTGCATTTATCATTATTGATATATCTTATTATAAATCAAACAATTAAGGAATATCATCGTGGCAACGATAACCGTGGAAATTGAAGACTCCAAAGCCATTATTCTTAGAGAAAAAGCTCGAAAATTTGGTCTTTTGCCTGATCAATTCGTAACGGCATCTATTGAGGATCTCATTTCACAGCCTGATCCAGATTTCGAAATAGCAATGCGCAAAGTACTGTCAAAGAATAAAGAGCTTTACAAACGACTATCCTAATGCGCTACCTTTCCTTATCAGAAGTTCTTGAACTCCATGAAAGGATAATCTCATCTTGAGGTGGCTCACATGGCGTTCGCGATATCAAAGCACTTAAATCTTCTGTCAATCAACCTCGTCTTACCTTCGATCAAAAGGACCTCTATCCTGGTATTGTTTCAAAAGCCGCCGCCCTTTGTTTCTTTTTGATAATGAATCATGTATTTATTGATGGGAACAAAAGAGTTGGTCATGCAGCCATGGAAACTATTTTGGTCCTCAATGGATATGAAATTGTTGCAGAGGTCGATTTCGGAAAAAAGATGGGCAGCATTCGGCCAGACCGATGCAGGCCGGCTTCTTACTATCATTTTTAAAAAACGAGAAAAATTACTTAGGGTTATATCTGCAAGAGATATGAACCGGAAGGAAAAGAAGTTTTATGAAAAAAGCGGATAAACGAATTCCGAAGTTCAAAAACGAAGATGAAGAGCGGGAGTTTTGGGCTATTCATTCTCCCCTTGATTATTTTGATTCAAAAAAGTTAAAGAGAGCTTCATTTCCAAAACTGAAACCGTCCCTCAAATCAATCTCGATTCGCTTGCCAGAGGATATGTTAGCAGAACTCAAAATACTCGCAAACAAAAAAGATGTTCCTTATCAGAGTTTGGCAAAAATCTACCTGGCAAGGCAAATAGCCTTAGAACGAGGTTTTTTAAATAGCTCTCAATAAGAAATAGCTGATTGTTAAGCCATGCCCAACATTGCGCTTGCAGTCGGACTCGGCAAAGCCTCGCCGTTGAATGTTGGTTAGGCGCAAATCAAATATTATACAATTGTAAATTGTCATGTATTTTGAGATAATAAATGAAATCAAGAATGTAGAAACGATAGCCGTCGGTGGAAATATCCGAGATATCATGCGGTTTCGAAAGAAGGATACGTGAGGGTCATTGACGAGTCAGGTGAAGATTATCTCTACCCGGAGTCCTATTTTATTCTCATTCAACTGCCACATGAGGCTCAAGAAGCCCTACAATTAGCAAGCTAAATCCATATGTTAAGAGAATCAGGTATGATGAATGTTTTAAGAAGTGCATTGCTGGCAATACTGATTACGGTTTTTACCGGGTCCTGTTCGGTTATTTCTCAACAAATTAAGACGGAATCCATACCGTCGATGGATTTTAAAACACTTGTTCAGGAACCGAATAAATATAAGGGAGATACCGTGATCCTCGGGGGGTACATCCTGGAAACCGATAATCTGAAGGATCAAACCATTATAAGAGTGTTGCAAGCACCGCTGGACCTCAGTGAAGAGCCCAAATCAAGGGATTATTCGGAAGGGAGATTCATAATTTCGCAAAAAGGGTTTTTGGACCCGGAAATTTACAGCAAGGATCGTAAAATTACCGTGGCGGGGACAGTGGTTGGCTCCGTGATTGAAAAAATTGATGAATTTTCTCATCCGTATCTCAAGATCCAAAGTCGTGAAATATATCTTTGGCCAGAAGATCAAGAGTATCCCCCCGCTTCTTACTATGACCCCTGGTTTTATCCATACCCCTTCTATTGGTATCCGTATCGCCATTATTATCCCTATTATTGGTATCATCATCACCCCTATTACCGGTAGGAGGAAAACATGACAATCAAACGGGCCGTGTACATCCTCTTTATTTTTTTCATTATGTTTTTGATGGGTTGCGCCACGGGAATTTCCCGACAGTCGCGCTCAAAGGTTACCTACGCGGGGACGTTTTCAGAACTGCAAAAGACTCCGGACGTCTATAAGGATGAGATCATCATGCTCGGTGGAAAAGTTTTAGAAACCAACGTCTCATCCACCTTATCCCAACTCACGGTCTTGCAACTTGCGCTTGGCAATAATGATCGGCCCGTGAATCTTGATCAATCCCATGGCCGCTTTATGGTTGAATCAAAGCAGTTCCTTGATCCTGCAATTTATCAAAAGGGAATGTTGCTCACCCTGGTGGGAAAACTCAAGGGGAGTAAAATTCGAGCGATTGGTGGGTTCGATTATGTTTATCCCCTTTTAGAACCCCTTGAGATTAAGCTTTGGCCAATGGAAATTCTCACCCAGCCGAGGTTCCATTTTGGCTTCGGTGTGGGAACCGTGTTTTGACCGTACCGCAGCTTATCGGATAGTCTTTTCTTTAGTTCCTGCTGAATTCAGGGTTATGGCTCAGAAACATGGACGTATGGCAATTTGGAGACGCTTTAAATGTCGGATGTTGAAATAACGAGAAATTATATACCCGGCTGCATCGGTCGAGTTGCTGAACTTCATGCCAACTATTACCATGATCATTGGAGATTTGGGCTCTTTTTTGAAGCCAAAGTGGCAACTGAGCTTTCAAACTTTCTCGGTCGATACGAGGAAAAGCGTGACGGTTTTTGGACCGCGCGGATAAAAGATCGTGTTGAAGGCTCTATTACCATCGACGGGATCAACGCTCAAAGCCAGGGGGCGCATCTTCGGTGGTTTATCATCTCATCCAAGCTGCGTGGGCACGGGGTGGGCAATACACTCATGGAGAAGGCCTTGGATTTCTGCAAGAGGAGCAATTATTACCGCGTCTATCTCTGGACATTTGACGGTCTTCACGCAGCACGTCATCTTTATGAAAAGTTTGGTTTCCGGCTCATGGAGCACCATCAAGGAACGCAGTGGGGAACAACGGTAAACGAACAAAAATTCGTTCTTGATCTACCACGAAACATCGCATAACCGGCCTTTCATACGGCCGGCGATAAACAAGTCATTTATGGGAACGAGCTTTTTACGAGACCGTAAGAGGTCATGGTGCTTCTTCGCGTTTTAATCTTTCTAATTTTTCGTCAAAAACAGCCTGCTGCGCTTCAAAAGCAGAGGAAGATTTTACCAGTTCATCATAAAGTTTTTCGATGTCCTTTTGGCAGCGATGAATCGACTTTGAGAGTTCTGCTATTTTGTTACCCTCACCGGCCTGTGTGGCCTTTTGCATGGAGTCATGAAGTTCAGTGAGGGTTTTTTCATGTTTTTCAATATGGGTTTCGGTCCGGTGGAGACGCTGCTTAAGGGGATTCAGGATTCCGGCACGTTCGCTAATAATTTTCGAGCGCCTCCGCTTTATCTCTTTTTTGGAAACATTGATTCGGCTGCCCTCCTTTTTGGTCTCCCCGGAACCGGATAGCAAAACATCTTCTTCATCTTCCCACCCGCCCTTTTCCAGAAACCGCTGGTAACCACCTTCGAATACATAAATTTCTTCATTATGAAATACAATCAGACGTTGGGCTATGGTTTTTAAAAACATTTCATTGTGAGTTACCATGGCAACGGTTCCGTCAAAACTGTCGATGGCGGCCAGCAGGGCATCACACGATTCCAAATCCAGATGGTTGGTGGGCTCATCCAGAAGCAGCAGGTTTGCCGGCGTGGCCAGAAGCTTACCGATCAGCACCCTGCTTTTTTCACCGCCGGAGAGTACACCAATTTTTTTTAAGGCCTTATCCCCCTCAAACAGCATGGCGCCGCAGATATTGCGCGCCTGCTGACGATCCACGTCCGGATGTGAATAGAGAATTTCCTCTTCAACGGTTCGGGTGTAGGCTAGAGTATGGATATTGGTCTGTTCAAAAAAACCTTTCCGGACAGCAGGGTGTAGGACAATGTCACCGCTTTGGGGCCTGAGAGCGCCGGCCAGTAGTTTGAGCAGCGTGGTTTTACCCTTACCGTTTTTTCCGACAATACAGATACGATCCCCTGCTTCAACGGTAATGTTAAAATTTTTTATTAACGGTTTGTGAGAATCGTAAGAAAAGGATAGTTCCCTGGCGCTCAGGACCTGTTTGCCGAGGAAAGGACTGCTTCTGAACTCAAAATCAAGGGACTTGAGCTTTTCCAGTTTTTCTTGTTTTCCAGTTTTGGCGAGGGTCTTAATTCGTGACTGCACCATATTGGCAAGTCTGGCCTTGGCCCTGAAACGCGAAATAAACTGTTCAATTTCCCTGTGGCGTCGCTCATCTTTGATTCGGGTCTTTTCATGCACCTCTTCTTCCTGGGCAATCTGGGCATAATATTTTTCAGTATTTCCAGGAATTTTACGTATCTTTTTTCGGTATATTCCTATGATGTGGGTAACCAGTTTGTCCATAACCCCCCGGTTATGGGTGATGAGCATGATTTCACGGGGCCAGTTCATCAAAAAGCGTTCCACCCAGCGGATGGAGGTTATGTCGAGGTAGTTGGTGGGTTCGTCTAACAGCAATAGATCCGGTTCGGAAACCAGTACTTTGGCAAGGTTCAGGCGGACCTGGAACCCCCCGGAAAAATCAAAGGGAGGACGTTGCATGTCGTCTTTGCTGAAACCTAAGCCTGTTAAAACTTTTTCGACCTTCCAGTAATGGTCCCGTTCCTGGGGCGGCAGCCCGGTCATAACCTCTTTGAGAACGGTATCTTTGGTAAAATCGATTTCCTGCCGAACATAACCGATGCGGTAATGTTTGGGGATGCTTATGGTTCCGGTGTCCGGGGACTCTTTACCGATGATGATTCGAAAAAGGGTTGTTTTTCCGTGTCCGTTGAGGCCGACCAGTCCAATTCGTTCCTTGGGATTGAGCTTGAAGCTGGCGCCCTCAAACAGAGTTTGAGAACCAAAGCTTTTGTGGAGATTTTCAACACCGATCATATGTTATCAAGTAGATACAGGGGCTTTTATAAAAACAACCACCTGTTCCTCTCTTCGAATTCTGCCTCCGGGCTTTGAAATATCTTCATTTTTTTGGAGGTCAACACGCATTATATGATATCCTTCTTCTATATGCTGGGACAGGGTTTTTATCATATTTTGCTGAACATTTTCATCATTTTGAAATGCAAGTTTTTTACAAACGGTCACCGTTTCTTCCAACTCGTATTGATCTTCACCTTCGTGTTGATCTCCGGCTTCGTATTGATCTTGAGTCTGTTGGAAATTCTCCTTTGCCTTATGGCTGGTCGACAGAAATAGGTTGGAAATGTTCTCCAGGCCCCTTCTGTCTTTCATCTCTCTTTCCGGACTCTTTTTTTCCATTTAAAATGCGGTCCCCCGCCTCCCCCCTTTTTATTCGTTCTCATCGTTTAAAAAAGAATCTGTGGGATTGGTGGCAATGGCTTCAACCATCTTCGAATAATTGGATTGAGGAGAATAAGTAGAAAATTCTTCCATCTCATAAGTTGGCTGCTCAATCACAGGTGACTTCACGGACATGTCAATATATTCCTCTGTCTTCTGTAAGATATCCTGCGCCACATTCATGGTATTGAGGTCCGGATACGTCTTGGCCGCCTGTGAGCCAATAACCTCCTCGGCCAAGTCTCCATAATCCTTGTGACCAATGGCATGTTTATCATAATCCCCGACAGGCAAGCCATAATCCGCCGTTTCCCTGAGTCGGATATTGTAACGAATTACCGTATCAAAGAGATCGTTCCCGAATTCCGCTTTAACTTTCTCTAAAACAACCCTGGAATAACGTGTTCTGCGATCATACATGGTGATAAGCGCACGAGATTTTATGTCATGACCAACTTTGTCCTTAAGCAGGATGATGATTTCTAGAAGTTTGGCAACCCCCCGAAGAGAAAACAGGCTCATATCGATGGGGATAATCACTTCCTCGCAGGCACGAAGGGCATTAAAGCAAAGATGCCCAATGCTTGGGGGACAATCAATTACAACATAGTCATATGGTTCTTTGAGCGCCTGAATAGCCTGAAAGAGTCTATCTTCCCTGCCCTCCATTCCAGAGAGCTCTTGCTCCACTGCACTGAGGATCAAGCTTGAGGGCGCAAGGTCAAAATTGTCTTTAATCGGCACCAAAATGTCTTCAATTCCTAAGGACTCATTTCCCTTTGGCGTTATAACATCATAAATGCTTTTCTTAAAATCAGAAGGCGTTGTGCTCAGACCCATGGTTGCGTGGGCCTGAGGATCAAAATCAATGAGCAAGACCTTCTGTCCTTTTAAAGACAACGAAGATGAAAGGTTAATGGCTGTTGTTGTTTTACCGCATCCTCCTTTTTGATTCGCACTCGCGATAACTCTCATTACACTCCTCCTTTGTCCGATTTTTGAATAATAGTTATCTCTTATATTATACAAAAAAATATTTCAAGGAGAATTGCGATATATGGTAGTATTATTTTAATCACCCCCCAGTTATTGTATGTTATCGGGTTTCTGGACAGACGATGTTACCCTTTCTGTTGGTTTCCAAGTTATGCCCCCTCGGGCCTGATCGGGCTCCGGGTAATTGAAGTTCGTATAGATACAGGTTTAGACACTCAAACCCGGTTATTTTTCTCTGAAGGAAGGATGGAACAGTTCAATCTCTTTATCCAGCGTGTTACCGGCCCGTTGAATCCGAATCTTGAGCCTGCTTCCGATGTTGCTGTAAAACAGCGCCAGTTTCAAGTCAGCCGCTGTGGTTATTGACTGACCCCCAAGCATTCGAATAACATCACCCGCCTGCAATCCTGCTTTTTTGGCAGGGCTTTTATGACTGACACCCACGACTTCAAGGCCTTTATCTTTTTCTTCGACCCTTACCCCCAATCGAGGGGATTTTTCTCCCTCTAATTTTTCGGTAATCAGGACATAATCGGCAATTCCGTCTTCAATTTCTTCATCCTGCACAACAACCGTAAACGGTTCGTGGTTTCTCCGGTACAGACGGTCAGGAATTCCATAGTTATGTCCAAGGTGACTATTTCCCGCCAGTATCACCAGCTTGCGTTCAGGATGGTCTGTCAGGAACTTCCGGGCGGATTCCGCCATGACTTCATCCCACAAAATTTGTGCCTCTAGAAAATAACTAAAATCTTTTAACTCCACTTGCTCCTTATGCAACAAAAACACCTTGTTCAAATCTTTCCTGTAACGTTCATTTGAGAAATCCATTGAACCGGGAAGCTGTTTCTTCTCATTATCTGATAGACTGTATATGCCGTCACGAGCAACTTTACGGCTGATCTCACCGTAAATATTGAGGGCCACAAGGGGCAGGTTTTGCTGTTTGAGATAATCGATAATCGGTTTATACAAATTATAATCATACCCCCACGTGCTAAAATATTCGGTCTTTTTCAAAAATGTACGCTCATCAATCCTCCCGGCCAGGTAGTCATTTACCACCGGTTGAAAAGGCTTTTGGAACATTTCCATACCCACAGCCAGGTTATATCCGGCGTTGTGCATCTTTTTAATGAGCTGCAGCTGGTTAATATGGTGGGCGAACCGGTCGTGCCGTTCCCCGATGTAAATAATACGGGATGCCGTAAGATATGGAATAATACTGTCTACGGTGGTAAGCCTGTCGGGCATTAAAACCCGGGGCGACGGACGCGACAGCACCGGGATGCCGTTATTTGCTTGGGCAGTCGTTTTAAAGGTGTTCCGCCCGCCGCTAAACGCCAGATCGGTGTATTTGCCGTAATGCGGTATTTTGCGCTGAGCCGCCTGAGCTTCTGCTTTGTTTTTGGCATGTAACAAAGCAATGCGCTCCGATACGTTGTATGGATTTTTATAAACTTTTATACGCACGCCGTCTTTTGGAACAGCCTGTTTTCCGAATAGCATATTTACCGTGGGATTATTAAACCCCGCAATCAGAACCGAATTTTCTTTGATATCACAAAACGTTAGGGTATCCGGAGTTACATACCTCATATTCTCAATCCCAAAAGCGTGGATAATGGGTTGATATGTGCTCCGTTGCCTGGATGAAACAACCACAATCAGCTGTTGTTTGCCCATAATGCCGGCCAGAACCGGGGGAATTTCTTCAGGTGCCAAGTGTCGCATAATTGAGTAGTTTTCATCAATCACAGCTTTATTGGGCATCTCATCCATAAAAAGACTGATCTGTTCTTTAGATTTTTTCACATGCACAAATTGTATGCGCTTGTCCGTGTCGGTGTGCAAGGATACGGGGATGACCAGCGGATAAGCGTCTTTTTTTTGTAATAGTTCAAAATTTAGCCTAAGTTGTCCCTGCTGGACACGCAACTTGGCATTTTTTACCTCAAGCCAAGGGATATCTTTGCGGCCGAGCCAGTATTCGAAGTATGGGTTTAATTTTTTCCCGGTTATTTTTTCAAAAGACCGCTGGATATCGTGCCAGGAAGCTTTGCGAAAGCTATTTTCATAAATAAAGTCCCGTATGGCTGCAAAAAACAAATCATCACCATAGATCTCTCGTAATCCATGAAAGACCATTGCTGATTTTCCATAGCCTATGACGCCATTGGCTTTATTTGGTCCGTTGAAAAAATCACTCAACGGTATGGCATTGTCGGCAGTTACATAGGCAGCGTAATCTATGAGGATTTGTTTGCGATACGCTGCGTCTTTGCCCTCAAGAGCGCTGTAGTGATGATCCGCCAGATACGTGGTGATTCCTTCCGCCCAATTTCCGGATGCAACATCCATAAAAATGGAATTTCCAAACCATTGGTGCAAAATTTCATGTCCCAAAGAGGTCTTGACAATAAACGGCAATTTCACCACCTGCTTACCCAGCAGAGAAAACGTCGGCATTGAATAGCCTGTGGGGAACATATTTTCTACAATAGCAAAACGCTTGTATGGATAGGAGGTAAGCATGGTCTCGTACATTGCCAGATATTTTTTAGTATACGCGATATACGCTTCTGCAAGCTGAGCATCTTGTTTGAAAAAATAAAATTCTATAACGATATTCTTATATCGGTCTTTTTGCAGAACATACCGGGTTGACGCTGCCAGATGCAAACTTTCCAAGGGGTGATTGAACTTAAAATCAAACCGTTTTGTTTTTCCATGTTTTTGGATGAATACGGATTCAGATTCTGAGATGGCGATAAAATTTTCCGGTAAGGTTACGGAAAGATCATACTCAACCGGAACATTCGGACGCGGATACCAGTTGTCCATTAAAAACACATTGTTTTTGTCAATGAAATTGGTACCCTTTTGGTTGAACAGAGCCTCATAACTTATAATTATTTCTTTGCCGGCTTGCACAGACAGGTTGATGCTGCCATCGGCGCTGGTAACTTTAGCGACACCATCCACGTTGAGCTCACGCAACTTGCGAATATTTAAATTAATTTTCATGTCGGCATAAGCTTTAATACGGGCCGTGCCGGTAATTTTTCGTTCATGGGGGGTTATCTGCACACCAAGCGCATAATGAAGATGAGCACTCCAGCCCGTTGCAGGAAAACAAACAATCAAAACAAAAAAAAGGAATTTTCTCATTTTCTTATCCAATATTCAAATGGTGACCTGTCCCCTGGTGCCTCTGATGGCCAAAAACCGGACCACCGGAAAATAAGGGGAATAGTCATGGGGTTTTTGGTTCATCTTTAAAAATTTTTTTAGCAGATGAAATGAGACCTTATCAATTCGGAAGACGATACTTCTGGATGATTTCGTGCCTGAACAAAAACTCCTTGGTTTGGTTCGGGCACTACCTCAGTCTGAAAGATTTGGTTTTAATCCCCCAGATGTAAAATTTGACCCAATCAAAACCAAACTTAAGCAATGCCACATCATCGGTCCGGATTTTTTTTAACAAAGCGGATTTTACCTTGTATCGTTTTAAAAATGTGCTGTTAAATAAAAAATCACGAAATTGATCTATATTATAAGTTGCCATAAAGGCCATTTTTGCCTTGGGCCCTTCCGGCCCCTGAGCGCCCCAGGGATCGGTTTGAAACAGACGTTTTACCTCTGACCAGAGCAGGGTCATTTTATGATACAACGCCGTGTCCTGGTCCTTTGACCATGTTCGGAGTGTCCAGGTTTTTTTTTCGTGCCGACCCAGACAGAATTCCGGCGGCCTGAAAAAATGAATGAGTTCTGTTTTTTGATGGTTGGCATCATAAAAAACGCCCTGTTCAATGGGAAAGGTACGGCAGGTGTCCGGACGGTCGGGATAAACCGAGCAGCCTGATTCAACCAGAAACGGACAGGTTCTTTCTTTGTTTTCAGCCATCCGAAGAAGCACTTCCGGAAAAAAACTGGAAGATCGCAACACAATATCCACATACTTGTCAATAAACTTGTCCGTAGAAATTTGAAGCCTGTTTTTCAGCCGTACAACATCGTAAGGGTATAAAAAAAGATTAAGATTGCGGCAACATCGATTAAAACAGGCAATGCCCGGGTAACATCGAAAATTAAAATTATCCCTCTCTTTAAGTCTTTTTCCGGGCAGTTTGTCTATATCTTCTATTTCTATATATTTCATATGGGATATACTGATCTAACGTGCTTAAAATTGACGGTCTCGTATAAAGTCCAACTTCTGCGTTGTGCTGCATTTCGCAATCATTCAACGTACGAAAAGTACGCCTCATGATTACAATATTTGCGACGCCTTTTTATCCCGCCTATGTTTGGCGGGGGAATTTGAACTTTTTACGAAACTTTCTAAATCGGACTTTTTACGAATTCATCAAAATTATGGTATTAAAAGGTCGTTACCATCTGCGCCACAGTCATTTTTATCTTTTGCGTCATACCGACCGCCTGTTTCAGTTCCTTTTCCAGTTCGGCCATTTTTATGTAAAAGGGGGTGCGGTCAAATTCCAAGCGCGCTTTTCCTTGGCACTGTTCGGCAAAAACTTCGCACCCCTCGGAATACAACACCCCCTGACCGGGCCTCTGAAGTACGTGGGGAATACCGTGCAATCTGCATATCATTGGCCGGTACGTATAAATCAAACACAAATTATTAACATTAAGGGGGCACATCCATCTGACAGGAGCCCCTTTTTCATCGGCCTCACGGGTTTTCCGACATACTTCCAAAGCCCTGTGCTTCACTTCTACCTTTTTTTCATGAACAAGGGTATGGTACCCTTCCATGATATAAAGGTATTCCAAAAGGGTATGATGATAGAATCGGGTAAAACAGCAACTGTCCTCGCAGCCCGTACAATGGAAATTATAATAATCAGCAGCTTCCTGATATTTTTTGTCCATAGGTGAATAAATTATTTTTAATCGCTCTAAAAAAGGCGCATAGATTTTGCCGTCGATTTTCGGCAGCATTCGCAGTATACCGGGTCGTGACGTCATAGTTGCAGCAGGGTAGTCGAGCATAAAAAGGGTGCATTACCAGTTTGTTAATAGCTTTCCAAGACTTTTTGGTTTCAGGTGTCAGTGTTCAGGCCTGGCGATTCCTGACACCTGACACCCGATGGCGAGGTTTTTGCTCAAAAATAAATAAGTTAATGCGTGAGAACCATTTTAACAAATCGGTAATGCTCCCCATAAAAATGGTTCGGGCTATAATGGACGCATTTGTAAGAGGTATTTTATGAGACCCTCAAAACTGACGGTCTCGTAAAAAGTCCAACTTCTGCGTTGTGCTGCATTTCGCAATCATTCAACGTACGAAAAGTACGCCTCATGATTACAAAATCTACGACGCCTTTTTATCCCGAGAGATTTATTCGGGGGAATTTGAACTTTTTACGAAACCGTCTAAATCGGACTTTTTACGAGTTAATTAAAACTGAGGCGAAGGGAAAAAGATTTTTGTGTAAAGACCGAGAGCGTGTCGGTCGGTAATGCTTGCGATAAAATCACAAACAATCCTCTCAGCAGGTTGGTTTTCATGATCGCACGTTTCCATATGCATGGCTTTGAGTTCTTTTTTTAACATCTTTTCGTTTTCCATACAGTATGTGTAGAGTTCGGCCAAAATCTTTTTGGCCTTGATGAATTCTCCATGGACCTTTGGTGAACGGTACACATTATTATAAAGAAATTCCCTGAGTTCGGTCATGCTAGAATACACCTCATCGCTCATTTGCAGACATAATTTTTCCTCGCGAACATTGGTTGAAAATACAAGATCCTTCATCATGGTATTTGCGCGTTCGGAATGCGTATGTCCAAGAATTTTAGTACATGAATCAGGAACTTGATTTCTGCTGATAACACCGCTTCGGATGGCGTCATCCAAATCATGATTAAGATATGCCATAATGTCGGCAATACGGACAATATTTCCCTCAATTGTAACGGCCCGTTCATTGGGATCATCCGGAATAATTTTTCCATACCCCTTGGAATGCTTTAAAATCCCGTCTCGAACCTCATAGGTGAGATTTAGCCCCTTACCGTTTTTTTCCAGAACATCAACAACACGCAGGCTCTGTTCTTTATGTGTGAAATCCGGCGAATATATTTCTTTGAGAATGGTCTCACCGCCATGACCAAAGGGGGTATGACCCAAATCGTGGCCTAAGGCGATGGCCTCGGTCAGATCCTCGTTAAGACGCATGGCTCTTGCGATTGTTCTTGCGATTTCTGACACTTCGAGTGTATGGGTAAGGCGGGTTCGGTACTCATCGCCCAAAGGAGACAAAAAAACCTGAGTTTTATACTTTAAGCGTCTGAAGGCGTTGGAATATACAATCCGGTCCCTGTCCACCTGGAACGCGGTTCGGATAGGACACGGGGGTTCCTTTCTTATGCGTCCCCTGGATTCGGCGCTTAAACATCCGAACGGAGATATAAAGCCTTTTTCACGTTTTTCAAATTCTTCACGGATATTCATATGATGACAGTTATTCACAGGAAAAATAAATTGTAAAGCAATATTTGAAACTTTACATCCTGAACATTTTGTTTTATGTTTTTATTAGTTTCAATTGAATGTTATGTGTTTTCCGACAAAGTATTTTCCGGTTCGGGAGTTGAGACGACCGGATGGTAACTCGCTAAAACTTAAGGGATATCAGGCTTAGAAAGGTTTGAGAAGTGTGAACAATACACAAGGGCATCATCTCATACTCGGCGAACTGGTCGATTATATTACCGGTGAAACTATCGAGGACACACATGACGAAAGATACAGACAGAAACTGGCTCGCCTTCTTGTGGAACATAAAGGATATCTTAAAAAAGAGATCCAACCCGGCCGCAAACTTCTTATAACCGCCGCAAACAAGAAAGCTGTTTTAAAAATCGATTATACCATTAAACTTGAAGACAAAATCTTTATTATTATAAAATATGGTCCCGGTTCTCTGGTAACCCGGCATCGTCCTGCGCTGGCTGCCTCGAGGCTCGTGGCCCCTTATCAAGTGCCGGTAGTTGTTGTAACAAACGGTGAGGATGCAGACATTCTCGAAGGAGAGACCGGCAAGGTCATCTCAACGAGCCTTGAATCCATACCTGAAAAAGTTGAACTCATTGACAAGATTGCCAATATACATTTTGATTCTATCTCACCCAAACAGGCTGAAATGGAATCTAAAATTATTTATGCTTTTGAGGTCGATGGAAGCTGTATGTGCGATGACAGCACATGCAAATTGTAACATTGCTTTTAATTGCTTTTAAAGGAATGATATCTGGATGTTAGAACAAAAAAACATAACATCTCACTTAGCTGCGAGTTCCAGACAGGTTACATTTTATTGTCAGTTGGCGGATCAATATGATCATTTAATAAATAGAACTTATTGAGAAATTACAAAAAAACTCAGAGAACCACGTGGATTATAAACACTTCATGAGTAAGGCATTGGACCAGGCAAGAAACGCTCTGTCTGCGGGGGAATTCCCGGTAGGCTGTGTAATTGTACATGGAGACAGGATTTTGGCAACCGGTTACAGAAAAGGTACATCAGGTAATTTTCCAAGTGAAATTGACCATGCCGAGATCATAGCATTAAAGCAACTCACCGATTTAAAAATAAATACCGACAAAAATAGAGTCGTTCTTTTTACAACCATGGAACCCTGTATGATGTGCCTGGGCGCGATGATTCTAAGCGGTATCAGTGAAATCGTTTACGCTTATGAAGATATAATGGGAGGAGGCACAAGCTGCGATTTGACCAAACTGACCCCGCTTTATAAAGATAGTGGGATTTCTATTGTGCCGAGTATTTTGCGCAAAGAGAGTCTGAAACTCTTCAAGACTTTTTTTAAAAATCCAGAAAATGCTTACTGGCGGGGAAGCCTGTTAGCCGGATATACTCTCAGCCAGTAAAACCATCTTGAAAATTCCACGGGCCCAATGTATCTTAACCATAAAAGGAACTTCTTTTTTTAAGTCCGTTACCGGACGTTGCATAATGTCGTTCTGTGATTTTATATCTGGATTTATTCACTTGCATTTTTTGCTTGCATTTATTAATATTGTTATATATTTCAAGATTCAATTTGAGTTGATGGTTTACGATATGGAATACGCACCAATAAGTTGCCCGGTAATTCCATATTGGAAGCACTGGCAATAATTTACGGATCAGGAGGTGAAGGCATAGCTATACCAAAACGTACAAATAGGACGAACAGATCAAACAGAGTTAATATTAATAGAAATATAAGGGCAAAAGAGGTCCGGGTAATAGATCCCGACGGCAATCAGATCGGAGTTATTCCGACTTACAAAGCGATTGCTGTTGCGAATGATTTTGGTCTTGACCTGGTGGAAATTTCTCCCAACGCCAATCCTCCTGTCTGCAAAATAATGGATTACGGACGGTATAAGTATGAACTGACCAAAAAGAAACAGGAAGCAAAAAAGAAGCAGACTATATTTCAGTTAAAGGAAATAAAGTTACGTCCAAAAACCGGTGAACACGATCTTCAGACCAAAGTTAATCATATCAAAAAGTTCATTGAAAGAAAGGACAAGGTCAAGGTAACCATTATTTTCAGAGGACGTGAGATTACGCTTTCTCAGTTGGGTCGGAAGTTGCTCGAAAGGGTTATTAAGGAAACCGAAGAAATTTCATCGGTTGAACAACCGCCCAAATTTGAAGGCCGCACAATGATTATGGTTCTATCGCCAAAACAATCAACAAAATAATTGTGTTCAAACACTATCGATAGATTCGATTTTTTATGAATTCATCATAATTGCTTGGGTGATAAGTTCTCGATAACAAGGAAGATTTAAACTAACTCAATTAATTAAGAAAAGTATTTTTATTTATTTTTTTATATAAATGGCGTGGGCTTGCATATGTCTGTGGCTCACGCCATCTATGTTTGATACGGAGAAGATATCATGCCAAAAATTAAAACAAATAGAGCTGCTGCAAAGCGCTTTAGAAAAACAGGTACAGGCAAATTCACCTTTGCAAAATCACATGCAAATCATATTCTAACAAAAAAAACCACTAAACGAAAACGTGGGTTACGGCAGACTCAACTCATCAAAAAATCCGATAAAAAGATGGTCAGCCTGCTTCTTCCCAATGGATAGTGGATTCATGCTTAGAGGTGTGGTAATTATAATTTTTTTGGGGTAAAAATTCAGCGCTGCCAAAGAGACCTTTGAAAAACCTTCAATTTTGCCTGCCCAGCCTGCCCAATGGAATTTATTTTTCTGTTTATTCCATCGGGGTTAAATCCGTATTTATTATTTAACCAAGGTCTCTCAAAGTGTGATTGGCCCTGTCTGAGCGGTGATAGTCGCCCCGGTATCGAACATACGATAATGAATTACTGAATCAGAATATTTAGGAGAAGATTTATGCGAGTCAAAAGAGGTTTTAAAGCAAAAAGACGTCGAAAAAAAATTTTGAAGTTGGCAAAAGGACATCGTGGAGGCCGTAGCAAACTATTTCGTACCGCAGCTGACGCTGTGGATAAGGCGCTTATGTATGCGTATCGGGATCGTAAGGCACGCAAGCGTGATTTCCGGAGACTCTGGATCACGAGACTTAATGCAGCGGCACGAATGAACAGCCTATCTTACAGTAAATTTATACACGGATTAAAACTTGCCGGTATTAATCTGGACCGAAAAGTTCTGGCTGAATTGGCAATATCTGATCCGTCGGGATTCGCTCAAATTGCAAATTTAGCATCCGAACAGCTCTAACCCCGTGTCTCGGAAATTCTACAACCTATTGAAATTAAATGTGTTTTAAAAAACACAACGTTTTTAATTCTATTTTCACCTTGTTTTGCTATATGGCGGGATGAGTAAAGCCGACTCCGTTGCGGTTAAAGATAAAACGAAAAATTGGAAAAAACCATAGAACAGATTAAAAAACAGGCTCTGAAGGAACTTGAAGCTGCTTGTGATAGTGAAAGCATCAAAGCCCTTTCGGTCAAATATTTGGGTCGAAAGGGCGCGGTAACTCAATATTTGAGGAATATTTCAAACCTGCCCAAGGAAAGCAGACCCGAAGCGGGAAAAAAGGCAAACCAAACAAAAAAAATCCTTGAAGAGTTATTCAAAAACGCCTTAACCCGACTTGAAACCTTGTCTTATGAAACAGACAACCGGATTGATGTTTCCCTGCCCGGAAGAGTCGTCTGTCGAGGATCGTTGCATCCCATTACCCGGATTGCTCAAGAAATATGTGATATTTTTATACGACTTGGATTTGATGTTGCTGAAGGGCCTGAGGTTGAAACGGATTATTACAATTTTGAAGCCCTTAATATCCCTAAAAATCACCCTGCAAGAGATATGCAGGACACATTTTATATATCAAACAACATTGTCCTTCGTACCCATACGTCTCCTACTCAGCCCCGAATAATGGAAAAGCAGAAACCTCCGGTGAGAATTATTGCGCCTGGCAAGGTATACCGCTGTGACTCCGATTTAACACACACGCCCATGTTTCACCAGGTTGAAGGACTTCTGGTGGATGAAAATGTATCCTTCGGCGACCTTAAGGGAGTCTTGACCACATTTGTTCACCAGATATTCGACCCGGAGACCAGCCTTAGATTTCGGCCCAGCTTTTTTCCTTTTACGGAACCCAGTGCCGAAGTTGATATTCGATGTGTTATGTGTAAAGGGAGGGGATGCAGAGTATGCTCACATACCGGATGGCTTGAAGTTATAGGCGCCGGCATGGTTCACCCTGCAGTGTTTGAAAACGTTGGATACGATACCACCTGTTATACGGGTTTTGCTTTCGGGATGGGCGTAGAACGGATTGCCATGCTGAAATACGGAATTGACGATATTCGCAAGTATTTTGAAAATGATCTAAGATTTTTAAGGCAGTTTTAACATGAAAATCAGTTTAAGCTGGTTAAAACAATACATTGACGTTGATATAAATGTTAACGATTTGGCCGATGCCCTCACCATGGCCGGTCTTGAAGTTGAAGCGGTTTCAGACCGTTATGATTATCTAAATAGTGTTATCATCGGCCGGATAGCCAAGATTGACCCCCATCCCAATGCCAACAAATTGAAACTCTGCAGAGTTGATATCGGTGACCGCATGCTCACTGTTGTTTGCGGCGCTCCCAATGTCAGAAATGATATGCTTGCACCCTGCGCCATGCCCGGCACCTGTTTCCCAAAAGGAACCATCCTCGAAAAAAGTATCATCCGTGGAAAGGCCTCAGAAGGAATGCTTTGCAGCGAGATGGAACTTGGGCTCAGCGCCGATAGTGACGGCATCATGGAACTTGGCCTAAACTATTCGGTGGGTTCTTTTCTTAATAAGGCCCTTGGCTTGTCAGACCCTGTGCTTGAAATTGACCTGACTCCAAACAGATCGGATTGCCTCAGTATAATTGGAACGGCTCGCGAAATTGCGGCATTTCAGAAAAAAAAAGTGACTTACCCTGAAATTTTCCTGCCGGAATCTTTTGATGACATTTCAGAATATACATCCATAACCGTAATGGCCTCTGAACTTTGTCCAAGATATGCCGCCAGCCTTGTTTTTGATATTACGGTTGGACCGTCTCCTTTCTGGCTTCAGGACCGCCTGGCTTCAGTAGGGTTGAAACCCATTAACAATATTGTGGATATAACCAATTTTGTAATGATGGAAACCGGCCAGCCTCTTCATGCCTTCGATTTTGACTGTCTTGCCGAAAACCAGATTGTGGTGCGAACCGCCAGGGAAGGTGAAGCCTTCATCACGCTTGACGGGAAAGAACGCCGCCTTGACCCGGAAATGCTTATGATTTGCGACGGTGAGAAACCCGTGGCCCTTGCGGGGGTTATGGGAGGGTTGAATTCCGAAATTGAAGACACCACAACAAAGGTTCTTCTTGAAAGCGCATACTTTGATCCGGTTTGCATCCGAAAAACTTCAAAAAAAACAGGGTTAAATACAGATGCCTCACACCGTTTCGAACGTGGCGTTGATCCCAATGGAACCCTTACCGCATTAAATCGAGCAACCCAGCTCATGGCTGAAATCGGTGGGGGTAGACTTATCAAGGGTGCAATCGATGCATATCCAAACCCTTTCCCCGAAAAGATAATCGATGTTAGCGTTACGGAGTTAAACCGTCGACTGGGCACTTGCCTGGATATAAATGATATTGAAAACCACTTGAAATCCATCGAATTTCAAGTTGATAAGACCGGCAATGACAGACTTTGCGTTATTCCACCATCCTGTAGAGTCGATATAACCCGATTTGAAGACATTACCGAAGAAATTGCGCGTCTATTCGGTTACAATAACATCAAAACAACCTTCCCACTAATATCCGCTGAAGGCAGGCAGCCGTCAAAAAAGATCGAATTACGGAATCGAATTAAATACCTGATGACGGGATTGGGATGCAGTGAAGCAATAAATTATAGTTTTATCAGTAAATCATCATGTGACCGCCTCAATCTTGAACCGGACGACAAAAAAAGACAGGTCCTGGATGTATTAAATCCTCTGTCTGAAGATCAATCGGTAATGCGAACATCTCTTATACCCGGTCTTCTTGAAACAATGAAGTACAATATATCGGTTCAGAACAGAAACCTTAAGCTGTTTGAGATCGGCAATGTCTTTTTTAACACAGGGCAACAGGACAGTCTGCCCGATGAAGTTGAAATGCTGGCGGGCCTCTGGACGGGAAAAAGAGTGGATGCGGTTTGGTTTTCCAAGGAGATCAATTGTGATTTTTATGATTTAAAAGGGGTGATTGAAGAACTTTTAGGAAGCTTGGGAATCGGCAACACCACCTTTACCCGCATGCCGCCGGCATCCTGTTTTTATACAAAACCCGGATTTACAGCCCAGATTATTATTAAAAACGAGTTCATGGGGCTTGTCGGAGAATTACATCCTAATGTGCTGAGCAATTATGATTTAAAACAAACGGCCTTTATTTTTGAATTAAATTTTGATAAACTTATAAATTATATACCGGGCACTAAATCCGTAATACCAATTCCGAAGTTCCCGGCCACGTCAAGGGATATTACGCTGATTGTTAATAAGGATATTGAAGTGAACCATATCCTGCGAAACGTTATGGATTTAAATGAAGAGCTGGTGGAACACTTACATCTGTTCGATGTTTTTGAAGGAGATCCTATTCCTACAGGGAGAAAAAGCATCTCATTTAGAATAACTTACAGATCTTCCAGTGAAACCCTGGAAGACAACCGGACAAACAATCTTCATAAAAGCATTTCGGACAGGCTGGTAGAAAAATTCGATGCAACCCTCCCGACCGTATAACCGATATCCCGTCAGCTTTTTAAAATGATTAACATTCAGTTGAGATCGACTTGTTTTTAAGGATGAATCTGTTGCCAACCTTTTAAAAGCTGTGGGTTAAAAAAATGCAAAACGACACGTCTTATCAAAAAGAGCTGCCGGATAAACTTTATTTCAAAGTTGGAGAAGTCAGTGCAATTGTTGAGGTGCCGGCATATGTTTTGAGGTTCTGGGAGGCTGAGTTCAAGAAGATAAATCCCAAACGGTCCTCTTCCGGCCAGAGGCTGTATAGAAAAAATGACATTGAGCTGATTCTCAAGATAAAACATCTTTTGTATGAAAAGAAATTCACGATTCAGGGAGCCAAGCAACATTTAAAAATCAAACCGGACGAAAAAAAGGAAAAATCTTCAATCACCACACTCGATGAAATACGCAAGGAAATTAAAAGCATACGAGATCTTATCGGCTAATCCGAATTCTATTACCGCACTCAAAATTTACCTAAACCTTGCATTCTTTTTTTTCAAAACAGATAAAGAAGAATTCTTGTATTTATTATTGAATTATATTGACAAGTAACTTTTTTTTATATATCTTTCAATGATCCACGTGCGGGCATAACTCAGTGGTAGAGTACAAGCTTCCCAAGCTTGGAGTCGCGAGTTCAAATCTCGTTGCCCGCTCCATTGGATGTTCGCCTTTTTTGTTATAAAGGTTATGAGACCTTTGAAGCGTGTTCCCGCTTTTAGCGGGATTCAAGAAAAGGAATTGGAAAAAAATGGGGTGTTTTTCAACGGTCTCTTATCCAAGCGTAGATTTTGACTATGTATGTGTGGTTTGGAGTTAATTTTTCCCTTATGGTTATTTACATGAAAAGATAACGTCTCTCGATCCACTAAAAGATCTACTTGTATTAGAAGAAACGGGCGAAAGCCCGTTTTTATTTTTTTATGGAAGGACAAAGAAAAAAAAGAAAAAAAAGACTGAAATCCAGAGTTAAGACCCGGAGACAAAAAAAACCGGCTCCGGAAAATAAAGAAAAAACTGTTGCACAGGCACGAGACTTAATAGGATCGTTGTGTGAAAGCGAGGGGTTGGAGTTGGTCCACATTGAATATCAACGGGAAGCGGACGGTAGAATACTCCGCCTCTTTATAGACAGACCCGGGGGAGTTACTCTCGACGACTGTGTGTGTATAAGCCGCCAATCGAGCGACCTTTTGGATGTATATTTTGAAAATATCGGGCCATACCGTCTGGAGGTCTCATCACCGGGACCCAATCGCCCTTTGGGGAAAAGGCTTGACTTTGACAGATTCAAAGGAAGCCGTGTAAAAATTAGGACCGCCCAATCTGTTGACGGCCAAAAAAAATTCAAGGGTGTGCTCATGGGCATATCTGAAGAGATTGTAAAAGTATCGGTCGATGGCAAAATAGCATGTATTCCGTATCAGGAAATTATTACGGCGCGACTGACTGATTAGCCCGGGCATATAATTAATTAAGTAATTAGAATATAATTCGAAAAAAAGTCGATAGTTAGAGTATAACAAGGAAAAACCAATGTTTATAGCAGATATAAAACGTGTTATTGACCAGGTTAGCCGAGACAAAGGCATTAATCGCGAGGTGCTTATCAAAGCAGTTGAGGAAGCTCTGGAATCTGCCGCGAGAAAAAAGTATGGAACCAAGGTAGATATTGAAGTCCAATACAATGATTCAACCGGTGAAATTGAAGTATTTCAATTTAAAGATGTGAGTGGAGAGATCACAGAGCCTGACATCCAAATAAGCCTTGAAGAAGGGCGCAAGCTGGATTCGGAATGCGAAATCGGTGACAGCCTGGGCACAAAGATGGATACGTCCACTTTTGGGCGCATCGCCGCACAGTCGGCCAAACAGGTCATTATACAGAAAATGAAAGACGCGGAAAGGGATGCTGTTTATTCGAGTTTTATCGGTCGGAAAGGTGAAATTATAAACGGAATTGTCCAGCGTTTTGACCGTAACGACATTATTGTTAATCTCGGGCAGACCGAAGGTGTACTACCCTCACGAGAGCAGATCTCTAAGGAATCATATCGACGGGGGGATCGTATCCGGGCATATATAATGGAAGTGCTTCATGAAACTCGAGGCCCGCAAATCATTCTTTCAAGAACACATCCTGACTTTCTGACCAGTCTTTTCAAAACAGAAGTTCCGGAAATCAGCGAGGGCATCGTGACAATTATGGGTGCAGTCCGTGAACCCGGAATCCGCGCAAAATTTGCCGTGACTTCAAACGATTCCGATATTGACCCGGTGGGTGCCTGTGTGGGAATGAAAGGGAGTCGCGTACAGAACGTGGTTCAGGAACTGAGAGGTGAAAAAATAGATATTATATCCTGGCATATTGATTCTGCAAAATTTGTATGCAATGCACTTGCACCTGCTGAAATATCCAGAGTTATTATTGATGAAGAGTATAAATCTATGGAAGTCATCGTACCTGACGAATTTCTTTCAATTGCCATCGGGAAAAAAGGGCAAAATGTTCGCTTGGCTTCAAAACTTACAAAATGGCATCTTGATGTCATTAGTGAAACACGATACAGTAAGACCATGCAAGACGGCTACAACTCTTTGGTTTCATTGCCGGGTGTTGGAATCAGCATGGCGGATGCTTTGTATGAGAAGGGATTTTTTTCTGCTGAGGAACTCAGCCAATCTTCAGTAAAAGATCTGATTCAGATCAGAGGCATTGCCGAAGAAAAAGCCATGCAGCTCATCGAAACTGCAAAAAAATATATGGCAAGCATAGAACGAATGGATGAAATATCCAATGAAGCTTTGGCGGATGTTGAGGCGGACAACCATGAGACTTCAGCGGATTCGGATGTTCAAGAGGTCTTAACCAAAGAAACAACCGACGAAATATCCGAAGAAGATATACCGGATGTTGAGGCGGACGACGATGAGACTTCAGCGAAATCGGATGTTCAAGAGGTCTTAACCAAAGAAACAACCGACGAAATATCCGAAGAAGATATACCGGATGTTGAAGCGGACGATGATGAGACTTCAGCGGATTCGGATGTTCAAGAGGTCTTAACCAAAGAAACAACCGACGAAATATCCGAAGAAGATATACCGGATGTTGAAGCGGACGACCATGAGACTTCAGCGGATTCGGATGTTCAAGAGGTCTTAACCAAAGAAACAACCGACGAAATATCCGAAGAAGATATACCGGATGTTGAAGCGGACGATGATGAGACTTCAGCGGATTCCGACGTTAAAGAGGTCTTAACCAAAGAAACAACCGACGAAATATCCAATGAGGATTTGGCGGATGTTGAGGCGGACGACCATGAGACTTCAGCGGATTCCGACGTTAAAGAGGTCTTAAAAGAAAAAGCAGATACAGATGATAATGCTGCAAAAGATAACGGATAACCAAATATTCCGGCCGGGTGGGTTTTAACTCGGTCAAATTAACACATGCTGAGAATAAACATAAAAAAAAATTCGGTACGAACCGAATTCAAGGGGGATGGATGGCAAAGATCAGAATATATGAACTTGCCAGAGATCTTAACGTAACAAATAAGGAACTGGTTGAAAAAATACGAAATATGGATATTTATGTAAAAAGCCATATGAGCTCTCTGGATGATGAAGATGTGACCAGGATAAAAAATAATTTGCTTGGCTCACCCAAAAAAAAGGAGGTTGAGGAAACGCGCATAAAGCCCTCGATTATCCGAAGACGGAAAAAACATGTGCCGCAGATGCCTGTTCAGGCAGAGACGGCTATTGAACCGGAGCAGCATCCCGAAAAGACAACAGTTGCTGATCAACCGTCTGAAAAAACTCTCAAAGATAGAGAAATGCCACCGGAAAAAGAACCGGAGGAAGCGCCCAAGGAAGATGTTGCTGAAAGCGTTGCCAAAGAAAAAAAGGCTGTAGAGAAAGACACACCAATCAAGGCGGACGCACCTGAAGGAGCCGTTGTACAACCCATTGTTTCGAAAGAAAAAGATAAAGTCGAGAAACCGGTCGCTTTAAAGAAATTAAAAAAGAAAAAAGTTGCCAAAAAGATTAAAAAAGAGGTTCCGGCAAAGATTATAAAACTGCCCGTACCCCCCGTCCCTGAGAAAAAAGCGCCCGAGATCGAGAAAGACCGGGTTCACATACCCAAAACAAAAATTGAAAAATTACCCACACCGGGGAAAAAGGTACCTGAAGGCAAACCAGCCCTTAAAGAAGCATCGGCAACAGACAAAAAGAAAAAGAAAAAATGGACAAAAGACATCGGCGAACCCGTAAGGGATAGAAAGTTTTTCAAAAAGAAAATATCCTTCCGGAAAAAAGAGGTGGTTGAGGGGGCCGACCTTTATATTAAGGGTCATCGGACGCGTAAGGGCCGCAAGGGTGCAAAGGATAAAACCAGCCCTATAAAACAAAAGCCTCTGATTACTACTCCTAAAGCCATAAAGCGTAGAATAAAAATCGATGAGGCCATTGCTCTGTCTGAGCTGGCAAAACGAATGGGAATCAAAGCCGGAGAAATGATCAAAAAGCTGATGGCGTTAGGTGTTATGGCAACCGTTAACCAGTCCATAGATTTTGATACCGCCGTTCTTGTGGCCTCTGAATTCGATTATGAACTGGAAAAAGCTTCTTTTGAAGAAGAAGATGTTTTAAAGGTAGAAAAAGATGATCCGGATAAGCTCATGGCCAGGCCGCCGGTGGTAACCATTATGGGACATGTGGATCATGGGAAAACATCTCTTCTTGATGTGATAAGAAAAACTAAAGTCACGGAACATGAAGCCGGGGGAATCACGCAACACATCGGCGCTTATTATGTATCTACGGATAAAGGCCAGATTGTATTTCTGGATACGCCGGGCCATGAGGCGTTTACTGAAATGCGTGCCCGCGGTGCCAGGGTCACGGACTTGGTAATTCTGGTTGTTGCCGCTGATGATGGTGTCATGCCGCAGACCATTGAGGCGATAAACCACTCCAAAGCCGCAAAAGTCCCGATCATCGTAGCAATTAATAAAATAGACAAAGACAATGCTGATCCTGAGCGTGTTCAGCGTGAACTTGCAGATGTGGGTCTTGTCCCTGAGGATTGGGGGGGGGATACTATCTTTGTCAAGGTTTCTGCCAAGAAGAAACAGGGAATTGATGATCTGCTTGAAATGGTTCTGCTTCAGGCAGAACTATTGGAGCTTAAAGCAAATCCGGATAAGCTTGCCATGGGTTACGTAGTTGAAGCAAAGCTGGATTCAGGCAGAGGCCCTGTTGCCACGGTTCTGGTTAAGCAGGGAACTCTGAGGGTTCATGATCCGGTTGTCTGTGGTGTACACTATGGCAAAATACGAGCCTTGCTGAATGACAGGGGAGTACAGCTAACGTCCGCCGGGCCTTCAATGCCGGTTGAGATCATCGGGCTTTCAGGAGTTCCTAATGCCGGTGATGAGTTGCTTGCGCTGGCAGACGAAAAGAATGCCAGACAGGTCAGTTCGCATCGAATACAGAAACGACGATCTAAAGATCTGACAAAAACCAGCAGATTAAGTCTTGAAAAACTTTATGAGCAGATACAGACAAACCGGGTTAAGGATCTAAACCTCATAATAAAGGCCGATGTCCATGGTTCTATCGAAGCCCTTCAAGAGGCGTTGATAAAACTTTCCAACGAGGAAGTCAGGATTAATGTGGTCCATTCGGCTACCGGCACGTTGAGCGAATCGGATATTTCCCTGGCTGCCGTTTCTGATGCCATAATTGTAGGGTTTAACGTCCGTCCCACCTCTAAAATTCAGGCGCTTGCCCATGAAGAAAGCGTGGATATACGTTTTTATAATGTCATTTATGATATTATAAAAGACATCAATGATGCCATACTCGGGATGATGTCGTCTACTTTTGAAGAACGGATCCTGGGAAAAGCCGAGGTTCGCGAAATGTTCCACGTCCCAAAAATCGGGGCCATCGCGGGTTGCTATGTCACCGAAGGAAAAATAGTGAGGGGCCAGCTTGCGCGTGTCCTCAGGGATTGGGTTATCTGTTATGAGGGTAAAATTTCTTCCCTCCGGCATTTCAAAGACGATATTAAAGAAGCCCAGAGCGGTTATGAATGTGGAATCGGTATCCATAAATTTAATGACATCAAGGTGGGTGATATCATAGAATGTTACTACCTTGAGGAGATCAAACCTGAACTTGACAAGTAGATATACTTGGCACGGATATAAACGAGAGTGACATGGTTGCGGGTTTAGGGAATATCACATTCAGGTTGCATGACTGCCGTTCTTTAAAAGGCAAAAGGAAGATCGTAAAATCGATTATCAGTCGGCTGCGCAACAATTTTAACGTTTCGGTTGCAGAGGTCGAATCAAATGACATCTATCAAAAGGCAGTGATAGGGTTTGCTATGATTGGCAACGATCGAAGGGTGATAAACTCAAAGATAGACAAGCTTATTAATCTTGCAGACGAATTAAATCTGGCCGAGATTATCGACAGTGAGATGGAGATCATCAATTTATGAAACCGTTTGCACGATCTGATAGGGTTGGCGGTCAGATTCAAAAAATATTATCGGAAATATTGCTGAAAAAAGTTAAAGATCCTCGTCTTAAAAATGCCAGCATTACAGATGTAAAACTGTCTCGAGATTTAAGAATTGCAAGGATATACTTCGTTATATCCGGCAACAAAAAAAACATTGAAGCGGTGTTGGAAGGATTTAACAGTGCTGTTGGATATGTAAAACGTACCCTTGCCCGGCAGTTGGGTTTGCGTTATATGCCGGATCTCAAATTTTTTTACGATGAATCTTTTGACTACGGGTCACACATAGATAACGTTTTAAAGGCGTTAAACGCGGATAATGGACCAAATAATACGTTATTTGAAAAATAGCGACCATATTTTAGTTGCGACTCACACCCACCCGGACGGTGATGCCATCGGCTCTCTGGTCGCCATGGGACTTTGCCTTGATGGTTTGAATAAAAAAACAACATTATACAATGAAAGCCCCATCCCTGCGGTATACCGTTTTCTCCCTGCGACAAACCGTGTGATGAGGGATATAAAAAATGAAGATTACGATCTTGCCGTTATTCTTGATTGCGGAAATCTGCAGCGGATCGGAACGGCGGTTTCAGCGGTTAAACAAATTCCGGTTATTGTCAACATTGATCATCATGTGACCAATACCGGCTTTGGTGATTTTCAACTTATAGATACTTCAGCATGTGCCACCGCGGAAATCATATACCGTCTGATAAAACAGATGAATGTCCCTTTTGACAAAGCCATTGCCACTTCAATATACACGGGAATCTTGACCGATACCGGTTCATTTCGCTTTTCAAATACAAACAGGGCTGCGTTTTCAATCTGTCAAGAAATGGTAGGATTGGGCGTGGATCCTTATATTATTGCTCAACATGTATATGGAACATATTCTCTGGGCCGCATAAAGCTTCTTAATCTGGCCCTTGACTCTATTGAAATCTCAGATAACGGCAGACTGTCAATGATGACGCTGACACAAGACATGCTTAATGAAACACATACCCAGGCCGAAGACGTAGACGGCCTGATCAATTACGCAAAACGTATTGAAGATATCAAAGTGGCGGCACTGATACTGGAACACGGGAACAGCAAAAAAAAATTAAACGCTTTTAACAGGTTTCACATCAGCCTCCGTTCAAACGGATCGGTTGATGTGGCTGCAATTGCAGCTTCGTTTGGCGGAGGCGGTCACTCCAGCGCTGCAGGATTCAGTATTGAATCCACACTTTCTGATATAAAATTACAACTTTTAAGCATGGCTGATAACCTATGACCTCAATTGAGCGAAAGTCGAGGGTGCCCCGGCTTTACGGCATCCTATGTTTATTCATTTTATATTTGCCAGCATTTTGGTTACACCCAATTGAGGTATGACTTAACTTATGAAATTTGAACACAGCGGAATCTTAGTTATTGATAAGCCCGCAGGCATAACCTCAGCCAATGTAGTGGCTCGTGTAAAAAAAATGCTTGAAGCAAAGAAAGTGGGGCATACCGGTACACTTGACCCCGTTGCAACGGGTATCCTGGTATGTTGTATCAACCGAGCAACAAAGCTCGCCAGGTTTTTTCTTCACGGCAATAAAAAATACGAGGCCGTTCTTTGCCTGGGCATTGAAACAAACACACAGGATTCAACCGGAACGGTTACGTCCACATGTGATAATGTATTATTTTCTGAAATAAAAATACGGTCCGCATTTAAGGAGTTCGAGGGGACGATTGAGCAAATTCCACCGGTGTATTCAGCATTGAAATTTAAGGGAATCCCCCTTTACAAGCTGGCTCGCAGCGGCAAACCGGTTCAGAAACCGGCAAGACGCATCAGTATTTTTAACATTGAAATACTTGAATTCAATCTGCCCTTGATACATTTTACCGTTTCCTGCTCGGCAGGGACATATATCCGAACCCTTTGTGCAGACATAGGAAAATCTCTGGGATGCGGCGGCCACCTTAAAGAATTAAGGCGAATCCAAAGCTGCGGGTTTTCAATTACCGAGGCCTTAAAATTATCAGAACTGGAAAATTTAGTTTTATCGGAAAAAATATCTGATCGGATAATAAGCATGCCAAACGCCTTGCGGGATATGCCCGAACATCGTGTTGATACCGCTTTGGAAGAAAAAATAATGCACGGCAATATCATAACAAAAAAGGATTTAACGCCGGCACATACAAGCATCCCGGAAGGCTTTATCAAGATTGTTAATATAAAAAACGATCTTATTGCCATACTAAAGCATATAAAAAAGAGTGACAAATACGGGTATTGTTGTGTATTCAACAATTGACGGTTTCGTAAAAAGTCCAACTTTTGCGTTGTGCTGCATTTCGCAATCATTCAACGCACGAAAAGTACGCCTCATGATTGCAAAATTTGCACGCCTTGAATTTGAACTTTTTACGAAACCGTCTAAATCGGACTTTTTACGAGTTCATCAACAATTAACTCGAATTTCATCAGGTTGTCCAAAAAAAATCATGAACAAAAAAAATCTTATTTAACAAGAGGAGGCAAAAGAAATTGGTTTTAACAACAAAAGACAAAAAGGAGCTGATCGATCGATTTAAGCTGCACGAAGGCGATACCGGTTCTCCGGAAGTACAGGTCGGACTTTTGACACACCGTATTTCTTATCTCACAGATCACTTAAAAGTTCATAAAAAGGACCATCATTCCAGAAGGGGGTTGTTGATTTTAGTAGGCAGACGGCGCAGGCTCTTGAATTATGTAAAAAATAAAGATGTAAAACGATACAGGTCAATCATCGAAACTTTAGGCCTGAGAAGATAGAGCACACAGGTTATGTGCTCCTTTGGCCGGGAGACACCATGATACAGCCTAAGTTATTACATGCCTGTATTGTTCAACTAAGCACAAGACAGCCTCATAGAACCGTACCCGCATAAGGGCTTAATTTTTAATCTTGCCATCAGAAATTGAACGTTAGATGTTGCTATTTAATCATCCGCCAAAAAAAATATGGAATTTGGCATGCAATTACAGGTTCGGAGCTGGTTGGCTTTTAGGAGAAAAATATGGAAACGTTACTAAAAACTGAAATCGGTGGTAAAACACTGAGTATTGAAACCGGTAAAATCGCCAAACAGGCATCCGGTGCAGTTGTGGTTCAATATGGAGACACCATTGTACTTGTTGCGGTGGTATCTTCTCAAGAAAAACGCACCATGGATTTTTTGCCGCTTACCGTTGAATATCAGGAAAAGGGGTATGCGGCGGGCCGAATACCCGGAAATTATTTCAGACGCGAAATCGGCAGACCCAGTGAAAAGGAAACCCTGACTGCCCGTCTTATAGACCGTCCCATCAGACCGCTTTTCCCCAAAGAATACCGATGTGAAACCCAGGTTATCGCAACTGTACTCTCCATGGACCAGGAAAATGATCCTGACATTCTGGCAATGATAGGGACATCTGCGGCTCTTGAAATATCGGACATTCCATTCGCGGGACCCATCGCATGTGTGCGTGTCGGCCGCATAGACGGTCAATTTAAAATCAATCCTACCGTAGACGAATACGAAAATCTGGACATCAACATCATTGTTGCCGGCTCAAAAACCGGTGTTGTAATGGTAGAAGGCGGTGGCAATATGGTTAGTGAATCTGACATGCTTGAAGCCATCTTTTTCGGCCATAAGGCCATGCAACCGCTTTTAGATATGCAAGTGAAACTTAAGGAAATGAACGGTGTGCCCAAACGGCCCTTTACCCCGCCTCAAAGGGATAATGAGCTGGTTGAGAAAATTGAACCCCAGGCATCCCCACGGATATGCGAAGCCCTGACCATACCTGAAAAAATTAAACGTAGCGTTGCACTTAGGGCAATAAAATCAGACATTTTTGAACAGCTCGGGGAAGACTGTGTGGATCGCAAAAGCGAAGTAAATGCTATATTTAATGACATACTCAAAAAAATCAGCAGAGACGTTATTCTCAAAGAAAGGCGTCGAATTGATAATAGAAAATTTGATGAAATAAGGCCCATTACCTGTGAGGTCGGCATATTGCCCAGACCCCACGGCAGTGCTCTTTTTACGCGTGGGGAAACCCAGGTGATCTGTGTGCTGACCCTGGGGTCGGGTCGGGATGAACAGCGTGTGGAAACGCTGCTCGGAGAAGAACAGAGGCCCTTTATGCTCCATTACAATTTTCCACCGTATTCGGTAGGAGAAGTCAGACGCATCGGCGGACCGAGCCGCAGGGATATCGGCCACGGCGGACTGTCCACCAGGGCCATAGAAAAAGCTTTGCCGCCCAAGGAAGAATTTGATTATACCATCCGCCTGGTTTCAGAAGTCTTGGAGTCCAACGGATCTTCATCCATGGGGACCGTATGTTCGGGGACCCTGGCGCTAATGGACGGTGGCGTTCCAATCAAAGCTCCGGTTTCCGGTATTGCCATGGGCCTTGTAAAGGAAGGAGATGATGTGATTATCCTGTCGGATATTCTCGGGGATGAAGACCACACCGGTGATATGGATTTTAAGGTTGCCGGCACAAAAGACGGCATAACCGCACTCCAGATGGATATAAAAATTCATGAACTTTCCAGGGATATTATGGGAAAAGCTCTTGAACAGGCACGCGCGGGTCGACTTCATATCCTTGACAGGATGTTGGAAGCGCTTAACGAACCTCGCGGGAAAATTTCCCCTTTTGCACCGATAATCATTACCCTGAATATTAATCCCGACAAGATCCGCGAAGTCATCGGTCCCGGGGGAAAAATCATCCGGGCAATTCAAACTGAAACCGATACAAAACTTGAAATAGATGATCAGGGCGTGGTCAAAATTGCCGCTTTTTCCCAGGAAGAAGCAGATGCCGCCGTGAAGATGATCGGTGAAATTGTAATGGAACCCGAAGTGGGAGAAATTTATGAGGGGACGGTGGTAAAGATCATGGATTTTGGTGCGTTTGTCCAGATAATGCCCGGGACGGACGGTCTTGTACACATCTCACAACTCGCCGATCACCGGGTAAACAAAGTATCTGATATTGTAAAGGAAGGAGATCGCATCAAAGTTAAGGTGCTTGAAATCAACAGAGACGGAAAAATCCGTTTGAGCCACAAAGCTGTTCTGGAAGAAGAAAAATAGGCCAATAAAAATGGAGCACGCCGTAAATAAAACCGTTCTCAATAACGGCATCAGAATTGTCAGTAAAAAAATGCCCCATGTTCATTCCGTATCAATGGGAGTATGGGTAAATGCCGGTGCCAGGGATGAATCGTCATCTGAAAGCGGCCTTTCCCATTTTATTGAACATATGATTTTCAAAGGTACGGAAAAACGGACCGCTTTTCAGATTGCCAAGGAATTTGATGCCATCGGGGGTCAGAGCAACGCTTTTACAAGTGCTGAAAATACATGTTACCATGCAAAGGTCATAGATACCCATCTGGAGACCATGGTGGATATTCTTTCCGATATATTTTTAAACTCTGTGTTTGACGAAAAAGAGGTTGAAAATGAGCGGGCGGTTATTCTTCAGGAGATCTCCATGGTGGAAGACAGTGCGGATGAATACATCCATGTGCTTTCGGGAAGTAATTTCTGGGGGGATAATTCTCTGGGACGATCCGTTCTCGGCACCCGTGAAAACGTTGCGGGGTTTAACGCCCATAGCCTTAAAGGATTTTTTCACAAGTTTTATCAGCCCGAACGTATTGTTGTTTCGGTTGCCGGCAACCTGGAACACAACCGCCTGGTTGATCTTATCGGGCCGGTCTTTGAATCCATTCGTCCGGGCAACAGTTTCCCTGAGCGTATTACCCCCAAAGGCAACAGCAGGGTTAACCTGCACCAAAGAAAGTTGGAGCAGGTTCATATCTGTCTGGGGACAAAAGGCATATCCATAACCGACCCGAGACGGTATGCATATTCCCTGATGAACACGATCCTCGGGGGAAACATGAGTTCAAGGCTGTTTCAGGAAATACGCGAAAAAAGGGGGCTGGCTTACTCTGTGTATTCTTTTATCTCATCGTATGTGGATACCGGTGTTTTTGGGGCCTATGCTGGCGTCAATTCTGAAAACGCCTGCAAAGCAACCGAACTGATTCTCAAAGAAATCAAAGGACTTAAAAACCTGCGGGTTGATCCAAAAGAACTGCAGGATGCCAAGGAGCACACAAAGGGGAGTCTCATGCTTGCATCAGAAAGCAACGACAACCAAATGGTGCGGCTGGCACAGAATGACACTCATTTTGGACGCTATATCCCTTTGGAAGAAATTGCGAATAATATACAATCGGTTACCCAAGACGACATCCTTGATCTGGCGGAAACCCTTTTTCAAAAAACAGGGTTTGCATTGACCATATTAGGACCGGTACCCCATGACAATGATTTTAACGATATTCTAACCCTCTGATTTATGGATACTTCTCCTTCCATCAAATTTCTCCGTTTAAGACCGGAATCGGATTCGGATATCCCCCTGCCCCGTTACATGACACCCAATGCCGCCGGCATGGACATATGTGCGGCCATAGAAACAGATATGGTACTGATAAAAAGTGCTATTGCTTTGATACCCACAGGATTTGCGGTTGCTATCCCCAAAGGATTTGAAATCCAGATTCGTCCAAGAAGCGGACTGGCGGTAAATCACGGTATTGGGATTATTAATTCCCCGGGCACCATAGATTCCGACTATCGAGGAGAAGTAAAGATTGCGGTGATAAACTTAGGAGAAAAGAATTATACGGTTCATCGGGGAGACAGGATTGCCCAGATGGTGGTTAAAAAGGTTTATCAAGCCAGACTAAAGGTAGTGGAACAACTCGATGAAACCGATCGCAATAGCGGCGGATTCGGGCATACGGGGCGTTAACATGAAAAAATCTCGGTTTTCGGAGCAGGGGCAATCTGAACTCGATTACAATCTGGAAATTTGCATACTGGCAAGCGGAAGCAGGGGCAATGCCGTTTACGTTTCCGACGGTTCCACCTCAATACTTATCGATGCCGGCCTTTCGGGAATCGAGATTGAACGTCGTCTTAACTCACAAGGGCTGTATCCTGAAGATCTTAACGCTATTATAGTCTCTCATGAGCATACCGACCATATCCAGGGGGTGGGGGTTCTTTCCCGCCGTTTTAACCTGCCGGTTTATATGAGTTCTAAAACAGAAAAAGCCGCCGTTTCAAAGCTTGGAACTGTCCGGGTGATCAAGAACTTTGAATGCGGCTCACCCTTTATAATAAACGACCTTTCCATACATCCTTTTTCCATCTCCCATGATGCCAAAGATCCGTCCGGCTTTACCGTCAATCAAAACGGAACCAAAATCGGGATCGCGACGGATCTCGGCATTGCAACATCCATGGTTAAAGAGCATCTTAAGGGGTGTTCTTTATTGATTCTGGAAGCCAATCATGATGAGGACATGCTTATAAACGGTCCCTATCCATGGCCCATAAAACAACGCATCAAGGGCAGAACCGGGCATCTGTCCAACGAAGCATCGAAAAACCTTTTAAAAGAACTGCAACATGACCGGCTAAAATATGTGACACTGGCTCACCTCAGCCAAACAAACAATACTCCTCAAAAAGCCCTAAGCGAAGTGAGCCGGGCAATCACCCGTTGCAATGCACAACTTGATATTGCAACTCAGGATGAATGCGGGGCACTGCTACGTCTTAAATAATTTGGCAATACCCCGTATCCCCGGGAAGGCCTACCAAAAAAATCAATGAAATGGATGAACTTATACTACTTACAGATGGAAGTGTGAATCCTCAGTCAAATATTGGATATGGGGCTTACCTTGCTGTGTCCGAACGTGTTCTTTCGTTGGATTCGTTGAGATCGTGCGTGAAAGTCAGGCGATTTGAGCATACGTCTTCAACGAAACTGGAATTGCAGACATTATTATGGGCGCTAAGCGATATTCAAGCATTGGGAAGTAAGGTAATTGTGTATACGGATTCTCAAAACATTATGGGGTTACAAGAAAGACGTGACGGGTTTGAGCAAAATGATTATCGTTCAAAGAAAAATAAACGCCTCAACCATTATGAGCTGTATCAGGAGTTTTATAGAATGATCGATCAGTTGGATTGTGAATTGGTTAAAGTGCGTGGACATCAGGTATCGAATCAAAAAGATGATATTGATAGGCTTTTTACACTTGTGGATAGAGCTTCAAGGAATGCGCTGAGAGAAAATAATCGGTGACCTGTCGTTTTCAACAAGCCGATGGGCATAACCAAATAACCACCCCAGTACCATCTGCCGGCCTGTCCCGGTACTTCCACGGGGACCTACCCAGTACCATCTGCCGGAGCTACGGGGCAGACAGGCATAGGTTTAATATTCCGAGGAGTTATTCTCCGCCGAACTTTGGCGAATTATTTTTTGAAAACTCATAAAATTCAGTTTTTCAAGTATGTTTGAGGTATTATACGATTTTGAAGCTCAGAAAAACGCGTGATCTATATCAGGTATCTTGAACGTGGCAAATCAGCCGCGCGGCTTTTTGCGTCGTCTGGATTTCCATGGTTCATATGGTCTCATGAATTCAATCAATGAATTCTCCAATTATACTATGAAATCTGTGGATTTGGGGTCGGACGCGATATGCTAAGTATCTCAAAAATTTTTAAAAAAGCTCTAAAAGCTACCGTTTTTTCACTACTGACACCTGAAACCTGAAACCTGAGGGCCAGTGTCCAATTTTCATGCAATCCCCCGAAAATTAAGGAGTCACGATTATTTTTCCAAGCTGAATGACGAGGTCTGTAATTATAGGAGTCTTAATAATGGTAGACCAGAAATGGTTAACAACTTGTGCCGGCGTAAAAATGCCACGGATTATTTACGGCACGGCATGGAAAAAGAACCGCACGGCAGATCTTGTTGTGAAAGCCATCCAGGCAGGATTTAGGGGGATTGACACCGCTTGTCAACCGAAACACTATGACGAGCCACTGGTAGGAGCAGCGCTTCACAGACTGAAAGACCATGGTATCGAACGTGAGGCCTTGTTTCTACAAACCAAATTCACCCCACTTTCTGGCCAGGATCTAAGACAAGTGCCATACGATAAAAATTCCCCTGTTGAGTTGCAGGTCGCCCAATCCTTTGAGGCATCGAAAAAAAACCTACAAACAGAATATGTAGATTCTCTAGTACTTCATTCACCAATGGCACCCCACGCGCTTTTGATGAAGGTATGGAACGCAATGGAAAAAATTCAAAAGACTGGTGGAACTCGTCAGTTGGGAATCAGCAACTGTTACGATACTGAAGTGATTAGGTTACTCTATGCCGATGCCAACGTGAAGCCAGCGGTTGTACAAAATCGATTTTATCAGGAAACGGGGTATGATGCAGACTTGCGTCACTGGTGCTCTAATCATGGAGTTATTTATCAAAGTTTTTGGACCCTTACTGCAAATCCTCATATTCTAGCCAGCAATACCGTTCGAACCATTGCTCAGAAGTATAAAAAAACTGAAGCGCAAATCTTTTTTCGATATCTCAGTCAATCTGGTATTGTGCCTCTTACCGGAACGTCTTCCGAGCAGCACATGAAGGAAGACCTCAGCATCTTTGATTTTGAGCTTTCTTCTGAGGATTTAAAGAATTTGAGTCTCCTGCTAAATTAGGCATAAGCCGTCGGTGGAGCTTGACGGGGGAATCGCCCGCGCTCTAGGGTTTTTCCATAGTGGATGGATATCTGAAAAACAATCAGGACTTGATATTTTCAGTTCGAATTTGATATGTGTTAATTTAGCGGATTTCACCTCATGGCAAGCACAAGTTTGATTTCGGTTATGAATGGTGACTTTATCACATCACTCCTTTTCATCGACCCATATCTCACATCAAGACCATAATGCAGCATAACTATGTAAATTATTACACAAATTTATGTAATGTATTCCACAATTACATATGTTTTTCTATGAAAATATTTATAAAGTTAGGCGAGAGCTCTTTGATTTAAAGTTAAACCGTTGATATATATAATAATAAATAAATACCATCCGTTTGGTCTGATTTTTGCTTATGATAAAAAGAATTATTCTGTACTCTAATTGATGATCTATTTGCGAAAGAGTTAAAATTGATTCACCATATTAAAGTGATTAATCAACGAATCGATAGACATATAGGATTCAAAATTGAACGAAGAAATACCTACACCGCTCTTCCCTCAAGAAATTTGCCGGTCTATGAGATAACCAATTATGGAGTGGCAAATGAAAATTGATTCATCTCCTTATCATCAATTATCAGTTACCAAATGGGTGGGCAGAAACAGCTTTAAAGATACAAACCAAACTTCTTGTTTAGATACTAGTTCAAACTGCCATGATATTATCGAAGTTCATGAGTATGAAGTTATAGACTCCAGACCTCTCAGTCCAATAGAGAAGGATTCTTCTCAAGAACTTAGGTTACTATCTCGAGGATTAAGCTATAAAGAAAGAATGATACGTAAATGGGTTGCTACCATTTACCAAAATTATGCGAATATTTCATTTACTAATAATGAGAGCCGAATAGATATACATATTTAACTATCGGAAGTGAATGGCAGCAACATTCGGCATATTTGCTTTTTGAATTGCGCAAAAATAAATCCTAACAGGTTGCGATCACCAATTTAATTCGGCAAATATCAATGGATTGAAATATAGCATATAGCCATTTGATTTATTTCACAAAACTATGTAAATTATGTAACAATATTTATGTAATTTACCCCACAATTACATAGTTTTTTCTATGAATTAGCACTCCTGTATTTACCCTAAAATTGATGCCAATGCTTAATACATAAGGCTTTAAATTATAATTGATTGATTTTGCATGATTATTGCATATAAAAAATAGCTGGGCAGGTATTTTGAAGGTATAAAAAGAACAATTATCGAGCAATCGTGTGACGTTAAGTTAGAAGTTGAAGGGATGAATTGTGATTAAATTAGGGACGCCTCCCGAAGAAACCAGACCAATGTCATCAAATGACATTTATTTATCACGTTTGAAACTTCTTATTATCATGGCCAAGGCTTATTTAAAAAATTATCCCGTTGGTAAATATCGAAAATCTGCCATTATCGAAAACGCCCGTCACGTTTTTTATCATTCCTTGCAATTGATTAGCGAAACAGATTTTTTAGAAAACTACGAGCCGGAAAGTCAGTCGGGTATTATTTCTGAGATTGAGATAGAAGAAGAACATGAGCTTCATAAGAGAGTCCAGCTCCTTGCCGTTATGCTTAAAGCAGTGGCTGAAAACCGCCTGGCAGAGGATTTCAGGAAAAAGGCCCTTCGAGATAATCTGGATAAAATCTGTGATACACTGATTTTCAAATTCCAAATTAAAGATTTAGACTTTTTTAAAGTAGCCTGAGAAATATACCGTAATAGTTTTTCAAGAAAGAGTAATGCCATACGTTTTGGTTAGTTATATTGAAATGTAAATATCAGGGTGTTACAGTTTATATGATATCGTTTTTTTTAATGGGGCATATCCATTTCGGGGTTTGCCCTTTTCATTTTTATGATATATGCAGAAAAGTTAGAGTTGATTCATGCTGTTAGAATGGCAACATACATGTAATCAACCATCTTACCAAATAATACTATAATGTTACATACAAGCATCTGAATTATTTGATAAAACAATGTAAAGAATGTAATAGTTTTTTGTGTAATTCACCTCCCAATTACATAAAATTTACCATTGACATCTGTTTTCGAATAAACATAATGAATATTAAGATATTTGATTTTTATTTCTTTCCTAAAACTCCTTAGTCTAAGGAGGCGCAATCATGGTAAAAAAGGATGATATTCGCGATCGATTATTTAAAGTCACTTCTGATTTTAAAGTCATTGCTGATTTTAATGAATCACAAAGGGATGAGAAAGAATCCCAATTTTTTGA
>Ga0222665_1000031_pt1 | contig 89003 bp, 69 predicted proteins | sample AntAcemetagen653_FD_179853 | JGI IMG/M metagenome (GOLD analysis project Ga0222665, IMG submission 179853) | Saline water microbial communities from Ace Lake, Antarctica - #653 | ecosystem: Environmental > Aquatic > Non-marine Saline and Alkaline > Saline | place: Antarctica: Ace Lake...
CGGCAGTTACGTATCAAAATTCAAAATGAACTGCGCAATTCCTATTGCAATACAGACAGCTTACAAAATTTCAAAGAGCAGAATGACTTGCACTCATATGCAAAAACTTAACCGGAATTTACTGATTTTTAATGGATTATCTTAATTTATATTTTTAAAATTTGAAACCCTTCGGGATTGCCGATCTTTATCCGCCTTAGGCGGATTACCGCATCTACTGCGTCAGATGCCGTCCCGCATAGTTGACTATAGCGAAACGACATCTTTCTTGTATCTGCCTGCCCTGTGAAATGCGAAGCCTATTTCTCCGGGGCGGCAACCTCGACAATCGCTCAATTTAGGTGGAAGTAACCCGTAACTTGTAACTCGTAACTCGCGACCCTGATCTTTAAAGGAGGCATAATGATACATCAAGACGATATAAATTCGAGTTTGTTAAAGACCATTACATCATCTGATGTTGAAGAGCTTTGCATGAATATTACGGACTGTCTTGAGCAATGTTATCATTTTGACGGAGTTGGATTTTTTCTTCTGAATCCCGAATCCACCCGAACCTATTTTAACTCAGATGTTGTACCAAAGGAATTTGTTCAGCGGTTGGAGGAAATCCTTGCCAAATTCAACCAGAATGACGAAACCGCGGATAAATTTTTATATTTCGCAAAAAAGCAAGATGATCTGCTTGTTTTTGATCCACAAGAACAATCCGAATCAATAGATCCGATAGGCGTCGCTTTTCCCTTAAGCTTCCGGGAACACACCATGGGAACTCTGGCCCTGGTATCCCGGCCGGAAATCATAAAAGAATTGATCCCCCAAACACCGGCGTTGCCCTGGTTCGTTCCTGTCATATCCGGTTTGGTGGCCAATGCCCTCGCCCACGAAAATAAGGACAAAAAAATACATATGCTCAACCTGTACCAGACGGTAAGCTCCTCAATGTCGTATATCGGCGACTTGCAGGAACTTTTAACCACCATCGCAAGTATTGTGACCTCGGAGATCCTTTGTGAAGAATGCTCGGTTCTCTTCTATGATGCAGAAACCAATGAGTTTGAATTTTTCACTGCTGTGGGGGAAACCGGAATGAATCTTGTAAAAGAGCGGTTTCCGGCGGACAAAGGAATTGCCGGCCGCGCATTAAGAGAACGGAAAACGCAAGTGGTAAATGATGTTCAAAGCGATCCTGACTTTTACGGTAATATCGACAAGGATCATGATTTTAAAACCAAGTCCATTCTTGCAGCCCCTCTGATCGCCGGAGAGGAGCTTGTGGGAGTTCTAAACGCCATCAATAAAATCGAAACCGAATTTTTTGATAAAAATGACGATCAAATCCTCTCGGCCATTGCGGATGAAGTGGCCTTGGCAGTAAAAAACGCCAGACTCTTTGAGTATGTTGTTGATAGTTACTGCCAAATAAGACAAGGCAAAAATAGCTGTAAAGGCTGCAAACGCCCGCTCAAATCATGGACCCCTTGTGTTAAGTATTTGGACCGGGATTAGCCCGGATTCCCGTCAAGAATTTGTCCGGTTTTTGACATATGTTAAAATTCGTCCCGGATGGATTGATTTTATAGTGTTTATCTTTTATGATAATACACATGAAAGATGAACCATCAGAATTTAATCCTCCTGCCATTCTGGCGCCGGCCGGGAACAAGGCGTCATTTCTGGCCGCCCTGGCAGCCGGAGCCGATGAAATATATTGCGGGCTGAAACAATTTTCAGCGCGCATGGAGGCCAAGAATTTTTCACTTGAAGAACTTTCGGCGCTGACCCGGTTGGCCCATGATAAGGGAACCAAAGTTCATGTGGCCATAAACTCCCTGTTAAAGACCGAGGAACTGGACAGGGCAGGAACGTTTCTCAAACTGCTGGACCGGTGGGTAAAACCCGACGCTCTCATCATCCAGGACCTTTCCCTTTTGCAACTGGCCAGGCAAACCGGTTTTTCAGGCAAACTCCATTTATCAACCCTGTCCAATGTAAGCTTTGCATCCGCCCTTGAACTGGTTAAAAAAAATTTCCGGGTCCATCGAATCGTTCTTCCCAGAGAATTGAACATAGACGAAGTCAAGGCCATGGCGTTGGATTGTCCCAAGGGCCTGGACCTGGAATTGTTTATACACGGAGCCCTGTGCTACGGAGTATCCGGAAGGTGTTACTGGAGCAGTTATCTGGGAGGTAAAAGCGGACTCAGGGGGAGGTGCGTCCAGCCCTGCCGCAGGGTTTATTCTCAAAAAAACCAAAGCAAAAGATTTTTTTCATGCCAGGATCTGAGTCTGGATGTGCTTGTCAAAGTCCTTCTGGACATTCCCCAAGTCCGGGCCTGGAAGATTGAAGGCCGGAAAAAAGGTCCTCATTACGTTTTTTATACGGTTAAAGCTTACCAGATCTTAAGGGATCATGGAAACGATCCCCAAATGAAGAAACAGGCACTTAGCCTGTTATCTTATGCTCTGGGCAGAACCGGCACCCATTATAATTTTCTCCCCCAAAGGCCTCAGAATCCGGTAAGCATTGACACTCAAACCGGCTCCGGCCTTGTTGTGGGAAAGGTGAAGGGAACCCGACAAAAGCCTTTTCTAATCCCGAGAGAAGCGCTTTTGACCGGCGATCTCCTCCGTCTGGGATATGAGGACGAGTCATGGCACGGCATCCAAAGAGTGGGTAAGTACGTACCCAAAGGGGGGCGTTTTTTTCTTAAAACTTCCTCGAAAACAAGTCCTGCAAAAGGAACCCCGGTGTTCCTTACAGACCGGCGGGAAAAATCTCTTGAGGACATGCTGTCCGGCCTTGAAAAGGAGTTGAACAAAAAACCGGAATTGAAAATTCCCTCTGAGATGTTTAATGTCAGGCTGCCAAAAAGATCAAGAAGCGAATTAGCAGTTTCTGATCTTTATGTATTTCGCAACCTTGAAAAAACAAAATTTAAGGGACTGACCGGACTGTGGTTGGAATCTCAGGCCGAAAATAAACTGCCGAAAGGTCCCGGCCACCGGCTCTGGTGGTGGCTTCCGCCGGTTATCTGGCCTGAAGATGAAAAAAACTTCAAGGAACTCGTCAGCCGTGTCCTGAAAAAGGGGGCACGCAATTTCGTGCTCAACGCTCCCTGGCAACTGGCTTTTTTCAGCATGCCCAAAAAACTGAACCTCTGGGCAGGGCCGTTCTGCAATATCGCTAACCCATTGGCCGTAAAAACACTGGCATCGCTGGGTTTTAAGGGAGCCATTGTCAGCCCGGAACTTGGCCGCAACGATTATGTTACACTGCCCAAACACAGCCCTTTGCCACTGGGAATCGTAATCTCGGGCAACTGGCCCTTATGCGTTTCGCGCATAATTTCGGATAAATTGGATGGACAAAAACCTTTGATAAGCCCCAAAGGCGAAGAATCCTGGGTCAGAAAATTCGAATCTGACTACTGGGTATACCCTAACTGGAAACTCGATATAAGTGCCAAAAAAAACGAACTTGAAAAAGCAGGATACCGCCTGTTCGTTCATCTTGTGGAACCGATTCCAAAAGAGGTGACGCTCAAAAAAAGACCCGGTTTATGGAATTGGAACCTGGATCTTCTTTGACGGCTTCGTAAAAAATCCAACTTCTGCGTTGTGCTGCATTTCGTAATCATTCAACGTACGAAAAGTACGCCTCATGATTACAAAATTTGCACGCCTTGAATTTGGAGCTTTTTACTTTGCCGTCAGACTATGACTTTTTGCGAGTTTGTCTTCTTTAATGTTCTAATCCGTAAATTCGATTACGCATCTTATGTTAGTACCTAAACTCTGATTTATTGTGTTTTTATGTCAAAAAATCAAATAACAAACGATTGGCTGTGGATCTTATTTGGAATTTGGAGCTTGTAGTTTGGAATTTATTTGAGATTTGATGCTTGTGATTTGTTATTTCCGGTTTATCCGGGTTAGGATATTTATCTCCAATTTTAGGCACTTTAGATCACTTTAGGCACTTCAAACTTTTAATTGGAGGATGATTATGAAACCGGTATCAATATATTACGAATCAATCGATGTCAGCTTGCAAACCGGTCCGGACATGTGCGACATTACGACAACACTCGATCAATTGGTCAGCAAATCCGGTATTGCATTCGGAAGTGTTTTTGCCACAATCGTGGGATCAACAGGGTCAATTACAACCATTGAATTCGAACCCGGTGTGGTTGAGGATTTGAAAAATGCCATAAACCGGCTGGCCCCTCCGGATATGGAGTACGAGCACGAAAAGGCATGGCATGACGGCAACGGGCACAGCCATGTCCAGGCCGCATTGCTGGGGCCTTCCATTGCCCTGCCGGTTCGAAACGGCAGGATCGAGCTGGGGACCTGGCAACAGGTGGTTGCAATCAATCACGATAATCGTCCCCGAACACGGGCTATTGAAGTGACCATCACGGGGATCAAACAGGATTGATAATTGAATATTAAAGTACCCTTTCAGGGGTGCAAATCAAGATTGTTGGTTATTGAGTTCAATCGTAAGGTGTCAGTGTTCAGGTTTCAGGTTTCACCTCTTTAAGTTTCTCGACCCTGACACCTGAAACCTGACACCTTTTCCCCAAAGCTAAATATGTAGCGCAGACGAACATGAATTTTCATATTGCCAACAGCCGTGATTCACACCCCCCTTCCAGTTACAAAAAAATAATATCCTCAATTTTATGCAGTTTGGGCATTTTAGGCATTTTAGGCCGTGATTATCCTTGACAAATGATCTTATCATTATTAAAAGTTCTCGTTTGGGGAAATTGTAATAATGTGGAAAAACCATTTAATATTAAAATAAAAAGATGAAAGGAGACGGTAACAAATGTCAAATTTAATTCCACCACATGGCGGTAAGGGATTGACCTGCTGCTTACTTGAAGGCGCTGAGCTTGAGGCAGAAAAGAAAAAGGCCGAAGGGCTAAAAAAAATCACCGTATCTCATCGTGAAGTCGGTGACCTTATCATGATGGGTATCGGCGGATTCAGCCCGCTGACAGGCTTTATGACCAAAGCGGACTGGAAAAGTGTCTGCGAAAATTTCCTACTTACCGATGGGACCTTCTGGCCCATTCCCGTGACCCTTTCCGTGGACAAAGCGGACGCCGACGGCATCAGCGAAGGTGATGAAATCGCGCTGTGTGACCCGGATAGTAATGAAATTATGGGAACCATGAAAGTTTCGGAAAAATATGAATTGACCGAAGCCGACAAGAAATTTGAATGTGAAAAGGTTTACATGGGCGAAGGCACCCCCACCGCCGAAGAGTTCTGGAAGATCGCAGGAGAAGATCATCCGGGCGTCCAAATGGTCATGGCACAAAAGGGATTCAATCTTGCCGGCCCTGTCAAGGTTTTGAGCGAAGGCGAGTATCCTACTAAATATGCCGGCGTCTATATGAGGCCCGAACAGTCTCGCAAAATTTTTGAGGACAAAGGGTGGAGCGAAATTGCCGCCCTGCAGCTCAGAAACCCCATGCACAGATCACACGAATACCTCTGCAAGATTGCCGTGGAAGTTTGTGATGGCGTATATATTCACTCTCTGGTGGGCAACCTGAAACCCGGAGACATTCCCGCCGATGTTCGCGTAAAATGTATCGACAGTCTCGTGAAGAACTACTTTGTAGATAAAAATGTGGTCCAGGGCGGCTATCCCCTTGACATGCGTTACGCCGGTCCCAGAGAAGGTCTTTTGCACGCAACTTTCCGTCAGAACTACGGATGCTCACGCATGATTATCGGACGTGACCATGCGGGCGTGGGCGATTTTTACGGCATGTTTGAAGCCCAGACCATCTTTGACAAGATCCCGACTCCGGACGATCCGGGTAAAGCGTTGCTCTGCAAACCCTTAAAAATCGACTGGACATTCTATTGCTATAAGTGTGACGGCATGGCTTCACTCAGAACCTGTCCCCATGGTAAAGAAGACAGGGTTCTTCTTTCCGGAACCATGTTAAGAAAGATGCTTTCAGAGGGTGGAGACCTTCCCGATCACTTTGGACGGGATGAAGTTGTTGCAATCCTTAGAGAGTACTACGAAGGGCTTACCGAAAAAGTTGAAATCAAGATGCACGGAGCCGCTACCGGCGAATAATAATAAATCGTTGAGTGGTAAAGAGTTATTTATCACTCTCGGATGTTACTAAAAAAGGGGAGACAATTTATTGTCTCCCCTTTTTTTATATGTTTTTCAATGTTATCAAGTTAAATAGGACGCCCCAGTACGATCTTCCGGACCTACGGGGCAGGCAGATTTTCGCAGACATACACAGATAATATTGTTATTTTGCAATTTAAGAATCTTGATAATCTGTGTTCACCTGCCCGCTCGTGCCCCAGGCCGCCTCGCCTTGCTCAGCTGGCGGGCGAGCTTGCAGTGGCAGGCGGGTCTGTGTCCAAAAAAGGAAATTCCCATACTATTTCTATTGCCTCTCCGAATACTCATTATACGCCATGGCCACCGTCCGGTAGACAATATGGGCCAGCTTTGAAAACGGCAAAAATGCGAACAGGTCGAATACAAAGACAAGATGGATGAAATACATAAAATAGGTCAAACCTGCCAGACCTGCCAGCCGTGTTGCTTCGGTAAGTAAACCGGTGACACCGAGACCCAGAACAAGTCCCAGAAGATACCAGTCCTGGTAGCTCGAGGTCTGATCGGTTTTGGCCTTGACCAGACGGTTTTTGATCAGCAGAGCACTGCCGATAACCAGGGCAACACCGCTGACATTTGCAAGCCACTTCACCGGATTTAACTGTGAGTAAGGACCATGCTGTTGAAAAACATAAAGCACGACAAAAAATATGTTGGTTACAATAAAAAGCCCGATAAATGACCAGAATACCATCAAATGGGGTGTGGCCCGATCGCTGTTTTCATCGCATTCCGTAAATTTATCATGTTTTAGTATGGTCGGCAAGATTCTCCATAACGCCTTCCCCAACCCAACGAAATCGAGCTCCTTCTTTTGGGTCTTTCCTTCCAGGACCGCATTTTCGTGGATATCATTAATAAATCTTTTCAGCCCGATGCCAAAAATCACCACAACCCAGATGGACAGCGGTACGAAAATCATATCCACCAGCCATGAGGAAAAGAACAGATGATGTGCAATTCCGTGTTCCCCCAAAGGCGGTGAAAAATCGAGCAAACCCGTTATAAGGCCCAGAACCAGAAAAATCACCACGGGAATTCCCATAAGAAGGGGAAGCTTTCTGGGATCGTTAACCGCTTTTCCTATGGCCTTGGGTACCGCATAATCCGTAATGGCATAAGAACGAACAGCGGCCAGCACTTCACCCGGTTTGGCACCGCGAGGACACATGGTGGTACAATCCCCGCAATGATGGCACAGCCAGATGTCCAGATTATTGACCAGCCTGTCTTTTAATCCCCATGATGCAGCAATCATCTCCTTTCTGGGGAACGGTTTGGTGTCAGGAGAAATAGGGCAGACCACCGAACATGTAGCACATTGAAAGCACTTTTTCAGGGAGTCCCCCCCGAGCCCGACAATTTCTTTAATAAAATTTACATCAGGCTCAATCAGGTACTTGTCCGTCATGTGAATACCTCCTCGTTATATTGAATATTGAATATTGACGATTGACGATTGAAAAATTAATCTTCAATCGTCAATCGAAAATTATCAATCACTAGAATCCCTTGAACGGATTGGGGCCGAGCTCTTCAACCATTTCCACAAAATCATTTATCATTTTGGGAAGTTTGTCATAGTCATCAATAGCAACTTCGAATTGGGCCACCCGTTCTTCTTCCAGGGCCAGACTCGCCAGGGCTTCGCCCATTTTCTGCATTCTGATTTCCGCAAGTTCGCTCCCTTTGACAAAATGGCACTGGTAGTCATCGCCATGTTTGCAGCCCAGGAGAAAAGCCCCGTCCAAGCCCTGAGCAAAAGCGTCCTTAATCCAGATAACGTTCATGGATCCCAGGCAACGAATCGGAATAAATCGAACGTCGGCCGAATAGCTGAGCCGGTTCAAACCGGCAATGTCGAGCGCCGGATAGGCATCGTTTTCACATACAAACCCGACGATCCTGAAAGGGGGCTCGTCATAATCATCTTCAGAAGGAACGCCGATGGCTTTGACCATGGATCCGACACTGTCGATATTGTAATCGGCAAAACCGATAATACGTTCGGGACAGGCTCCCATGCAGGTACCGCAGCGCCGGCAGCGGGTCATATTTGGCTTGGGCGTACCGGTTTCATCGTCGTCCAGGGCACCGAAGGGGCATTCCTCTGTACATCGCTTGCACTGGGTGCATCTCTGCATGAAAAAATCAGGGAAGGTCATGTCACCTGATCTGGGATGAACGGAAACACCCCGGTTTACCGATTCGATACACTGAATCGCTTTAAGAGCGGCTCCTGTTGCATCTTCAATGGACTCTTCCATGGTCATGCTGCGTCGAACGGCGCCGGCAGCATAAATACCGGTTCTTTGGGTTTCATAAGGAAAGCAAATGAAATTTGAGTCACAATATCCTTCAAAAAGACCGATATCACGAAAGGACGGTCCCTGACGATACGCCAGATTAACCACCGGGTCATCCACGGTAACAGGTACCATACCGGTAGCCAAAACCACCATATCGGCCTTGACCTTGATCTTTTCACCCAGCAAAGTATTATCAGCCTCAACGATCATGCCGTCACCGTTTTTGGAGACACCGATAACGTCACCTTTGGTTAAAAAGATCCCTTCGGTTTCCTGAAGACTTTTATAAAAGTTTTCCAAAAGCCCGGGGGTCCGCATGTGCTGGTAAAAAATATAGGCCTTTCCGTCATCATAATCTTCGCACACATACTTGGCCTGCTTAAGCGCAACCATGCTGGTGACCGAACCGCAATATTTAAAGTCGGCATCATCCTCACCTTTACCGGGACTTTGGATAAAGACAACCGATTTGGCTTCTTTGCCGTCTGAAGTGGTTATCTTACCCTTGGCAGCCATCTCCTCAAACTGGTGGTTGGTAACCACATCCGGCAGTTCGCCAAATCCTAAATGGGCAAATTCATCTTTTTCTGGCGCGTACGGTCGCCATCCGGCAGCAAGTACCACGGCCCCAAATTTTTCGCCATCCGGATCGATTTGCAAGATGTCGAGCTTGCCCTCATTGTATTCCAGATACCGTTTATGTTGTGCTTCAACATCCAGTTCTTTGCCGTTTTCATCAAATTTCATTTCTTCGGGCAGAGGAAACGGAACATCAAACTCGATCTTTTCACCCGGCTTTTTTAATGTTACCGTAAAATCCCCGGGCTCACCGGCAATACGGGCAACCACGGTTTCGGTTTTAACCGTAATATTATCATATGCCTCGAGTTCTTTGATTTTGGCCCCAATAACCGGTGGAATAAGATTCTCATAAGGATCTTGAATGGGCAACTGTTTACGAACTTTAGCCGCATATCCGCCCAAAGAGGGTTCTTTTTCAACGATGGTAACCTCATAACCGGTTTTGGCAGCATCAAGAGCCGCAGAGATGCCGGTGATGCCGCCGCCGATAACCAGAATTTTTCTGCACAGGGTTTCAAGCTTGTACGGCTCCGGCAAAGCAATTTTTTCAACTTTTGCCATCCCCATTTTCAGATAATCTTCGGCCAGCATCTGCACCCGGTCAAAGTGCTCTTCATCATCTTTTTGTTCTTCGGTAAGCGCCGGAAATTCTGATCTGGGATGAGACCAGACCACCTGTTCTCTCAAATTCACACGGTCCACAATACATCCGTCAAATTTAAAGACATCAAAATTAACCCGGCGGGAACAGGCGGCGATAACCAGTGTGTTTATGCCGTTTTCCTCAATGTCCTTCTTGATAAGTTCAACCCCTTCCTTGCCACAAAGAAAAGGATGAGTTTTAACAGGAAGACCTTCTTCTTCAGGGACTCCACACAGCTCTTCCATGTCAAGGGCATCCCCGATGCCGCAACCTGTGCAGATATATACACCATATTTTTTATCCATGGATAACCTCCTACCTCTTCACCAGGGTTTGAATCGCTTTAAGGGCCATACCGGTAGCATTCTGGTTTGACGAAACCACATCCGCCGGCTTGTTGGCGCATCCTGCTGCAAACATACCGCCTTTTTCAAAATCATTGATGATAAAGCCGTCTTCATTATATTTCAGATCAGCCGGCAGTTTGACGGTTGCAGTTGTGGGCTGCATCCCGGTGGCAAGGACAGCCATTTCAACGGTTTGCTTGATTTTTTCACCGGTTACGGCATTTTCTGCAACCAGGGTGATATTGCCTGTTCCCGGGTCTTCGCTCACTTCGGCGACCTTACCTTTGATTAAAAAGACATTTTCATCTTCTTTAATCTTCTGGTAAAACTTCTCATAGCGCTGGCCGGGCGCCCTTACATCGATATAAAAGATATATACCTTGGCATCAGGGTACTGTTCCCGGATATAGGTAGCCTGTTTCAGAGATGCCATGCAGCAAATATAAGAACAATAAGGAAGATGATTTTCGTCCCTTGACCCGGCGCATTGAACAAAGCCGATAGTTTCGGGTTCCTTGTTATCCGACGGCCGGGTAATTTTCCCTTTGGTGGGTCCGTTGGGAGATGCAAGCCTTTCCATCATCATATTGGTAATCACGTTCGGATATTGTCCGAACCCGAGATTGTCTATTTTGGTGGCGTCATAAGGCTCCCAGCCGGTGGCCCAAACAATGGCTCCCACCTTCAGGTTTAAAGTTTTGGCTTCCATATCAAGATCCACAGCGTCGTATTTACAGGCTTCCTTACACCGCTTGCCATCCTCGGTGCCGATAATCTGAGGAGAAATTACATAACGGGCCGGGAAAGCCATCTCAAAGGGCAGATAAGCACCCTTGATTTTATTCATTCCAAAATTGAAATCACTGGAAATTTCAGTTTCACAGGCCGCCTCACAGTCACCACAGCAAGTACAGTTTTCATTAACATATCTTGGGCTCAACTTTATCGTAACATCATAGTTGCCGGGTGTCCCCTCGACCTTTTCAACTTCTGCCAGTGTAAAAACCTTTATATTAGGGTTATCCTTAATCCTCCTGAAATTAATTTCCAGTCCACAGCTAGGAGGACATAGCTTGGGAAAATATTTATTTAGCTGTGCCACTCTTCCGCCCAGGTAAGGATTTTTTTCCACCAAAAACACCTCGTAACCCACTTCGGCAGCTTCGAGGGTTGTGGTCAGCCCGCTGATCCCTCCTCCTACAACCAGAATGCTTCCATTAGCAGGGCCTGCTTTGTTTTCTGTCATGCTATCCCTCCGTGCAATATGAATTAAGAAATCCTGACCTCAATCGAGACTGCATAGAATTCCGAATATTGTTTGGATTATTGAGTGATAATTTCAAGATGGAGTGATGGGGTGATGGAGTAATGCTCCAGCACTTCATTACTCCGGATTTAGTAATATAATCTTTTGATATCACCCAATTCCTGTATGTCAGAAGTTCTGAAGTTCAGGGGTTTTAAAAAAAAACGACATCAAATTAATAAAAACCTCCAGGCATCATTAAGACACCTGGAGGCATGTTCTATTATGCTATCGCATGTCCATCATTAATCAGGGATGATCTTGATATAGTCTTTCTTGAACATATCCCAGGTTCCGGCTTTGGGATCAAACTTTGAGTTGGTAAAGCAGAACCAGTTTTCATCATCCTGACTCGGATAGTCAGTCTGATAATAGAATCCCGGATAGCGAGTCTCTTTTCGGAACTGGATGTGACGCAGGTGAGATTCCACCGTCCAGATACGGTGCCAGATTTCCCAGCAACGCATCAGTTCGTGGACGTCACCGGCGGCCAGCTTCTCGCAATCTTCGCGCATCATCTCGAGCTTTTCCATTACCATTTCAAGCGATGTGTTATTGGTTGTATAAAAGGTTGCCGTACCCGCACCATACTCGTGGGTTGCTTTCATCAGACGATAGGTCATCCCATCAGGTTTGAGATAATTGGGATTGATATCGATGGCAGTGGTATAATCACAATGTTCAAGGTAAGTTCTCACCGGTTTGTAGATGATATCCACCAGTTCCTGAGCCGTTTCTTTCAACGTCGGTGTAAAGTCGGCATTGTCACGGGCGAATCTTGCCATGGACTTGGCACATATCCGTCCTTCGGCATGTGACCCTGAAGAAAACTTATGGCCTGAACATCCCACACCGTCGCCGGCTGTAAACAGACCGTTAACCGTGGTCATACGGTTATATACCTTGTCTTTATATCTGATCTTGTAAGCTTCGGGGACCCAGTCAAAATCTGGACCGGAAGTCCAGAATCCGCAGCAACCGGAATGCGATCCCAGCAGATACGGCTCGGTGGGCATAATCTCGGAGTTTTTCTTGTCCGGCTCGGTATTGGTTCCGCACCACAGGTTAGCCTGTCCGCAGGTCATATCGAGAAAGTTCTCCCAGGCTTCTGACTCAAGGGCCTTGAGTTCTTTTTTGCTGACCGATTCACCCAATGTTTTCAGAGCGGTAATCGTATCCATCATAATCGGGCCACGCCCTTCTTTCATCTCAACGAGCATCAGGTGGTTACGGAGACAGGTTGGTGTAATGGCGGCGGTTCCATAAGGCGCATACTTCTCGAGCTCCGCCTTGGCAATATCACTGCCCACATAACCTTCGCCCAGACCGTTGAGCGTTTTGGCCTTGAACAAAAGGAACCAGGCGCCCACAGGACCATAACCGTCTTTATAACGTGACGGGGTGAAACGGTTTTCCATCATGGAAAGTTCTGCGCCGATTTCCATGCCCATGGTGTAAGTGGAGCCTGCATTCCATACCGGATACCAGCAACGCCCTTTTCCTTCACCCACACTTCGGGGCTGGTAAATATTAACCGCGCCGCCGCAGGCGATCAGACAGGTATTGCATTTTATGATAAAAACTTTGTTCTCACGAACGGAAAAACCGACCGCACCGGAAACCCGGTTTTCTTCGTTTGCATCCAGAAGAAGCTTAACGATAAAAACACGCTCAAGGACATTTTCATCTCCTATAGCCAGCTTGGCAGCCTCGGCCACGATCCTTTTGTAAGACTCGCCGTTGATCATGATCTGCCATTTGCCCGTACGCACAGGTTTTGCACCGGACTTTAAGGTGCCCACTTTCTGACCCTTTTTACCGTCAAGTTTTTTCCCGTCGTCTGTCATCTTCCAAATTGGAAGACCCCATTCTTCAAACAAATGTACAGAATCATCAATATGAATGCCAAGGTCATAAATAAGGTCTTCACGCACAATGCCCATCAGGTCGTTGCGGACCATGCGGACATAGTCCTCCGGTGTGTTGTCCTGAAGATAGGTGTTGATTGCTGAAAGCCCCATGGCAACAGCGCCGCTTCGCTCAAGGGCAGCCTTGTCAACCATCAGAACTTTCTTGTCAGGCGCCCATTTTTTGATCTCAAAAGCAGCCCCGCAGGCAGCCATTCCACCGCCCACAATCAGGATGTCAACTTCACGCTCTTCAACTTCAGGATCCTTGACTGCTTTAAGTTCTCCCAAAGGTTTATTTGGTAATGCCATATTACATCCTCCTTAAATTAGATATTCATGATTAATCATTTTACTCGGTTTCGCAAATTATTCGATTTCACAAACCATCGTCTGTTTAGACGGTTTCCGGTGTCGGCAACTGGTAGCCGTCTGCCTCTTCGGTGGAAAGCACTTCACTGTCAAGGTCCTTGCCTGCCAGATCCAGGTAAGCATTGGCCGTGCCCTCCGGAGTTGTCCGAATGGGGAACTTAAAGCGCTTGATAACACCGTTTCTGAACTTACAGGTCCACATAATATCCTCGGTTCCGAGCATCGGAATAACGCTGCTTCCCAGCGGTACAAAATCGGCATAACCTCTGACCTCAATCGCTTGTGTGGGGCAGATCTTTACGCATGAGAAACATTCCCAGCACTGATCCGGTTCTTGATTGTAAGCCTTCATTTCATTGGGCTCCAGAACCATCAGGTCGTTTGGGCAAATGTACATGCAAGCGGTCTTATCCCCGCCTTTGCAGCCATCGCATTTTTCAGCAATTACAAAACTTGGCATTTACGTACCTCCTGATTTTTTTTTGATAAATGTTCAATATGTTAACCTCTTCCAACAATTTCTGGTACAATTTCTTAGCTTTTTGCACCTCCCTTCATTAATTCCAGCACTAAAGGCCATAATTTGTATTAATCATAAAAAAGTTTCTACCTGTTTTGCACAAAATCACGAACCATCGTGATTTAAGAATCCGAAATGATCGAATACATAATTTTTCTATAAAATCAATAAGATAGGTTGAAAAAAGAAATCAAAACGATTAGATAACAATTAAGATTATTCTTGTCAAGAACTTTTGAAAAAACTAATCTATAAATTTCCAAACATTACAATTTTATTTTGGCCTGATCATACATATAAATTTAACCATTTGAATATACACTATATATTGTGCTTAATGCCATTCATGTTGCATAAACCATTCAGGATATGAATCCGATCTAGTATATAGGTATCCATTGAGATGTGTATGTACCATGCTGACCCATTTATGTACACTATGGATCTTCCCGGGGATGTGCATTTTTTGTTGACATATGTTACTTGATTGGTCATTTGTTAGAAGTGGTTTCAAAACTTCCCCTCAGGCCCAATTTCTGTGTTGGACCGAGGGATTCAATACTCGAAATATTACATATATTCCTGCGCTTGAATCCCTCGCCCCGCCTTGACTTTGAACCTGATTGAAGGTTTTGAAACCACTTCTATGTTGTTATTGATTAATGATGATTTTATAGTGCAACGCAAAATGGAGAGACGTTTATGGAAAATAATATGATACCGCTTTCATTAAACGATACGTTTGAATTTTCATGTTCAAAAAAAGTGCCCTGTTTCAATGAATGCTGCCGGGATCTTAACCAGTTTCTCTTCCCATATGATATATTGCGCATGAAAAACCGGCTCGGGCTGCCATCCAATCTTTTTCTCGAGCGGTATACTTCTCAGCACACAGGCCCCGAAACCGGGCTTCCCATCATCACTTTCAAAACAGATCCGTTTAAGGAATTAAAATGCCCGTTTGTGGACCCGTCCGGATGCAGCATATATGAAGATCGGCCATCATCGTGCCGGACTTATCCCCTTGTCCGCGTAGCATCACGATCCAGAATTACCGGCGTCATAACCGAACAGTATTTTCTTTTAAAAGAGCCCCATTGTCTGGGATTTAAAGACGGGCACATCCGGACCGTCAGGGAATGGATAGAAGATCAGGAAATTTCCGTCTATAATCAGATGAACGATCTGATGATGGAAATTATCAGCCTCAAAAATTCCCTGATTCCCGGTCCGCTGGATATCAAATCCAGGCTCATGTTTCACCTGGCATGTTATGATCTGGATAATTTCAGGTCCCATATATTTGACCGGGGACTCTTAGATAACCGGAACATCGATTCCGGTACGTTAGATGCGGTAAAAAATGACGATGTTGAACTATTAAAGCTGGGTTTTCAATGGATAAAGCACACCCTTTTTGGTGAAATGTAACAAGATATACAAGATATACTTATAGGTTATTATACCCAACCCGGACAAGCCGGAACCAAAAAAGATCGGTTTTATTTTTACCACGAAGATCACGAAGGAAAAGAAGAATAAATTATATAACCTTCGTGCTCTTTGTGTACTTCGTGGTGTAATCAAACTTTTTTTGTCACAAAATGCACAAAATTTACAACTAAGCAACTAAAGTTCATATATAATTATTGAAACTTTTTGTTATTTAAAAATCCAGTTTATCCTGTAAATCCTGTCAAAAAAACATGGTGAAAATCATCGAAATCAAAAACAAAGTTGCTCTGGTGCTCGGCGCCGTAAAAGGGATCGGAAAAGGCATAGGACTTGCCCTTGCACGGGAACAAGCTAAAGTCGTCTTGAATTATTTTGACTGGGAAGAAAGTCTGGATGAACTACAAAAGGACTTTGCCAAAACCGGTCAGGATTACCTGATTAACAAAACCGACCTGATTAAAACCGAAAAGATTCAAGGACTTATTAAAAAAGTTGTCAATCATTTCGGGCGCCTGGATATTTTGATAAATAACATCGAGCGCGGCGGATGGCCGGTGGTTCACGGGTCGTATATTCGGGAGCAGTGGGATCTTGAAATGGCCACCACCCTGCGCGCCAAACGATGGGTCTTCGATTCGGCCCTTCCGTATCTGAAGGCCTCCGGAGATGGGGTGGTCATAAATTTTTCTTCCATCGCCGGCATGGTCGGACGGTCCGGTCCGGCCGGTTATATATTCAATGAGGGGTATGCCGCTGCAAACCGAGGTATTTCCCTTTTAACCGAAACATGGGCCCGCATGGGAGCACCTGAGGTTCGCGTAAATGAAATCATGCTCGGTTTTGTTGAAACCCGGCATGGTGCAAAAACCAGGGGCTGGGGTCTGCTCAGCGATGAACAGAAAGCTGCTCTTTATGATCATACGTTGCTAAGGAGGACCGGCACCATAGAAGATGTGGTAAAAGCGGTAATTTTTATCATAAAAGACGCACCGTTTATGACCGGCAGTGTTCTGCGGCTGGACGGCGGCTATGTTTTGGGCGGCGATAAGGTTGCGCCCATTCCGGAAGGTGTCCTGTAAGACTTAGTTAAAATTAAACTCCTTATTTTTACAACAATCCCCGGGGGCAGAGCAAACTGACCGACATTCCATATTAGTTAGGCGACCATTTCCGTTTTTATATTCATGGATAGCCTTGTGGAGCGCTTTTACTGCCAGTTGTATGCAGTGGTGTTTTTTTGCGGGAACATCTTCAAGCTGGTTGAAAACATCGCCGTCATCAATATTCAGAGCATATTCAAGGTCTTTACCCTTAACGAGATCAACAGACGCCATGGCTGCGGAAATCGCACCCGGACAGCCAAGCACTTGGTACCGAACATCTATTATTGTGTTATGATCTATTTTAAGAAAGACTTTCAGCGTGTCTCCGCATGTGCCGAGCATCTCGGACACCTGGTCCGCATCCGGCAAACTGCCCATATACGGTTTTTCAAGATAATAGTATATGGCTTTTTCCGAATACCCGAGCTCCGCGAGCATTTTTCGTTCGTCACCGTTATCGTTCTCAACCAAAATTTTGTTCCGATCTTTTTCTACACCATTTAATGAATGCATTCTAAAACTCCCTGAGATTAATTTCCACTCCAAAATTTTTCCGCGCTACAATATGAACAAAAACTTTATGTGTCAAGAGAGTGTTGTTTTTTATTTCAGGGTAAACGTATTTGATTTCCTTGCAGCGTAGCGACGCCGCGGTGAAACGTTCTCCCTGTATCGGGATTCAAATGCGTTTGCACTGCAATTTGCAATGAAGCTCCCCGCAGCCCCGCTGCAGGGTATTCAGGCAAAGGCGAATAAAGTAACTTGTCATCAAAACAAAAAAATACTATGACAGCAGAAAAATTTTCCATTATATGTGCCCTGCAAGTAAACGGTGATAAATGTATTACTTATATATACTGACATTACTAGCCCTTTTGATTTCGGTTTTTAAAAGTCCGGACAAAACATCTAAAGCGGTTAAGATAGCGGTTAAAAAGTTTATTAATATTTTGCCGGCCTTTTTGAGCATGCTTATTCTGGTTTCATTTATTCTTTTTCTAATCCCTGATGAAATCATTTTAAAATATCTTGGAGACAAAAATAAATTCGTCGGCATAACCCTCGCCTCGTTTTTTGGTTCCCTCACTTTAATGCCGGGATTCATCGCCTTTCCGCTGTGCGGGATTCTATTAAAAAAGGGGGTAACGTATATGGTATTATCCGCTTTTACCACCACGTTAATGATGGTGGGAATACTGACGTATCCCATTGAAAAAGCGTATTTCGGAACAAAGGTAACTATCATTAGAAATATGCTTAGCTTTTTCATAGCAATTGTCGTAGCCTTGATGACGGGAATTTTCTTTGGGGAAATAGGGGTATGACCTTTAGTGCTAAAATAAAACTATCGGGCTTTTTTGCCTATATCTGTTTTGTGGCCGTTTCTTTTATCCTGGACTTTAATCCCGGCAAACTCATTGGGACATATTTTTACAGTTTTTCCATGGAAATGATTAAAATCCTCCCCTGTGCGTTTATTTTAATAGGATTATTTGAAGTATGGGTAAAAAGAGAAACCGTTGAAAAACATCTCGGTACAGAGTCAGGGTTTCGAGGGTATCTATGGACGATACTGCTTGCCGGCACCATGGTCGGCGGTTTATATGTCGCTTTTCCCATAGCTTATTCTCTGCATTCCAAGGGAGCAAAACTGAGTATTATATTCACTTACATCGGGGCGTCGGCAATTTGCAGAGTGCCGATGACAATATTTGAAGCCTCTTTTATGGGGATAAAATTTTCAATGATACGGCTCCTCGCATCTGTGCCTTTGGTTATTGCAACTTCGATCGTATTGGGGAATTACCTGACAAAACGAAAATACAACGTATTACCCGGCAAGTAAAAAACCTGGCCCAAATGACCAGGTTTTTCATGGCAAAGATAAATTATGAGGTTTGTATTTTAAGCACATTGAAAGAAATCCCATTCAAATAATCCGGTTTTTACCGGTTCAGGAGGAGGAATATGATTAGATTATTACTGGTAACACCGTACAAAAACTCTTTATTGGAATTGGCTTTGGCCATGGAAAAATATGACGATGTTGAATTAACATGGACGGATTCAGGACAAAAAGCACTGGATAAGCTATCGGAGACTTCCGTGGATCTTGTTGTAATCGATAAAGATCTTGGAGACATGACAGGACTTGAATTTGCAGAAAAATTGCTCCGGGTAAATCCAATGATCAACAGTGCCGTATTAAGTTCGCTGCCATCCCATGAATTTCATGAGGCCAGTGAAGGTCTCGGAGTTTTTGCACAATTACCGCTCCAGCCTGCCAAAAAAGATGCAGAAAAACTGTTAAAGGGCCTGAGAAACCTGAAAGACCTCACCGCAGGTATTACCCATTGACAGTAAAGATCCGAGTCCATAGGGCCCGGATTTGGTCCATCGCGGAGGGGTGATATGGGTAATTATGTTTACCAACAGGTTTCGGGTGTCAGGATTCGGTATTTACTGACACCTGACACCTGAAACCCATGAGCAGATTTGATCTATGGCAGAGCCATCAATCTCTGGTCTGGCCCAAAGGACCAGTTTTCAAATGTAAAAATAAAAAACATCAGATATATTTCTGTGCAAAATTGATATGACCACAACTCCAACTAAAACTTCTTCTCCCCTGTCTAAAGATGTTTTTAATACCGGAAAAGTGCTTACCCTTTCTGTTTGTCATTTTATTCACGATATTTATTCCAGTTTTTTCGCACCGCTGCTTCCTCTGATCGTGGAAAAATTTTCCATGACACTTGCTCAGGCCGGTTTTCTTTCCACAATAATGCAGATCCCCGCTCTTTTTAACCCGTTTATCGGTCTTCTGGCGGACAGGATTTCTGTCCGTTATTTTATTATCCTTGCTCCGGCAACCACCGCCATACCCATGAGTCTTTTGGGTCTTGCGCCCAGTTACGGTGTATTAGCGCTCCTTTTTTTTGTTACCGGTATCAGTGTTGCCGTTTTTCATGTCCCTGCCCCGGTTATGGTATCACAAGTGTCCGGAAATAAAACAGGAAAAGGAATGAGTTTTTATATGACGGGCGGCGAACTGGCCAGAACCATAGGGCCTATGGTCGCGGTAGGTTCAGTCTCGATTTTAAGTTTCGAAGGATACTACCCGATCATGATTTTCGGTATTCTGGCCTCGTTCTGGCTTTATTTCAAATTTCATGGAATTGATGTGCGGGTTAAAAAGTCAGACAGAAAGCCCCTGTTATCCACCTGTGGTGAAATGAAACACATCCTCTTACCCCTAACCGGCATACTGGTGACCCGGGGATTTATGCACGCATCAACAACCACGTTTCTTCCAACTTTTATCAAGATGGAAACCGGTAATATCTGGTTGGCAGGATTCGCGCTCACCGCGTTCGAAGCGTTTGGAGTTGCCGGTGTATTGTCATCAGGAATACTCAGCGATTATTTCGGCCGAAGACAAATACTGATCATTTCCCTGATATGTGCTCCTATGGGACTGTTTTTATTTGTGTATACCGGTGGACTTCTTCGCTGCCTCATGCTTCTTGTCACCGGTTTTACACTGTTGTCCACCACGCCGGTTATGCTGGCCATCGTACAGGAAAATGCCAAAACCAGTCCATCAACAGCTAATGGATTGTTTATGATGGCATCGTTTATTTCACGATCAGCCATTGTGGTCATCGTCGGAATCATCGCAGATCATATCGGTCTTGCCTTAACCTACTGCATCAGTGCGGCAATAGGATTAACCGGCATACCGTTTATTTTGATGCTTCCAAAAAACAAGGCCATTCTTTGATAAGAAGCATCAAACACGAATTTTTATTCAATCGTATCACGAACTCTTTTTTGGATCGGGATTCTATTTTTAGTAAAACATTTTGATATCATAGTATATTTTTCTTATATTATATTTTTTTTGGTATTTATGAGAAATTCGCGTTACGCGCTTGACAAGAAAACATGGTGTCATATGTTACGGGCATAAGCTCATAACCTAAAGGAATTGTCATCGTATGATTATCAGTATTGCAAGCGGAAAAGGCGGTACCGGAAAGACCACTGTGGCCACCAACCTGGCTGTTTCCATTGGTTCGGGTGTACAACTGCTGGACTGTGATGTGGAAGAGCCCAATGCACACCTATTTCTCAACCCGGTCATTGAAGAGAAAAAATCTGTTTTTACACCGGTCCCGAAAATTGATGAAGAAAAATGCACCTTCTGCAAGAAATGTGCTGAAATATGCAGGTTCAAGGCCATTGCTGTAATCGGAGAAATGGTGTTGACGTTCCCGGAACTTTGTCATAGTTGTGGCGGTTGTATGGAGGTATGCCCTGAAAATGCCGTCACCGAAACCGGTCGAGAACTGGGTGTGATTGAAACCGGCCACAGAAATAATCTCAATTTTGTACACGGCCGGTTGAGAATCGGTGAGGCCATGTCACCTCCTTTAATCAGAGAGGTTCGGTCATATACCCGTCCGGATCAGTTTACCATCATCGACGCACCTCCGGGAACGTCATGCCCGGTAATTGCCGCCATGAAGGGAACTGATTTCGTCTTGATGGTCACCGAACCCACGCCGTTCGGTCTGCACGATTTGAAACTGGCTGTGGAAGCGGTGAAACTTCTTGGAATTCCGACGGGACTGGTCATTAATCGCTCGGATATCGGTGACAATCGGGTAACGGAATACGCTGAAAAAGAGAACCTGTCTATTTTAATGGAGATTCCCTTTGATCGTAAAATAGCGGAAGCGTATTCAAGAGGCAAACTCATTGTTGAAGAACTGCCGGGATGGAAAGAAAAATTCCTGAAATTATACGATACTATTAAAGAAATGGCCGTTTAAGGGAGAAAAGATTTTAATGAAAGAATTGGTTGTCATAAGCGGAAAAGGCGGCACCGGAAAAACGAGTATTATGGCGGCCTTTGCCTCATTGGCTAAAAATAAGGTCCTTTGTGATGCCGATGTAGATGCCGCTGATCTTCATTTGCTTACGGACCCGGAAATAAAAAAACTTTATGATTTTCAGGGAGGCGGCATTGCGGTTATTGATCCGGATAAATGCACCCAATGCGGTCTTTGCAGGGAGTTGTGTCGCTGGGAAGCCATAAGCGAACAGTTTGAAGTGGATTCTATCGAATGCGAGGGGTGTGGGGTTTGTGTGGATTTTTGCCCGGAACAGGCCATAGAATTTCCGCTAAGTACCTGCGGCCAATGGTTTATTTCCGATACCCGTTTCGGTCCCATGGTGCATGCCAGATTGGGCATTGCCGAAGAAAATTCAGGCAAGCTGGTGACCCTTATTCGGCAGGAAGCTAAAAAACTTGCCGAAAAAAACAAATTGGATCTGATCATCACGGATGGTCCGCCGGGTGTGGGATGCCCGGTAATCGCTTCCATCGGCGGGGCCACGGCCCTTCTTATCGTAACCGAGCCCACAGTTTCAGGATTGCATGACATGGAGCGGGTTGCACAATTGGCCGATCATTTTAAGGTCCCGGCCATGGTCTGTGTGAACAAATTTGATCTTAATACTGACCAGACACAGGCTATTGAGAAACTGGCAAAAGAAAAAAACATGACGGTTCTGGAACGGATTCCTTTTGATCCTATTTTTACGAAATCCATGGTGCAGGGGAAAACCATTTTTGAATATAATACGGAATCAACAGTGGGTCAGGCGGTTAAACAGTTATGGAGAAAAATTATTGAATCCCCTGTGATGAACGAAAAAGCAAATGTTTGATTCAAATACCATAAAAAATAAAGGAGAATTTCTTACAATGAAAAACGGAAGGATAGCGGTTCCGTCTATGGACAAAGGCGGAATGGACGGTCAACGGGCGGGACATTTTGGTCACTGTGATGTGTTTACCTTGATAGATGTTGAAGCAGGAGAGATCAAGGCAATCACCACCATCGCGAATCAGAGTCATGTCCAGGGAGGATGTATGGTCCCGGTTAATCTTTTGGCGGAACATAATGTAACTGCGTTAATCGTAGGCGGTATCGGCATGCGTCCGCTCATGGGATTCAGGCAGGTGGGTATCGATGTGTATCACGATGCCGTACGTCCTGAAATAAAACCGGTTGTGGAAGACCTGATCGCAGGAAAATTGACCGCAATTACGGATGATCAGGTTTGCGGCGGCGGATAGGGCGACATATGAATAAAGATAAACGGATTCGGAGAATGATATAATGAAAATAGCTGTAACATCCAAAGGACCCGACCTTGACGATCAGGTTGATCCTCGTTTCGGTCGGGCCGCATATGTACTTGTTGTGGATTCAGAAACCTTTGATTTTGATGTTCTGGACAACAAAGAAAATGTAAATGCCCTTAAAGGGGCCGGTATCCAGGCGGCCGGAATGATGAGCGATAAGGGAGTGGAAGTTTTAATTACCGGATTTTGCGGACCCAATGCATTTAAAGTCCTAAATGCCGCAAAAATCAAGGTGGCCTCTGATGCCAAGGGCACGGTCAGGGATGCCGTAGAGTCCTTCACTCAAGGAAAATTGACTTTTTCCGATCAGGCAACTGTAGAAGGGCACTGGTAAAAATGTTTGAGACCTTTGAAAAACGCCCCCTTTTGCCCAATTTCTGCGCCTGCCCCATGGAATGCGTAGCCTATTCCTCTGGGGTCAGACTCAAATTTTAATCCTCAAAATACTCGATTTATTCGTGCCTGCCCCGTGAAATGCGAAGCCTATTTCTCTGGGGTGGTTAAAATTTTTGCGTTGACTCGGGGCGTCCATGCCCCTCGCCCTTGCGGGCAGCTTAAAAGCTGTCCAATTCTGCTATCCTGCAGAATTGTCCTTGGACTTAAACCCCGGTTAAATATTAAATACAGATTTAACTGGGCAGGCAAAATTGAACGTTTTTCAAAGGTCTCATATTGGGTCAGCGGGTGATTGAGCAATCGTGATGATAGGAGATTTATGAAATTTCTGGTTATCGGTGGTGATGCAGCCGGAATGAGCGCCGCAAGCAAGGCGAAAAGAAATAATCCTGATCTGGATATTACCGTACTGGAAAAGACAATGGATGTTTCATACAGTGCCTGCGGAATGCCTTACAATATCGCCGATTCCAACAGGGAAATTGAAGATCTTGTTGTCAGGCAGGCAAGTGTCTTCCGGGAAAAACAGGGTATCAATATTTTGACCGGTCATTGCGTTGAATCGATTCATCCCTTAAGCAAAACCGTTGCCGGCATATCATTGCAAGAAAAGAAGTTCCGATTTTCCTATGATAAATTATTGATCGCAACCGGAGGGTCTCCCATTATCCCCGATCTATCCGGTTTTGATCTTCCCGGGGTTTTGGCTTTAAAAAGCCTGGATGACGGGAGAAAAATCAAGTCATATCTAACATCAAATACGGTTAAAAAAGCCGTTATCATCGGTATGGGATATATCGGTCTTGAAATGTGTGAAGCGCTCAGGGCCAGATCCATAGAAGCAGATATGGTAAAACCCGGCCCCGTGTTTCTCCCATGGATGGAAAAGGAAATGTCCGATGTCGTTAGAAACGAAGTGAAAACCAATAAGGTAAAATTATATCCGGGCCATGCGCTGCAAAAAATCCACGCCGACGGCCCACGGTTACAGGTAATATGTTCTGATCTTTCCCTTGAGGCGGATATGGTTCTGGTGGCCATTGGAATAAAACCAAACAGCGAGCTTGCCTCCGGCGCAGGTCTTGACCTTGGCATAAGCAATGCGATTGCCGTGGACAGAAATCTCAAAACTTCGGATGACAACATATATGCTGCGGGAGATTGCTCGGATGCCTATCATGTCGTCTCGGGTAAAAAAACGTGGATACCTCTGGCGTTACGGGCGAACCGCGCAGGCTGGGCCATTGCCGACAATATCTGCGGCAAGGTGGTTGAGCTTCCGGGAGTTGCCGGTACAGCGGTGTTTAAGGTATTTGATCTCGAAGTGGCGCGTACCGGCCTTACCATGAAAGAAGCGACAGATTTTGGTTTCGAGCCTGCAACGGTTATGATTAAAACCCGTTCGCGCGCCCATGCCCACCCCGGCGCGTCGGTCATCCATGTGCTCATGATCGGAGACAAAAAATCCAAGCGTCTCTTGGGTGCCCAGATGGTGGGCAAGGAAGGTGTTGCACATAGAATTAATGCCATTGCCGTTGCATTGCACGCCAAAATGACCGTTGATGAATACTGTCAAACAGATCTGGCGTACGCCCCGCCCTTTGGCCCGGTCTGGGACCCCACACTCACCGCAGCAAATCAGCTGCTTAAGAAAATATAGTTATAATGATGCAACTCCAGATCTCGTAACATGATAGAAAAATAGGTCTTTTTTTTTAAACATTATCAGGCGTGGTGAAACCTTCTCGAAGCATAGGTTTCAGGTTTCAGGTGTCAGGTTTCAGGCTGGCTCTCGCTTTTTCACTACTGACACCTGACACCCGAAACCTGAGGGCCAGTGTCCAATTTTCATGCAATCCCCAGAAAATTAAGGAGTCACGATTATTTTTCCAAGCTGAATGACGAGGTCTGAACTCTCTCTATAACCGCTTTTTCCCGAAGCTTATCAATGTATCCTTTAAGTTCTTCCCCTGTTTTTTCTTTTTTTAAATACTGACCAATGTTATCTTTTACGTCTTCATAGCCCACAACCGATTCCGGTTTCTTATCCACAACCTTAATCAAATGGTATCCGAATTGCGTTTCAACGATATCGCTGACTTCACCTGTTTTTAATTTAAATGCAACATCTTCAAAAGGTTTCACCATGTTTCCGCGTCCAAAATAACCCAGATCACCTCCTTTAATATTGCTCGAACACTCCGAAAACTCTTTGGCGAGCACGGCAAAATCTTCCCCGCCCTTCAGCCTTTTTTGGATCTTTTGGAGTTTTGCCTTTTTTTCATCTTTTACGGACGGTTCGGCCTTAGGATCAATTTTGATTAAAATATGACTGGCTCTTACCTGCTCGGATTTCTTGAAGGAATTTGGATGGGTATCGTAAAATGTCTTTATCTCCTGGTCAGGAATAACAACCAGGGCCGCAATCTGGTCATCAATAAGCTTATTGATAACATGCCCGCGTTCAATGTCGGATTGAAGTTCAGCTTCGGTAAGTCCGGATTCAGCAATGAGTTTTTTAAAATCAGCATCAGTGGCAAATCCTTTTTTGATCCTTTTAAGATCCGCAGCAATGGCTTCGGGTTCAACCGTAATACCCTTTTTCCTGCTTTCCTGAAACAGCAGTTCTTCATTGATCATAGTTTCAAGAATATCCGTTTTCATTTTAGCCAATCTATCATCGGAAATTTGCTGTCCCTGCCGTAACATATGCTGTTTTACCTGATGTAACTTCCGGTCAAAGTCGACTTTGGTAATCACGACTCCGTTAACAACGGCCAGTTTCTCAACCACGGGTTTCTTTTCCTCTGAAAAGGCCGTACCCACAGATACCATTAGAATCAATATTGCCCCGAAAGTTAGGACCGGCAATTTGTTTAAAAGTCTCATTAAAAATCTCCTTTTGTAGTTGATGAATTCGTAACAGCAAAAATTCATCATGTTTTAGTTACTCAGGTTTAACAGGGTGTAAATCAAGATTGTTGGTTATTGAGTTCAATCGTAAGGTGTCGGTGTTCAGGTTTTAGGTTTCAGCTCTTCAAGTTTCTCGACCCTGACACCTGAAACCTGACACCTTTTCCCCAAAGCTAAATACGTAGAGCAGACGAACATGAATTTTCATATTGCCAACAATCGTGATTCACACCCGGTTTAACAAATAAAAATCAAAGCGGGTTCTTTTTCAGAAAATTCTTAATCAGCGGAATAATTCTGCCTGCCGCATCTTCCAGAACATAATGTCCCGCATCTTTAAATACATGAACCTCTGCATCCGGAAAACGGCGGCGCCACTCTGCAAGATATTCGGAATCAAAAACAAAATCGTGCTCACCCCAGCAGATCAGCATGGGGATGCGGCTGAGTTTGAACAGATTTTCATCAACAGTCTTGACAAGACCATAACTTGGATCCTTCTCGCTCACGGGAATATCCTGAACAAACTTTAAGGTTGCAATCCGGTTATTCCAACTGTTGTAAGGAGCGATGAGGCCTGATTTAACGTCTTTTTTCATTCCCTTGTAAGATGCCATGTAGAGCGCACCATAGGCAAACAGATTAAATCCTTGCACCGCCAGAGTCGCGAAAGGCGTGATATTTCGCACCAGCTTCAGTCTTATGGGAAGCGTTTTCCCCTTGGGCGGAAGAAATGCGGCGGTATTCATAATCACGATTCGACCGATCCGTTGAGGGTATGTTACCGCATAGACCATACCGATCATCCCGCCCCAGTCGTGGAGCACCAGTGTAATTTTCTCCCTAACCCCAAGGTGTTCAAGAAAACTTTCCAAATCACGGACTCGGCTTTGCAATCTGTAATCGTATTGTTTGATACCGGGTTTGTCGGACAAGCCGCACCCGATATGATCCGGCGCCAGGGTTCGGTATCGACCTGACAACTCCCGGATCAGCTCGCGAAAATAGAAAGACCAGGTCGGATTTCCGTGAATCATAACAACAGGATCACCGGTTCCCTGGTCCAGGAAATGATATTTCAGACCGTTTAGTTCCATGTAATGGGACGCAAACGGGTAAAGATGATAAAATTTAGAAATATCTATTTGTTTCCGTCCGGAAACACTATTTTGTTCATTAAGCTTCACTATATGTGCATTTTGCTAAAGTTCTAATGTCCAATATCGAATTCTCAATATCCAATTTTCAAGTATTTTTTAGTTGAACATGGCTATTTGGTTTCAGCTTTCAGGTGTCAGGTATCAGAAAGCATGTTCAGTCACAATTTTTTATAGACCTCAAAATCCTCCACGTCCATATAATTGCTATGGGTCACCTCTTTTCCCCCTTAAGCCTGACACCTGACACCTGACACCTTAACCCTGAAAGCTAACACCTGACACCTGAAACCTGAAACCTGACATTGGAGCCACGGTTTTTTAATAGACAAGAATCAGCGTTTACCAACGGCCTTGATTTACACCCCCCAATACCCGGATTCTTACCACTGTATTCCCAGCATTAGGCAGTTCAAACCGCTGCCGATACCGAAAAAACCAACAAGATCATTTTTAACGAGAAACTCCCGTTCCTCGGCGATCGCAGCCGTGATGGGAAGCGATACCGTTCCGATGTTCCCGAGGTGTTTGAACGTGGTAAAATCCTTGTCTTCCGAAATCCCGATAGATTCGAGTATATTTCTTTGATGGGTTGCACCCACCTGATGGCAAATAACCTTGTCCGGCTTATCATCCGGCCAGGATAGTTTTTTCTTAAACGCGTTGTAGGTTTCTATTCCCAGGGCCACACCGTGCCTTAGAACGCCTACGGAATCTGTCTGCATGACATGAAGCCCGCTGGCCGGGATGCCGGTATCCGGCCCCCATCGGCACAGCTTATGATGTCTGGTCGCACTTCTTACGACGCCTCCCAAAAGACGATGCCCCGTATTGGATATAGATGCTTGGGTCAAAAGTACGGCCACAGCCCCTGATCCTCCGGTCAGCGTGGCCACGGTCTTCTTAAAATGATCCATATCTTTGTTTTCCAGAAGACGGTCAATGGTAAAATCCATAATCTGTCTTGCAGACTCGCAGGACACCACCAGACCGGCCTTAATCTGGCCGAGCTCTATTGCATTTGCTACCTGGATCATCCCGTTTAAGACCCCCAGGCAGGCATTTGAGACATCGTAAATCTGGGTTTCCGGTCCCAGCCCCAGACTGTGGGATACGGCGCAGGCGGTTGCGGGCTCTAAATTGTCCCTGCAAACACCGCCATATACGAGCATGCCAATATCTTCGGGAGAAATCAAGGAAGCATTTAGGGCTTTTTGTCCGGCCTTTGCAGCGCCTTCATACATGGAGAATCCCGGATCCCAGAATCTGCGCTCCCGGATCCCGGTTAACGCCTCCAGTTGTCCCTTTTGAAAATGCAGTGCCTTATATAAGGGTTCAAGTCTCTTTTCAAGGTCATCCGATGTAACCACATTGGGAGGCAGTTCATATCCAAATGAATCAATATACACCTTTTTATATAACATGTAACGTCCCGTAAATTCTATCCCGCTATAAGCGAATACCTAAAGCAATTTATTCCAACACTCCAATTGAAACGGATATCCTCAGTTGACTTTTTTTGAGCAGCACAGCCGCATTGCATAAGATGGCAACGCCATATTATATTGGAATCAATCGAAAACCGAAATTTTCCATTTGATAAATGTACAGCCCGTCGACTTTCAGAAATCCGTTTGCATATAGGGTGGGAATCGGTGTGTTTATCATTTTAGTTACCACGGCTTCCACTTCAACCGTTTTATTTTCCGGAATCACCTGTCCCCGGTAGATCCAGTTATGCGGTTCCCCGGTAATCAGCTCAAACCGGTGACTGTCAACCAGATGCTCCCAACGATCGATGGCCATAAACTTGATCAGTTGGAGGAACGATTCTATCCCCAAAGAACCCGGCCATACGGGATCCTGGTAAAAATGAGCCTTGAAGAACCACTCGTCCGGTCTTACTTGTTTGACCCCGCGAATAAAACCCAGTCCTTGAGGGCCTCCGGTCCGAACGTAAGTTTCGATCCTGTCGATCATACGAAGCGCTGTTGCCGGCATCGCCAGAGAAGCAGCCGGATGAACCTCTGGATCATCAGGCCGAAGAGGGGCCTGGTCTTCAAAGTTGCAGGAACGGCTCCCCTCCAGCTCGGCCGCTTCGGGACAATAGGCTTGCTGATCCGCCCCCCGGATGCCGATCTGCCGGGCCAAGGCCTGTTTCGTAAAAAAACCGAAGTATGTATCGCCCGAATAAATGACTTCAGCATCCTGCAGCACCTCAAAATCAAAATGTTCGATGATCATTTCTCCGGCTTCGGAAACTTTCGTCATCCGGGCACGCATGGACACTGTGTTTTCATCCGGTAAAATCATACGATTCATCACGGCATTCCCGCCAAGATTTCTGAATTTCAGATCTTTATCACTGTGAAGGGCAGATCCCAGATAGGCGGCCAGCCATCCGCACGGCTGCAGGGCAATCTCGAGCAATACGCAAAAGGGCATAAAAGAGGATCGGTCTGCTTTAAAATACCATTCATCAGGCGACACCTCATATTCGGCCTCTATCCATCCGCCCGGTTTTAATACCCATGCTTCGGGTTCAACCAAAACAATCCTGTCCAAAAAGGAATATGGCGGTCCCGGAAGTCTGGCAATGACCCTGTCTTTGTCAAACACCTGGTACGGATCACCGAATGCCTGAGAAGGCTTGCCAACGGCAAATGCCAGTATTTTGTCCCGGTCAAAAAGTGCTGGTTTCCGGATGCGGGTGTCTGGATGCTGGATACTGGTTGCTGGATACTGGTTGCTGGATACTGGATACCGGCCTCTTTCCTCTGTCCTCTGATCCCTGATCTCTGATCTCTGTTTTCTGTCCTCTGATTTCTGATCTCTGTCCTCTGTCCTCTGATCTCTGATCTCTGATCTCTGATCTCTGTCCTCTGACCGCTGACCGCTGACCTCCGTCCTCTGACCTCTATTCTCTGTCTTCTGACCTCTGTCCTCTGTTAGCTGTTCTCTGCCCCCTGTCCTCTGTTCTCTGCTTGCCCCGTAGCTCCGGGAGATGGTACCGGGATCCTCTGCCCTCTGTCCTCTGTCCTCTGACCTCTGGCCTCTGTCCTCTGTCCTCTGTCCTCTATTCTCTGTCTTCTGACCTCTGTTTTCTGTCTTCCGACCTCTGTCCTCTGTCCTCTGACCGCTGACCTCTGATCTCTGACCTCTGTCCTCCGTACTCTGTCCTCTGTCCCCTGCCCTCTGTCCTCTGCCCTCTGGCCTCTGATCTCTGTCCTCTGATCTCTGACCTCTGTCCTCCGTCCTCTGTCCTCTGTCCTCTGCCTTCTCCCATACCTCTTCTATCTCTTCACGGCCAATGCCTGTCATCTTCATGGACATGTCTTTAAATAACACAATCCGTTGCCCGTCGGCATACATGAGCGCATCGGCAATCACATACGGTTCCGGGGCATACCCGAGTTCCTTTATTTCCACTTCATACCAGACATGCCGGGTTTCCGGAGTGACCGGCCCCCGGCATTTGAGCACGCTTTCAACCCCCTCAACCGGTTCATAGCAAGTTCCGGGCTTTGCCGTTACCCATCCCATACGCTGGATAAATACTCTGAGCGTATGTGCACAGCATTCATACATCAGGGTTCCCGGCATGACCCTGTCATCCATGAAATGGCAGGTCAGAAACCAGTCATCCGGATGGATGTCGGCTTCGGCCCGGATCAGGCCCAGCCCATAACGCCCGCCCTCGGGTTCGAGTAGCAGAATCCGGTGTATCAGTTTCATTCTTCCGCCGGGCAGCCTGAGTGATTTTGCAAGTTCGATTCCATGGAAAAAAGGACCGAAACACCCTGCAAGATCGCCGTGTCTCAGCGCTTCCAACGCATGATCCGTGTAGCTTTCCGGGGTAACCGGGACAAGGGCTTTCCAGTCTGACGGCTTTTTCCCCGCGCAGGGGCAGGTATCTTCCTCGGTTAAAATAATTCCCCCTGAATTTCGCACTTCTTCATGGGTAAAAAACCCGGCACATCCGTTATGCATGCTGATCAGACGGCTGTTGCCGATAAAGCCTTCAAATCTGAAAAAGAAAAGATATGTATCCCCCTGGCACACAAAATGGTCAATATGGATCTCATATCGAATGACATCCCCCGGCAGGGGAAGTCCTCGGTGGAATTTAACGACCGCATCCAGAAGCCGGTAACTCCTTTTTCCTTTGACCGCATGATCGATGCCCAGGTACGAGCATAAAAAAAGGTCGGCCTGCCCGGCTTCAACCGATATGCACACCGGAGCACGTCCGCCGTCTAAATACCAAGCGTCTGGCAATACGTCATGTTCCGTAACCACCCGGCCCGAACCCAGAGATCCTTTTTCACCTTCCACCGAAATAATTCGGTCTACAAGCATGAGGGGTTCATCCGGCAGCCGCACCCTAACGTCGTAAGTATCCACCACTGCAAACTCCGGCCCCAGCACGCGGGCAACCGAACCGATGGCAAACTCCAGACACATATTACGGTTGAACGCCGGTTGAACCGGATCTTTTATTTTTTCTATTTGTTCTCTGTTGTTAAATACCGGTTCTCCGGCCGGAAAGCCGGTGTCTGAAATCATGCTCTCAATAAGACGTGTCTGTGTATCGAAGGTTTTTTCAAAGCCTCGGGTTAACTCATCTGAAAAATCAAGAAAGGTCTTATGAGCGTCGGTCGTGGCTTTATTACTTTCCGCCATAGCGTTCATTATCTCTTGATACCGGATACCGGATACTGGTTGCTGGATACTGGTTGCTGGATACTGGTTGCTGGATACTGGATACTGAATAGCGCTCTCTTTCCTCTTTCCTCTTTCCTCTATACTCTGTTCTCTGTCTTCCGGTCTCTGTCCTCTGTCCTCTGACCTCTGACCGCTGACCCCTGCCCGCTGTCCTCTGTCCTCTGACACCTGACATCTGACACCTGACACCTGTCTTCCGTCTTCCGACCTCTGACCTCTGACCTCTGTCCTCTGTCTTCCGATCTCTGACCTCTGACCTCCGACCTCTGATCCCTGCCCTCTGTCCTCTGACCTCTGACCGCTGACCCCTGCCCGCTGTCCTCTGTCCTCTGGCCTCTGTCCTCTGTCTTCCGTCCTCTGACCTCTGTCCTCTGACCTCTGTCCCCTGACCCCTGACCCGGGCGTGGACGGACACGGTGTTTTCCCACCCACCCTCAGCGTTATCTGATGGTCTGGTTTTTCATCTATAATTTCAGTGACACTGGGGGCGTATGCATGGTTTCCGTATAATTTCTCAAGATCCACCCACACCCTTTCTGCAATCAGTGTTCCCAGAAATTTAACCATGGAAAGATCGTCGTTTTCACCGCGAAAGCATGCGGAAACCGCAAGGTGAGGCTTTTGATCGAGAATCCGGTTTATCATACCGGTGCAGGACGCATGGGGGCCCATTTCAAGAAAGATCCGGACACCGTCTTGATAGGCCTGCTCTATCAATGTGGTGAAGTTAAAACCGGAAATGGCTTGATCCAGAATTGAGGCCGCAGCGCTTTCTTCTGTGGGAGTGTAGGAGCGAGCAAGTGCACAGCTGTAAAACCGGACATCTTTTGGCGGAGTGCAGGGAAACATGTGAAGCTCTTTGTAAGCATCGGCCACCGGAGCCGCGACATCACAGTGAACCGTGACCACCCCTTCGAGAAACACGGCCTCACAGCCAAGTTCCCCGATAGCACCCGTTACATGGTTTTGTCTGCCGCCGATCACACATTGATCCGGGGTATTAACGATCAAAAGTTTTGTAAAAGGCCATTTGTCGATAACCGTGCGAACGGTATCCGCCGGGCGATTTACAAGCGCAGCGCACCAGTTTACATCTTCATCCATGGGGATTCCCCATGCGTTGCGTGCCGCAGTGCAGGGTCCGGCAAGTTCGGTAGAAAACAGGTCGGTAGCAAGCATGCGTTTTAACATGTTGTCCCGGTCCGGCCATGCACCCATGGCGAAAAGTGCTGCGGATTCTCCAAGGCTGTATCCAATCGCCGCATGGGGGGCTATACCGAACCTTCTGATAAGATTGGCCATAACCCCGCCGTGAACCACTTGTCCGAAGATCATATGCAATGGATTTGAAATGATCTTGTCATGAGCCGCTTTTTCCCAGCCCGGTTCCCATGAAGTTCTCCACGGCACATAACAGTGGGGGATAAGCTGGCGCTTTAATTGACGGGTCACCGCATCCATTTCGCGAAGAATTTCCGGCCACAGCACCCCCACACCTCTTCCCATTCCAACATAATGGTTTCCCGAACCGGGAAAGACAAAAGCGATGTCACCGGTCATACCCAAAGGATGGGGAGAATAACAAATCCCCCCCGGACCGTTCATACGTTTGGGGGTATCGGACCCAATCGCCCGTTGAGCGTCACGGATACATTTTTCCAGTTCAAAGATATTGTCTGCAACCAGGGATACGGCAAATTTTTTATCTTTATCCAATCCGTTCTTAAGATACCAGGATCGGGCCACCTGTTCGATCTTTCGATCTCCTTTTTCTGACGACAAAACGGACGGGTATGCTCGGTTCGATGAATCTTTGATATGAAGATAAAGGGCCTCAAGACCCTCGATCAATGTATTTTTACTGTCTCCTTCAACCACAAAAAGTCCCGGCGCCATAAAACCAAGGGGTCTTTTTCTTTCCCGTGTTACTTTTTCAGGTATCCCGTCAACGGATTCATATTCAACACTTTCGAGGATGACATGCATGCAGTTGCCGTCCGTTGTCATGGCGCCGGTGCATGCCCTGCGGGGACCGTCTTTTCGGTCTCTGAGCCAGTATTGCGGAAAAGCGGGCATATGAAATGCGCCGGTTTGCCAGGATGGATCGGCGGGTTTGATAAAGTTAGTTAAGGGGGGAATGATCTCCTGGTACAGACACAGGCTGGTTTTAACTAACGACGCCAGTCCGGAGACAGCTCCGGCATGCCCGATGTTGGGTTTTACGGATCCGATGGCGCACGGTTCTTTACGGCCTGCAAAAAACTCGTTAAGGGCTTTTGATTCGACCTGATCTTCCAAAGGATTTCCACTGCCGTGAGTTTCAAAAAAACTTATCAACGACGGTGAAATGCCGGCATCCTCAACGCATCGTTTCAGGGACAGAATATAAGCGTTTTTTGACGGCGTATGGGTGGTAATACCCCCCCGGCCGGCTTTTCCGATTCCCTTGATAATACAATATATCCTGTCGCCGTCCGCTATTGCCTGGTCAAGCCTTTTGAGTACCAGCGCCGCAGCACCTTCGCCGGGAAGCGTTCCATCCGCCGACCGGTCAAAGGGACTTATGTTGTGACTTCGGGTAAACGGTCTTATCTGATGGGATGTGATCACACTTCGGACATCCCCGCAAAGATCAACCGCTCCCACAAGAACGGCATTGGTTTCTTTTTGCTGCAGGGATCGCACCCCGATTTCAAGGGCCTTCAGACCGGAGGCCGCTTCATTGGATACCACATAGCTCGGACCTCCGAAACAAAATTCTCTGGCGATCCTGCTGGCGATCACTCCGCCAAGGGCGCCCAGGGTTCGGGTGGGGGTAAGGGGCGGTCGAAATGCATCCCGTAACGATTCCAGCCAGATGTCGGTTTCTTTCTCACCCTCAAGGGTTAATCCCGGACGGTTTGCTTTTTTCCACTTTTTGACTAAATTTTTTAGGTGCCAGCGGAGATGAAAATCCGTGGCTTCAAAGTCAAATTCGATGCCGATGTAGGCCCCCATGTCCGTTCGTTCTTGTCTCAGGGGAAGGCCTGCGTCTTTCATGGCGTCGGCCGAGACTTTGAGCATTAAAAGATGCTGGAGAAGGATATCCGGAATTTCATTGGGAGGTATTCGAAACTCTCTGAGATTAAAAGAAAGTTCATTCATGTATCCCCCCCAGGCACCCTGTCCGTCAAGGATACCCTCGGCAATCGTGTCACACCCGTTCCACCGGTCTTCAGGCCTTTTTGTGATGATCGACTCTCCTCTGAAAACGGTTTCCTGAAACGCCTTCAGAGATGTTAAGGAGCCGAAAGCGGATGCCATGCCAATAATTGCTACCGGGGGCTTTTGGATTGATGATTGATGATTGATGATTGATGATTGACCATTGGAAATTGAAGCATGATAATCGGCAATTTTCAATCGGCAATTTTCAATTCCGGGATCCCATTCTTCAAAAAGCAGGTGGCTGTTTATGCCTCCGAATCCGAACGCACTGACCGCAGCTCGCCGGGGAGTGTCCTTATCCTTCCGGATCCAGTGTTCCGCCTGGGTTTGTACTCGAAACGGACTGTTATGAAGGGGACTTTTAGCCAGGGGCTTACTGAAATTGAGCGATGGCGGCAAGGTTTTATTTTTTAATGCCAGAAGAGTTTTGATCATCCCGGCGGCGCCTGCACCGGTCAATAAATGGCCGATCATGGATTTGACGGAGCCAATGGCGCATTGTTGATTTGACCAGCCGGATTCGCCCCAGAGCGTTCTCAAGCTTTCAAGTTCCACGGCATCTCCCACCGGTGTGCCGGCCCCATGGCATTCAATGAGATCAATGTCTTGGGGAGACCAGTCCGCGTCGGCATAAGCGCTACGCATGGCCCGAACCTGGCCTTTACTGTCCGGCGCCAGAAGATTGCCCCGCATATCATTGGAAAGCCCAATCCCTTTTATTACCGCATAAATATGGTCTTGATCCCGCAGGGCGTCATCCAGCCTTTTTAAGACCAGCATGCCCACGCCTTCTCCCACCACCAGACCGTCTGCACTTTGGTCAAACGGGGCACAACGGCCTGAAGGGGATAACGCCCGAAGCTGACTGAAACCGACCTGAGTGTAAAGAGATTCCGGTCTTGAAACGCCACCGGCCAGCATGGCGTCTGCACGAAAAGAACATAATTCATCGCAGGCAAATTTAACCGCATACAAGGATGAAGCACAGGCCGCATCCAGAGTATGGCTTCCGCCCCCCAGGCCGAGTCCTTGGGCAAGTAAGGCTCCTGGCAAACTGGTTACCCGGCTGGCCAGACATTCCTCCCTGGAAATTCGTATCTGTTTATCCGGAGCAATTTGGCCAAAAAGTTTTTCTTCAAAGGATGTTCCCAGTATCTTTCTGGTGATCGAAGAGGAAGCGTCCGTAGGCAATGCAATTGCAGCAAGAACGGTCCCGACATTTTCTTTGTTCATGGACGTTGTCACACAGCTTGATAATGCTTTCCGGCCCGTACTCAGTACCATTTGATGCAACGGATCCAGTTCTTTTAACAGTTCCTCGTCAAGATCAATTCCTTTGGGATCAAATTTAAAATCATGGATAAGACAGGATCGCTTTGAAAAAGCTTTGTCCGGCATGGGATCGGAATGATACATAAAATCAGGTTCAACGATCCATCTGTCTGAGGGCACCTCAACCGTTGTATCAACCTTGTTAACGATGTTCTGCCAGAACGTATTCAGGTCCGAAGCCCCGGGGAACAGACACGCCATTCCCACCACAGCGATGGGTGTTCTTTTTTTCATAAGTGAAGCCTGTAACGCATTAACGAGATATAAGCCCTGAAAAATAGCCCATAACGGAGGCTACAACGTCAAGAAACTTGTCGAACCAGTCTCTTTTATAAACCTGACCGGTCAGAATGGAACTCCTTGTATCAGATACATTTTCCACCGGTTCCTGTGCTTGTCTTTTATCAGAATCTTTTATTTCAGGAGTAGAATCCTGGATTGCGGTTTCCGTGCTTATTTCATCTTCAGTTATAACAATGAAATCCTGATTTTCTGTTTCCGGTCGATCTTCAGGCGGATCAATTTTAATCGAGTGCTCATAAGCTAAATACCATTTGTCGAAAAATTCCTTTTGGAACTTTGATCTGATTTCAGATTTCAGGTTGTCAAGGTTCCAGAGCATGTTTTTAAACGTGTGGGTGTTGGAAATAGAGATCCTGAAGTTATGGTCGGCCATCTCTTGGTATATGGGTTGCAATTCATTTAAGGATAAATTTTTTATATTCCGATCATCGGAACATTCAGATAGGATTCGGTGTAGATTTTTTAAACAGACCTGTTCATCAATCATTTTGTTTTAATTCCCTTTTTTTCGATGTTATGATTTGCTCTACAGTTGATCATCAGTGAGCGATTAACGATAATTTCTGATTTTCGTACAATAGTTATATAAAAAAAACAATAAAATGTCTGTAATCCCATAGTAGATTTCTTTTAACCGTTCACCACATTTTCATGCCCCAAGGGGTGTAAATCAAGATTGTTGGTTATTGAGTTCAATCGTAAGGTGTCAGTGTTCAGGTTTCAGGTTTCAGCTCTTCAAGTTTCTCGACCCTGACACCTGAAACCTGACACCTTTTCCCCAAAGCTAAATACGTAGCGCAGACAAACATGAATTTTCATATTGCCAACAGCCGTGATTCACACCCTGCCCTAAGTCTATGTAAATTACTTCCTAATGTGAAATAAACCCCATAGAATTTAGTTAAAAAGACGGATAACCAACTTCCTCCTTGCATTTTTCATAGCCATGATTATAGTCTAAAATTATGAAAGAACATAACGAAAAAATACCGAATCCAAAAGAAATTGAAAAAGAGATCGGCGATTTTCTTTCCAAGAAATTCGGCGGTAGTGTTAAAATGGTATCTCCGCTGGTTGTACCCCACGAAATCACTTCCGAAACGGATAAAAAACCTACCCGTAAAAAAAAGAAAATTAATTTCGACCTAAAACCCGAGGAGCTTATCTCTTATCTTGATCAGTATATCGTGAAACAGGATGATGCCAAAGCCATACTGGCCACAAAAATATGTACGCATTTTAACCGGATAAAACGTGCCGAAACCTCATCCGATGATATCAGCGATATGGTCGGCCACATCAAAAACAACATACTTATGTTCGGTCCCACCGGAGTTGGAAAAACATATATCATTAAACTGATCGCGAAAAAAATCAATGTTCCTTTTATAAAGGGTGACGCAACCAAATTCAGCGAAACTGGCTATGTGGGCGGTGATGTAGAAGATCTTGTCCGGGATCTCGTGCGAGAAACTGACGATGATATTGAACTGGCCCAATACGGTATCATTTATATCGATGAAATTGATAAAATTGCGTCGAGCCACAACATTATTGGTGCAGATGTATCACGATCAGGGGTTCAGCGCGCGCTTTTAAAACCCATGGAAGAGACCGAAGTTGATTTAAAAGTGCCCCATGATCCGATTTCAATGATTCAGGAAATCGAACGCTTTCGCAAGACCGGCAAACGGGATAAACGTGCGGTCAACACCGGTAATATACTGTTTATCATGAGCGGTGCCTTTGGCGACCTGGCCCGGATTGTCAAAAAACGGGTTGCCGACCAGGAAATCGGGTTTGGAGCAAAGATTAAAAACTCTCGGGATGATGCGGACATTCTCCAACAGGCAAAAGCTGAGGATCTGATAGAGTTCGGATTTGAAAGCGAATTTGTCGGTCGTCTGCCGGTAAGGGCTGTTTTTGAAAAATTGACCCAAGAGGATCTTTTTGAAATCCTGAAAAATCCCAGCAACCCGGTCATTCTCGGTAAAAAACTCGATTTTGCGGCATATGATATTGACGTGAAATTTGAGGATAATGCCCTTCGTGTTCTCTCTGAAAGAGCATTCAAAGAAAACACCGGCGCCAGAGGTTTGGTGAGTGCCGTGGAAGGAGCACTCCTTTTGTTTGAAAAAAAATTGCCCTCATGCGATATTAAAAAATTTCCGGTAACGGTCTCCGTAATTCAAGATCCTGCAAAATCGCTTGAAAACATGTTGTCGTTATCAAACCGTAGCGAATTGGAAGAAACATTTGCGAAACTTGCTCGTGAAGAAAAAGAGTTCATTATAGCCTATTTGAACGCCAACAAGAAAAACCTGTCGGGAAAATACGGTCTTACGTTGACACCGTCTCGCATCCAAGTGGTGGCCTCTTATTACTCCGGTCATATTATGGATATCGAAAAGGTAATCAACAAAATCAAATCATTTTATGATGACATTAAAAAAATAGAACTTTTATTTTATAAAAATAACGACATTAATATTGTCCTGGAAGATGATGCCGTGGATTTTATTATCGGACAGTTTGAAAAGAACGATATTACTGTTGAAGATTATTATGAACAGCTGACAGACGATTTTAAACTTGGTCTGAATTTGATTCGGGAAAAAACCGGAAAAAACCGTTTTTTTATCACAAAAAGCGCTCTTTTTGATCCCGAGACGTTTATCAGCAAACTCATTAAAGATGAGATGAGCCATGGATTGTTGCCCGACTCTCGAAACCCGAATATTGAACCCTGAACCTTGAACTTAGAACCCAAATTATCCATATGATCGGAATATCAAAACTTTACTGTGGAACCGTTGAACCGTCGGATGCCCTTCGTTATGGGCGAATGTCGTCAAAATTACCGTCCCATCTTTTGCAGTTTTCCAGCGATAAACGGCCGGTAATCGTCTGGAATATTACACAGCGATGCAACTTAAAATGCGTGCACTGCTATGCGCACGCAAAAAACATGGCGTTTGACAATGAACTTTCAACCCTGGAAGGCAAAAATCTGTTGGATGATCTTGCAGAATTCGGGGTTCCGGTTATTTTGTTTTCCGGTGGGGAACCGATGACCCGAAAGGATCTCCCTGAACTTGCGGCCTATGCCGTGAAAAAGGGTATGAGAGCCGTTATCTCAACAAACGGAACGCTGATTACCCCTGAAAAAGCCCAAACCCTAAAAGAGATCGGTCTGTCATATGTGGGCATAAGTCTGGATGGAATGGAAGAGATTAATGACCGGTTCAGAGGCGTGAAGGGCGCTTTCAAAGCGGCTTTGCAAGGAATTGAAAACTGTAAAAAAGCAGGGATAAAAGTCGGGCTTCGCTTTACAATCAACAAATCTAACGCGTCTGAAATCTCAAAAATTTTTAAGTTGCTTCAAGAGATGAATATTCCGAGAGCATGCTTTTATCATCTGGTATATGCGGGTCGCGGAACAGCGCTCGTAAAAGAAGATTTATCGCATCAGGAATCCCGAAACGCCGTAGATCTTATCATGGATCTGACAAAACAATTACACGACAAGGGGCACATTAAAGAGGTATTAACCGTGGACAATCACGCGGATGGCCCGTACCTCTATCTGAGGCTGCTTAAGGAAAATCCGGAGCGAGCCCGGGAGGTTCTGGAACTTCTTCAAATGAATGAGGGTAATAGCTCCGGCATCGGCATCGGCTGCATCAGCTGGGATGGAGAGGTGCATGCCGATCAATTCTGGCGTCATTACAGTTTCGGCAATGTCAAAGATCGGCCCTTTTCTGAAATATGGACCGACACCTCAGATCCGCTGATGAAAAAACTTAAGGAGAAAAAAAAGCACGCCAAGGGAAGATGTGCAACCTGCAGATGGCTGGACATCTGCGCCGGCAATTTCAGGGTACGATCCGAAGCGGTAACCGGTGATATCTGGGCACCGGATCCGGCATGTTATCTAAAAGATGAAGAAATAGCATGAGAATTTTAAGATTAAAAAGATAATATCCTAACCCGGATAAACCAGAACCAAAAAAATCGGTTTTATTGTTACCACGAAGATCACGAAGGAAAAGAAGAATAAAATATATAACCTTCGTGCTCTTCGTGTGCTTCGTGGTGTGATCAAACTTTTTTTCCCACAAAATGCACAAAATTTACAAATAAGGGACCTATAAAATGCTTTTCCCCGATTACAGGCCAAGACGGTTACGGCAAAATGATGGGTTTCGACGGATGATTCGCGAAACCAGACTTTCGGTAGATGACCTGATCCTCCCCCTTTTTGCCATTGACGGCAAAGGGATTAAAAATCCAATCGATTCCATGCCCGGGCAATTCCAGCTATCCATAGACCATCTGGTTAAAACATCAAAAAAAGCACACGAACTGGGTATCCCAGCGGTAATGCTTTTTGGAATACCCGACAAGAAAGATCCCCTGGCAACCCGCGCTTATGCCAAAGACGGTATTGTTCAAAAAGCGACACGTGCTCTGAAAGACAAGGTGCCGGATCTTAATGTCATCACCGATGTGTGTCTGTGCCAGTACACGGATCACGGCCACTGCGGGTTTGTTGACGGTCAAATCATAGACAATGACGCCACCCTGGATCTTCTTGCACGAACCGCACTGTCTCACGCAAAAGCCGGCGCGGATATGGTTGCCCCCTCAGATATGATGGACGGCCGTGTGGCCGAAATTCGTAATATTCTGGATGAAAACGATTTAAGCAATATCCCGATCATGTCATATGCCGCCAAATACTGTTCTGCATTTTACGGACCGTTCCGTGATGCCGCGGATTCCGCCCCCAAATTTGGAGATCGCAGGACTTACCAAATGGATCCTGCCAATTCCCTGGAGGCCATTCGGGAAGTGACCCTGGATATAGAAGAAGGGGCAGATATCATCATGGTAAAACCGGCCCTTCCCTATCTTGACATTGTCTGCCGCATCCGCGAAGAGATAGATCTTCCTCTGGCGGCCTATAATGTCAGCGGTGAGTATGCCATGATCAAAGCGGCAGACAAAATGGGGTGGATAGACGGAAAAAAAGTCATGATGGAGTCTCTCACGGCCATTAAGCGAGCCGGTGCCGATATGATCCTGACCTATTTTGCTATTGAAGCTGCCGAAGAATTACGAACATAGCCTAATTTCCATCCATAAATGGCTATTTTTCCGATGAGCGGCGTTCTCCGCGGGTTTCCGACCTCGACGTACTTCAAGTACGCCTCGGGCGAAAACCCTTGTGCGGCCTTGCTCATCGAAAAAATCCCTCATTTATAAATTGGAAACTACTTAGTGCTCAACGGAAAATTGCCTAAAGTGAAAGCATTCTATCAATTTAAATATTAAATGTGTTGCGCCTGTGGCGCTTTCCTTAACTTTAGCTCATTTTAGATCACTTCAAACTTTAGCTCACTATAAATCAATAAATACCATGAAAAACACAAATCATACCTCATCAGAAAAATCTCATCCCGAAGGCAAAAACAAAGGAGCCACTCTGCGCCTGGTTGCCTGGGAAACCACGCGCAACTGCAACCTCGCCTGTGTGCACTGCCGCGCATCCGCCGAACACGGCCCATTTAGCGGCGAACTTGATACCCGGGCGTCTTTTCACCTTCTGGATCAAATCGCACAAGTGGGAGAACCCATCGTAATTTTGACCGGCGGGGAACCGCTGTTACGACCGGACATCTTTGATATCGCCAAATATGGTACCGACAAAGGGCTCAGAATGGTCATGGCGCCAAACGGCACCCTCATCACTGAAAAAACCACCCGGCAAATGGCGGATTCCGGCATTAAACGGATAAGCGTCAGTCTGGACGGTGCGACCAAAGAAAGCCATGACCGGTTCAGGGGAGTGGATGGCGCCTTTGAAGGGGCGCTTCGCGGAATACGGCGGGTTAAAGAAGCGGGGATCGAATTTCAAATAAACACCACGATTACAAAGACCAATCTTAGTGAAATTCCAAAAATACAGGAACTGGCCATAAACTTAGGTGCAGTTGCTCACCATATCTTTCTGTTGGTCCCCACCGGCCGCGGCAAATATATTGTGGATCAGGAAATAACCGCGGAAGAGTATGAGCGCACATTAAACTGGTTTTATGATCAGAGGGAAAAAACGTCTTTACAGCTTAAAGCCACATGCGCTCCCCATTACTACCGAATCCTCCGGCAAAGAGCAAAACAAGAAGGAAAGCCGGTCACCTTTAAAACCCACGGCATGGATGCCGTTACCCGGGGATGCCTGGGCGGAACCGGTTTTTGTTTTATTTCGTACCGGGGCATTGTTCAACCCTGCGGATTTCTCCAGGTGAATTGCGGCGACATTACCAAAACATCCTTTGCGGATGTCTGGAATAACTCAGATGTATTTTTAACGTTACGCAATTTTGATAATCTCAAGGGAAAATGTCACGGGTGTGAATTCAGAAAGGTTTGCGGGGGCTGCAGAGCAAGGGCCTATGAAGCCACCGGAGACTATCTGGCCGAGGAACCCCTGTGCAGTTATCAGCCCGCTTCCATCAAAAAGCAATATTAACACCGAATTCTTCACGAAAAATATGCGTTAATCCATGGCATCCACAACCTTGTACCCTTCCTTTTCCAGGGCTTTTTTGATAACCGTTGTATTGCAGGCCGAAAGCCGAAAGTAATATACCCGTTTACTGATTTCTTGTGCGGTAATCCCAACGTTTATAATATCTCCGCCATTTTCGTTTATAATCTGTGACACATTTCTGAATGCACCCGGCTCATCCCCAACAACCACGTCAATACGGGAACTGGCGGTTAAAAGACCCATCATGTCGATAAACGCCCGGAGAATGTCCGTCCCGGTAATTATTCCGACTAGTTTGTTGTTTTTTACAACCGGCATCCCACCGATTTTGTGCTTATAAATGAGTTGGGCCGCAATCTCCACGTCATCATCGGGCCGAACCACAATAGGATCCCTTATGATCAAATCCGCAAGAGATACCTCTCCCAGCATGGAAGGAATAAAGCCCTGTTTCAAATCCGAAAGAGTAACAAAACCCTTTAGTCTGTTATCCGTTCCAACCACCGGAAGATGCCGGATAGAATTAACTTTCATAAGCTCGATGGCCTCCTGGATAGAGGCATTTTCCGTTATGGTGATGGGATCAGGAATCATTAATGAATAAATTTTCATGGCGTCTTCCTTTCAGGTTCTACTTCGCCGACATTATCCAGTGCATTCAATACCAGTGTGATGGGCCTGTCTTCTTCACTTTTTCCGGCAAATCTTATGGGACCCGGCCTTCTGTAGCTGTCTTCACCCGGCGCGGCCGCAAGCCATTTTTCTCTAAATGCCTTTACCACTCTAAAAGAAGCGGAATTAACATCCACCAGACTTTTTTCCAGGACAAGGGCCAATTTTCCTTTCCTCTCTTCAAGATGCATGAGCGGGGCAATGGGAATCCCAATGGGCTCCCATTTTGAAAAATCCTTTTCCAAATTCATTATGGCTGCCATTTGTCCCGTAGAACCGTTGGCGATAAGGCTAAAAACCGTTAGTCCAAGGTTATACGTATAATTGCAGTCAAATCGGGTGGGGTCGTTTCCCCTGCCGTCATAACCGTAAAAATGAATCTGGGTTTTGAATTTGGGCACCGATTTCTGAAAAATCTTTTCAACAGGAGCAGGAATCTTTTCATCTTTTGAAATCACACCTTCCTTCTCCAGTTCCTGTTTGAGGGTTTTGGCAGATATGATGGATGCTTTAATCAAGCAAAACTCGGAATCATCATAGTTTTTGAAAAGAATGGGCCCGAAGTAATCCGGATCAAGACCTTTCTTTTCAAGCGTCTTCCGGTAATACGATTTTTCTATTCCGATCTTGTAAGTTCCATTCTCCTTTAGAATGTTGAGGTAATCTTTGACCAGATCCATAAGAACTTTTTCTGTCTTAACCTGCGAAAACTGAAAATTCCCGTGACTGTCTCTTTCCATGAGAAGGCCTTCCTGAAAAAAATCAGGAATATCATTGAACAGCTCATCATCCCGGGTATTCCATATGGAAAAAGAAGCCCCTTCCCTTTCGAACCTGGCCAGACGTCTCAGGTATTCCAGCTTATCTTCAAGGGCCGGAAAATCATCATGGAAATTCGTGTCATGGGTTTGATTATATTCCGCAATGATTGTATTCAGCTTTAGGATAAAAATTTGTATTTCATTGATAAATTCCAAAACGCCTTCCGGTATTACAATCACGCCGAAGTTTTTTCCCACAGCAGATCTTCTGACAATGCCGTCACAAATTACACGGGAAAGGTGTCTTAACGTCATTCCATAGGCATGATAATCCACGGTCCCTTGTTTTTCAGCTTTTTGGATTCTCTCATGATCGATATAATCGGATAGATCCTCACCGACAAGGGTCATATTGGCATGGGTCTGCAAAGCAACCTCAAGTGCCAGATGGCTGGCGACCCTTCCCATGACCTTGCAGATATGCCAGTATTTTACATCCGAACTGCTGTCTGTGCACAAATTGGAGATCGCATTGGCAAAGGCCCTGGCAGCCGTATGAAACCCAAAGGACATGGAGCACAAAACTTTCCCTTGCGCGTCTCTTACCTGTATATCGCCGTCAATGGTCTTGGGCACCCCGATGACCTGGATGCGATCCTGGATCAATTCCTGTGCCAAAAATGCCGCATTGGTATTTGAATCATCACCACCGACAATGACAAGGGCATCCAGACCCAAGCTTTTGCAGGTCTCCCTTGAAAAGGCCATTTTCTCTTTGGTATCTATTTTAGCGCGGCCGGTTTTTATCATGGTGAACCCGCCCAGGTTTCTGTAGGAATCCACGAGAGGGCCGGTTATCTCAATGGTTTCATTCTCAATGATCCCGTCCTGACCGAGGATAAAACCGATAATTCTGGTTTCCGAATTGGCCTTTTTTGCAGCATCGTAAAGCCCTGCAATAACGTTATGTCCTCCGGGAGCAGGGCCGCCTGAAAACACAATACCGATGGTATATTTTTTACCGTATCTTTGTTTGAAGGATTCTTCCGGGGACTCCAGTCCCACAATAGATTGAACTTTGTTATTTATAATATCCGGCAGCTGTTTCCGGACTTCCCTGTCAATACTAAATTTGAACTCATCATTATCCTTCAACACCGTATAGGAACTTGTAAATACGTCACATTTAGGAGGAATATATTTTCTCCGTTCAATCAGCTCCTGATTAATATTGCTGGCCGCTTTTTCGACTTCGGGGTTTTTCAGGAGATCTTCGATACTGATGAGATCTTTATCTTTCATGGTATCGCTCCGTTACAAGTTATAATATAAAAACCGATGCGCTCGTAAAAGGTCAAAAAAACGACTTTTGCGAACGTTTAAAGTTTTAGGTTTTAAGTAGCTGTTAAAACGGAATAATGTGGTTGCCTAAAACCTAAATCTTAAGACCTAAAACCATATGAATTCTTCCTTCTACGAATTCATAAATAATAATATCCAGTCTATAATGTTTGTGTCAAGTTTATTCGATTTCTTAATCATGGCAAAGGCATTTGATTTCGGCCCAACGTAGCGACGGCGTGTTTCTCTTGGAAACCGACGGACTGTTTGAAGGGCTTTAGCACGCGTTCGCCCGATCCGAATATAATTATGACTAAAAAAATTGATGAACTCGTAAAAAATCCAATTTAGACGGTTTCGTAAAAAGTTCAAATTCAAGGCGTGCAAATTTTGTAATCATGAGGCGTACTTTTCGTACGTTGAATGATTGCGAAATGCAGCACAACGCAGAAGTTGGACTTTTTACGAGACCGTCAAAGTTAATCTTCAATCTTTCTGAGCCTCCCAACCAGATACCCGTCCATTAAAAGATGCACCAAATGATGCAGCACACAGACCACAAGAGCCAGTCCGTATTGCGGAAAAAGGGAAACCTGCAAAATCACCGAAAGAGGCAGGGTTTTCTGGCTACCCATAAAAATAACACTTTCTCTTCTGCCTCTGCCCAGTTTTAATAATTTGCTGAAAAGTCCTGCAGAACTCAACAGTATTCCATGGAAACCGAATACCAGTAAAAAAATGACGCCCACCGACCCTCCGGTGCCTATGATCGCATCTCTGGCCGATGACATGGCCATCCATACGATTCCCAGGACCAAGCACTGGTTCAACACTTGCAGTTTCGGGATAAATCGATCGATAAAAGATTTTGTGAAAAACTTTATTGTCAACCCGGTGCAAAGGGGTAACAGGACATAGAACCCGAGCTTCATAACAATCGCCGACTTGTCAATGGAAACAACGGCGGCTCCGCCAACCAGATTCAGAAGCAGAGAAAGTGCAACCGGTATGGTAAAAACGGCAAGCCCGTTGGCCAGTATGGTGATCACCAGTGCGTGCGCCATATTTCCTCCTGCAGCCCCGGTCATTACCACACCGCTGCTCAATGTTGTGGGCATCACCGCCACCAGAAAAATCCCTATTTTGATCCCGGTCTCCACAGACGCCATGCTGAATAATGCTCCCGTGATGGGCGCAACAAAAAAAATTATTGCCAGGGCAATGGCCATACCCTTTATATCCATCAGCCCTGACCGTACCTGCCGGGCATTTAATATCAATCCTGAAAAAAAGAATATCAGAACAATCACGGCATCGGGCCCCCGATGCATTTTGAACCACTTTCCCATACCGGAAACCGTTTCGGTCATATCGGCAACAGTTATCGTAAAAACAAGAACAAGTCCTGCAATGAACCAGTATTTTTTAATCAACCCGGACAATGTGACATACCCTCTTGCGATTGGGAGCATTACCAATTTGTTAAAATGGTTTTCACCCATTAACTTATTCATTTTTTGAGCGAAAGCCTTGCAATCAGGTTTCAGGTGTCAGGAATAAGAAACGAATTGGCTGATACCTGACACCTGACACCTGAAACCAAAAAGTCTTGGATAGCAATTAACAAACTGGTAATGCACTCTTGCGATTTGCTATTATATGACTATATTTATTCTTTAAATTTGTGGGTATCCGCCTCGGACCGGAAAGGCAACCCCCGGCTGTCAAAGATAAAAAATTGCCTTGCACATATAACAGTTTACAATTATTAATTCCATAAAGAATATTTTTTCGCGAACCGTTATCAGGACAAAATCACAAATAAATATATTCCACCACATATTGTACTCATACAGATAAAATTATACTGCCTGTTGTGTTTTTCCCTTTACAAGCTGATGAATTCCTGTTATTGATTAAGGTTAATCACAGTCTGGATAAAACCGAGATCAAAAAACATTTGTTGAGAGACCTTTGAAAAATGTCCAATTTTGCCTGCCCAGTTAAATCTGTATTTAATATTTAACCGGGGTTCAAGGCCAAGGACAATTCTGCAGGATAGCAGAATTGGACAGCTTTTAAGCTGCCCGTAAGGGCGAGGGGCATGGACGCCCCGAGTCAACGCGAAAATTTTAACCACCCCAGAGAAATAGGCTTCGCATTTCACGGGGCAGGCGCAGGAATTGGGCAAAAGGGGGTGTTTTGCAAAGGTTTCAACTTGTCGAATTCGCAAGCTCGACTTGTATATCCGGCAGATACCAGGCTTGCAGAATTAAGGTGCAACAGGAGATTTAATCGCATGAAATTAAAAAGGCTGGAACTCAATGGATTTAAATCCTTTGTTGAAAAAAACAGTATTGAATTTCCTCCGGGTATTTCTGCGGTTGTGGGCCCGAACGGTTGCGGCAAAAGCAATGTCGTAGATGCAATTAAATGGGTTATGGGAGAACAAAGTGTCAAGCAGCTCCGCGGGAAATCCATGGAAGACGTAATATTTTCAGGTACAAATGGAAAATCTCCATTGAATATGGCAGAAGTCTCCTTAACCCTTGCGAACGATAACGGCAATGCTCCCGAAGAGCTCAAGGACTTTTCCGAAATCATGTTGACCCGGCGCCTTTACCGGTCCGGAGAGAGCGCTTACTTCATCAACAAACAGCAATGCCGGCTTAAGGATATCCATAATATCTTTATGGGAACCGGCATGGGGACAAAATCCTATTCCGTAATACAACAGGGAAATATCGGCGCAATTACGGATTCCGGACCCGAAGAAAGAAGAATTTTTATTGAAGAAGCAGCAGGAATTACACGATATAAAAGCCGTAAAAAGGAAGCTCTCGGTAAAATCCGGGCCACAAATCAGAACCTGTTGCGCCTTACAGACATCATTGCGGAAATAAATCGGCAGATGGCCGGCCTGAAACGTCAGGCCAAAAAGGCTGAACGGTATAAAAAGCATCAAAAGCGCATCAGGGAGTTCGATATCGCCATTGCGTTGCATTACTATGATGACTATACCCATGATATTGATGAAACCGATGCGGTCTTAACCAATTTAAAAGATACGGACATTGAGCATACAACCCGGTTGAAAAACCTTGATGCGGAAGTTGAAAAGATCAAGCTTCGAGGTTCGGAAAAAAATCAGGACATTTCGGACCAAAAGTCCAGCATATTCGAAATACAGCGCCATATAGACCGCGTGGAAAATGATATAAATCACTTTCGTAACGAGATGGAACGTCTCATCAACGAATGTGGAGAACTTGAATCCGCTCACACAAACCTTGAAGAGAAAAACCGGAACTTAACCTCCGAAGTGGCTCAGGTTGAAACTCAGAATATAGACATTCATGACAACATAGAGACGGTAAGGGCGGCCATCCACCGGGAACGGTCAGCCGCGCAAAACATTAAAGATCAACTCTCTGCTTTGAATCAAGAGCTTGAAACATGCAAAGCGGATCTAATGGATCTGGTCGCCCGGGAAGCACAATACAAAAATATCTATCAAAACGCTTCGCGCAACAAAGAAAGTCTTAAAAGACGACTGAAAATCATAGATGAAGAAGAAGCCTCAACCCATCAGAAAGTGGAAAAACTCCGGAAGAAAAAAATAACGGCCCAAGAAAAATTTGATTCATATAAAAAAGAAATCTATGAGTTAAACGAAAGAGTGACCCGGGTCAAAACGCAGCTTCAAGAAAAAAGCAAATCTCTTGCAGAACAGGTGAAGCGGGTTCAGACCGTTGATCTTGAGAGAAACCAGGCCAAGTCATCGTATACGGCGTTAAAGAAAATGGAAGACAATTTCGAGTGGTATAAAGACGGGGTTCAAGCCGTAATGAAAAAAAACAGGGCCGATAAACAGGGCGTTTCTCCGGAAGGATTAGAACTCGATCACAAAAATGGCATTTTAGGACTCATGGCGGATATCGTGGAACCCAAACCTTCTTATGAAACTGCGGTGGAAGCGGTTCTTGGAGAATCATTACAGTATATTCTTGTCGAAGACCAAAAAGCCGGCATAGGCTCCATCGACTATCTCCAAACAACCGATGAGGGACGCGGGGGCTTTATTCCTGTCTCATCTGTCAAAGACATGGGATGGGACCATAAGGGAAACCCCAATGCTCAAAAAAGGCTTTTAAACCATGTTTCCGTTAAACAGGGATTTGAAAAGGTAACCCAAGCACTTTTAGGGCATGTGCTTGTTACCGACGATATTGAAGAAGCCATAAATATATTCAACACCAATGGGGTGTGCCAGACCATTGTTACCAAAAACGGAAATTTAATTTCTCATCAGGGCATCATGGTGGGCGGCAGCAAAGAAAAATTGTCAGGAATCCTCGCAAAAAAGCAAGAGGTTAAAAAAATAGGACTTGAGATCAAAAGATTAAATCAAGAATATGAAACCGCCCGTCAGGATCAAAAAAAATTGGAATCTCAAGTTTGGGCTATTGAAAGCGACCTTCAGAAACTTCAAACACAAATGAACACGACAAAGCACCACCAAGTCGAAGCGGAAAAAGACCTTTACAAAGCAACCGAAGACCTCAAACACGCCCAGCGACATCTTGAAATTGTCCGTCTGGAGCAAGAACGCCTTATGGATGAGGAGAGTGATATTGACGAAGAAATGACCAAATACAATGAGGCGGTTGCGGTCGTGGAAGATCAAGTTAAAAATGCTCAGGAGACGGTCTCTGAAAAACTTGAGCAGATCGCCGCCGTTTCATCTGAAATGGAAGCGTTTGATCAGAAAATCGTGGATATGAAGCTTCAACTGACCTTGTTAAGCGCCAAACTGGAAAACAGTAATAATACCTTAAAGCGGCTTAAAGAGTTTCAGAATGATGGGATACAACAGCTCGATCAGCTTTCCCGGGATATTTCCCAAAAAAAACAAAAAGGAATCACTTGTAAACAAAAAACAGAAGAATATGAACAGATGCTTTCCGGCAGATATGATGAAATGAAGCGCCTTGAACAAGCACTTGAAAAAAATGAGGAAGATTATACCGCCATCGACACAAAGCTCAAAGAAAGTGACAGCATCATATCGGATATACAGACCCGGCGGGATAAAACTATTCAGAAAATTCGCTTGCTTGAGCTTGAACAATCAGAGCGGCGCATTAAACGGGAAAATATCGCCAAGCGGCTGGAAGAAAGCTATCACAATCCCATATCGGTATTTAAGTCGGAATTCGTAAATATGGAAAATTCTCCGGACAGATCCATAGATGATATGGAAGATAAACTTTTCCGGCTCAGAAAAAAGATTGCAATTATCGACGATGTCAATCTTGGCGCCATAAAGGAGTATGAGCAACTCAAAGACCGTTTTGACTTTCTGAACGAACAACGCGACGATCTTGTAAGGGCCATCGAAGACCTTTATAAAGTTGTCAAGAAGATAAACCGGATAAGCCAGGAACGATTTATCAAAACCTTCCATAGTGTCAATGAGAAGTTGAATGAGGTGTTCCCCCGTCTTTTCGAAGGCGGAAGCGCCAAACTCATCATGACAGAACCCAACAATCCCCTTGAAACCGGAATAGAGTTCATGATTCATCCTCCGGGGAAAAAACTAACAAGAATGAGCCTTCTTTCCGGTGGAGAAAAAGCACTCTCAGCCATCGCATTGATCTTTTCCATCTTTTTAATTAAGCCGGCATCTTTTTGTCTCATGGACGAAATTGACGCAGCTCTTGATGAGACGAATGTTTTTCGTTTCAATGATCTGCTTCGGATCATTGGAGATAAATCTCAAATAATTATGATCACCCACAATAAAAGAAGTATGGAGTTTGCCGACACTCTGTTCGGAATCACTATGGAAAAAAAGGGGGTTTCAAAGATTGTTTCGGTAAATTTACAAAAGGCGGAAGGATAAGCTTGGTTATGGCATTCACCTGGTTTAAAAAGAATAAAGATATAAAAAAGGAGGGGACGGTTCCTGTCGAAGAAGCATTTCAACCCCAAACCAGACCTCAAGAGGATACGTCTGTTGCATTCTCAAAACAGGAGGACCAGGAAAAATCCACCGGTTTTATGAACCGTCTGAAAAAGGGCCTCTCAAAAACCCACAAAGTTCTTTCAACGGATATTAATGAGTTGTTTGCAGGCAATCGGAAAATTGGCGATGAATTGCTGGAGGAACTTGAAGAACTTCTCATCACCTCGGACATGGGTGTCCGAACCACCATGGATCTTATACAGAGCATTTCAAAAAAATCCTCGGAAATATCCGGCGCCGATCAGCTCAAACAGGCCCTCAAAGAAAACATACTTGTATTACTGAATTCGGAAAAACCTTGCCCGCAAAAAACTACGACCAAACCTCACGTCATAATGGTAATCGGTGTAAACGGCGTCGGCAAAACAACGACCATCGGAAAGTTGGCGGCAAAATTCGTGGCTTCCGGAAAAAAGGTTATCATTGCCGCCGCTGACACATTTCGGGCGGCGGCAGTAGAACAGCTTGCCATATGGGCTCAAAGAGCAGGCGTAGAAATTGTAAAACACAAGGAGATGTCAGATCCTGCCGCTGTTGCATATGACGGAATTGAAGCAGCGGTGGCCAGAGGTGCGGATGTTGTTCTTGTGGATACGGCCGGCAGGCTACACACAAAAAAAAACCTGATGGAAGAACTTAAAAAGATAAAGCGTGCCATTTCAAAGAAACTTCCCGAAGCCCCTCATGAAATCCTTCTGGTTCTTGATGCCACAACCGGTCAAAACGCCCTTTCACAGGCCGAGCTGTTTCATAACGCCCTTGACGTCACAGGAATCGCCCTTACAAAACTAGATGGAACCGCCAAAGGCGGAATCGTTGTCAGCATCTGCAATACCCTTGAAATTCCGTTAAAATATATTGGCATCGGTGAAAAAATTGAGGATCTGCAGGAATTTGATTCGGTCCGGTTTGTTAACGCACTTTTTTAAGGAAAACGGTGATACCGTATTTTAGGCGTTTAGTAATTATTTTTGTGTTTTTTGTGGCAAAAAATTGCTTAGACAATTAAGTGTGAAGTGCCTAAAGTGATCTAAAGTGCCTAAAATTAAGGAATACTGCCAATTTGTATAAAAGTCGGAGCAAGGCGACTCCTTAACTTTAGTTCACTTCAAACTTTAGCTCACTTGTAACTTTTCCGGCTTGTCCGGGTTGGGATTTATCCGGTTTAAAGCGAGTTTTTGAGGAACTACTCTCCCCAAATGCAATAATACAGCCCGATAACGGTATTAAATATAAAAAAAGTGTTGATAACTGCTGTTTTATGTTGACATGAAAAATTTGCTCATGTATGGATTTTTTAATGTTGTCGTTTAACTGACTATTAATTAACAAAAAAAGGGGGGGTTGAATCATGACAAAAGTAGAATTGGTAGAAATGATGGCAAAGGATGCGAACATTTCCAAGGTTGCCGCAGCAGCCGCACTCGACTCTTTTATGACAAATGTAACAAAGGCCTTGAAGAAAAAGGACGGCAAAGTAACACTAGTGGGATTTGGCACTTTTGCAAAAATCCGTCGAAAAGCTCGAAAAGGACGAAATCCTCAAACCGGCGATCCTATTAAAATTAAAGCTTGCAATGTTGTAAAGTTCAGAGCCGGAAAGAAACTCAAAGATGCTATATAAAAGTCTTACTGCATGTCCCGAATGATGTAACTTGTTGTTTTGGTCCTAAAAGACACTCCGATTTAAGTGCCTAAAGTTTGAAGTGCCTAAAGTGACCTAAAATTAAGGAATTCTATTAATATAACGTATAGTTATATTCTTAACTTTAGGCACTTTAGCTCACTTTTCACTTCAAATTTTTACATGTAATTAATATCTTATCTCGAAGCCATTAAACTCACCTTTATATTCCTCCCATGTTACATCCACATCAAGGACTTTTGCAATGGGCGGTCCATACTTGCACCAGGCAAGCGTTAAATCAACATTTTCTTTAGGGCCTTCAAACACGGCGGCAACGGTTCCATCCCTCTGATTTTTCACCCATCCGAAAACACCGTATCTGGCCGCGGCTTTCTTTGTCTCCAACCTGAAAAAGACGCCTTGAACTCTGCCGCTGATCACAGCGTGAACTCTTACTTTGTTTTCCATGCCCACGCCCCTTCCTAATTGAATATTGAAAATTGATAATTGAAGATTTTTAATTGTCAATCTTCAATCGTTATTCATCATTCGTTATTCATCATTCATCAATCGTCAATCTCCTCAGGGTTTGCTCGTCAATGATCGGCACGCCCAACTCGGTTGCCCGTTGGAGTTTTGATCCCGGCGATGCTCCTGCCACAAGATAATCCGTGTTCCGGCTCACGGAACCGGTTACCTTTCCTCCGGCCGTCTCAATGATTTTTTTGGCCTGGCTTCTGGTCAAAGTTTCAAGAGTGCCGGTAAGAACAAATACCTTGCCTTCCAGCAGACTTTGCTTTCGGGGCGATTCACCGAGAATCCGGATCCCGCCGGTCATAATATCGTTCACTGCATTTCGGTTTTCATCCTGTTTAAAAAAGTCTTCAATACTTTTAGCAACCACCGGCCCCACCCCGTCAACGGCGGTAAGATCATCTACTGTTGCACCCATAAGTTTTTCCAGACTTCCAAATGTTGTAGCAAGAATGCCGGCCACATGTTCTCCCGCGTGCCGGATTCCCAGAGAATAAATAAACCGTGCCAGAGTAATCTGTTTGCTTTTTTCAATGGCGTCCATAATATTTTCGGCAGATTTTGGTCCCATACGTTCCAGGTTTTTGAGCGTATCTTCATTCAACCTAAAGATATCCACATATGAAAAGAGCAATCCCTTATCCACCAGCTGCTCCACCAGTTTATCTCCCAGGCCGTCTATGTCGAACGCACCCTTTGATGCGAAATGTTTGATCCGTTCTTTTACCTGGGCGGAACAGGCCGTGTTAATGCACCGTAAGGCCGCCTCATCTTCAGCGCGAACCACAGAAGAATTGCATACCGGACAATGGTGCGGCATGTTGAATTTTCTTTCCGTGCCCGTCCTGTGGGAAGCAATCACTTTAACCACTTCGGGAATCACGTCCCCTGCCCGCTGAACCAGAACCGTGTCGCCAATTCTTATATCTTTTCTTTTTATCTCATCTTCGTTGTGAAGGGTTGCCCGGCTGACCCTGGCGCCGCCGATAGTTACCGGAACAAGATGAGCCACAGGCGTTAACACCCCGGTTCTTCCCACCTGAACTTCTATGCTCGTAATCCGAGTTGTCTCTTGAAGCGCTTTAAACTTATAGGCGATGGCCCACCGAGGGCTCCGGGAGGTTGCTCCGAGAAGCTGCTGCAATCCAATATCGTCCACTTTAATCACAACACCGTCAATATCATAGGGCAAAAGATGACGCTCTTCCGTGAGGTCTCTGTAATAGTCAAGGACCTCCATGATGGTTATTTTGGATCTGATATACGGATTGATTCTGAATCCCAGTTCCTGCAAGGCATTCAGGGTATCGGCATGGGATTGCATAACAAAATCCGTGACCACACCGATACCGTAGAAAAATATTTCCAAAGGACGTTTGGCCGTAATTCTGGAATCGAGCTGCCTTAAAGATCCGGCCGCGGCATTTCTGGGATTGGCAAAGGGCGGCAGATTCTCATGGAGACGTTCCTGGTTTAACCGCTTGAACGCTTCCTTCGGGATGAAAACCTCCCCCCTTGCCTCAAGACGAGGGGGAATGTTTTTATCTTTTTTGCTTTCAAGGACCATGGGCACCGATGGAATGGTCCGGGCGTTTGATGTAATCAACTCGCCTTTGAAACCGTCACCTCGGGTGGACGCAGTGACCAGCCGGCCGTTTTCATAGACAAGCTCAACGGCAACACCGTCTAACTTGGGTTCTGCCGTATAAATAATATCACTGTCCGTACCGAGATTTCTTTTTATGCGAAGGTCAAAGTCAATGACATCCGAATCATTAAACGCATTATCCAGACTCAGCATGGGAATGGAGTGCTCGACAGTCTCAAACTTATCAAGGGGTGGAGCGCCAACCCGAAGCGAGGGCGAATCCGGACTCGAAAGATCGGGATAATCGGTCTCCAGCCCTATCAACTCCTGCATCATCCGGTCGTATTCGGAATCCGATATTTCCGGATCATCCAGCACATAGTACCGGTAATTATGCCGGTGAAGTGCTTTCCTTAAGTCCTCAATTTTTTTTATTACAGAAGCATCTATACGTTCTCGCATGAATTATGTGCCCTGATCATACCGGGGTGTAAATCAAGATTGTTGGTTATTGAGTTCAACCGTAAGATGTCAATGTTCAGGTTTCAGGTTTCAGGTGTCAGGAATCGCCAGACCTGAACACTGACACCTGAAACCTACATGTCCCCTGACACCTGAAACCTGACACCTTTTACCCAAAGCTAAATACGTAGCGCAGACGAACATGATTTTCATATTGCCAACAGCATTGATTCACACCCATCATACCGGTTTTGCCAAGCTTGAAAGTTCATCTTTGACTTCATCAATAATCTCGTAAAACCACATCAAATCCTCTATGCTGAGACGTCCCGCCTTTCGCTGGGATTCTCCTCCGTCTTTTTTCGTAAACACCCGGGGGCCGATCTGGACTTTGGGTTCGCCGTCACCATACTGATTGATCGAAACAACAAGTCCGGTTTCTTCACATTTCCACTTGTTTAATATTTTATCTTTTTCTGGGTCAAATGCCATATGTTCCTCCGTATTATTAAGATAGTTCAGTCAATTTTAACTCAATTGATTTATAGTTATCCTCAAAAACTATGTCAAACTCATTTTTAGCCCCTGACTTTGAGTTTTGCCTCAAGGGGCTATTGATCCTATTTAGTGTCCATCCAGAAACGGGGCATCTTTTGCCCCCGGCGGCGTTCTCGCTCGTTTTCAATCCTCGAAATAGCTCGCTATGCCTGCAGTTGAAAACTCGCTCGGGCCTTGCCGGAAACCAAAATCTACCATTTCTGTATAGACACTAGTTAGTATACGTAGGCATACCATTAGCACAGAAAACTGTGCATGCACGCACAGTTTTCTGTGCATTTTTCTTTCATGCCCCCTTCCCCCTGATGCGAATCTTAAATAAAAAATCTTTTAAATACAAAATCATGATATTCTCAAATGCCCATGGAATAAGGGTTTTCGGATATACTGCCCTTAAAGCACCCCTTAATATTCCAATCCGTATAAAACAAATACGAATTTGGCACGAAAATTGAGATAAGAAGCAGAGAATCCTGGCCAATAGGACCAGGCCTTGGTTTTACCCTAAAAGAGACTATTACCTTACAAACCGGACAAGTTAAAAGTGACAAGTGATCTAACGTGCCTAAAGTTAAGGAATTTTATCAATTTTAATTATAACTGATCGCGCTGAAAGCGCGTTCCTCAACTTTAGCTCACTTTAGGCATTTCAAACTTCAAACTTTTTGACTTCAGCTTATCCGGAGTAGCGGTCCTGACCAAAATACATCACCGTATTTATGAATTAGAGCACTAAGGAAACCATCCAATGAACAAACTTCTTTTTATCGATGATGAAGAAGGAATCCGTCGTTCCGTGGTTCGTGCACTCAAGAACGAACCCTATGAAATCCATACCGCAGAAAACGGTGAAGCAGGCATCTCCTTTGTCAAAGACAACATTTTCGATATTATAACGGTGGTCTCGGATTATAAAATGCCGGGATTGACCGGTCTTGAAACACTGGTCGTGATCGGGTCCCTCAATCCAGAGATAACCCGTATCATTCTTACCGGATACGCAACCATGGAAGCCGCCATTCAGGCCACAAACCAGGGGATTGACGGTTTCCTGACCAAACCCTTTGACAATATTGAACTCAGGGCCAAGCTCCATATAATTAATGTGCGAAAGCGACTCAAGCAATTTGTTTCCGAACCGGTGTATAAAAAGATTGAAAAATCACCCGGAGTGCTGAAACCCACATTCCATGAAGTATCCGTCCTTTTTTCCGATATTCGCGACTTCACCCGGATGTCTCAGCAGGTTCCGCCGGATACGGTTGCGGCATTTTTGAACAACGACTATTTTACCCCCTTAGGTGAAATTGCATACCAATATAATGGAACCGTGGACAAGCATATTGGTGACAGCATTATGGTGGTTTTCGGCTCGCCGGTTGAATGCGAGGATCATGCGATCAGAGCGGTAAAAACCGGCATCAAAATGCAGAAAAGAGCAAAGGAGATCGACAATAGACTATATAAAAAGAATGGGTTGAGACTGAAAATCGGTATAGGCATTTCAACCGGGAAAGTTTTTTCCGGCATTTTGGGGTCGTTGAGAATCAAGGAGTTTACTTCCATTGGCATGCCGGTTAATATTGCGGCACGGTTGCAAGGCATGGCAAAAGGCGGTGAAATCCTGATCAGTAAATCCACTTTTCAGCAGCTTCCCGGCGACATAGACATTGAGATACTTCCTTCGGCAACCGTCAAGGGGATAAACCAACCCATTGCTGTTTATCGGGTTAAGGTATAACCTGGGTATAAATCAAGGCCATCGGTAAACGCTGATCCTTGTCTATTGACAAACCGTGGCTCCGAAGCCTTTTTTTAGGTTTCAGGTGTCAGGTGTCAGGTGTCAGGTAACCGATACAACTTTTTATAGACCTCAAGATCCTCCACGTCCATATAATTGCTATGGGTTACCTCGTTCCTCCCTTAACCCTGACACCTGACACCTAATATCCATGGCAATCTTAGCAAACAACAGTCTTGATTTACACCCGTATAACCTGAATCTTGTATAGGCTCAATCCTTGGGACTGATTGAACAGCCTGCCTGTATGTTTTGGCCTGAAGAAAGAACCCCTTCAGCATGGTCCGGATAAACAGCGGTTATTTTTATCTCGCCGGTCTTAAGACCGGGTATAAAGAAGCGATGCTTCTCCGCTCCCTTAACTACGCCGTTGCAGTCATAAACATCAAATATATCACCCGGCACAATCCCCACGTTCTCCCCGGAAGAAATCACAACTTTTTCTGCGAAGGTTTCTGTAATGTATCCTTTCCAGGGCTGTAAAACCAGCGCCTCACAAATCTGTTCTCCCATATCCGCAGCAATAGATTTTAACGCTTCATTTACTATATGGGTACTGATTTCACCGGTCTGGTCGGTTGAATCATAATATGAATCATCCTCATATAATATATCCTCGTCCTCGATTTTGTGCGTATAACTTATATCCAGAAATTTTGCTCCGGTCTGGGTATCATATACCTCCGTCATTACCTGGACCTGGACATAGTTGTGAATGTCTTTGAACCAAAGGATTCCTCGAGGTTCTTTATGATTTGTGATTTCTATTATGGCTCCGCTTACCACCGCATTCAAACCGAGCTGTCTGCCGGTTTTGGCCAGATTAAAATTGTCGATCAATCCGGATGCCTGTCTGGGCAACTTAACAAGATAATCAGGATAGTCGGGATCATCCGGCCCTAACATAAGGATGTCCTGGCAGGAAGTCTTCATGGTTTCCGTCAGATCCCTGATCACATTTTCTTCTAATCCTTTACCCACGAAGGTCGTTTTGTTTTCGAAAAACGCAATACCCACCCTTTTTTTCAAATCTCCATCCGGAGCCTTATAATCCCGGATAATCCTCTTGGTTGATTTTTTTATGTTGGAGTATGAAGAACATCCGGTAATAAGCAGAATACAAAACGGCAACAACAAAATCCATACAAGTCTATGAATCTTTATATCAGAAGCTTTAATTTTTTTATTCATTATTTTTTCCTTGGAATACGGCGCTGACCGTGGTGGTAATTCCGCCTCTGGCGGTAAAATCTCCGGTAACGTTCATGAACTTGGGTTCCAGTACGGAAACCAGATCATCCAGAATCCGGTTGACCAAACTCTCATAAAAAACCCCTACGTTTCTGTATTGCAACAGATAATATTTTAAAGATTTTAATTCAACGATTTTAGAATCCGGCCGGTACTTGATTGTGATACAACCCACATCAGGAAGTCCGGACATGGGACATAGCGAGGTATATTCCGGTTGTTTAATGGTAATATCAATGTCCCTTCGGGACTTAAATTCATATTCTATGCACTCCAGTACATGGGCTTTCACGCTATCCGGACTTTCAATATTGTGTGTTATATTCTTCTCGTTATCCGGTGCCATAATTTTTTCTCCGCTTTACAAGTACAAAACTCGAGAGACAATTTTCTTCATATACGTCTTTAATAATTGATAATACGCCTTGTGTCAAATAGACTGTAACAATTTTTTAATCCCTTGATCCTAAAGCGTGGTCAGAGAATCTTGACACCAACAATTTTATCTGCTAACAGATCAAAATAATTAATAAAACTAAAAAGGAGTCTCATATGGGCTCAATCGATGAATTGATTCTCAAAGCAACCAAAGAAATTGTCGTTAAATTTATTGAGACCGGACGGGTGGGTCCCGCCGGTTTCCATGAAACGTTTAAAACCGTGTACACCACTGTCCAAGAGTTCGCCAAGGGTTCACAACACCCCCCTGAACAAGATACCGAAGAAACCGACTCATAACACAATTTAACTCATGTCTCGGAGATTCTACAATTGTTTGAAATTAAAGATTTTTTAATAGCTGCTATTTTATGCCATCAGAATGGAAGAATGGAATTCTGGAATTCTGGAATATTGGGGGTAAGGGCGAGACTAAACCATTTTAATTGTAAATAAACTCCTTTCCTTTAACTTGGTTCAGGACAAGCTCACCCATCATTTTTACCCAGTGAAACTTTTTTCTATTTCACCGGGGCCATTACTCCATTATTCCATCATTCCAATTGTGAGCGAAGCGAACTAACTTGAATCCCGAAAGTTTAGTTAAGTTCAAAAACTATTTTTAAAGCATGGTCTATTTCATGCATTTTCTCAGATGACAGCTTCCCGCAAATTTTTACCAACCTATGACGATGGTCGATGGGACGTGTTTGCAGACAGTCGGTTACGGATTTTTTGGAAAGGCCATTATCTGATGAAGGATGAACTTCAACATTGGTTTTTATTCGGGCTTTTTTTGCACTCCATTCAGTAATTGGGATAACCTGGATAACCGGAACTCTTTCATTGTAAACATCATTGGTTACAATTACACATGGTCTGATTTTTCCGGTTTCTGAACCCAGTGTCGGATCAAGATTGACCTCAATAATCATACCTCTTTTCAACGGTGTCATTCTGGCCATCCGGTTACTGCTGTTTCGGTCAATTCTTTTAGATCATCATCTTCCGAATAAATCTCAGAATATAATTCAGCAGATTTTCTTAAACTTTCAATGTCCAGTTCTTTTTTAAAATGGTCTATGGCCGCCCGGACCATAGAGCTTTTATCTTTGAACCCATAAGCTTTATAATTGCTCAAAAATTGAGCTTGTGTTTCTTTAACGCTAAATTTTGCCTGTAGCATACGGCCTCCTTTTAGGTGCCTATATTGGCACCTAAATTACAAGCCTATTATAAGTACTAAAGAATAAAAAAATCAATGGAATAATTTTAATTTTATAAAAGTTGTAGAATTTGCGAAACGTCAAATTAATTCACCAAAAAAATCTGTGATTTTTGGATTGATATTACAGGAAATAGTTTGTAGATGTTTGATCAACAACCTTGTTCTAAATTAACAAACCTAACCCGGATAAACCGGAAAAGTTACAAGTGAGCTAAAGTTAAGGAGTCGCTACGCTCCGGCTTCTATACAAATTGGCAGTATTCCTTAACTTTAGGCACGTTAGATCACTTTAGATCACTTCACACTTAATTGGCTAAGCATTTTTTTTGCCACAAAAAGCACAAAATTTACAACCAGGGAACTGACTTTTAAAAATTTAATGAAAAGAGTATATAATCGATCCTATTTTTTTGATCAGGGGATCCATTTTAAATGCCAGCGGTGCGGGGTATGCTGTACCGGGGATCCGGGGATCATATATGTCGGAAAAGATGAACTTACGCGTATCGCAGAATACCTTTGTGTTCAGGTTCCGTTTTTTATTGAAAATTATCTCTATCCCATAAAGACAGGATACAGTATCAAAGAACATGCAGATGGGCGGTGTTTTTTTTATGAAAACGGGTGTACAATTTATCCGGTTCGTCCCCATCAGTGCAAAACCTTTCCTTTTTGGTTTGAGAATTTACGTTCTGCCAAAAAATGGAAACGCATATCCAAGGACTGTCCGGGTATTGGTTGCGGCCCCTTATATTCCAAAGAACAGATTCTAGAAATTGTTCATTCGAATATGGATCTTGTTGTAAAAATGAATCTTTAATATCTGCGCCTAATCGAGTTTTGACTTGATTAGTTCTTTAATTGTGAATTTTGTGCTTTTTGTAGCATTTTTTTATTGCCACCAAGACACCAAGGCACCAAAGATTATAATATAATTCTTTTAATGCCATTTTAAAAAAATAGATTCTTCTATTTTTGATAGAAGGTTTATAATACATACCCCTTCTTTGTGCCTTAGTGTCTTTGCGGCAAATATTTTTTGGTTCCGGCCCGTCCGCCTTACTCCGCTTGGCAGGAGGGCGGGCTTGTCCGGGCTGGGATTTAACTACGTGAATTGGATTTTAAAAGTATTAGACAATTTTTGTAAAATATTGTAGCCTTTTTTTTGATGCAGATGTAAATTTTTCAACTATGGATTCTTTAACGAATAGTTCTAAATCTAAATATTATGAAAATCTATGATTATCCATCAAAATTGGCCGAAAAAAGGATAACGTCAATTGTAAAAAGAGGTCTTGGCTTTAAAAAAAAAGACCTTCTTACGGTCACGCGCATCCTTGAGGATGTCAGGAAAAATGGAGATAACGCGCTCATTAAATATACAAACCGGTTTGACTCTCCGGAATTGACCATAGCGTCGATCAAGGCCACACGCCAGGAGATTGATACTGCTTCAAAAACAGTGGACCGGTCCTTTGTGCGTGCTTTAAACAGAGCGGCCAAGCAAATCCAGGCCTTCCATAAACAGCAGTTCGTCAACTCATGGATTAGTACCAAAAGGCCCGGCACTCTTCTGGGGCAGATGGTAAATCCCGTGGATACCGTGGGGGTGTATGTGCCGGGAGGAATGGGGGGAAAGACGCCTCTTGTCTCTTCAGTCTTGATGGGTGTTATTCCGGCCAAAGTCGCAGGGGTAAACCATATCGCCATGGTAACTCCGCCGAACAAGGAGGGTAAAATAGACCCCCATCTTCTGACTGCCGCAAAAAAGGTAGGAGTTGATGCGGTTTACAAAGTCGGAAGCGCATGGGCCATTGGCGCCCTCGCTTACGGCACTGAGACAATTCCAAAAGTAGATATTATCGTGGGGCCCGGCAATATTTATGTTACAATTGCCAAAAAAATCGTGTCGGGAACCGTGGGCATAGATATGATCGCAGGACCGAGTGAAATTCTGGTTATTGCAGACAACACCGCAAATCCGGAATTTGTTGCAGCCGATCTTCTGTCTCAGGCGGAACATGATTTACTGTCGTCAGCAATTCTGGTCACGAATTCCAAAAACACGGCAAAAGCGGTTGCTCTTGCCGTGGATGAGCAGCTTGAAGTTCTTAAGCGCAAAGAAATCGCCAAAAAATCCATTGCCAGGTTCGGAGCAATCATAGTGGTGCCTGATATTGATGCTGCTATTGAGATCTCAAACAGAATTGCCCCCGAGCACCTTGAACTTCAGATCAAAGATCCATTTGCGATTATCGGCCAAATACGTAATGCCGGAGCTGTGTTTTTAGGGGATTACACTCCCGAGCCGGTGGGCGACTACATTGCCGGACCCAATCACGTACTTCCCACTGCAGGTACGGCAAAATTCTCGTCAGCGCTTTCGGTGGACAATTTTGTTAAAAAGACCAGTCTGGTCCGATACTCCAGGGCAGCTTTTGAGCGTGAAGCCGAAGACATCATTCGCCTGGCAGAAATCGAAGGACTGGATGGACATGCAAATGCAGTCAAGGTCAGGTTAGCCCAGCTCCGTAAATAGGTCGTTCCGGGTGTAAATCAAGATTGTTGGTTATTGAGTTCAATCGTAAGGTGTCAGTGTTCAGGTTTCAGGTTTCAGCTCTTCAAGTTTCTCGACCCTGACACCTGAAACCTGACACCTTTTCCCCAAAGCTAAATACGTAGCGCAGACGAACATGAATTTTCATATTGCCAACAGCCGTGATTCACACCCGGTCGTTCCGACAATCTCTGAAGTGGATACTTTCTATCCACACCAATTCGAACCGGATATTTTATATCCAATATTGATTTCGTCGAAGCAAACATGATAGTTCCGTAAAAAGTCAAAAATACGACTTTTTACGGACGTCTTAAGTTTTAGGTATTAAGTTTTAAGTTTTTGTTAAAACAATTAAACTTGATTGCCTAAAATCTAAATCTTAAAACCTAAAACGTGATGAGTTTTGCTTTTTACGAATTCATCAATTATGGCATAAACATTGCTTTTTCCCGAATCTATAATTGATGAACTCTTAAAAAGTCCGATTTAGACGGTTTCGTAAAAAGTTCAAATTCAAGGCGTGCAAATTTTGTAATCATGAGGCGTACTTTTCGTACGTTGAATGATTGCGAAATGCAGCACAACGCAGAAGTTGGGCTTTTTACGAGACCGTCATAATTAAACGTCTTTAAAAAATAAAAAGGAGTCCGTCCATGAAATTTTTTACAAACAAAAAACATGTTCCGAGAACCAAACCCCTTGTCTTCATTGTACTACTGGTATTTGGAATCGTTGCGCTTTCAAGTTTTAACCCGGCTTCAGGAGTTGAGACAAACGACCGCACGCTTCTCTCCTTCCCGGAAAGTTTCAACAAGCTGGCTGAAAATTCCAGCCCGGCGGTAGTTAACATCAGGACAATAAAAACAATCAAAGGAGGCGGCCGAGTATTCCGTCAGTTCAAAAAAGGTCCTTTTGGTAAGAACGATCCTTTTAATGATTTTTTTGACCGTTTTTTCGGTGAAGAGCGACCCCATGATTTTAAGCAGCGAAGCCTTGGATCAGGATTCATCATTAATAAAGACGGTTATATTGTAACCAACAACCATGTGGTCGAAAACGCCGACAAGATTGAGGTCATACTTAAAGATGAAAAAGAGTTCGACGCCGAAATTGTCGGGCGTGATGTCAACACGGATCTGGCCCTAATAAAAATCAAGCCGGATCGTGATCTCCCGGTATTATTATTCGGAGATTCCGATGCGCTTAAAGTGGGTCAGTGGGTGGTGGCAATCGGGAGTCCCTTTGGCCTTGAGCACACCGTTACTGCAGGAATTGTAAGCGCCAAAGGGCGTGTTATCGGGTCAGGGCCTTATGATGACTTTATACAGACCGATGCATCAATTAATCCCGGCAATAGCGGGGGACCCCTTATCAATATGCAGGGCAAGGTTGTTGGGATTAATACTGCCATTATCGCCGGCGGAAGCGGCATCGGATTTGCCATTCCCATAAATCTTGCCAAAAACATTGTCAACCAGCTCAAAACCAGTGGAGAGGTTATCCGGGGCTGGCTTGGAGTGGGTATCCAGGACATCAGCAAGCAAGTCGCAGAGTATTACGGAATAAAATCAGAAAAAGGCGTTCTGGTTACGGAAGTTTTTCCGGACGACCCTGCGGATAAAGCAGGAATAGAGCCCCAGGATATTATTTTGTCCATTAATGGAATAGAAGTTGGGACTTCCAGGGAAATTACCAGTATGATAGCAGACCTCGGTGTTGGCGAAACCGTGAAGATCAAAGCATTACGAAACGGAAAAACCAGGACATTTAGTGTAAAAATTGCAAAAAGAGAAGAAACCAGGATTTCCGCCAGAAGTATCCACAAAGAAAAGCAGACAGAGCTCGGGATCAGCGTTGAAAATGTTACCCCTGAGATTGCGCGTCGATTTAATCTCAAAAATGCCAAAGGGGTTATTGTAAGCGCTGTGGAACCGGACAGTAAGGCTAACGAAGCGGGAGTTAGAAAGCTTGATATTATCAAGGAGATTAATCATAAAAGCATTGCAACGGTTAGCGATCTTAACAAAGTTATCAGCGAGATCAAAAAAGATGAACCTATCCGTATGTTTATCTGGCGAACAAATCGAGGTTTCCTGGTAATAAAAATGACGAAATAGCATCCACTTAAATAGGACACAGATTTTCGCAGATATACACAGATCATAATTATTATTTCTTAATTTAAAAATCTTGATAATCTGTGTTCATCTGTGTCCAAAAAAAGAAAATTCTTAACACCCAATCGCAACTTTAATAGTTATGAATGACTTCTGGATCTGGTGGCAGCATTTGCCCGAAAAAATGAGCCCTGTTATCTTTGAAATCGGATGGTTCAAGCTCCAGTATTATGGACTGATGTATATCATCGCTTTTGCGGTTACTTACGTTCTGGTTCTGTATCGTGTCAGACACGAAAAACGCTTCAAGGTTTCAGATGATGATGTTCAAAACCTCATGCTGGTTATCATCATCGGCGTCATCGCCGGCGGGCGTTTAGGATATGTGCTGTTTTACAATTTGTCATACTATCTGAGCAACCCCCTTGAAATATTTTTACCATTTCAATTTTTAAACGGCAGCATAACATTTACCGGCATTTCGGGAATGTCTTTCCACGGCGGCCTTATGGGTGTGTTGATATCCGTCTGGCTGTACATTCGTAAAACAAAATTGAATTTTTGGGAGATGGTTGATTTGTTTGCACCGGTCGTGCCCCTGGGATATACATTCGGACGGCTTGGTAATTTTATTAACGGTGAATTGTACGGCAGGATAACATCAGCACCCTTAGGCATGCATTTCCCCCTTGCTCCGGGAACGGATCTCAGACACCCTTCACAACTTTATGAAGCGTGCTTTGAAGGCATTTTTCTATTTGCAGTTCTGTGGAATCTGCGAAAGCTGAAAAAACCCCGGGGAGCGATGCTGGCTTTTTACATCATAGGCTACGGTACGGTCAGGTTTTTCATAGAATACTATCGCCAGCCCGACGCCCAACTCGGTTTTATATTCATGTCATTTTCCATGGGCCAGATACTTTGCACTCTGATGATGATTGGCGGTATTGCTTTATACCTCTATTTATCTCGAATTGAAAAGCAACAGTTGTAGCGGGATCAGTTTGGACTTTAGGCATTTTAGATCACTTTAGATCACTCCACACTTTTTTAGCTATGTAATTAATTACATACCATGAACTAAATACCATAGCTTGTATGAACTAAATGTAACAATCATTCCCAAGAAGATAAATCGCAACTCAATAACCTATTTATTTTATTATATTTATTTTTTTTTAAATTATTTTGAATTGAGCACGATTTTTGCATAATAATCTATGAACGAAAAAGCCAAACCCCGGGCGACCGGGGGACGGAAAACCACGGATCTTGAAACAAGATGGCCGGGTTGCTTTGTTAGAAAAGGTAATTCGGCTTTTTTATTTTAACCAGTTAACTATTAAACAAAATCTCATTTAGAGAAGGTGATTATATGAAGAAATTATTAGGTTGTTTTTTATGTGTTATGTTATTGTTGTTTGGCGTATCAAGTGTGGGGGCAACAGTCCTTGATCTAACTGGCACTGGTTCTGATATATATAACTTCCAAAGTGCTGGTGACGGTTCCTTATGGAGGGTTATTCAAAGTCAACCCAATGGTGTTGATCCTGGAGGTTTAGGTCGTGATTGGACAGCTAATGGTGGTTTCGAAGAAGTACGCACAACGGGTATAGCCCCCGTCCCCGAACCCGCAACCATACTCCTTTTAGGTTCCGGGCTCATCGGACTGGCGGGACTCGTCAGAAAGAAATTCAAAAAATAACATATCTTAACTAATTTAAATACAACACAAAAAGGCAGGGCCTGTTTTAATGGCTCTGCCTTTTTCATTATTATGTCCGATCTATGTATGCGTATTTCTCACAAACCGAGTTTGCCGTAGCTGCAAAGCGCCGGCCAAGTAGCTGTGGTAAGCCACTGCAAATGGCCCGCAACGCAGCAGATATGGTGAAATCGTCTTGTGAAAAATGCGGGTCAGGCGTATTGTCTTCTATCCCTGCCACTCCTTCTATCCACGCCACAGCGTCTTTCAGAGCCGCTGTAATTGGGATCGTCTTTCTGTCTGCTGTCAAAGTCAACAAGGATAATACCTTGTCTTATCTTTGGATGGCGCCTGTCATAGCCGGTTCCTTGTTGGCCGGGAGTGGTTGTGGAGCCGTCCCATTTCCTTCGATACCTGTTAATATGCAAGGTTTTGTTCTGGTAGACATAAGCATTCATGTTTGTCTCCATTTTTGTTGATTGTGAATAAAAGGAACAAATCATCAACTTAGGCTTTTACCGGATCAACAGAAAAACCGCCTGCACTGAATCCGGCCTGATATCTATAACTTAAATTATATTAAAACGTTCCCCATTGTCAATACAAACAAGAAAATCGAGTAAAAGTTGAAAGTGCCTAAAGTGATCTAAAGTGCCTAAAGTTATGGTGTCGCTTCGCTCCGCTGATTTTATATAATTGACAGAATTCCTTAACTTTAGCTCACTTTAAACTTTAGTTCACTTCAAACTCTTGCAGCGATTCTTCAGGCAGAGCTGAAGAACTCTGACCTGGCCCAAAGGACCAGGTTTTTCAAGGTAAAATAAATAACGTTAAGTTAGAGGGAGGGAAATACTAATGGTACACCCGGGGCCGGTGTTGTTTTCAGCACGAACCGTGCCTCCCATTAACGTAACAAATTTTTTAACCAGCGAAAGGCCGATACCGGTCCCCCCTGTTGTCCGGGTGAGCGGGCTCTCCACCCGATAAAAATCGTCAAAAATCTTTTTTAATGCATGGCGAGGGATCCCTGGGCCGGTGTCGGATACATGGATATTCACACCATCATCTTCATGGCGCACAGCGAGGGTAATTTTCTTAACCGGTGCGGCTTTTCCAAATTTTATACTGTTTTCCATTAGGTTGATCAAAATCAGAATCATTACCTCTGAATCATATTTAAACGGTTTGGGGTCAGTGTTTTCCACGATGAATGTAAACCCCTCTTGCCTGAGTTTTTCTTGCATTACTGCCGTTACTTCCTGGATCACATCATCAAACACACCCTCACGGAGGTTAATATGTCGCTGTTTTTTTTCCAGCTTGGAAAGTTCCAGAACATTATCTATCAACCGAGAAAGCCGGGCACTCTCTGATCCCAGTATGTTAAAATAGTCTTGCTCCCGTTCCGGGTCACGGGCCATGCCTTGTTCCAGCATTTCAATGTACATTCTCATATTGGTCAAAGGAGTTTTCAACTCATGGGTGACGGAGGATACGAATTTAGAACGCCGTTCCGACAGGTCAAGCACTGCGCCTGCACTTTTGTAAATAGCGAACAGCCCCATAAGAATAATGACCACCAGGATAGCGATCATGATGTTCAATGTTCCCCTGCCCGCAGATTGAGGAATTTGACCGCAGATTAGTGTTGCCCTTAAAAAATCAAATGGGGACGGAAAGGTTCGGTTCAGCAAAAAATTTACTTTTTGGGTAACGGCGCCGGTTTTAATGATTTCGGTTTCAATGCCCTGATCCTCTATTTTCAGACTCAAATGGGTATAGCGAGACAGAGGCTGTTTCACAAAATACGATTGGGCTAGATGATTTAAAAACGTCTTTACCTGAACAATAAACCCCTGGCGATAAATCTGGTTATCAATGACGATGCGGCGAAATATAAACACCTGATCCGTGTTAATAAAGATTGACCGTAGCGGCATTACCTCCACCTTATATTTTTCTGTTTTATGAGACGGCACCGGAAGCAATTCTATTTCAGCGCCATTGTGAAGCATCACTTCATTGTTATGCTTAGCATCCAATGATTCTTCATCTTGTTGATCTTTTTCAAAAACAGTTATACTTTTTCCCGATCCGGATTCTGTTCCTTTTGATCTTTTTGTCAGTATTTGATCCCGGTCTTGGGGAGCAATATTCAAGGCCTGGGCAATGGTAATCTTTTCAACCCGTTTTTCTTTACGCCCGAGATAAGACTTTGGTTTTTGATATTCCGACAGATCCAGATACTTATCCGCAAAGCCGGTTGCCTCCTTTTGTTCCTGGGTGATGGGGGGGTTAGTCTGAGCTGCCCTTACAGGGTCAGCCACGCTTAAGCGTTTTTGGTTAAAAATCCTGTTTGTATCTTTCAATTGAGAAACCACGGCGTTTCGATCCCCGGGAATGGTTTTCCCTGTTTCTACCAATGGGGTTTGGAACGAACCGTCAGGATTGTTTTGGAAATAACCGAGGATATAATCCTTTTCCGGAAGCCCGGACAATGGAGAAGGTACGGCTTCGGTCGCACCGGAAACCAGGTTGGGAAGAATGGATTTATAATTATATTCGTCTACGGCTCGCCTCTCTTCTTTAAGGACAACAGCCGTAAGTTCCTTCTCCATTTCGTCAAAAATAGTTTCCGCAAAATACTGTAATTTAGCGACCTCTTCCTGCTCCAGAGCTTGATAAGTTCGCAAGATAAGATAGGCCAACGGAACCGAAAGCGCCACACAGAAAATAATAATATAGATTTTCAACTGTTTCATTCTTCAGGCTCCAGGCGGTAACCTTCACCCCGAATGGTTACTATAACGAGAACATTCCCCATGAGGACGGTAATTTTTTTTCTGAGTTTTAAGATATGAATATCCACGGTACGTGTTTCAATGTTGGCGTCAGCGTACTGCCAAACTTCTGTGAGAAGCTCTTTTTTGGAAACAATACGGTCCATATGGCGATAAAGATAGACAATAATATCCATTTCTCTGCGGGTAAGTTCAATGGTATGATTTTCGTATGAAGCGTTGAGTGTTTTCCCGTCGAAAAAAATGCCCTTAAAACGAATTTGTTCGTCTCCCGGACTTTTACCCGTGCGCCTGAGTACCGACTCAACCCGGACCATCAACTCTCTGAGAGAAAAAGGTTTGCTCACATAATCATCTGCCCCGGCTTTGAATCCGGTCACGATGTCATCCTCCGAACCTTTTGCCGTGAGGATGATAATCCCCTGACCGGGCTTTTTTTTGCGAATGGCTTTGCAAATGGAAAACCCATCCAGAGTGGGCAGCATCACATCCAGGATGATCAGATCATAGGTTTCTTCAAGGCCGGCTTTGAGTCCCTCTCCGCCGTCTTCTAATCCTTTTGCCTGGTATCCGTTAAAGACAAAAACATCGAGGAGCCCCTTTAGGATGGCGAGATCATCTTCCACAACAAGAATACTGGCTCTGGGTTTCTTTATCATACCTTATTATTATATCAATTCACGCGGGTTTCAAAGCAAAAGTTTTGCAAAAAAAATCCTGTTTGTTTTTACACTTCTTTGAATTGTGCTTTTTGAGCTTGATCGATAATATAAAGACATGAGCGTTCAGAGGTTAGTCATTCGATATTCATCATTCGATATTCGATATTCGATATTTGTTATTCCAGGTTCAGAGGTCATAGGTCGTGGAAAGTAATGAATGATGAATATCGAATGATGAATGATCCCAGTGAAATGGTTCTTCCGGAATTTCACTGGGCAATTTAGGATTCTTGCCTGCTTTTGGCATGGTGTTTGGAATTTGATGCTTGGGATTTATTTGTAATTTGATGCTTGGAATTTGTGATTTAATCGATCTTCGGCGTTTGGAATTCGGAATTTAAAAAAATCCGGGAACGGTTACTATTTTTTCAACTATTACATAGAAAGGAGAGACATAATGAAACAAAAATATTTGAAACCGCTTTTTGTTGTGGGATGTTTAATTGTCATCACCGGGGCTGCAATGGCATATTCAAGCCGGGGAAACCCCTGGATGCCGAATCTTATTACCGGTCCGAACCCGGGCAACCTGGATAAAAACGGGGGTGTTTCCCTGACAGGCCGTCTGGTTCAGGACAAGGTTCTCCAGGGAGGAGACGGAACTGTGGACCTTTCCCTGAGCCTGCACGCGGATGACACGCTTAACCCTGACAAAGGAATTGCCCAACATGCAGATATGGTGATTGTCCTGGATCGAAGCGGATCCATGAAAGGAAGTAAAATCAGAAATGCCAAACATGCTGTTTTGAACCTGTTATCCGATTTGTCTGAGAAAGATCGGTTTGCTTTGGTATCCTATTCCGACGGAGTTGAAACACACTCTGATCTGGTTCCTGTTACCGGTCTTAATCGCAAGCATCTGATATCTTTAGTCAACAGGATATGGGTCGGCGGAGGAACCAACCTTGGAGCCGGACTTCAGACCGGAATCAACACCATTGTCAGGGCTAAAAAAATTGGGAATATCGGCAAGGTAATTCTTATTTCAGACGGACTTGCCAATCAGGGGATTACCGATTCGTCCTCTCTTGGCAATATGGCTTCCATAGCCATTGACAAAGAATTTTCAGTTGCCACGGTGGGCGTGGGTACTGAATTCAACGAGCGCTTAATGACCTACATTGCGGATCAGGGAGCCGGGAGCTACTATTATCTGAAAAATCCCAAAGTCTTTGCTGAAGTATTTCAAAAAGAATTTTATAACTCCAGGGCCACGGCAGCAACAGCAGTGGAGGTTACCATTCCCTTAAGAAACGGGATGTCGCTTGTCAATGCATCGGGCTACCCTATTAAAGTCACAAAAGATCATGCCCGTTTTCATCCGGGGAATTTACACTCGGGCCAGACGCGAACGCTCTTCCTTACATTTAAAATGCCGACCCATAATCAAAAAACATTTGAGATCAACGGAATCACTGTTCGATATATCCACAACGGCAGACCCTATCAATCGGTTCTTTCAAAATCTTTTGAGATCGCTTGTGTGAAAAATGAGCGAGACGTCATATCCTCCATAGATAAAGAAGAATGGGAAAAGCAGGTAGTTCAGGAAGATTACAATAAACTCAAAGATGAAGTTTCAATGGATATAAAGGATGGCAAAGAAAAAAAGGCTCTGGATCGCATCCAAACGTATTACAGAAAAAAACAACAGTTAAATACCGTGGTAGGTTCCGGGAAAGTGGCTGAAAATTTGGATAAAGATCTCAATAAATTGCGCCATTTTGTAACAGATACCTTTACGGGAAGTTCCGAAGCGGTAATGCAACAGCAAAAAGCCAACTCCAAAGCCTTACAGTATGAGGGATATAAAGGAAGAAGAAATTAGGGCCTTCGGTCCATTAAAGCTAAGTACATGTATTCGTAAATACGGTCACGTATTTACACCTTGGTTTATTCAGTCTATTTATACAAAAGTTTAAAGTGCCTAAAGTGAACTAAAGTGCCTAAAGTTAAGGTATTCTATCAATTTTAATTATAATTGATCGCGCTGAAAGCGCGTTCCTCAACTTTAGCTCACTTTAGGCACTTCAAACTTCAAACTTTTGAACTTCACCTTATGCGGAATAGTGACCATATAAAAATACGTCATCGTATTTATGAATTAGAGCACTAAGTTGTTTTTTGCGCTGGAAGGATTGTGCAAGGTTTACTGAAAAAGATGAACATCGAACGTGTTAAAAGATGAACATTGAACATCGAACGTCCAACATCGAATGTTGAATGAAAGACAAGAACAACGGCAAGAATTTCATTAAAAGAACTTAGGGAGACCCAAAAATGACAGTCTCATAAAAAGTCAAAAAACATCATTTTTTGTCATTCCGGCGAAAGCCGGAATCCAGTGTTTTCAGAAACTTATGGCTGATATGGACCCCGGCTTTCGCCGGGGTGACAACTTTTTACGAAGCCGTCAAAGATGGTTAAAAATTATTTAGAAGATACCATTAATTAAAAAAGCGATTTTATGAAAGGAGGATATTATGGGAATTTTGACTCGAATTGTACGATTATGTAAAGCAGATATGCATGGGGTTATGGATCAAATGGAAGACCGGGGTCTGCTTCTCAAACAGCATCTAAGAGACATGGAAAAAGCACTTTCGCTCAAGGAGGCCCGGCTTAAAAACATGGCGGCGTCCCGTGGTCAGGCACAGCAGGAGTATGAAAAATACAAACGGGAGTGCGACAAAATAGAACAGGATCTGACCATATGCATCGAAAAAGGCAAGGATGATCTTGCACGGTTGCTTATCAGAAAACTAAAACCCATGGCCGGACACAAAGATGAAATCGGTCATCATATTGAAGCTCTGGACCAGGAAATTGCCCAGCTTCGGGATTGTGTTGAAAAGCAGCGCCTTCAATATGAGCAGTTTCGTCTCAAGTCTTCGGAATTTTTCCATAAAACTGAGCAAAAAGAGTGGGACAAAACTCTGTCGGATATTCTTCCGGACATGATCTCACAGGATCTTTGTGACGAGGAAATAGAATTTGAGCTTCTTCAGCGCAAACAAGCCCTCAAAGGAGGTGTACACACATGAAGATCACCCAACGACCCATAAGAACCACGGTTTTTTTTGGCCTTGTCTGCGCACTGTTATTCATCCCCTTATCCCTGGGACTTTGCAACATTATGCCCTGGCCCATGGCCGTTAACATGATTCTCTGGTCATATCTTGCAACCTATGGGTTTCTTTTAACGCGCTGGGCAGAAAAAAGTGCGCTGTCCATTCTATTTCCACTGGTGCTGCTTTTGATTATCATCTTTGTGGTTAAATCAAATAGTGCTTTTTTGCTTTTTACACTGGCAATCTTCAGTTGGATTCGAAGCGGCATATGTTTTCAAAAGCCCTTTTCAAGGGTATTGCTAATGGAGCTTTTTCTCACATTGGGCGGCGCGGTTCTGGCAGCCTGGTTCACACCCGATTCCATGTTTACCCGGGCTTTAGGGATCTGGATGTTTTTTCTGGTGCAATCGCTTTATTTCGTTTTTTTGGACCACAGGAATCTAAAAGAAAATGCTTTGTCAGATCCTTTTGAGGAGGCAATGATGCAGGCTGAAAAAACACTATCAGGAGGGGTATAGTCCTAAATTGCAAATTTTATGCTGTTTATGGCAAAACTTTTTAATCAGTATAATTTCTTTATTGTGAATAATTGAATATTTTCAATTGAAGATTGAATATTTAAGGAACTGTGACATTGACGATTGAATAGTGAACAGTGAAAATTTAAGGAATTCTATCAATTATATAAAAATGACATCGCGAAGCGATACAACAAATATTCAATATTCAATTTTCAATTAAATGGCTTCCTTAAATAGTCAATTGTCAATATTCAATTTTCAATCCCTTTTGGTTCCGGCCCGTCCGGCTTTGGATTTACCATAACGTTTCTTTGAATGGCTTATAAAGTTTTCTTGCCAATCCAAACGCTCTGTTCTATAATTTAAGCCGTAACAGTTTAGAAGTGGTTTCAAAACCTCCCTTCAAGCCCAAGTTCTGCGTTGGAGCGAGGGATTTAATACTCGAAATATTAAATATATTCCTGCGTTTGAATCCCTCGCTCCGCCTTGACTTTGAACCTGATTGAAGGTTTTGAAACCACTTCAAGCCACTGAGTCACTAAGTCCAAAGAATGGCATTAAAAGAACAAGTTAGTTCGCTTCGCTTACAATTGGAATGATGGAATTATGGAATACTGGAATGTTGAGTCTTTTTTGCATCGCATTGAAAAAAATTATGGACAAATATTGAAAATTGATTCCAAAAACCTTGATCCGAATACTGAAGTTATACGTTTTTAACACATTATTCCAGCATTCCATCATTCCATAGAAGTGGCATAAATTGGGCGCTATTAAAAGATCTTTAATTTCGACCAATTTTAGAATTTCCGAGACATAAACGTTATAATTTTTGGTGTCTTTGTGCCTTTGTGGCTAAGCTTTTAATTTCTATAGAAATAAGGGAGTGTTGCTAAATGAGCGTACTTTTGTTTGGCGAAAGGTTAATTGAGAAAAAAAAGATAAGTAAAAAGCAGCTTCAAAAGGCTTTGGAACGCCAGCGACTTCACGGAGGCAGACTCGGGGAAAATATGGTCGCTCTGGGGTTTATAGATGATCATGAACTAAACGATTTTTTTAAAAGTGCTCCGGCCGTTCCCAAAACAGTGAAGGATACCGACCTTGACTTTTCTTTCATCATCGATCTGATAAGCAAACATGCTCTGAATATGGGAGAATTTTCAATCCCGGAAATGGCAGCACGAACAAAACTTACCTTAAGCGTGGTGGATGAGGCCATTGACAGGCTGAGACATGACCAACTGGTTGAGGTAAAAGGAGCCAGTCAGCTTTCGAAACTTTCATACCGGTTAAGCCTTACCGAAGCCGGCATTAAACGTGCATCCAGTCTCCTGGAAGTCTCAAGATATGCAGGGCCGGCGCCAGTAACTTTCGATGATTACCGAAGCATGGTGGAAATACAGACAATCAAAAGCATTTTTGTGAACCCGGAAAGCATTCAAGATGCTTTTTCAAATCTCGTTGTGAATGAACGGTTTCTGGAAACCATCGGGCCTGCGGTTAGCTCGGGCAAGGCTATCTTTTTGTACGGCCCTTCGGGTAACGGAAAGACCACCATCGCTGAAACCATCGGGAGAATTTTGCCGGGAAGCATTTACATGCCGTATGCCGTGCTGACTGAAGGTGAAATAATCATGATCTATGACAAGGCCAGCCATGTGGCCGTTGAACCGCAATATAGCGCTGACAGTGTGGACCAGCGGTGGGTTCTCATAGAAAGACCGGTCGTCATGGTGGGAGGAGAAATGACGCTCAAATCTCTGGATCTTGACTTCAATGCCATATCAAAATTCTATGAGGCGCCACTACAGATGAAGGCCAATAACGGCCTTTTTATCGTTGACGACTTTGGACGGCAGCAGGTGGATCCGCAAAATTTTTTGAATCGCTGGATTGTGCCCCTGGAACGCAGGACCGACTTTTTATCTTTTCACACCGGAATGAAAATTGAAATTCCTTTTGACCAGTTGGTGGTCTTCTCAACGAATCTTGAACCCCACACACTGGTAGATGATGCTTTTCTGCGAAGGATTCGCTATAAAATTAACATTGATCATCCGGAACTGAGTGAATACAAAGAAATTTTTCAAAGGGTATGCAATTCTAACGGCGTTGCGTTTAATGAAAATGTGTTTAATCATCTCATCGAAAACTATTATCATCAGAAAAACGTCAAGCTTAGCTCCTGCCATTGCCGTGACCTTATAGAACATATCATAGACAGCGCGCGTTATCATGGTCTAAAACCCGAGCTTACAAAACAGACGGTGTCCGCTGCATGGGACAGCTATTTTGTGGAAATGTAAATAAAAAGGTTCACCGTTCTGGGTTCTGCGTTCAACGTTGAATCTTTCAATCCTGAACCTCTGAACCTTTGAACTCTGAACCCGTGAACGGTTACATATATCCTTTGTGCCTTCGTGGCAAATATTTTCATTCCGCCACTAAGACACCAAGACACGAAAAAAAAGAAATTAAAGGCTTCGCCCTCTAATGGTGAGCGAAACGAACTAACTTTTATATCCTTTGTGCCTTTGTGCCTTGGTGGCAATTTATTTAGGTTTTAAATGAAAAAAGCAACAATCATCTTTTTTACATGCATCCTGATTTCAGGGTGTGTATCAACCCGTGAAGCCACGAAAAAACAAATACTAAATTTAAACACTCAACATTTCAAAGATACCATAATAATCAAACACGTTTCATCAGGTGATGTAACTAAATTTTCCACGTTAAGAGGGTATCGACACGAAAAATATCTCGGAATTGGCTGGCTTGACAGCTTTTTGATAGGTTATCTGAACACAACAACCGGGAAAACATATTACCAGGTATATCAATTTATCAGTTACCAGGGACGAGGATGGAGAGTATATCATCGTGTGGACTACCAAACCCCAGAAGAAATAAAATCCAAACCCCTGACAAGCTATCACAGAGAAATAATGAATTATTCCTCTTCAAGAACCTGTACGTACGAAGAACATGTTGTTTTTGATATTGAGGAAGCGTTATTAAGACAAATAGCAGCGCGTGCGCCTGAAACTCAGGGAAAAACCACTGACAAGGGAAAGGTCAGCGCTTTCTTATACCAGCTTTCTTCCCAACAAGGGCACAACATTACGTATTGGTTACTGCCAACTGAAGTGGCAGCGCTTATGGAAGTTATGGATGAATATACCAACGATGCTCTGCCTCAAGCCCATGAGTTGAAGAAATAAATATATTTTTGCTTGCAGCAAATTGATGCTGGATTCTGGATGCTGGATACTGGATGAGTTTAAACAGAGTCTAACGCCTAAAATTGAATGTAAATTTTGTAATCGAACGATAAAGATATTGCCAATAAAGCAGTAATTAGATTATATTTATGTTATGAAATTTGGTGATTGGAATTTGGGATTTCAAAAAATTCTGTGAATTGTTACACTTAAATACTCGTTTAGATACATGCCGACAGTAATCAGATCAGGGCCATACAGATTATTTTTCTATTCAGGTGACCGTGATGAACCTTCCCATATTCATGTTGAACGGGATGAAAAAATAGCTAAATTTTGGTTGGAACCAGTACGCTTACAATACAGTGGTGGATTTAATCGCAAAGAAATCAACCGAATTCAGAAAATTATTCAAGAATATAAAGGGCAACTTTTGGAGGGGTGGCATGACTACTTTGGCTGTTAATCTCGATTTACCTTATGCTGAAGGCGTAAAGGTAACAGAAGATACTTTGAATGTAGATCTTAGTGATGGAAGGACAATATCTGTTCCCCTAAGCTGGTTTCCAAGGCTCGTTTATGCTTCCAGAGAACAGCGTAATAACTGGAGGTTAATAGGCAGAGGACACGGCATTCATTGGGACGATATAGACAAAGATATCAGCGTTGAAGGTTTGATCGCCGGCAGACCGTCCGGTGAAAGCCAATCTTCGCTTAAAAAATGGCTGAAAGAGCAAATAAAAAAGGCAGCTTCTGAATGAAAAACTGCCTTTTTACTTATTTAATTTGTAACTATTCCCAGGTTAACCGGCTCAGAGTTCATCGAAAATCTGAATCCATAGACCTTTACTGTTTGTCATTCATCATTCGATATTCATCATTTTTACCCCGTTAAACCGCTCTGTTTTGTTTAACTGGGGCGTTATTCACCATTCACTACTTTTCACTGACCTCTTAACCTATAAACCCTTGAACCTTGGAACCCCTGAACCTTGAACGGTGAACCATGAACGCTTATTTTTTCACATATTCATCAGCTCCGATGTCTACGCGTTTGCCTTGGGGTCTTTTATCGCCGTCAATGTCTACTTCGGGCGCTTGTTTTCCTGTCCCCCGATTTATTGCCGGTGATTTATCTGAGAGATGATAGAAATCACCTATTCCCACGAATAATGGATCCTTATTCATATTGCCATATCCGCTATATCCGCTCTGGACGATGGAGAATGAAATTTTAGGAGAAGCTGTGTTTTTAATATCCTTAACCACCTCATTGGGGGTATTTCCCCAGAAAATGCAATTGCTAAAAACCGGGGCGGGCTTGTGCCTGACGTAAAGACCACCGCCGTTTATGGCGATATTTCTGGTAATCGTGCAATTGATTATGCTCGCGCGAGTGTTATAGATATATATTCCGCCGCCTTCGTAATTGGACGTATTTCTGACAATGACACAATTGGCGATGGTTGCAGAGCCGGCATTTCCCAGATAAATCCCACCGCCCTGGCTGGTCTTGCTGCTGGTGGTAGCGGTATTGTTAACGATAATGCAATTGGTGATGGTGGGAGCACTGTTGATAACGTAAATTGCGCCGCCCTTGTCCTGAACCCGCCCGTTGGTAACGGTAAAACCGGATACCAGAGCGTCTTCTAACTCACCGCTATGAAAATAAAATCCCCGGCCGTCGTTTTCACAATCAATAATGGTCTTCAAAGGACCGTTTTCCGATTGCACAATCAGTTCTTTACCATTAAAATCCAGGTCCTTATTTCCTTCGCCTGTATAAGTTCCATCGGCAACAAGTACTGTATCACCGTCCACTGAGGCATCAATGGCCGCCTGTATGGTTTGGTGGTCGCCCGGAACCTTAAGGGTGGCGCCAAAAGCAAGCGTGGAACATAAAAGTAATGATAGCGCAAAAACAAAGCAAAAGTGTCCTTTGAAACTGCCTGCATTTCTTTTCATAATTCTCTCTCCTTACATCCAGTACAGGTTAAATAGTGTAATCCATAAATATTACTATGCACAAATTATGTTTCCAATGCAGAAATGAGCAATTTTTCGCAAGGTCAAGGAAATCAAGGAATTACGCGGAGACGTACAAATGGTACGCCGCACAAGTAATTCCGCAGATTGACACAGAGATTGCAGAAAAGGGCCATTTCTCGATGGAAACTAAATAGAACGCAGATTTTCGCAAAGATACACAGATAATAATATTATTTCTTAATTTAAAAATCTTGACAATCTGTGTTCATCTGTGTCCAATAAAAATGCTATATTATCCAATTGAGCGTTATTGCTCGATTAAGGTTTTACCGTGTTCATCGGATGATAGTTCATCTTTGCGATCCATTTTGGCTCTTTTTAAGTTTTCACTGGCCTTCAAATAAAATGTCGGCCTCATCTCGATGGCCTTCTCAAAAGATCGAATGGCCTTATCCCGCTCTCCCATTTTCAGGTAAACAAATCCCATATTATTATACGCCGCTGACTCATTTCCGCCTTTTTTAAAAGCCTCCATTGCCCATTCATACCTGCCAAGCTTGGATAACGCCATACCCAGGTTATTGTAAATTTTGGCATCAGATTTATCAATTTTTAACGCTTTATTGAACGCCTGAACTGCCTCTTCATATTTCCCCATCAGCGAATAAGATATCCCAAGGTTATTATATAAAAAGCCCTTACGAGGCTTCAATGCAATGGCAGATTTATATTCAAGCGCAGAAAGGTTATATTTCCCCTGTTGATCATAAATAATTCCCAGTAAATTATGTGCATTCCATAACTTTGGGTCCAGTTCAACCGCTTTGCTTAAATGCTTTACTGCTTCTTCATTTTTCTTCAAACGAAAACAAGCCTGTCCAAGCCCTTGAAAAGCCGGCGCATGTGCCGGATCTTTCTCTATTACTTTCTGAAATTCCCGAATGGCGGCCTGGTCAGATCTACCTTTAAGCAAAACAAGGCCTTTCTTATACCGGATCATCGCATTTTCGGGGTCACGGTTAAGACATTTGTTATATTCAACCAGGGCAAGCTGGAGGTTCCCCTGGTTGAAGTAAATATCCCCTAATCTTTCAATCTCGGAACCTGACATGTTCTGCGCAGATAAATCCTTGCGCAGATTATTTTGTTGCTGGGCACATCCGGATACCCCACCGGCCATGACCATAAGTGTTACCAGGATGTTGATAAAACTATATTTTTTGAACATTTTTATTAATAGTTCAGCCACAAAGACCCTAACCCGGATAAACCGAAACCAAAAATATTTGCCACCAAGGCACAAAGACCCGCCCGCCTCGCCTAAGGCGAAGCCGATGGCGGGCAGGCACGAAGGATTTTATTTTGTTATTCGTTCTTAGTGCCTTGGTGTCTCTTGGTGGCGAAAAGAAAAAAGCCAATTCTTTACCCTAAAGCGGCCCCTTTGATCATTATATTATAGATATTAATAACTGCCGGACCTAATATTGCTACAAACAGAGACGGAAAAATAAATAAAATCAAGGGAAAAATTAATTTTACCGGAATTTTTGCAGCCCGTTCTTCGGCCCGCTGAAATCTCTGAACTCTCATGGTGTCTGAATATACTTTTAGAGCCTGTCCCACACTGGTGCCGAATTTATCCGTCTGAATAAGCAACGTCGCCAGATTATTCACTTCTTCCAGATCAGTTCTCATGGCAAGATTTTTTAAGGCATCTTTACGCAGCTTTCCGGCCCTCATCTCCAGGTTATAAAGTTTAAGTTCGCCACTCAATACTTTGTTATTCAATTCTATTTCTTTGGCAACCCGATTAATGGCTGAATCCAGGCCCATCCCTGCTTCCACGCAGACAACCAGTAGATCCAGAGCATCCGGAAACCCATTTAGAATCAATTCTTTTCTTCTGGCAATTTTAAATTGCAGCCAGAGATCCGGCAGATAATAGCCTAAAATTGCCGGTATGCCAAGCAGGGCCACCATTTGAGCCGTACTCACCGGAGCACCCGGAAGCAATATTCGATATAGAAAAATCAAAATCGCCGGAAAAAATGCAAGGAATAATTTTGCTCCCCAGTAGACAGATCGCGCGTTTTCCCGGCGTATGCCCGCCTTAAGAAAAGTAGGTCTCAATTTGGTATAATCTATCATTTTGTCAAAAGGCTTTGCACGCTCACCGATACTGCCTAAAAAATTCAAGACTCGGTCTTGGATCCCTCCACGGGTTTGTGTGGATATAACTTCTATTGGCATCACTTCCGTTTCCCCGACATCCTGCTTAATTTTCCCTAAGAGGGTTTGCTTTTTTGCATGATGTCGCATATACATCACTATGCTTGCAATTGCCAGGATCAGAGATAAAAAGACTGCGCCTGAAATAATAATGGGAAGATATTCTGCTGAAATATTCATTATCTTTTATGACCTCTAAATATTTTTATAAAATTCAGACCTCGACATTTCGTTAAAAATCGCGCCATTTTTTATTAGCATAAGCGCATCCAGTTATACTTTAATATTAACCATCCGTTTCATCACTATGGCACCTACGAGCATCATAAACGCGGCAATACCACACATTATTCTTCCGGCCGGTTCTGTAAACAATAATTTAATATATTCCGGGTTAACAATAAAAAGCGCGCCTACTATAAAAAAGGGGAGTGCCAGAAGCACATACATGGACAATTTCCCCTCGGCAGCCAGGGTTCTGACCTTGCCGAACAGTTTATATCTTTCTCGAATGAGATAAGCAATATTCTCCATAATTTCTGCAAGGTTTCCGCCGGTTTCGCGTTGCAAAATCACGGCAATCACAAAAAAGTTCAAGTCCTGGCATTCCACCCGATAGACGAGGTTTTTCAGTGCGTCGGAAACACCAAGCCCAAAATTAATTTCATCCAGGGTCATACTGAATTCCGTACCCAGTGGATCATCAAATTCATCGGCCGCCAGTTTCATACCCGTTGAAAAAGCATGCCCGGCCCTCAAGGAACGGGCCATCAAATCCAAAGACTCGGGCAACTGAGCCTGAAATTTTTTCATCCTTCGATTTTTTTTGATGTAAAGATAAAGGAAAGGAAAACATCCCAAACATATGGCAAAAATCACAGACAATAGTGTTCCTATTTTCATAACATAAAAACCAAGAAAACCGGCACTTGCAAAAAAAAGGGAAAGCAATATGAAAAAACCGGCAGGAAACCGGGCGCCTGCCAGATATCTTAATCGATCCAGCCGGTCAATCATAGTAATACGCAATAGGATCTTGTTTAACGCCGGAACGTCACTCAACACCCGTTTTTTCATAAGATCCGGCAATTCATCTATCTGTCTGGAGTATGAAATTTTCTTAAGATGTTTTCGAATCCTGGCACGATCTGGATTTTTTGCGCTTCTATAGGAAAAAAGGATCAATTCAATGATCAATACAGTTACAATAAAAATGCCGACGGTAAGGGTAAGAATATTCATTGTTTTGTCCTTTTGTACCTTAGTGGCTGAATGGAAATAGTTTTGCCACAAAGACACTAAGACACCAAAGATTATAATATAATTCTTTTACAGAAACAAACTTCATAGCCCTTCTTCGTGCCTTTGTGTCTTAGTGGCTACCCATTCTTTTGTTCTTGAACCACTTATTCCTTTGTGTCTTTGTGCCTTAGTGGCTAAACTATTAAAATCCGCGTAATCCCTGCCCTGTGGAATCGGAAAGCCATTCCTCTGGGGTGCGGATCATATTTCAAAAATCTTATCCGGATCGAATATTTCACGAGGAACAGATATACCGGATACGGCAAATTTATCCAGAAACCTGGGTCGGACACCATGAAACTTGAAGTGCCCCTGTACCTTTCCGTCCTCAGCAATGCCGGTTTGTCTGAATGAAAAGATTTCCTGAAGCGTGATAATATTTCCTTCCATACCGGTAATCTCCTGGATGCTGAGAAGTTTTCTCGTGCCATCCGGAAAACGAGATATCTGGATAATAATATCCATGGCCGAAGAAATAAATCTTCTTGTAAACTCGTTGGAAATTTCCAACTTGGCCATAGCGACCATACTTTCCAGACGCATGAGAGCATCCCGGGAAGAGTTGGCATGAATCGTTGTTAGAGACCCCTCATGTCCGGTATTCATGGCCTGTAACATATCAAACGCCTCTGGCCCCCGGACCTCGCCCACAACAATTCGGTCCGGACGCATTCTTAAACTGTTTCTGACAAGGTCCCTGGCCGTTACCTCGCCCTTGCCTTCAATATTCGGAGGCCGGGTCTCCAGTCTGACCAGGTGATCCTGCTTAAGCTGCAATTCGGCAGCATCTTCAATGGTGACAATCCGCTCTTCTTCGGGTATGGACAGGGAAAGACAATTTAATAGAGTTGTTTTTCCACTGCCCGTACCCCCGGAAATGAGAACATTCAGTTTTGATTTGACAATCCCTGTCATTATCTCTCCGATCTCTTTGGTAAATGACCTCAGGATGACAAGGTCATTTAACATAAGCGGATCCCTGCCAAATCGACGGATAGACATTGTAGGGCCGTCTATAGCCAGAGGAGGAATGATAACATTGACTCTGGAACCGTCGGAAAGCCGGGCATCTACCATGGGAGAAGACTCATCAATCCGGCGTCCCACGGATGAAACAATCTTATCAATAATTCTCATCAAGTGGGTATCGTCTTTAAACTTTGATTCTGACAGTTCCAGCTTGCCGTATCTTTCTATAAAAATCTGCTTGTAGGTATTGATCAGAATATCAGAAATCGTGTCGTCTTTAAGAAATGGTTCCAGGGGACCAAGCCCCAGCACTTCGTCCTCGATTTCCACGAAAAGATTTTCTCTTTCGGTTAAATTGAGGGGAACCCTGTTTTCCTGTTCCTCCAAAACCCGATTCACCAATGTCCTGATCTGAGACCTGACAAGATTTTGATCCAGAGAATCAATCAACGTCAGATCCAGAAGATCGAGCAAACGATCATGAATTCTGGTTTTCAGTTCAAAATAGTCATCCGATGCGCGTCCCCTGTGGACAGACGCTGTATCATAGCCTAAACGTTCTAAACTCATTTTGGTTATCACCTTTCTTATGAGACTTTTAGGAACCGACTCGTTCTTTTAAGTAAAATCATAGCCCATACAATCCGGAGCAAAAATTTTAGTGCTAAAAATTATCATTCGCGCTATAAATAGCCTGCTGTAAAATATAAATAACGAATATCGAATAAAGAATTTCGAATGTAGAAGGATGTAATCACTCCCGCCTGCCATTGCAAGCTCGCCCGCCAGCCAAGCAAGGCGGCCTGGGGCACGAGCGGGCAGGTCGCTCTGCTTTTTATAAAATTGCCAGAATACATTCCTTCGATATTCTTCGGTTCGATATTCTGCGGTTCTGCGGTTCTTAATAATAACCTGACCGGAACCAAAAATACTTGCCACCAAGACACAAAGACACCAAGATTATAATATAATTTTTTTAATGCCATTTTTGATAAAGGTTTATAATACATACCCTTTCTTTGTGCCTTTGTGTCTTGGTGGCTGAATTGTTTATTCCTTTTTTCCAGCTATAGATTCTTCTTTGTTTTGTGCCTTTGTGCCTTGGTGGCTGAACTATTACGAATAATTGAAAAAACATATCAGTATTTCATCAAGTTTTTCCCCTAAATATTCAATAGACAATCGTCAATAGACAATTTCCTATAAACGCCTACCGCCTTCCGAACAAACTCCACCCCTTTTTTTCCTGTTTTTCGGATTCCGGACCCAGCTCGGAAGCTAATTTTTGGAAGTTTCTGGTAATTTCTTCCCGGGGTGCAAATTGAGCCAGTGCCTTTCCCCTGTTGGTGGCGGTTACCGTTGTCTGGTAGTCATTGGGGATGGTCCAGAATATCTTTTTTTCCAAGGAAGTTTCCGCATCTTTGACGGAAATATCGGATTTTTTCAAATACCGGTTGATAACAATTTTGATGTTTTCATCCCGGGGAAACCCAAAATCGAAAAATGTTCTCAAAAGCTTATTGGTATTGGACAAACAAGGGAGGCTTAACACGGAAATCAACAGAACCGTATCCGCCATTCCCAGAATTTTTAAAGAAATATCCCCCAGAGACTGGCCGCCGTCAATAATGATAAAATCGAACATTCTACGCATAACCAAAAGAAGGCGCTCCATAATGGCAGGCGTTGCCATATTCTGATTGCTTAAGTAACTCGGAGACGGGAGCACGCACACTCCCGAACTATCTACGGACAGGATGTTTTTTAAAAAAGTATCATCGAGCCGGGAAATGTTTTTGGTAATTTCGCTCCAATTATACTTGGGCTCTATCTCCAGGAAAAGGGGGATGTCCCCAAACAAAAGATTCATGTCAATTAATGCCACGGATTTCACACTTTTCTTTTGAGCCAGGCTGACCGCCAGATTCACGGCAACCGTTGTTGTCCCCACTCCCCCCTTGCTCCCCATTATATTTATAATCTTCCCGTCTTTGAACGTTTCACCATGGGCTTCTTTTTCCTTTCTTCCCTTAAATCCTTCCAGAGCATGTTTGATTTCCTCATCTTCAATCGGTGTGCTGAAAAATTCTCTTGCTCCGATTCTTATAGCTTGCCTGAGCACATTCTGGTCGGAATGGGCCGAAGCAAAAAACACCTCACCAACCTGGCCCGAAGTTAAAATATCCTGGATCAACAGAATTTCTTTTTCGACGTTATCTCCCAGTTCAAAAATTAAAAGCTCGGATCGTCCTTTAGACGTGGGTCCCTGGATATTAAACCCCCCGACCTTCTGGAGAGTCGTTTCAAACTGACTTTTCAATTTCTGATCTTTTATCTCTAACTTAACCGATAATTTTTCTTCCACCACAGTGTATTCCTTTCTCACTGTTATGAGGTATTGGATTTGTAAATTTAATTCGGATGAAGTCTTTACCGGCCCAATTTGTCCCATGAAATTTAATTAGTAACAGCTTGTCGCATAGCTTCGGGAAATGGTACTGGGACGAAGCGAAGTTCATAGAGATCGGTCCGTACCATTTCATCGCTATTGGCTAATTGTAAACGATGTTGAAGTTTTAACCTCTTTTTGCTTCTCGAAAGACTTTTTGCGGTTATCCAAATTATGTTCTGCTACCTGTCCGTCAAGCCCAATTACCGGCTCTACGGTCTTCCCGGCCTCAGGGTTTAAAATCTGGTTCTTTTTGGCGGATTCAAAGGATTTCCCCCAGTTCTGTTCCAGATAATCCGCCCTTTTTGACTCTGGCAAATTCCCGGCACACCCCCATAACGAGACAACAGAGAAAACAGCCAGCACTATGATCAGTATGATATTGCCTTTAAGCATCTTCATTTTATCCTCCAATAAGCCTTTTCAAATTATATGGGACACCCCAGTACGATCTTCCGGACCTACGGGGCAGGCAGATTTTCACAGATATACACAGAATTTTTTTTATTTAAAAATTTTAACCATCTGTGTCCATCTGCGTTCATCTGTGTCCAAAAAAGGTTTCTTATTCCGTCTTCTCAAAAATATGCCCGAATTCACCTTCCAGCTCAGGTTCTCCGACCGCTGCATTTTTATGGGACTGACCGAAAATTCCCCAGAGATAGAACTCGGCATCGTCCGGCTCAATGTAAAAGTCTGTGGGTAAGGTCTGTTCCGCCATATTCAGCGGCTTGACCAGATGCGGCGTGACAATGATAACCAGTTCCGTCTCATTCTTTTGAAAAGACTTGCTTTTAAACAAAGCCCCAAGGATAGGGATGTCGCCCAGGCCCGGATATTTGCTTATATTCTCTCTGGAGGTCTCCTTTAAAATACCCGCAATGGCAAAGCTCTGGCCGTCTGCCAGCTCTACCATGGTTGAGGCTTTGCGTGCTAATATTCCCGGTACCGTTGCTCCCCCAATTGTTGTAGCTACAGCAAAATCTAACTCAGACACCACCGGTTCTACCTTAATGGAAATCCTTTTTGCACTCATGACAGTGGGGGTAAACCCCAGCTCAACGCCGTAAGGCTTAAAAGTAACGCCCACATTCCCGTCGTCATCTATATCGGGTATGGGGAATTCTCCGCCGGCCAAAAAATTTGCCGTCTGACCGCTTGTGGCAATAAGGGTGGGTTCTGCCAGAATTTTTACCAGCCCGTTTCCCTTGAGGAAATCGAGAATGCCGGTATAGTTTACGTGTCCGCCAGGTGAATTGAAACCAAAGAGCCCTGTGGCATCAGAAGAATATCCAAACCCTTCCAATATAGCTCTTCCGGATTCGCCCATATCAAAGTCAAAACCACTGAGCCCCCCTAATGTTTGTATGCCAAATTCTCCGGCCGAGCCAATAACACTGAAGTCATAGACCACCGGTAAAACCGGTGGCTTGAGATTGTGAACCGCTCAAAGCGGATTAAAACATGAACCACCTGAAGGTGGTAGTTGCTTATTCAAACAATTTGAGTTGATCGAGTCGTCTAT
>Ga0222665_1000036_pt1 | contig 83068 bp, 79 predicted proteins | sample AntAcemetagen653_FD_179853 | JGI IMG/M metagenome (GOLD analysis project Ga0222665, IMG submission 179853) | Saline water microbial communities from Ace Lake, Antarctica - #653 | ecosystem: Environmental > Aquatic > Non-marine Saline and Alkaline > Saline | place: Antarctica: Ace Lake...
TATTGTTAAAGGTTTAGGTTTATAGTTATTATTGTTAAATGTTTGCACATTTAACCATTGTGTGACATGTTTTTAACATGTCGCATAATGTAGAAAAATAGAAATATACTTTATATACAATAAAATATAAAAATTAAGTATAAAAATATATACATACACTGATTTCTTTACAAAATACCTTTATAATTTGTTTTATTATATAATATTTATAGATATAATTACAAACTAAGATAATATATGATAAAAGAACTACCAAAAAAATATAACATCCAGGAAACTGAAGAAAAGTGGATGAAGTCCTGGACTGAAAAGAACCTATTTAAATTTGAAAGAGATAATATAGATAAACCAATATTTAGTATTGACTCACCACCACCAACTATTTCTGGTAGAATACATATTGGACATGCATATGGTGCGGCAATAATGGATTTTGTTGCTAGATATAAAAGACTAAAAGGTTACAATGTACTATTGCCTTTTGGAACTGATGATAATGGTTTACCAAGTCAAAGACTAATTGAACAAATTAAAAAAGTAAAATCCCAAAATATGAAGAGAGAGGATTTTGTTAAACTATGTAATGATACCCTAAATAATGAACTAAGACCTAATTATTTGCAGGACTTTAAAAATCTAGGAATAAGTGCTGACTGGAGTATCACCTATTCAACAATTGATAAACAATCAAGAAAAATATCCCAAAAATCATTTATTGATCTTTATAAAGATAAAAGAGTATATAGAATGGAAGCACCAACCATGTGGTGTCCTCATTGTCAAACAGCAATTTCCCAATTTGAAATGGAAGATGTAGAACTATCTTCTAGTTTTAATGATATTATTTTTACAGTTGATAATGAAGATCTAGTTATAGCTACAACTAGACCTGAGTTACTTCCTGCTTGTGTTGCTGTTTTTTATCACCCAACAGATAAAAGATATACAAACCTAAAAGGAAAAAAAGCAAAAGTACCTTTATTTAATTTTGAAGTACCAATCTTAGAAGATGAAAGAGCAGATCCAGAAAAAGGAACTGGAATTGTAATGTGTTGTACTTTTGGTGATCAAACTGATGTTGAATGGCAAAAATTACATAAACTACCAATTAAACAAGCAATTTCTAGAGATGGAAAAATGACTTCTTTAGCTAAAAAGTATGAAGGGCTAGAAATAAAAGAAGCAAGAAGTAAAGTTATTGAAGATTTAAAAAAAGAAGATCTATTAATTAACCAAAAACCAATAACCCATGAAGTTAATACACATGAAAGATGTGGAACACCAATTGAGTTTGTACACTCTAAACAATGGTTTATTAAATATCTAGATTTAAGAGAAGATATGCTTAAATGGGGTGATGAATTTAAATGGTTCCCTGATTTTTTTAAAAACATATATAAAAATTGGGTAAATGGTCTTGGTTGGGATTGGTGTATCTCAAGACAAATACATTTTGGAATTCCTTTTCCTATTTGGTACTGTAAAAATTGTGAAGAAGTTGTTTGTGCTAAAGAAGAAGACCTACCAATTGATCCGGAATCACATAAACCACCAGTTAATAAATGTGAAAAGTGCGGTTGTACAGAGTTTATTGCTGAAAAAGATATAATTAATACATGGGCCACTAGCTCATTAACACCAACAATTGTAAAAGAACAATTAAAGGAACATAAAACATATGATTTAATAAAAAATAAACCAATGGATCTAAGAACACAAGGTAAGGATATAATTTCTTTTTGGTTATTTAATACAATTGTTAAATCTAAATTACATTATAATATGATACCATGGAATAATGCAATAGTTACTGGTTGGATATTAGATAGTAAAGGTAAAAAAATGTCTAAATCTAAGGGTAATGTAGTATCTCCTATTGAAATTCTAGAAAAATATGGGGCAGACTCATTTAGATATATGTCAGGGACCTTTAAGTTAGGTTATGATGCTGCATATCCAGAAAAAGAGGTTGTTGCTGGACAGAAACTTATAGTTAAATTATTTAATTCAACTAAGTTTGCATTAATGCATCTTAAGGACTTTGATATTAATTGTAAACCTAGTAATCTAGAAAAAGTAGATGCATGGTTACTATCAAAACTAAATCAAACAATTGTTAATGCAGATAAACACCTAGAAAATTTTGATTTTTCAAAAGCACTTTTTGAAATTAATTCTTTCTTCTGGAAGGATTTATGTGATAATTATCTAGAAATTGTAAAAGACAGATTATATAATCCTGATAGAAGAGGGGAAGATACTAGGAAGTCAGCACAGTATACTTTATATCATGCATTTAATAGTATTTTGAAGATGTATTCAATTTATTTACCATATATAACTGAAGAACTATATAGTTATTATTTTAATAAAAATAAAGAATCAATACATTTAAGTGAATGGCCTAAAGAAATTGAACTAGTTGAAAAAACAGACCAAGAACTAATGATTGAAATCCTAAAAGTAATAGCAGCAGTTAGAACCTATAAATCACAGGAAAGTCTATCACTTAAAACTGAACTAGAAGTTCTAAGTATTAAAACAACTAAAGATTATTCTGGATATATGGAAGATTTAAAGGCAGTTACTAAGGCAAAAGAAATAGTCACTTCAGAAAACATAGAAAACACCACAATTGAACATGAGGGCATAAAACTAAATATTAAAAAGGTTTAAGTACATGTTAATTATATATAAATACAATAAAAGGATGTAAGAATGTACCATAGAAAGAAAACTTCGTTTTTAGGGGATTTAATATTTATAATTATTTTAGTTGTTGCTGTGTTTATTTTTCTTAGACAGATGAGCACTAATGAGATAACTCAGATTGAAAGAATAAATAAAGAATTCGGTGTAAATGGTAGCACTTTAGTTCCAGATAACACATATGAATATATTGCTCAATTAAATTCAGCAAAAAGTAAAGATTTTGCAAACACATTAATTGAATATTCTAAGTTAGATCTAGAAGCCAAAGAGATTAATAAATTAGTAGCATTAACTGTGACTAATAATAATAATTGTATATCTAAAAACTTTAAATCAAAAGTAAATGCTTTTATTCTTAAACAAAATAGAATAACTAAATTATTTGATAAACAAAAGAATAATAAAAAACTAAATAGATTAAACTGGAATAATTATATTGATAATTTAAAAAATACAAAAGAATATTCTAATTTAAAAATTGAGCTTCTTTCATTACCGTTTTGTAGTTGATTTATATGGAAAAAATAGCACATGGTGCAGAAGCAATAGTGTATAAATCCCAAATTCTTGGTAAAAATATAATTATTAAAAAAAGGCAATATAAAAAATATAGACACCCTAGTTTAGATTCTAGAATTATTAAACAAAGAAATAAAGAGGAAGCACTACTTCTTAAAAAAATTAAAAGTTATAATATTAATACGCCTTATGTCTATTATGTTGGAACAGATAAAATAATTATGCAAGAAATTAAGAACACAAACCAACATTCTAAATACTTAGATAAAATTGGTAAGGAAATTGCAAAATTACATAATCATAACATAATACATGGAGACCTAAATCTAATTAATATACTTACTAGTGGAACTAATGTGTATTTCATAGATTTTGGATTAGGCTCAACTTCTTCTAAAATAGAAGATAAGGCAACTGATCTTCTTGTTTTTAAGAAAACACTTCTTAGTCTTAGAAAAACAGAGAAATATTGGGATAAAATACTAAAAGGGTATGCAAAAAAGACCAATCACAAGCAAATAATTGAGAAAATAGAGATAATTGAGAATAGAGCAAGATATTTGTAGTTACCCTGGATAAACCATAAATTGAAAAGTCCAGGGTAAGATTTAAATAACCATCTATATATCACATATATATGGCTTACATATATGAAAAAGTAAAAGGAAATAACACCTATTATTATCTAAGATTAGATAAAAAGGTGAAAGGTAAGAAAATAGTAAAAGATATTGCTTACTTAGGAAATAATTTACAAAAAATAAACATAAATACTATTTTAAACAACACAGAATATAAAAAAGAAATAAACAAAAGTTATAAAACAATTAATAAATATCTTAGCTCTAAATATTATTTAGAAAAAGCTAAAGCTAAGAAATTCAAAAAAAACAAACATTTAACTAAAGAACAACAAATAAACTTAGAAGCTATAAAATTACATTTTAATAATAGGTTTCTTAAACTACATAAGCAAACACAACTAGATATATATAACAACTTCTTAATTTCATTTACTTATAATTCAACAGCAATAGAAGGAAACACAATACTCTTAAGAGATGTTAAAAAGATATTATCAGATGAAAAAATCAATCTGAAAGATAAAACATTAAGAGAAGTATATGATCTTAGAAATACAAAAGATACTTTTTTTGATGTATTTAATAAAAAAATTAGTGTAAAATTAATTATTAATACTCATAAAGGGCTTATGAAAGATATAGATAATAGAATTGATTTTAGAAATTTTGATGTCAGAGTAATAAAAGCTAGATTTAAAAGTGCACCATATTTTAGAATTGAAAAAGAAATAAATGAACTAATTAAATGGCATAATGATTTTAAAGACAATTCCTTTGTGAAATCTATATTATTTCATCATAAGTTTGAACAAATACACCCTTTTGCAGATGGAAATGGGAGAACAGGGAGAATTTTATTAAATAACATACTTCTAAATAATAAATTTCCTCCAATTATAATAACTAGAAAAAATAGAACTAAATATCTAGATAATTTAGAAATTGCAGACAAAAAAGAAGATTATAAGCCACTTATTGCATTTATGATACAAGAATATGAACAAAGTTATTGGGAAAACTTCATAATATAGAGTTAAAAACCAGTATTGTAAAACAATTATATATATAAATAAATCGCCTTATAAGATATATATTATATAAGCTATATTTTTAGAAAATTAATAAACTTAATAAAATAACTTAACATTTCTAAAACAAAATAATTTATAAAATATGATTAATATGGTTGAAAAAATAGAAAAACAAATTAAAAAAATAGATAAAAAAGAAATTTACGAAAAAATTGAAAAAATGACTCAAAAGGGGAATACTAACTCAGCTATAGGTCATGAACTTAAAAAACTAAAAGTTCGTAGTGTGAGAAAGGAAACTGGTAAGAAAATTATTCAAATTCAAGATGAGTTAAAGTTATCAGCTAAAGAGATCCCTGATGATTTAATGGCATTAATTAAGAAAGCAGTTAAATTAATTAAACATAAGGATAGTAATAAGAAAGACACTTCTGGAAAAAGAGGCTATCAATTAACTGTTTCAAAAATTAATAGACTTAAAAAATATTACATTAAACAAGGTAGAATTCCAGAAACATGGAGATATTCTGATACAACAGCAAAACTATTAGTAAAATAATAATTAAAATGGTGTTTAATACATGGCAGTTAAAAATATTAAGAAAAAAAGAACAGTTGATAACTGGAAAAAAAAGAAATGGTATAATGTTACAGCAGACCCAATTTTTGATAGTAGAGAGATTGGTAAAACAATTGCTCTTGATAGTAAGCATTTAATTGGAAGAACAATTAAAAAGACATTTGATCAAATCACAAAAAGTATTAAGGACTCTGCACACATTCTTACTTTTAAGATAACAAAAGTTACAGCAGGAACTGCAGAAACAGAGTTAATAGAATTCAATACAAAAGGTGGAAATCTTAAAAGAATGATCAGAAGAGGAAAATCAAAAATTGATAGTATAATCTATATTGATACTAAAGATGGAAAAAAGCTAAAGCTAAAGATTTTTTTCATAACTGGAACTAAATACACAACACAATTAAGAAGAGAAGCAAGAAATCAAATAGCTGAGTTCTATACTAGTGATATTAAAGAAAAAACACTTAAAGAAGCATGGAACACAATAGTTTACCAAAAACTTACAGATAAAGCTAAAAAGAAATTAGTAAAATTAGGTTATGTTAATAAGGTAATTGTAGCAAGAGCTAAGCTAATATGATTTTTATGCTTGTTTTATATTTTGCAATATTTATTTTAATTGGAGTTTTTTTAAATCTCCTAAGAGGTTATGATCTATTCACAATATCTGTTGTGTATGTTATAGCTAGCTTTTTCTTATATTTTATAGATATTTATGCTGTTGGTTATGTAATTCTATTTTTTGCAATAGCAGAAGGAATTACTAGTTTATTAAACAAAAAGCATGGTAAAAGAAATTATACAAACATCCTAGGAAATTGTTTTGCTAGTGTTATTTTATTTTTAGTAGGTTTAGGTTTTACAACCATTGGTATGTTTAATAGCACAGTATTTGCAATTGCTGCACTAGCATCAATAAGTGCTGCTTTCTCTGATACCCTATCCTCAGAGATTGGTAGGTTATCAAAATATAGACCAGTATTAATTACTAATTTTAAAAAAGTTAAAAAAGGAACAGATGGTGCAATATCTGTGCTTGGAATATCTGCAGCAATAATTGGTTCTGGAATTACATTTTTATTCTTTTGGATAATAAAATACGAACTTAGGATTGCTTTGATAATTGCAGTCTGTGGTGTGATAGGCTCATTACTTGATAGTTTAATTGGTGCAACCTTAGAGAATGGTATTAATTTTAAAAATAATCATACTAATTTCCTTGCAACTTTGTTAACTGGTGTGATTGCTATCCTATTGTTTATATTTATATAGTTTTTGATGTTCTATCTTACTATGGTAAATAAGAAAATTAAGTTTATTTTATATTTCATTATATCTTTTATAGTGTTTTTATTTATTGGTTTAAAAGTATTAGCTCAACCCCTAATTCATTTACAAGTATTACTAATAAAGATAATATTTGGGTCTTTTTTTAACTACTTAAGCTTTGTTTTTGTGCCAGAGTGCAGCGGAATAGTCAGTATTAGTGCCTATTTAAGCATTATTCTTGCATTTAAATTAGTTAAAATAAAAGCAAGCACAGAAATAGTTCTTAAAAGTGTTTTATTTCTTTTTATAATAAATATAATTAGATTAATAGTTGTTTTATTTTCTGAAAAAATAAGTTTTGTATTTGCAGAGATAGTGCATATTATTTCTTGGTTTATTATAGCAGTAATTATCTTTTGGTTAGTAATAAAAAGTAAATATTAATTTAAATTAGGTATAGTAATTACTTGATTTGGTGTTAAAATACTGATATTGTTTGGTTGTGCTAATTGACCATAACTATTACTAGCCCAACACTTTACTGTGCCATCATTTAACACAACACAAGAATGATCATAACCATTACCTATTGAAGTTGCTGTGCTAATGTTAGAAACACTGACTGGGGTAGTTCGATTAGTTGTAGTACCATCACCTAATTGACCAGAATCATTATATCCCCAACACTGTGTAGTTCCATCACTTAATACAGCACAAGAATGATCATAACCATTACCTATTGAAGTTGCTGTGCTAATGCCAGATACACTGATAGGAATAGTTCGATTAGTTGTGGAACCATCGCCTAATTGACCATAAGTATTACGTCCCCAACACTGTGTAGTTCCATCACTTAATAAAGCACAAGAATGATAATTACCACTAGTTATTGAAGTAGCTATACTGATGCCAGAAACACTGACAGGAGTAGTTCGATTAGTTGTAGTACCATCACCTAATTGACCATTACCATTATAACCCCAACACTTTGCTGTACCATCACTTAACAAAGCACAAGAATTATGACAACCAGTGACTATCGAAGTAGCAATACTGATACCAGAAACACTGACAGGAATAGTTCTATCAGTTGTGGTACCATCACCTAATTTACTATAACTATTATCTCCCCAACACTTTACTGTACCATCATTTAACACAGCACAAGAATGATTACTACCAGTGGCTATTGCAGTAGCAGTACTAATACCAGAAACACTGACTGGAGTAGTTCTTTGTGTTGTAGTGCCGTCACCTAATTGGCCATCACTATTATAACCCCAACACTTTACTGTGCCATCATTTAACAAAGCACAAGAATGATTATTTCCTGCAGCTATTGTAGTAGCAGTACTGATGCCAGAAACATTGACTGGGGTATAACTATTTGTTGTAATGCCATTACCTAATTGACCACTACCATTATGTCCCCAACATTTTACTGTGCCATCATTTAACAAAACACAAGCATGATAAAAACCACCACTTATTGAAGTAGCAGTACTGATACCAGAAGCATTAACAGGAACATAACTTGAAGTTACAGAACCATCACCTAATTGACCATTAGTATTTTTTCCCCAACATTTTATTGTGCCATTATCTAATAAAGCACAACTATGTAAACTACCACCTTTTATAGATTTAGCAGTACTAATGCCAGAAATACTAACAGGAATAGTTCGATTAGTTGTGGTGCCATCACCTAATTGACCATTAGAATTAGACCCCCAACACTTTGTAGTTCCATCACTTAATAAAGCACAAGAATGACCACTACCAGTATCTATTGTAGTTGCAGTTGTAATTCCAGAAACACTAACTGGAATAGTTCGATTAGTTGTAGTACCATCACCTAATTGACCATTACTATTAGATCCCCAACATTTTACTGTACTATTATTTAATAAAGCACAAGAATTATAAGAACCATTACCTATTGAAGTTGCTGTACTAATGCCAGAAACACTAACAGGAGTTGTTCTTTGTGTTGTGGTACTATCACCTAATTGACCATAATTATTTCTACCCCAACACTTTACTATACCGTCATTTAATAAAGCACAAGAATGAAAACCACCATTAGCTATTGCAGTTGCAGTGCTGATGCCAGAAACACTAACTGGTGTAGTTCTTTGTGTTGTGGTGTCATCACCTAATTGACCATAATCATTTCTACCCCAACACTTTATAGTACCATCATTTAACAAAGCACAAGAATGAGAATCACCATTAGCTATTATAGTAGCAGTATTGATACCAGAAACACTGACTGGTGTACTTTGATCAGTTGTGGAACCATCACCTAATTGACCATAATTATTTCTACCCCAACATTGTATAGTTCCATCACTTAACAAAGCACAAGAATGATACTCACCATTAGCTAGCATAGTAGGTGTATTGATACCAGAAACACTGACTGGAGTTGTTCTTTGTGTTGTGGTGCCATCACCTAATTGACCATAATTATTATTACCCCAACATTTAACACCATTATTTAACAAAGCACAAGAATGATATTGCCCTAATGAAATTGCCTTTGCATATGAACCATAGATATTACAATCAGTACCAATTAATGAACTAAAATAGTCTACATCTACATATTCTTGATTAGCAGTATAAAGTTGTAACTTTATACTGTTTTCTGGAATACAGGCTATATCTAAAGCAAAATAATCAGCTAGAGGTATGTTTTCATCTAAATAAACTATATCATTTATAAAAGGATAATCTTCTATATTTTCAGCTAATATTTTATAACCTATAATGGTTTCATCTAACTCATCAACACTTGTGTTTAGGGTAGATGTTCGTAACATAATTCTATTTCTTTCTGCTGATTCAGTATAATTATTATCAAAAACTTTTTTTGAATCTATTTTTCCTGTTAAATCAGAAGGATCATATTTTATAACATCTACTTTATCTATAGAGGATGTGGTAAAGCCCTTACCCCAACTTAGAATTATAACAATTAATGCAACTGATACAACTACTAATAAAATAACTGCTATTAAACCAGAAATTGCTTTTTTAATTAAAAACATATACATATAATATGCCTAAACATTTAAAAAAGAATAAGAAAAAAGAATTAATGTTTCATTTTAGAAACAATTCTTTTTGCAATTTGTGCATAAACTGGTCTGGTTATAAATATACCAATCGCAGTACCTATTAAAATTGTTACAGCAAATCCAATTAACTTACCTAGTCCTAAACTAAAGAAAACAATTGGGAACATGGTTGCTGCTGATGTGGCAGCTGCTGCAAACATAATAAAGAAGGCTTTCTTAATTTTCTTAAGAAGACTCTCTTGGTGCTGAGTTTGTCCATCACCTTTCTTTTTACCTCTTAATAGTTCATCAATAATAATAATATTATCATCCACACCTGTACCAATGGTTGCTAGAATACCAGCAACTGCTGCCAGGTCTAATCTAAAATTAATTAAAGATAGTATACCTAAAAGTAATAAAATTTCTGATGCTCCAGTTAATAAAATTGGTAATGATAAGTTAAGATGTTTATATCTAATAAATAAAACAATAGCTACTGTTAATAATGCTAAAATACCAATCCATAGACTTGTTCTTAAGAAGTCCTTACCTAATAAAGGTGAAATTGATTCAGTACTAATACTTTCTATTGGAATTGGTAATGAACCAGATTCTAAAACTAATAAAATATTATTAAGTCTATCTTTTGCTTGTTCCTGGGATTGTGATTGACCAGAAATTGTTAATTGTGAGAATGTTTGGAATCTTGTAGAATCAATTGTTGGAACATCCATGTTAGCAATACCTGGTGTAATTGAAATTATTGATTTTAAACCAGTTGCTGTCCAAATCCATGTTTGATCATCTGGTTTATCTCTAACAATTACTTTATAACCAATATCTTCTAATTGTGTTTTTATAACTTCAGAAACTGTGTTTGGAATAATTACTTTACCATAGTTTGTAAAATCATTAGTTATATTTTCTAATTGCTCAGTTGTTAACTCAGTATCAACAATATAATAAGGCACAGTTAATTGATCAAAAATATCTTCAATTGGAATTGTGTCTGCTGACACTTCTGGTGCTGTTGGAACATCCTTTTCTTCAATATATAATACTTTATCCATTAACAGAATTGCATCATGTGGTCTATCAATAAAGAAAAATGTTTTTTCACAATCATATTCTTCCTCAGTTCCAAAACCAACTGGTGTACATTTATGGAAAGTCATTTCTGCAAATCTCTGTGCTGCATCAGGGGATAGTAAGAAAGGTAGTGTCCATTGGTAATAACTATCTCTTTGACCTAGTGATTGAATACCATAACCCTTAGAAGGATCCTTAAATATAGATTTAATTTCATCTCCAGAAAATAAAACATCACCATTAATTACTGCTTCGAAGTTACCTTGTTTTAAGAGAATAGATTTTAGTTTATTTATTTCATCTGGATCTGATTCTGCTATTTGTGCTATTATGTACTGACTACCAGATGGTGTGACTTTTGCATCCTTAGATCCTGACCAATCTAATCTTCTACTTATTACTGATGCAGTTTGTGCTAGTTGTTCAGACTCAACTGATTGTTCTAAAATAATTTGGAAAGATGTTCCACCACTGAAATCAACACCAAACTGTAAACCTTTAGATCCTAAAAGTACTAAAGTTATAAGTATTAAAACTATCCAGAAAATAATTATTGGTTTTTTAACTAATGTTCTCATTTCTATTCACTTCTTTATAATTTAATATCTATGTTTATTTTTCTTTTCAACATATTTAATTAATGCTGGTGCATTAAAGAACCATGTTGAGATTAGGTCACCTACTAGTCCACATAATAAAATTACTGCAATTTCAAAAACAACTAGTATTTGGGCTAGGTAAGAAATTACTAACATTACAATAATAGTTGATATTGTTGTAAAAGTCATAGTTAGACCAGTTTTAATTGATGAGTTTGCTGATGTTTTTGCATCACCAAATCTATCTTTTAATAGCCTAGTGCTTAATAAAATATCTGTGTCAACAGAGTAACCAATTAGCATTAATAGTGCTGGAATTGTGGCTAGGCTTAATGATATATTAAAAATTGCCATTCCTGCTAATGCAGCAAGAATATCAAAAATTGCAGCAAAAATTATTAGTCCTGATGGAATAATTTTTCTAAAGAATAATAAAATTACTATTATTAAAAGAATAAAAGCTGCAATTCCAACTTTAGTTGCGCTTTTTACAAAGTCTTGGCCTAAAGTAGGTGCAATTTCTCTAATTTGTATTTTAGCATCATCACCTAAGTTAAGTTCTGACTTAATAATATTTGTTGCTTGGCTAGTAAAATTATTATTTGAAATTATTAATATTTCATTTAGTGCTAATTTTAAATTATCAACATTTTTTGCATTTTCTAAATCTATTAGATCTGGTGTGCTTAGAAAGCCTTTGTCTATTAGTGGTGCTAAAATTGTTTTTGCATCTATTCTTATACTTTCTATATCTTTAGTAAAATCTAGTTTTGATCTTTGCTCTTTTGCATTTTCAATATCTTGTTGTAATGAAAATTCTATTAATAAACCATATTGGTTAATACTTTTGGTTTCGCTTATATGTACTTCTGGTAATTCAAAGTTTTGTTCTAGTTGTGGTTGTATGTTTGAGAAGTCTTTTTGATCATCATAGTGTATAATTATTTGATTTCCGCCTTTTAGATCAATACCTCTTTCTATACCAGGAGCAATAAATGCAAGTAAAATAAAGATAATACCAAAAATTAGTGGAATTATCATTAATTTAGCATAATTTTTCTTAAATAGTTTAATCATAGCTTTTCATCATTTTTATATTTGTATAATAAATAGTTTAATTTAATATATATTATATAATAAGAAAACTATATAAAGGTAATTTTTTATAAAAATTATGTGTTTTAATTTAAGAATTTGGTTAACTTTTAATTAAACTTTTGGTTAGGTTGTAATAATCTATTATAGTGTTAAGATCAACTATTCCTTCTACTACTTGAAGATTTGATATTAAACCATCAAAGGTTCTTGTTTGTGTATTATTATTGCCAATTATAACATTAGTAGTTCCTGCTACCGGCACTCCTGAGTTCTGATCAGCAGAACCACTTAAAGCTGGTGCTGTGTCTAAATCTCCAATATAATAATTTACAGTTCCATCAGCTTCTCTTGTTACTGAAACAAATTGCCAGTTGTTTAATGAAATTGAATTGCTTGAAGAATAAATTGGTGATGAACCTGCTGATGTTAGTCCTATATAATCATGGTTATTAAAAGTAAACATATAAAATTTTCCATTATCAATAATTCTACCAAGACTACCTTCTCCCCAACCACTTGGCTTAATCCAACCCATCACAGTAACCGCTTTAGTTCCAATCATATCTGTTCCTGTATCTACTTTAGAATCAGCACCATCAAATACAGCAGAATAAACATCACCAGTTTTTTGTACAGTTGTTGAAGTGTTGACTAAGTCTGAACAAATTTCTTGAATAGAAAATACTGTGACATCTGTAGTTTTAGATGCTTCTGAGTTTCTTAAATATAAACCAGTTGAAACAGCTGTATAGTCTGCTGTACCAAATCCTCCAGTGATAATTGAATATCCATTTCCTCCAACGCTACTATCTACAATTTTAAAATCAACATCATTAGTAGAACCACTTAATGTTAATTTATATTTTTTACCAATAGTTGTTATTCCTGGTTTATATACTCCACCAGCACCACCTACTTCTGTTTCAAAAGTATCTGCATCTATGACATTAGCATTTGCTGTATCTGTCCATCCACTTGTAAAATCCCATCCACTTACCAAATCAGCCCCAACATTACTATCAACCATAGTATCATGAACATTTGTATCATTAGCATAAAAAGAAACTAGAACATTTAAATCTGAATTATAATCAAAATAATTTGTTAAAGAATATTTATTACAACTAAAGGCATCAAAGTCATCTGCACCTACATTAACAGTAACATATCTATTATTCTGTGTTAATAAATCTAGTTTAAAACTTCTGTCTGGAATACAAACAATACTTACTACTGCATTCTCTTTCTTTGAAAAAACAACATTACTGTCTAAAGCAATATATGTGTTTAGAAAAGGGAAGTTAGAATCATTATAGTTTATTTTATAACCAATAATATTTATATCTCTAAAAGATTCATTTTTTATAAAAAGATTGTTTCTTGCATTTTGTTCAAATATAAGCATGCCAGATAGATCTTTGTCTTCTAGGACATTAGAGGCCTTATCTATTTGGTTAGTGATAAAGCCTTTACCCCAGCTTAAAAGAATTACTATTAAAGCTACTCGCTACAACTATTAATAAGATAGTTGCTATTAATGGACTTATAGCTTTATTAACTCTTTTAACCATAATTTAATTACAATGTATATGTTTAAATAGCTTATTACTTAATTGATAAATCATGAAATACCCAAGAATACAAAAATCTAAAGAAGTACTAGATATAGTTATTGGAAAACTAAGTAAGGATCCAAAAAAAAGAGATCCATATTACTTTGTTAATGAATTCCAAAATAGCATAGTTGATAGATATTTATATATTTATAATTCTCTTCCTGATTATTCAAAAATGAATGAATATTATTTATTAATGTGCAAAAATATAGTTCCAGAAGCAACAATGGAAAAACATAAAAATCATTATCTAGCAACAATTAGAATAATTAACCAACTAGCTGAGAAATTTAAAAGATATATTTCTAAAAATAAAAAAATGGCTGAAAAAAATAGATTTCAAAAAGAATTTCTAGGAAGAGCAAGTTCAGTTATTAGAAAATTAGATAAAACAATTGTTGAACTATTAGGTTACTCTAAAGATTTTAAAAGAATACCAAATCCAGACCAAAAACAATACACAGTTGTACTTATAGGTGTCCCAAACTCAGGAAAAACAACATTACTTGCTCAAATAACTGATGCAAACCCAGAAATAAATAGATACTCATTTACTACTAAATCACTTAACCTAGGATATTTTAAAAAAAGATTAGAGATCATACAGGTTGTTGATACACCTGGATTAATACATACTGAGTTTAAAGATATGAACCTAATTGAAAAACAAGCAATTGTGGCTATTAAGACACTAGCAAATGTTATTGTTTTTCTATATAATCAATACCAATCCCTAGAAGACCAAGAAAGAATACTTAGTAAGATAAAAAAAGATAATCCAGATAAGAAAATGTTTGTACTACCAAGTTTTGGTGGGAAGATGCCAAAACAAAAGAATATAACCATAAAAAACATATTAAACAGGGATTTATAAAAAAACACTAAAACTATTTCATTTAAAATGATTTTCACCTAAATATATTTAAATAAGCTCTAATTTTTACAAGTGTTAGGTGATATTCTATGATAAAAAAAACAAAAAAACAAGTTATGTGTGAAGAAATGGCTACTGAGATTATAGCTGAGGCAAACTATCTACTAGAAGACCATTCAATTCCTAGAAATGTGCAAGTTGTTATTAAAAGCATGCAGGGTAAATTAAATAAGAATTTATGCTCAATAGAAGTTTCTAGTACATTATATGAACTAGAAGAGACAATTAATAATATGAACACCCCAGATTGTAGATCAATTGTGTGGGGTTTAATTAGTAAGTTAGAAACTCTGAAGGAGAAAATGAAGTAATGGATTCAGAAATTGTTAATTATGCAAAAAAATATAATCTGATAATCACAGAAGAAGCACTTAGACTTTTAAATAATTATAATTATAAAAAAGTAATTAACAAACTTAAAGATGAAGATAAGATTTTTGTAAATGCAGAGGATATTAAAATACTAGACATCCCTGTAGATGAAGATAATAAAATAGAAAATAATAAACATTTTTATATTATAGATAAGTATGATATTACTGGTAAAAATTATGATCAAGGATCAGTTGATGCTTTTCATAAACTATTTCTTGATAAATATAACACACTTTCAGAAATTATAAAAAACAGAACTAATTTTTCATTTACAACCATTGCTGATGCACAAAAACAAACTAAAAACAAACCAGTTGATATTATTGGTATGGTTTATGAAAAAAGAATAAGTAAAAATGGTAATCTAATTCTTGCAATTGATGACCCAACAGCAGAAATCAGACTTGTAATTATGAATAAAGATGAAAAGGAATTTTTTAAAATGAAAGAAATTCTTTTAGATAATGTTCTAGGATTTAAATGTAATGTACTCTCTAAAGATATGCTAATAGTTAATGAAGTGATTTATCCAGACATACCATTACAAAATAATAAACCAATACTAACTAAAGATAAATATATTGCAATAATTGGAGACATACATGTTGGAAGTAACTTCTTTCTTGAAAAAGAATTTTCTAAATTTATTGATTGGTTAAATGGTGAAGTTGATGAAGATAAAGAAATTGCAAAACAAATTAAATATTTAATAATTGCAGGAGATATGGTAGATGGTATTGGTGTGTATCCTGCACAGTTCGAACACCTAGCAATTACTGATATTAATAAACAATATGAGCTTTTTGAGGAATATATTCTAAAAATAAGAAAAGATATTGAAATATTTATAATTTCAGGTAACCACGATGCAGTTAGATTATCAGACCCACAACCAGCAATATCAGAACAATTCCTACCTAGGTCATACAAAGAAGAAAATATGCATATTTTAGGATCACCATCCTGGGTAGTTATTGAGGGTTATAAGATATTACTATACCATGGTGCATCTCTACATGGAATATATGCAGAAATAAAAGAAGCAACAATGGATAAACCAGACCTTGCAATGAAAGAAGTTCTAAAAAGAAGAGATCTTATGCCACAGTTTGGACAAAGACAAACATTTGTTCCAATTGAAAAAAACTTTATGACAATTCCAGAAGTTCCAGATATATTTATAACTGGAGATGTACACCACCATGCATATTCTAAATATAAAAATACACACCTAATATGTACATCCTGTTGGCAAGAAACAACACCACGTCAAATTGAATTAGGACATAAACCAACACAAGCCAAAGCACTTCTATTTAATCTTAAAACACAACATCTAAAAATTAAGGATTTTCTGGAGGAAGAAAAATGAATCTGGAAAATCTAAAAGCAACTGAAGAAGTAAAAGAATACTATAGAAAATTAACAAGTAGAATAGATCTATCAGTAACTAAAGCAAAAGAAGCTAAAGCAACAGGAAGAGATTGCTCTAAAGATATTGAATCAATTCCAGCAGCTGGTATTGCAGAAAAAACAGAACTTCTTGTTGGACCAAAGGGTGTAGCTAAAGTATATAATGAACTTTGGGAAAAACATAATCATGATAGATTTAAATTAACAATTGATATTTTTAATCAGATATTAGATGGAACCTTAGGTGGACTAACTGATCCAGAAGAAAAACTAAACCAAGCAATTAGAACAGCATTAGTTATTCAAACAGAAGGAGTAGTAGTATCACCACTGGATGGACTTCCAGAAATAAAAATATCTAAAAACCCAGATGGAACTAAATACCCAGACATATATTATGCTGGACCAATCAGAGCTGCTGGTGGAAATGCACAAACCCTACCTTTATTACTAGCTGATCTAGCTAGAAAGAAACTACATCTAGATAGATATAAACCTAGTAAAAAAGAAGTAGACAGAATTATTGAAGAAGGAATGATCTACCAAGCAGATGTAGTAACTAGACAACAAAGAGTAACTGAAGATGAAGTTAAGGTAATTGCTGAGAACTGTCCAATTTGTATAAATAGTGGACCAGATAGTGATGTTGAGGTTATGGTTAATAGAGATATTGACAGAATCCCAACCAATAGAATTAGAGGTGCAATGTGTTTAGTTATAATTGATGGGGTTTATGTTAGATCTATGAAGATTCTTAAAACAAGTAAGAAACTAGGTCTTAATTGGCAGTGGTTAGAGAAACTAATTAAAGTTAAAAAAACAGCACAAGGTGGCTTTGAATTAAAACCAACAACTAAATATATTGAAGGATTGGCAGCTGGGAGGCCTATTTTTGGGTACCCATTAAGACCAGGTGCATTTAGACTTAGATATGGTAAGGGTAGAACGACTGGATTGATGGCAAAAGCAATAAATCCAGCAACAATGTATGTTCTTGATTCATTTATTGCTGTTGGCACACATGGTAGATTAGAAAGACCAGGAAAAGCACTACAGTATTTCCCATGTACAACCATTGATGGACCAATTGTTAAATTAAAAAATAAAGAAGTAATTAAATTAGATAACTCAGAAGATGCAAAAAAGTATCATGATCAAATAGAAAAGATATTGTTTATTGGAGATATGCTAATTACAATTGGGGATTTTAAAAAAAGTGGACATCCGCTAATTAAAAATGGATATGTGGAAGAAGAATGGTTATCTGAAATTAAATATCTATATAAAAATGAAAAAATAAATAAAGAAGTTCTAGATGAATGTATTAAACTATATAATAACCCATGCCCACACATAGCAACAGGAATAAGTATTGAATACAATTTACCTTTATTTCCTAAGTACATTTGGTATTATGATTTATTAAAAAATGAAGAATTAAAAGTTATTATTGAAAAACTAAGAACTGCTGAAAAAATATTTGAAGAAAATAAAATTGTTGGCGCAAAAGTTAATTATAGTGAAAACATTAAAAGTATATTTGAAAAGATCGGACTACCACATAAATTCTTGGACAAAGAAAACAAAATATTAATTGATAATAATTGTGCATACCCTTTACTAAAGGCTTTTGGTGCATTAAATGCTAACAACCCACTTGAGCAATTTAAAAAATTGTTAGATACAGATAAATTAGTTATAGAAAAAATAAGTGAGATGTCTGGAGTTGATATCAGAGATAAGTCAGGAACATATATTGGTGCCAGAATGGGTAGACCAGAAGCAGCTCATGAAAGAATGATTACTGGAAAACCAAATGTACTTTTCCCAATAGGCCATGGCTTTGGAAATAATAGAGACATTATTAAAGCAAGTAGAACTAAGTCAGCTGGTGCAAAAGTTGGGGACTATGGTATCATAGAAGTAGATATTAGAGCAAGTCAATGCCCAACCTGTAAAAAAATACTATATAACAATTATTGTTTTGATTGTAAAACAGAAGCAAAAGCAATAAGATATTGTGTTAATTGTAGAAAACAATCCTTTGATGAAGTTTGTCCAGTTTGTAAACAAGAAACCACATTTAAGTTTGATCATAAAATAAATCTAGATAAATTAATTGAACAATCAAGTAAAAATCTAGGTGTTGGAATCCCACCAACCATAAGAGGAATTAAAGGACTAATTAGTACTGACTACATAGCAGAACCATTAGAAAAAGGTATACTTAGGGCTAAACATGAAGTTCTTGTGTTTAAAGATGGAACAATAAGGTACGAAGCATTAAATGCAACAATCACACAATTTAAAGCAATTGAGTTAGGATTAAGTATACAGAAGCTAAAAGAACTAGGCTATAATAAAGATTATTTAGGAAATGAACTAAAAGACGTGAATCAAATAATAAATATTTTTCCACAGGATATAATTGTTGATGATCATGCTGGAGATTATTTCTTAAAAGTTACTAGGTTTATTGATGATCTTCTTGAGAAATTCTATGGAAAACCAAGATTTTATAATAAACAAAAGAAAGAAGACCTAATTGGTGAGTTAGTGGTTGCACTAGCACCACATACATCAGCAGGAATTGTAGGTAGAATACTTGGGTTCTCAAGATCAAGACTTTGTTGGGGGCATCCATATTTTATAACAGCAAAAAGAAGAAATGTTGATGGTGATCAAGACTCTATGCTATTACTAATGGATGCATTACTTAACTTTTCATATAATTATCTAAGTAAAGGGAGAGGTGGAAGAATGGATGCACCATTAGCATTCACCACTATAGTTAACCCCTATGAAATTGATGATGAAGTATTTGAAATGGAAACAGTTACTGAGTATCCCTATGAGTTATATAAAAGTGCAAAAAGCTTTGGGGATGCAGATAATAAAAGTCTACAATATGTAGAAAATGCACTTGGTACTGATGATCAATACTCATGCATAAGATTCACACATAATACTAATATATTTGATGAAGGACCTAAAACAAGTTCATACCTAACAATTCAATCAATGAAAGATAAAATTGCTAAACAAGCTAAGTTACAAGAAAGAATTGTTGCTGTGGATAATAAGGATGCTTTAGAAAGATTATTATTTTATCATTTATTCCCAGACATTATTGGGAACACAAGAGCATTTGCAAGACAGAAGCTTAGATGTGTTAAGTGTAATTCAAAATATAGAAGAATTCCTTTATCAGGGAAATGTAAGTGCGGTAATAAACTAATACTTACCATACATGAAGGGTCTATTAGGAAATACCTAGAAATTGCAAAAGATGTAATTAAGGATTATGAATTAAAACCATATCTCTATCAAAAAGTATTGCTTGCTGAAGATGAGATTGATTCTTTATTTATTGATAAAGAGGCAGAAAGCCAAAAATCTTTATCTGACTTTTTTTAAATTGTTTAAAAGTAACCATTTCCAAATTGGGATTATATATATCTTTTTATTATCTATAGTAATCAAATCTTCTAAATTATATGTTATTATAGTTCCTTCCTTTAATTTAAAATAATCCATTGCTGCTAATAACCCTTTCAGTTCTCTTTCTTTAGAGTTTTTATTTAATTCATAGGTTACTTGAATTAAAGAATTTATTTTATTTTTTTCTTTAATTACAAAATCACATTCTACACCAATTTTATTTTTCCAATAATACATATCCTTTTTCTTTTTTAATAATTCTAGATAAACTGTATTTTCTAATTTATTACCTTTATCATCATCCATTTCATATAATTTTAAAAATCCATTATCTGAAAAATAATATTTTGTTTTAGTTTCTCTATTTTTAAATGACTTTCTATAAGATTGTAGTTTACATACTAAAAAAACATCTAAGATATGTTGAACATAATTATAGACAGTTTTTACACTTATTGGCACATTAACTTTATTTAAATTATTATATATTAAATTTGGACTAATCTCATTACCTATGCTTTCTCTTATTTTTTTAAGTACTAAAACTATATTATTTATGTTTTCAATATCCCACCTACTAGATATATCTTTGTAAACATATAAATCTAAATATGTTTTAAGTAAGTCTAACTTATTTTTATTTGTTTTTGAAATTTCTGGAAAAGAACCAAATTCAATATATTCTTGTGTTAATTTTTTAAGTTTGTACAAGTCATTTGTATAAAAAACAGTTTTAGGATCTAAATTAATATTTTTTATTTTTAAAAATTCAATAAAATTTAATGTATTTACTTTTATAGAAATAAATCTAGCACCAAGTGTACTACCAATTTCCTTACTTATCATCTTAGAATTAGATCCAGTAACATACACTTGGAAATTATTATCTGCAAGCCTTCTAACATATTTTTCCCAATAGGTTATAACTTGTATTTCGTCAAATAACAATATTGGTTTTTTATTAAAAAGTTCTTTGTATGAATCAATGATTTGATCAAAATTTTTATAATTAAAATCAATTAGCCTATCATCTTCAAAGTTAATTAATAAAAAATCAGTTTCATCTTTTTTTAGTTTTTTTTTAAGAACTTCTTTTATTTCATATAAATAATAACTTTTGCCTGCTCTTCTTGGACCTATAATCACATAATTATGATTTAATAAATCATTATCAGAAATTAAATTTCTAGATGTATAATCTAATTTTCTATCTTGAGATTCTAAAATAATCTTTTTAATTAATTCAATCATGTTTTATCAAATAACATATACACCAAACACATTAAAAAGCCTTTCCCACAGGAAAGAGTTTTAACTAAAAAACCTTTCCCACAGGAAAGGGTTTATTAACAAAAAATATAATTATAAAAATTAGTGTTTTTTATAATAGTATGAAAAATAACATAATTACTAGTTTATTTAGAAACAAAAGAAGAAATTAAGAAGAAGGGTTATTTACTTCTCCTAAAAATAAGATGTTTCCTGTTTCGTTTTCTTCAATTAAAAACAAGAAAGGATGATCAGCTACAAAGTTTGATCTATATGTTGGCGGTCCCATTGATGTTGCACCCATCATAATAGCGGTTGCTGCTGCAGCTGTTGTGCCTTGTTCATCAACTTTAATATAGGCCTTATGTATAGCATCAGAAATAAATACCTGTTCAGTAGAGATTCCTGAAAAATTTGCTGAACTATCAGAAAATGCTAAAGGCATGCCCATGTCTTTTAAATAACTATTTAGACTATAATTTGTTTCAAATTCAAATTTTGGAAATTGAATATCTTTAATAACATGACGTTTTGTATTCATTTCATCTTTCCAAGATAAATATGTTTCTAAATTAATTTCACCAAGACTTGCAATATCTTCTGTTGGTAAAACAAGAATCATTGAAAGATCATCTTTATATGGAAATTCTAAGATTTGTAATGTTTCTAGATCTGCATACTTAAAATGATGTTCACTATTTTCAATTTCTTTTGAACCTAAAACCATCATAGCAACATTAATAGGTTCACCTGTGTCAGTATGGAATTCTTTATCTTTAGTTTTTAATTTTTTAAAAGCAACCTTCCATTCTCCTTCAAAGTAAATTGCATTTGTTAAGACTAATCTTGTTAATGGGGTTATTGCACCTGGTTTTATTAAATCATTAATTTTATTATTTGTTTGTTCACTTATGAAATCATTTATTGTTAATCTTGAGTTTTCTGTATCACCTATGAAATCTAAATTTACTGATTTTCCACCATAATAATTAGAAACTCTATTTGTGTAATCTTCTAAAATTGGAAATGAATTTTCTATCCATAATGCATTTCCTGTTCTTAAAACATAATTTTTGTTTTTCTTATTTACTGTATTATATATTGCAGCAAAATTAGGTCTTAAAAGTTCTGGTTCTGGAAAATTAAATACCTCTTGTATTTCTGTTTTTGTATCTTCTTTTGCGCCTTCATAGACCATAGCAAAAGCAGAAGAAATACTATATGGTGAGAAGAATAGGTTATCTGATGAATTGTTTTCTGATATTTTTGCATAGAAATCAAATGCAAATTTATTATTAGCATTTACCACATCTGAAATACCTTCTTCTGTAAATCCAATATCATCTGCTTGTGGTGGTGCTACTGGATTGTACGGGAATAGGGAAATTGCACCAGCTGTTAATCCACCAATTATTAAAATTGTAAAAATAATTATTAAAATCTTTTTGTTCATACTAAATAAACACCTCAGTTTAGTTTACTACTATAAGATGTTTATGTGACAAAAAGTATATAAACATAAGAAAATACTTAGGAATAAACCTAATAATAAAAAAAATAGAAAAAGGAAGAAACTAAGCTTTTAACTCAATTCCCATTTGAACATCTGATGGAACATCTACTCTAACAACACGTCTTAAGATTTTATCGTCTGCTTTTACATCTATTATTCTTTTGTGTATTCTTAATTGGAACTTCTGGTAGGTTTCTGTTCCCCCACCTGCTGCTCCTCTACGTGTTGGTACTACTAACTTTTTTGTTTTTAGAGGTATTACACCAGAGTGCTTAACACTTGCTTTTTTTGCTACATCTATGATTTCATTACAAAAGTTTGTTAGTTTCTTGTAGTCTGTACTTGTCACAATTATTCTTGCAGTTTGCATAATATCACTCTAGTTTAGATATTCAAATTTATTTCTTTTTAACCTCAATAACAATACCAGCAGCAACTGTCTTACCCATATCTCTAATTGCAAGTCTTCCTAATTGTGGGAATTCTTTATATGGTTCAACAACTAATGGTTGAATTGGCTTAATCTTCACAATTGCAGCATCACCTGTTTTTAGAAATTTTGGATTTTCTTCCTTAACTGCACCAGTCTTAGCATCTAGAGATTTTACAAGCTCTGTTATTGTACAAGATGTTTGTGCTGTGTGCATGTGAAATACAGGTGTGTATCCAACTGTTATAGCTGAAGGGTGGTATAACACAATAATTTGTGCAGTAAACTCTTCTGCTATTGAAGGTGGGTTGCTTGTGTGACCAATTACTGAACCTCTTCTGATATCTTTTGGACCAACTTTTCTTAAGTTGAAACCAATATTATCACCAGGTCTTGCTGATTCTAATTGTTCGTGGTGCATCTCAATAGATTTAACTTCTGTTTCAACACCCTCTGGTTGAATTATTACTTTATCATTAGGTTTCATAGTACCTGATGAAATCTTACCAACTGGAACTGTTCCAATACCTTTGATATTATAAACATCTTGTATTGGTAGTCTTAATGGTTGATTTTCTGCTGATGCTGGTGCTTTGAATTCATCTAATGCCTCTAATAAAGTTTGACCTTTAAACCAAGCCAATTTATCAGATGATTTAATTACATTATCACCAATCCATGCAGATACAGGTATAACTTTTATATTTTCTTCTTTGTAACCAGATCCTTTTAATAACTTAGAAACTTCGTCTCTTACTTCATTGAATCTTTCTTCTTTATATGCAATTTCGTCCATTTTGTTAACTGCAACAATTATCTGGTTAATTCCTAATACTTTAGCTAGGAATGAGTGTTCTTTTGTTTGAGGCATAATACCTTCTTTTCCACCAACTAACAAAACAGCAGCATCTGCTTGTGATGTACCAGTGATCATGTTTTTGATGTAATCAGCGTGGCCTGGTGCGTCAATAACTGTAAAGAAATTCTTTTTTGTTTCGAATTTTTTATAGTTAACATCGATTGTAATTCCTCTTTCTCTTTCTTCTTTTAAAGTGTCCATCATATACGCAAAAGCAAAAGTTCCTTTTCCTTTTTCTTTTGCTAGTACTTCAAGCTTTCTATAATCTTGTTCGGATAGAGCACCGGTATCATACATTAATCTTCCTACTAATGTGGATTTACCTTGGTCAATGTGTCCTATAAAAATAACATTGATATGTGGTTTATCTGATGCCATATATAATTCCTCCGTTTTTAAATTTAGTTTTTAAGTGACTTGCACTTGGAAATAATTATAATAAGTATTATTTAAATGCAAGATATTATATATATAATAAAGAAACCAAAGTGTTTTTAAATAGAAGGTGCTTTTTCCTCAGTAGACACACACATAATCTTTCTATAAAAATATAATAGTTATTTACAAATTTTAATGATATTTATTTAAATTTATACAAATAATATAAATAAAAAAGTATATAAACCATATAGCCTATATATTTGTATTATATAGGTATTAAATATGGAAATTGATTTTATACAAGTGATAGTAATTGTTGTTATTATAATTATATTTGGTATAGTTATAACATTTATTAATCTAAGTAGAAAAAATAAGGTAGTTTCAATAAATAAAGAACAAACCACCTGGTTAAGTATAGAGCAACTAAATAATAAGAAAAAGAAACTATTAGATAAGAAAAAAGAATTATCATATAAATATACTGCTAAGACAATGGATGATGAGACATACTCAAAAGCCATGAAATACATAAATGAAGAAATTAAAGAAATTGATCAAAAAATAAACTCAGAAGTATCTAAATTAACAGAAATACAAAAGAAAGATACACCAAAGGATGATCTTAGATTTAAAAATATTAAAATTAAAGGAGATCTTAGTGAGGTTTCATTAGAAAACAAAAGTCTAAAAGAAAAAATAAAAGAACTGGAAGACTTTATTAAAAATCTATCTAAAACAAACACAATGAAAACACCAGAATCAGAAATTTCTAAATCAAAATACTATTCACTAATAATTAATAAATATAAAAACATAATTAATGAGAATGAACAAAAAACAATTTCTCAAATGAAAGATATGATTAAACCTAGTGACCTAACAGTAAAAAGTGTTGTTGCTAAGTTTTCACCTATTGGGTATGATTATAATAAAGATTACCTAACAGCATTAAGAAAAACATATAATTACCTGAAATCAGAATTAGATATTATAAAAAATGATTTAAAAGTTTTATTTTGGATTGATTTTTCAAAAATAATAAAAGATAAGTTATCAGATGAACAAAATTCTGCAATTTTCTTATGCTCAATTATGCAAGCACTAAATGATAGTAATTCTAAATTAGATATAGTTAAATTAGAAGATGATAAAATACATTCGGTTGTAACTACAAAATACAAAAACACATTTTATATCTTTGATTTAGTACAGAAAGTGCCTTTTGATATGTTTAAAGATACAGATGAAAAGAAGTTGTTTGAAAAATATCATTTTAATAGTAAAAAAATAGTTCAAAGAATTTATTCTTATAATCAATATGATTATAAAGAACACTAGTTTTTATGAGTATGATGGAAAAAATAGAAACAACAAGTACTGCGTTTTATTATATTGCTAATAAATTAAAAGAAGAACTTCTTGGTGGATATATTAATAATGTACAGACAATAGATAAAGATGTTTGGAAAATTAAAATTCACAAAAAACAAACAAAACAGTTAGTTGTAAGTCCAGATGTGTGTTTCATAACTAATTATCAATTACCAGTTGCTGTGTCTGGTGGGTTTGAGAAGTATCTTAAGAAAGTACTGTACAATCAAAAAATTCACGAGCTTTCTCAAAATAAAAACAACAGATTAATTTACTTTAAATTAGATAAATACTATTTAATATTTGAATTCTTTAGTAGCTCAAATATTATTCTTACAGATTTAGATTTTAAAATAATTACATCTAAAAAAAAGGAAGAATGGAAAGATAGAAAAATTATTAAAAATGAAATTTATAAGTTCCCAGCTGGAGAAGATATTAAAATAGAAGATGAAAAAGAGATAATTAAAGAAATTAAAAACCTAGATGAAAAAGAGATAATTAAATATTTTTCAAAAAGATTTAATATAGCACCTGTTGAAATAAATAATATTGAAAATAAAACAGTCAAAAACATTAAAAAGATTTATGAATATAAAAAACCAATACTAACAATTATTGAAAAAGCATCTAAGAAAACAATTACTGTTGAAGATAATAAAGAAGAAACAAATATTTTTGAAAATATAGAAAAGATATATATTGAAAAATATAAAATTAAAGTTATAGAAAAAAAAGATACTAAAAAAGATAAATTATTAAAAATAATAGATAATCAAAGAAAAACAAAAATAGAATTTGAAAACAATATTATAACCTTAGATAAAGAAGGAGAAGTAATCTATAGTTATTTCACAATAATTGATGAAATTAATAAAAGTATAAATGGTGCATTAAATAAAAAGGTAAATGTAGAAGAAATTATTAAAAAAATTAATGCATATTTAGAAAAAGGTAAACAACCACTAAAAATACTAGAAATTAATCAAAAGAAAAAAACATACAAACTAATTACTAATAAATAGATTTACTAAATTAGAAAAAGATTAGAAATAAGGAAGAACTATTCCTTATTTACTTGGTTCTCATCTACAATAAATACATCACTAACTGCTAGAATACTCTTATATGGTATTTCAAGCATATTTCCTTGTACATCTATCTTCTGAATAAATGCTGATGCTGGATCTACCTCTACAAGTATAGATTCTACTTCACCAGTTTGTTCATTTACCATTAAATCAATTAATCTACCAATATTATCTCCTCTATTAGTAATTAATTTTTTTGTAGCTAACTGTCTTGCTATTGCGTACTTGTACATATTTTATCCTCACTTTAATTTTATAATATATAATTATTATCTAAATACAATATATGGTTACTAAATATATTTATAAATGCATCGGTTTCAAAAACCAAATAATTTATATACTTTTGTTTAAAAAAACAACTAAAGCCCCAAACAATATTTATTTAAGGGTATTTATGTATGATAATTAATGAGAACATATGCTAAAAGAAACAAATAAAAAAAATATAAATAAATACCATATAATTCTAATAGTTGTTTTTTTAATTATTGGGTTTATACTAGGGATAATAGTAAGTGATGGGATAAATATTAATAGTAGTAATGATAGTCAATCTACAGAAATTAATATTCTAAATAAAGAAATTGATAATTGTCTAGATAAATTAAACTTATGTGAGATAAATAGTGATAATAATACCTAATCTATATTATAATTCTTCCATTACTTAAATTAAAGTTCTTTCTAGAAATGGTTTTTATATTGTGAGTGGTTTTATCCTTATATCTAATTATTTGCTTATCATCATCAATACCAATAACCTCTCCTAAAAACAAACCATATTTAGAAAATACAGGCACACTTATTAATAATTCTGTTACCTTAGAACTAACATTAAACAAACTAGTAAATCTACTTAAAAGAACTAATAGTATTGTTGCTAAAATTACAGTAGTAATAAATAATACAAAACTAATTTCTGAAATTATTAATTGAAGAGCAAAATCAATTAGAACAGCAAATATAAATATTGCAAATAAAGAAAATATATGTCTTCCTAACAAATATGCTTTTTTAAAATAAAATAAATCTATTATTGCACCTATAACCATTGCTAAGAATGCAATCACAATATACAATAGTATTGCTCTTAGTATGGATACAATCCTAAAAACCATATCAAATTCAGCGTTTAGTACAAAGAGATTAACACCCTTAATAATTGCAAATATTAAGAAAAATAAAAATGCTAAATAAAATGATAGACTAATTCTATGAATATTAAATCTTTTAGAAATGCTTCTAAATAGATCAGATATTTTTAATTCTAGATTAAAACCTTTTACTAAAAAGTATAATCCAGCTAACAAAGCAATAATTTGTAAGGCGTATTGTTTAGTAAATACTAATAATAATAAAATAATAGCAGGAATACCATAAATTGTTTTTGCAAAAAATGGATCTTTTAGTGCTTTTTTAATTGTATAAAATGTACTTTCTAAACCTTTTGCTTGTCTAACAATTACAGTCTCAATAGATATTATTGGCACATAATTTTGTATGATTGGCATAACTTGACTATCTTCAGCACCATCACTTAAGAAGATTGCAGCAGTTGCTGGGTATTTCTCTAGAACTTTTCTAAGTTGTAAAGCAATGTTCTTATCTGCAAAAAATAAATTTTCTTTAGAATGACCAGTTAATGTAACAATTTCAACATCTGTGTCTTTTTCTAGTTCTTTATATTTCTTAATAGCAGCAAACATACAATTTGCATCTGAGTCCTCAGGATCAACAATTGCAAAATTAGTTGCAACTTTTAGATTATTCTTAACACCTATTATTGGACCAGAAACAGATAGCTTATCACCAACATCATCATCTCTATCTACAGCTATAATTAGTATTTTCTCTTTATTATCATCTACTTTAGGCTTTTTAGTTAATTTACCTTTAGTTGGTTTTTTTGGTTTTTTGGTCTTTTTAAGCATATTAGGCACAAATTACTTTATTTCACAAAATAATATACATCTGTATAGTTTATATACCTTTTTATTATAGTATTTATATTATTTATAGAAAGATATAAAAACCATTACAAATTTAAGATATATACAAGTTAGGTTTGGAAAATTCATGGATAAAACTAAAACTAAAAATTTCTTTTTCACAATTTTAATACTAATTGTAATTGCATTAATATTGGGTATAATATATGTTGGGAAAAATATCCAAACCGTATTACTTTGGATAATAGTTATTGTGGTTGTAATATTCCTATTATTTAAATTAAAAATTGTATTAACACTTAAGGATTATGAAAGAGCAGTAATTTTTAGATTTGGAAAAGTAAGAAGAGTTGGTGGACCTGGTTGGACTGGTGTTTGGCCATTAATTGAAAAACCAATAATAATAACATTAAGAGTAGAAACAATTGATATCCCACCACAAAGAGTACTTACTAAAGATAGTATTGAACTTACAATTGATGGTGTGCTATTTATTTCTGTAAAGGGAGATAAAGAAAGTGTAATTAACTCAGTTGTAAAAGTTGAAAACTATAGAAAAGCAGCAACAATGTATGTGATTGCAGTATTAAGAGATGTTGTTGGTGAGTTTGAACTACAAGAAGTTATTACTAACATAGAACAAATGAATAAAAAATTAAAAGAAAACCTAATTGAAGTATCTAAAGAATGGGGTATAGATGTTACATCTGTTGAACTTAGTGAAATTAGAATCCCAGATGAGATCTTAGATGCTATGCATAAACAAAAAGCAGCAGTTCAAAAGAAACTAGCAATTTATGAGCTTGCTGAATCAGAGAAAGCTAAAATACTAGCAGTTAAAGAAGCTACTGATCAATTATCAGAAAAAACAGTAGTTTATTATTATATTAAAGCATTAGAGAAAATGGCAGAAGGACAATCAACAAAAATCATTTTCCCAATGGAATTAACTAATCTTCTAGGTAAGGTTTCTGGTAACCTATTAAAAACATCAAAAATAACAACAAACAACCTAGAGAAAGGTGTTAATGAAAATGATTTAGTTAAATTCTTGCCATTAATACAAAACTATATTAAAAAACCAAAAACAGTTAAGAAGAAACCAAGAAAAAGAAAAACTACTAAAAAGAAATAATATGCCAAATAATTTTAAAGGATACAAATCAACGTAAAATAAAACTAAGTTCCTTAGTATAAAAATGTTTTATAAATACTTATCATTTAAAAGAATTAATCACATTTTAATCCGTTTTACTACTTCGAGTATTAGTTTAGATTTATAGTTTTAAAATTCAAATATATCACACACCAAAAGATTTAAAAACAAGAATTAGCTAAATTATAAAATAACTGGTAAAAAAATCTTTAGTGTAATCACAGACAGTTTATTATAATTTTAAAAGTCGGCTTAATATTTATCTCGGACAGGTACCCCTCCGAAAGTAATATATAAATCAAAATGTATTAATTAATGTGATATTATGATAAATAAAAGGAAAAATGAAGCCAAAAAAGAGATTAATTTATTTAAATTTATTGAAAATAACAGATGTTTTAGTAAAGAATGGGATGTTAAAAAACAAAATAATAAATATATTCAAACAATATTAGATAAAAGTAGTAAAAAACAAACTGGAAATAAAGGATATCCAGACTTGCTTTATGTAAATGAAATAAAAAAATTATTAATTTTAGTTGAAAATAAAGCATCTATAAAAGACCATATATCAAAAAATGAAGATAATCCTGTTGCTTTTGCTGTTGATGGTATAAAACATTATTTATCTTTTTTTACAAACAATAAATTAAATATAGAAGAAGAAACTTTAAAAAAATATCTAAAAGGGTGGAAAATAATAGGTGTTGCTTTTTCTGGGGATATTAATGATGAATATAACCATAGATTAGACACATATATTGTTGATAATAACTTAATTCAAAATATTGGAAAAAGTGAAATATTAGATGAAGAAGATTATTTAGCATTTTTTGAAAATATTGATTTAGAAAAAATATCTAACGATATTTCAAAATCATCATGTGAAATTAATAGACTTTTAAGAAATTTAGATTCTCAAAAAAGACCTATTCTTTTAAGTGCTTTAATGATTTGTTTATATCCAAAGGAAAGTGGCGCAGATTTTAAAAATAGTTATAGTTCTTGGAACACACAGACAATTATTAGAAATATACCAACAACAATTAGTGATATATTAGAAAGTGAACAAATAGATAAAAACAAAATAGAAGTATTAACAAACGAATTAACTTTTATAAAAACAGATAATGATTTAAACTCTACTGATATTTTAAAAAATATTTTAAAAGAACTTGAAGAAAAAGTAATACCCTTATTTGATAGAAATACATCTTATGATATAATCGGTAAATTTTATGAAGAATTTTTAAGATATGCAGGAATAACAAATGTAAAAAAAGGAATTGTCTTAACTCCAAATCACATAACTACTTTATTTACAGAATTGATAGATATCAAAATAAATGATGTAATTTTTGATCCAGCTTGTGGTACTGGTGCATTTTTAATTGCAGGGATGAATAAACTAATTAATGAAATAGAAAAATCAAATTTAACAGACAAGAAAAAAAGGATTAAAAACATTAAAGCAAAACAACTTATTGGATTTGAAAAAAGTAGCACAATGTATTCTTTGGCAATTTCTAATATGTTATTTAGAGGGGATGGCAAATCACAAATTTTTAATGAAGATTTTTTTTCAAACAAAATAGATGATATTTTTAACCAATTATCCAATAAACCTACAATTGGATTTGTAAACCCACCTTATGGTGGTAAAGACAATAATTCAAATCCAACTAAAAAAGAAATTCAATTTTTAGAAAGAATGTTGGATAATTCTAGTAGATATGGAATTATAATTGCACCACTTTCAACATATTTTAAAGATGACATAGATAGAAACAGAATTTTATTAAAACACACTTTAAAATATGTAATAAATATGCCAAGTGATTTATTTCAGCCAAATGCATCAACTCATACAGCAATTGCTGTTTTTGAAACAAATAAACCACATAATAATAACAAAGTTATTTTTTATAATTTAAAAGATGATGGTTTTGTTCTATCAAAAAATAAAGGACGAACAGATATTTTAAACAAGTGGAATAATATTAAAAAAGATTTTTTTAAAAAAATAAATAATCCTAAAGAAAATGAAGATTACATTAATTTAGTGCACAAAGAAATCACAGATAATGATGAATGGATAATCCAAGCACATTCAAAGACAAATTATGATATGTTATCAGAAAAAACATTTGAAAAAAGTATTAAAGAACATATAATCTTTTTAACAAAATTAAAATTAGATTTAATAGGTAAAGATATAGATGAAATAACACTATTAGAAATACTTAATGATAATAATATTAATGCAACTGAAGTTTTAAAAAATAATGATTATTATGAAAATTAATAAAAATAATTGGCAAGAATTCAAGTTTAATGATATTTTTACTATTGTAAGAGGTAAAAGATTAGTAAAAATAGATCAGATTATAGGAAACATAGCATATATTTCAGCAAGTAAACAAAACAATGGTATTGATAATTATATACTACCTCCTGATTTTATGAAAATCCACCAAAATGCTTTAACCCTTAGCAATAGTGGTAGTGTTGGATGTTGTTTTTATCATCCTTATAAGTTTGTAGTATCTGACCATTGTACTGTAATCCAAATCAAAGACAAAAATATAACATTAAATAATTATATATCTTTATTTCTAAAACCAATTATTGAATTAATGAAAAACAAATATAATTTTGCAAGAGAAATTAATAACGATAGATTAAAAAAAGAAAAAATATTACTTCCTGTTAAAAATAATAAAAATCCAGATTGGTATTTTATGGAAAATTATATAAAAGATTTATCTAAAAACATAAAATATATAAAAAATATGACCAAAAAAATTGATTTTCTAGATATAAAAAATACAAATATCAAATGGAAAGAATTTAAACTAAAAAAGATATTTAAATTATTTTTAGGTAAACCAACACATTCTATTGAAATCGAAGGAATTAAATCATCTTCAACAGATGGAATCCCATATATCACAAGAACTGCTAAAAATAACGGAATAGAAGCTTTTGTAGATAAATCTGTAGTAAATCCAAATAAGATTATAAAAGGAAATTGTATTACTATCGGAGCAGAAGGTTTTAAAGCATTTTATCAAGTTAATGATTTTATGACTGGAAATAAAGTTAATATTCTTAGAAATAAAAAATTAAATTTATGGAATTCTTTATTTATTAATTCAATACTAAATTTAATTATTATAGAAAAATTTGGATATGGAAGAGGATTAGTAAAATCAAGATTAGAAAATTTAAATATAAAATTGCCAATAGATAAAAATAAAGTACCAAATTGGCAATTTATGGAAAAATATATTAAAACCCTACCATACAGTTCAAACTTAAAATAACGTGTTTAATAAGATATAAACTAATAAAATTATGTTTGTTTTTTGAATTCTTTTAAAAACTTATTTTCGAATTCTTTTAATCTTTTATAATTAAGTTCTAGTTTAGAATTTGATCTATCAACTATTAATTTTAGATAGTCATCAGAAACTATAATTTTATTTTTTATTTTAATTGGTAAGGCTAAGTATTGTGTATTAGTTACCTCTAATATATACTTACCATCTTTAGCAGTTATGATTCCTGCTTTCTTTAAACCAAAGTTTTGAGAGAAAGCTAATAGATCTTTTGCTTTATCATAGTCTTTTGCACCAAAGTGAAATATAAAAGACTCCATCTTTAACCAAATATCATAATCTGTTGATTCTTCTAGGTCTTTTTTAAGTTCATCAAAAGAAACTGTTCTATGGTATTTTTTATGAAAAGAAGAGATTCTTTTATTTTCATATTCATCTGTTGAAAGAAGCATGATTCTACCAGCACAACTACTTGATGTGAAAACATCTGGAATTTTTGTTATTTCTAAAAGAAAAGGTATTATTATTTCATCTGCTTTCTTTTCATCAATTGCTTTTTGTAATGTTTCTGTGTGGTATTTTTTAGTCATAGTATATCTTTGATCTATCACATTTTGTGTCATAATTTTTCATCTCTGCCAATAAATTTATAATCTGTTAGTTATATAATATATTAGAATACAATTTATATATGTGGTGTGTATGAGATTAAAACTAACTATATTAATATTTATTATGTTATTTGTGTTAAGTTCACAAGCTATTTATGGGTTAGAATTATTAGAACCTATTACTGAAGATCTAACATATATTGATACTGTTGATCTTGGTTTTGTAAGTGCAGGAGAGTCTTTTTTAATTAGTTTTTTAATAGATGATATAAATTATACTGAAATAGGTGTAATTGATGCACAAAGAAAAGACATAATTATTGAAAAAACACACAAAACTGAAGAAAGCATATTTACAACAATTAAATTATCTAAAGAACTTAGCGGGCCATACACACTTAGCTTAGTTCTTAAAGGAAATATTGAAAAAATAATTAATTTAGATATGCTAGTTACAAATAAGGTGATTTACACATTATTAGAACCAATTACTACAAAAGTAAAGTATAATGATATAGCAAATATTAAACTAAAAATAATAAATAAATCAAATAGTACAAAACAAGTACTAATTACATCTAACCTACCTAAATACTGGTTTGATAATAAAATAAAACAAGATATGACACATATGTTACAACCAAATAGCGTAAGTGATATAACTTACAACTATATACCTAAAGAGATAGGCGATAAAGAATTTAATTTACAAATAAAAACACTAGTTGGTGAAGAAGACACATTATTTACTGAAGAAGAAGTTTTTATAGAATATGATATAAAAATAAAAGTTATTAAAAATTTAAAAGGGATATATGGCTCTAGAGATCATAGCTTTCCTTTATTTAATAGCAATTTAATTCCAATTTATTTTTTTAATAAAATAATTAAATTAATTTAATTGTAGAATCTAATTATTAATATTTTATTTAGGTATAGATATGGATAAAAAATATATATTAAAATTAAAAGATTTTTTTAAAAATATGAATGTAGATAAAATCACAAATAAAGAACTACAAAATTATAAATCTAAATTTTCTAAAAAATATAATCTTAAAAAATTACCACTAACTTCAGACATACTTCTAGCCTTAAAAATTAAAAATCCAACACACACATTTATTACAAAACCATCAAGAACACTGTCTGGTGTAACAATTATTGCAATTATGACTATGCCAGGTGCTTGCCCAGGAACATGTGTGTTTTGTCCTACCTATAAAGGCGCACCTAAAAGTTATACTGGCTTTGAACCAGCTGCAATGAGAGGTAAACTAAATAACTTTGATGCATGTAAACAAATTAAAGATAGGTTTAAACAATTAGAAGCAATAGGGCATCCAACAAATAAAATTGAACTAATTGTAATGGGTGGGACTTTCCCAGCAACAACCACACAATATCAAAAAAGTTTTATGACTAAAGTGTTTCAAGCAATTACTAATTCAAAAAGTGAAAATATAGAATATTTAAAAAAGAAAGCAATGACTTCAAAAAGAAGGATTGTTGGTTTAACCTTTGAAACTAGACCAGACTATTGTGATAATAAAATTATTAGAAGAATACTAGATTTTGGAGGAACTAGGGTAGAAATTGGGACACAAACAACTGATGACAAAATACATTTGTATACTAAAAGAGGACATGGTATTAAAGAAATTATTGAAACCACACAAAAACTTAAAGATGCAGGATTTAAAGTTCTTTATCATATGATGACTGGCTTACCAGGAAGTAATTATAAAAAAGATATGAAATCATTTAAAGATATTTTTAATAATCCAGACTACTGTCCTGATATGATAAAAATATATCCATGTTTAGTTACAAAAAACACAGAACTTGAAAAAATGTATTACTCAGGAGAATATAAAGTATATGATGATAATAAACTAATTAAGTTAATTGCAGATATTAAAGAAATTGTACCTAAATGGGTTAGAATCATGAGAGTACAAAGAGATATACCAGCAACTAAAATAATAGCAGGTATGAAAAAAAGTAATCTTAGAGAGCTTGCTCAAAAAGAACTTCATAAAAGAAATAAAAAATGTAATTGTATTAGGTGTTGTGAACCAACTGGGGAATTAAAAGATATTAAAAATTATAAAATTAAAAAAATAAAGTATAATGCATCAAAAGGCACTGAATATTTCATATATTCAGAAATTAAAGGTTACTTACTAGGTTTTATTAGATTAAGAATACCATATAACCCAATAGTAAAAGAACTAAATAAACAAACAGCAATTGTTAGAGAACTACATGTTTATGGACAAGCCACTGAATTTAGTGATAAAAACATACAACACACAGGAATTGGCAAGAAACTACTTAAAACAGCAGAAGATATTGTAAAAAAGCAAAAACTAAGTAAAATTGCTGTGATAAGTGGTATTGGGGTAAGAGAATACTATAAAAAACAAGGTTATAAACTAGTAGGTGCATATATGCTTAAGGGGATATAGGGGATTATATGACTACTGATAAAGATAAACTAATAGGCATATTAGAGCAAGACCCTGAACTGTATAAATTAATCAATTCTAAACCACATATATCAATATTAAAGGAAATTTCACTAAAACCTATAGATTTTGAGCAATTGAAGAAAAAAATATATTTTAAAAGGATATCTATATTATATAATATATTAAATACACTAATAGATAAGAAATTAGTAAACAAATTAGATATCAATAATAAAGACATGTATTACATAACTGACAAAGGAACAAAGTTTATTCAGTTATGTAAAATAACAGAAAAAGAGTTTAATCTAAGTTAACAAAAAGGAGTGTGAGAAATTAATGAAAACATTTTTAGGGGTATTAAGTACAGGAAAAGGTACTTGGGGTCAAGTAGCGCACATTGTTGATAACACAGAATATGATAATGTATATCTTGTATCTAATGAATGGGCACAGGATAAATTTAGTTGTTCTAAAAAGGTAAACTGGATAATCATAGATCCAAGAAAAGGATTTAGTGAGATTATGGATGACATTGAAAAACAATGGCCAAAGGAATTAGCTGATCCAGATCTAAATATACATTCAGGTAGTGGAAAAGAACATAGTGCAATTTTAGCAATACTACAAAATAAAAAAATTAAATTTAAGATAATTACAATAAATGCAGATGGAATTGTAAAATATTAAATGATAAAAGAGGATAAATGCCTAAGTACATCATATTTTTTGCCCTGATACTATTACTTGCTTTATCTGGCTGTATACAGTTATTAAACACTCAAGAAAAACAAGCATGTTTAGCAGCCACACATTTATCTACAACATCCATACCTAGCTGTGACTCACAAGAGGGTTGTCTTAATAAAATTAATGAAATCACTATTTCTAAAAATATAACTAAAGAAATTAATAATGATATTATAATATATCAAAATAAACTAGCATCTAGTTATTATTATTTTAATCAAAGTAAGAATTTATTAAAAAAGCTAAATAAAGCATGTTCTAGTGCTAACCCTAAAGACATGATAACAATAGTAAATGATTTATTTTTTAATTTTGGACAAATATTTACATATGTAGATTCATCATCTGAATCAAGTATTATTCATTTTAGAGATATGGTTGTGTATCTAGAAAGCCAAGGTATTGATTTAATACCAGAAGAAGAACTATATACAGACTATATATTACTAAATGAAAATATTAATGAACTAAAAGAACAAACAAGTAATAACAATTACATAAATAATCTAATTAAAGAAGTTGCAATAATTAATGAAATATCTAAAGATTTTGGTTTTAAAAAAACATACTTATCAGAAATTAGTTATATTGACTTAACTACATATTATCTAAAATTAATTAATGAACCCTCAGAGTCCACAAAAGTCCCTACCATTGCACCAGGTTTTTATTATGTGCTAGATCAATTATCTAGCATTGCTGCTTTTAGAAAAGTAAATCTAAATCTTAAGAACACAGATAATTATAATTTATATTTAGTACTAGATAGAATTGTTGGACAAAACAACTCAACAAGCACAGAATTTATTAAAATTAATAATCAAATAAATAATAACCTAGATGTGATTTATGAAAAGATAAAGATATTAGAGAATAAGATTATTGAAAATAAAGAATATTTAGAAAATAGTGATTACATAGAATTTATGATTCAAAGAAAGACATTTGCATATAGTAAAATTACATTTGGGGAATATTTAAAAAATCTTAAAAACTACGATATTGCGATAAGTAGAAATAAATTATTAAATGAAGAACTAATTATTGAAGAAAATATAGTTAATAATTGTATTGAAGAACTTACAAAAATAATAAATTTAAATATTATAGAACTAGAAGATTTTGTGTTTATTAACCCAGGATCGCAAGAAGAATGCACATATATAATTAATATAATAAATGAAAGGCTAAATAATAATTCAAAAATTAAATTACTTAATAATATAGTTTCTGAAAATAAAATATTAATTAATGAACTACTAGTTCATAGTAATAGCTATAATTTTGATAATAAACTAATTTTACTAAATTATTATGAAATAGTACAAAATATAGAAAAAAATCAAAACTACGAAAATATCATTAATATTAATGAAATTATAGATACACAAACAGAAATAAACACAAATCTAAAAGAGATGTGTAAACAAATAATCACAAACCCAAATAATGGTTATATAGAGATAATTTATGATGTAAGCTATTATCTAAGTATAGATAACCCATTTTCAATAAATCTAGAAGAAATAATAATTACTGATGGTATTAATTTTGATAATTTCGAATTTTTAGAAAAAAACTATAAAACAAATAATAAAATTATAATTCCAATAATATATTCTGGGAAAAACTATTATTTAATAGCATATATAAATAATAGAGAAATAAACACAGAAATAATTAAATTAGATCTAAGTAACTCTATATTAGAAACTATTGTTGAAAATGAAGTGATAGGTATACAAGATAGTGTGTATATTGGAAATGGTGTTGTTTTACTAAGTGGTAATGGACTAGTTTATGATGGTATATTGTATTTTGAAACAGAAAAGATAAATGAGTTCATATATTACAAAGATATATTAAATAAAATAGTGATGAGCCAATCAATAGAAGAAATAATTAATGGAACATATGTGATTAAGGAAGAATTTACACTTAAAAATGAACATATAGATGATATTGATAACAAATTATGTTTTGAAAACATTAATTTTGATGATATAATTATAATTAAAGAAAATGATGTAGTAAAGGAAACATTTTATGATGGTAACAAATTGTGTTTCACACTAAATTTAGAGTTAGAACAAACAAAAAGCTATAATATGCAAACCCTTACTAACAAAATAAATATTTATAATAAAATCTATGAAAATATATATCAACTAATTAATTTAAAAAACTCTAGATTTTTAGATATAAGTACTGCTGCTAGTGAGATATCTGAAGATATAGAATTAATTATAAAAGAAAATTATACAATCACAGAAATAATAAAAATATATAATAAAACCGAAGATATAGAAGAATTAATTGAAAAAGAAAATTTAAATAAGATTATTGAAGATAACTTTATACTATTATATACTGAACTACTTGAAAATCCATTAATTAACACAGAAGAATTAAACCAAATTAAGGCAATTAATGATTCTAAATATACAAACATAAATAATTCATATTTAGAATTACAAAACATACAACAAAATATAATTAATAGAATTACCTTTGAAAATAGTAATACAAAAAAAGAAAGTCTAAATAAATTACAAACAATTTATGAAATAATAACCAAATACGGTATTGAAGATGAACTGTTAAATGAATTGATTGGAAGTATAGTACCAAATTTAAATAATAATAAAATATTTGAAGATATTGAACAAAAATTAAATAAAAACCTAAAAACCAAAGCAAAAGAGCTAAACAAACAACTAGATAACTTTAATCTAGAGCTAAATATTAAAGAAATAAATGCAATCATAGAAGAAGTATATTGGATCTTTGAAGATTTTACATTACAAGAGCTATTTAGTATAAATTATTATCCAGAAATCACACCAAATGATGCAGAAAGACTTTCTAAAAAGCAAGACTTCTTGGACACAATAATGTATAGTGATGAAGTGCATGATTTCCAAGAAAATTATAATTTAAAAGATTATATATCAGCAATTGATGCCATATCACAATCAACTATAGATAGACTTAATGAGATTTATATTGAAAAAAAATTATTAGAAGATGGGATTAATAAAATTAAAGAAGATGCAAAAGAAGAATTAGATAAATATATTAAAGATTATAAAGAAAATGAAGAAATAATAGAATTAGCAAAACAGCAGTATAGTGAAGGGAAATATTTAAACACAATAGTAACAATAAGGTCTAATAGTCTTAATTTAAAACAAAATAATAACAATTATCAAATACTTATTGTAGCATTCATATTAATGATATTGGCTCTGTTATTTGTATATTTTAGGATAAATAATAATAAATCTAATAATAAAACTGTTAAAGATAAGAAAAAGAAAGTTATTAGGCATCATTAACTATATACGACTTATTTAGAAATATATTTAAATTGTTTGGCAATATTATATCTTAGTATTAGTGGTGTGTTAAATGAGAAGAGAGATATATTTTATTCTAATTGCCTGTTTATTAATAATCCCAGCTATTAGTGCAGTAACAATTGAAGAAAAAACACTTTCAGAATTTGGTAGTTTGGATTTTGTGGTTGAAAAAGACAATAATATGTGCCAGATGTATGAATTTAATAATTTAAGTACACTAGACAATTATTCTTCTATTCTTCAACTAAATATTAAGAATTATATCCCAGTTACTGATGGTGTTAATATTAAGATATATCTTAATGATAACCTAGAACAAGAAATTATAAATAAAGATATTTTACAAAACAATATTATTAGATTATCTGATTTCCAAGAAAATAATAGTTTAAATATCTGTATTGAAAACCAATTTTTACCAAAAATAGTAATTGCTAAAGAAAGTAAAGTTGGAAATTATTTATTATCAGAAATAAAAGAAGAAAATTTCTATCAAAAAGTGACAGCCAAAGCATACACAGATGTTTTAGTACCTATTGAGGTCTTTGTTAAAAATACAGGTTATGCTGATCAAGAAATTAAAATAATTAATGCAAGTAAAAAATTTATAAAAAACTCAGGATTAGAAAATGTTTCTGGAGAAACTGCATTTGAAGGCATAATTAAAGCAGGAGAAGAAAAAAATATAATTTATAATATTAAAACCACTAATGACTTAAATTATATAACACCAAGAGCGATACTAAAGTACACAGATGAATTTGGAAGATATATTGAATTATATACTAACCCAGAAGTAATAAGTATTATAGAAGATATCACAAAATTAAGTGTTTATATTGATGTGCCTAGGGAAATTTTAGTTAAAGAAGAATATATAGGTAAAATAATTATTAGAAACACAACAGAGGATGAAATAGAAAATATATTTATAACACCTAAATTTGATGGGGATATTGAACTAACCTATGAATCTTTACCTATTATTAAGAAAAAAGATGTAGTATCTATTCCTTTTAAAATTAAAACATATGATACTAAGAAATATGATGTGGGTTTTGATATACAATATACCATTAATGGGATAGATAAAAGTGTAGGTTCGCCATTAATTAGTATTAATTCAGTACAAGAAGATAAAACAAATAAAACAATTACTGCAATCCTAATTGCACTAGCAATAATTTTATTTATTTGGTTTGTAAAGATTTAAACTATTCTTTTAAACATCTTTTCTATATCTTTAATTGATAGATATATGATTGTTGGTCTTCCGTGTGCACAAATACCTTTATCTTTACAATTATTTAGCTTTTTTATAAGATCTATCTGCTCTGGGATGGTAAGCTCTTTATTTGCCTTTAAAGATTCCTTACAAGATCTTAGTTTAATTAAATTATCTTTTAATTTTGCAATATCATTAGTACCTTTTTCCATATCTGATAATAAATTTATAAAAATATTAGAGTCAAGATATTTGTTTAGAAATAAAGGTACTGCAGTCATATAGTATTCATCAGATTCATTAACATACTCGAAACCTAGTAAATTTAGTGTATTTTTATGTTCACTTAAGATTTCTTTTTGTGATTCAGTAATATAATCTAACTTTTGTTTTGATATCAAATTTTGCTTTTCAAAAGAATTACTTAGATTATCTCTATTCTTTTCTAAATTTATCCTCTCAGCAGCTGCATGTTGGTCAATTAATAAAGTTCCAGTATCAGTTTCACAAACAATATATGTGCTGTGTAGTTGTCCAATAAATCGTGTGATTTTGTGTTCAAATAACTCAACTCCGCCACTTTGACTATTATCAAAGAAAGATTGTGATTGAGTAACTGGTTGTGCAGATGAAAACACACCTCTTGGTGCTGTTGTGGCTTTATTAAATGTGGAACTAAAACTTGGTTTGCTAACAAAGTCCTTTAATGTGTTATTTGTGGTTGCTATTGTCTTACCTAAACTTTCATCTAATATTTTAGTTAGTTCCCTCTTTAGTTCAGATAAAAATAAGATTTCATTTTGTAGTTTAACAAACTTTTTCTTAGGATGCACATTAACATCTATTGTTTTTGGATTAAATTCTAAGAAAAGTGTGAAAAAAGGTTTTTGTTGTATCATTAAATAATCTTTATATGAATCACTTATTGCCTTAAATATTTGTGCTGAATAAACATATCTTTTATTAATAAATAAAAAATTTGTAGGAAAATAAATTGGATTTGCTGGACTTCCAACAATTCCTTTTAATTTAAAAAATTCATTATCAATATTTATTGGAATTGCTTTAGATTTAATATCTCTTCCAAATATTTGAGTATATCTATTTTCTTGTGTGGTTTTTTGAAAAACCACATTTTTCTTTTCAGAACTAAATTTAAAAGTTATTTCAGGATTAACCAACACATTTGCTAGAAAGATATTATATAATTTAGAGAATTCAATTGAATTTGATTTTAAAAACTTCTTTCTAACTGGTAAATTATAAAATATATTTTTAATTGTAATTGTAGTGCCTTTATTTGCTGTAACTTCTTTAACTTTCTTATTTTCTAATAAATAACCTTTTCCATCATCAATAGTAGAAGTAATTATTGATAAATTAGAAATTGCATCAATACTAGATAGTGCCTCACCTCTAAATCCAAAACTACTAATTGTGTAGATATCATCAATTTTTTCTAATTTACTAGTTGTGTACTTATCTAAACAAATATCTAGATCCTCTTTATCAATACCATAACCATTATCTTTAATTTGAAGTAACTCGGTTCCTGCTACTTTTATGTTTACTGTAATCTCTGTTGAACCTGCATCTATTGAGTTTTCAATTAGTTCTTTTAGTACATCGCTAGGATTCTCAATAACCTCTCCTGCACTAATTAAATTAATTGTTTCCTTACTTAATGGTTTAATTTTCATAATCCACCATGCTTTTTTGTTCTTTTTTATAAATTATTCTTTTATTTTCTTTAATATTATTAGACATATTGCTCTTTTCAGGTGTTTTTAAGAATACCTCATCTTCTAAATCTCTCTGTATTAATAGGGCTCTGTTGATTATAGTGTCATTTATGCCAGACATTCTAGCAACTTGGATACCATAGCTTTTATTAATTCCACCTTCTCTTAATTTATGGAAAAATAATAAACCATTTCCTTCTTCTTTAGCAGTCACATGATAGTTTTTGATGCCAGAATGTACATCTTGCATCTTGTTTAAGACATGGTAATGGGTTGCAACTAGTGTTTTTGATCTAATAACATTATTTAATTGTTCTACTATTGCCCAAGCAAGACTAACTCCATCATATGTGCTAGTGCCTCTACCTATTTCATCTAAAATAACAAAACTATTCTCTGTTGCATTATTTAAAATATATGCAACCTCTGACATTTCAACTAAAAAAGTGCTTTGTCCATGTAAAATATCATCTGATGCACCAACTCTAGTAAAAATTCCATCAATTAAGCCAATTTCTGAATATCCAGAAGGTACAAAGCAACCAATATGTCCAAGAATTAATGCAAGACACACACTACGCATATAGCTACTTTTACCAGACATATTTGGTCCAGTAATTACCATAGTTCTATTTTCTGAATCTAGACTACAATCATTTGGTATAAACTCAATTAATTTTTCAATTATTGGGTGTCTTAGATCTTTAAAATAAATTTTATTTGAATTATTTAAAATTGGTTTATTATAACTATTATTTGCACTAGTTATAGAATATGAAATATAAGTGTCTAATTTACTTATTTGTTTAGCTAATAAATTTATTTCTAATTGGTAGTTTAGTGTCTGTTTACAGATATCTAGAAATATTCTGTGTTCTAACTCAACTCTTTTTTCATTTGCTGTTAACACATGGTGTTCTTTCTCACTTAGTTCTTTAGTTGTAAATCTTTCTGCATTAACTAAAGTTTGTTTTCTTTCAAAATAATCAGGAACTTGGTTACTTTGTGATTTTGGTATTTCAATATAGTATCCAAATACTTTATTATATTTTACTTTTAAAGATTTTATGTTTGTATCATTTCTTAATCTTGCTTCAAACTCAACTAACCAAGAATTTACTGTTTTATGTATGTTTATTAATTCATTTAGTTCTTTAGAGTAGGTTGCTTTAATAAATTTACCTTCTCTTACACTAAAAGGTGGTTCATCTACTATTGATTTATCTAAGATGTCTATTAGTGCTTGTAAGTTAGCTAACTTATCTTTAATATTTTTAAGTTTATTTGAATTTGTATCTTCTAGAATTAATTTAATTTTAGGAATAACTTTTAGACTTTGTTTTAATGCAACTAAATCTCTTGGGTTTGCATTTCCAAATCCAACTTTACTAATTATTCTTTCTAAATCACCAATATAAGATAGATTTGATATTAATTCTTGTTGTAAAAAGGTGTTTTGAATTAATTCATCAACTGAATTATTAATTTCAATTAAATTATCTTTATCTAGTATAGGGTGTGTTAGGTCAAAATATAGCTTTCTATAACCCATTGGTGTTTTAGTATTATTAATTAATTGAAACAAACTATCGTTTATAGATCCGTCTCTTAAATTACTTACTAGTTCTAGATTTCTAACAGTTTTTCTATCTAGTTTAATATATTTGTTAGTTGTATATTGTTTTATATTAATAATATATTCTAAATTAGAAAATTGTGTGTCTTTTAAATATTTTAATGCATTATAACAAGAAATGATTGTTTCGTATTTATCATCTAGTCCAAATTTTTCTAGAGATTTTAAATTAAAATGTTCTTTTAATTTATTATAAGATAAACTTATATCTATGTTATCTGTATAATTAATTATTGTGTTTGGTATTGCTTTCTTAATTAAATCAATTTTATCTAAATCTTTTAGTATGTTTTTAGTTAATAATAGTTCTTTTGGTTTAATTAGAGTTAATTCATTTAATAATATACTAAAATTATTAAAATTAGTTGTTTTAAATTCACCAGTAGTGATATCAATAAATGCAAATCCATAGTTATTTTTCACAAAAGATATAGAACATAAAAAGTTGTTTTCATAATTATCATTAAATAAAGTGCTAGGTGTTATTATTCTTGTTACTGCTCTTTTAACTAAACCTTTTGCTTTTTTTGGATCTTCTATTTGTTCGCAGATAACTACTTTCTTTCCTGCTTTAACTAATTTTGAAATATAAGGATCAATTGAGTGATATGGTACTCCTGCTAATGGTACAGCAGTTACACTCTTGCCTCTTTTAGTTAGAGTTATGTTTAGTATTTTTGCTGCTTCTTTAGCGTCATCATAAAAGATTTCGTAAAAGTCCCCTGCTCTGAAAAGTAGTATGCCTTCTGGATATTGTTTCTTTGTCTCAACATATTGTTTCATCATTGGAGTTAAAGAATTTGTGTCCATAAATACAATATATCCTTTAAAGTTATAAAGTGGTCCCGGCGGGATTTGAACCCGCGACACATAGGTCTTCAGCCTATTGCTCTCCCAGACTGAGCTACGGTACCATTTTTATATGAGCTCGGAGGGATTTGAACCCTCGACACCTGGATTAAGAGTCCAGTGCTCTAACCAAGCTGAGCTACGAGCCCAATTTATGAATCCGAGGGGATTTGAACCCCTGACACCTGGGTTAAAAGCCCAGTGCTCTAGCCAGGCTGAGCTACGGATCCGTAGTACAGATAAATTTAATTTATATATATTAGAATAAATTAAAAACTTGTCTCTTTATTATATATAGTATATAAGAGTAAACATTTAAAAAGTAAATCTCTTTATTTTTTAAAAAATAATAAAACACATTTTAAATTTTGAAATAAGTATGATTAAGATATTAAAATTAGATCATCGTCCAGAAAGGGATAAAAGAATAACAACACATTGTGCACTAGTATCTAGGGCATTTGGTGCTGATATGTTTTATTATTCTGGTATTGAAGATAAAAGTATAAGTGTAAATATAAAAGACATAAGTAAAAAATGGGGTGGTAAGTTTAAAGTAAAACACACAAAAAACCCATTAAATTTTATTAAAAAAGAAAAAAACACAACGGTTATACACTTGACAATGTATGGTGAACAAATTCTTAAAAAAATAAAATTAATAAAAACAAAACAAAAACAAAATTTACTAATTATTATTGGTGGACCTAAGGTGCCACAAGAATACTATGAGTTATCTGATTATAACATAGCAGTTACTAATCAACCACATAGTGAGGTTGCTGCATTAACAATTCTATTAAATTTATTAAATCCAAAATATCTAGAAGAAGACTTTTTTAATAATCAAAAAATAAAAATCATACCTTGTAAAAAAGGAAAGAAGGTTATTAACTTAAAATAGGTTTGTAACATAATATTATTCATAATAGGGTTAAATATGAATAAATTAAAAAAAGATTTATTAGCTGATAAAGCAACAATTTTATTTTTAGAACAAATTGCTGGGCCTTTAGCAACTGATGTGGTTAAGTTATTTAAAAATAATGCTTTATCTCCAGAGGTTATCTCAAAGAAATTAAAGGAAAAGATCACAAATGTAAGATCTACCTTAAATAGCCTACATTATAGAGGTATTGCTTGTTATAAAAAGCAAAGAAATGATAAAAACATGTATGAATTTATGTGGGAAATAAAATATAAAAAAATAATAGAAATTATTTTACTGCAAGAAATGAAAAAATATAAAAAGTTAGATATAACAATAAATGAAAAAGAACATCGTGACTATTTCTATTGCCCTAAAAAATGTGGTGAAATGCCTTTTGAGGTTGCAGCAGCATATAATTTCAAATGCCCAAATTGTAATTTAAATCTAGAAATGGTGAATATAAAAAATAAACTAAATAAGCTTAAAAGAGATAGAAAGAAAGTTGAAGGTAACATATCTAAACTAGAAAGCATTATGGAAAAAATAAAAGACAACACAAGAGGATATGTTTGTGATTAACTTTAGTATGTTTTAAATACATTTTGGTGCTTAAGAAATATTACTAATTATAGAATATATATGTATAAGACTTTATAGCTAGTTTTTTTAGCGGGGTGGGGCAGTCTGGAGTGCCCGTCGGGCTCATAACCCGAAGGTCGTAGGTTCAAATCCTACCCCCGCTATATTAACCACAAACTTTTTCTATAAATATACAAAATAAGATGAAATTAACATGAATTGTTGGACATAAACAATTTATTGGTAAATCATAGTATAACCGCACAAATGAGGTTAAAATTAAATAAAAGCTATAAATACCACTCAATATCAAAATTTAAGGTTATTTTACATCTAAATTAGGTGCTAAGTCAGTTATATACTTTGAATGTTAGGTAATTACGAAATTATTATAGAAAGAGTTATAGTTTTTACATAGAAATTGGTGGTAATTACCAATAATTTAATAATATATACATAATAAAATGTTGTTTAATTTTTATAATATAAATAAACCACTCAAAGAGGTATATAATTACAGTAATTACATAAATCACATAATATAATTATGGTAGTTACACATCCCTTTAAAATAATTACGGTAATTACTATTATAATGAAATTAATAAATATATTTAAAAGCATATTCAAAAGAAGGAAACTAAGTACTAATATAGAAAAACAAGATAATGTGATAGTTCAAGAAAGCAATAGCAATATAGAACAAAATAAAACCACACAAACAATAAATAATAGCCAAATACAAGAATCAAAACAACAGTTAGAGTTAAAATATGAAAATAAAATAGCCACAGATATGACAACAGTCACAGTTGAACAGCTAAAAAATCAACTAAATACAATTTGGGATATATTAAAAATAAAAGAAAACACACAAGCAGAACATATAATTAAATCAATTCCATCAGATAAATGGACAACAATGGACGAAATTAGACATAATATAAAATTAGAATTTAATATAGAATATAAAAACGAAAAAAGCTTGTATCCATATTTAAAAACACTAACAGATGTGAATTTAGTTAAAATAAATAATACAGGTAAAAAAAGAACTTGGAAGAAAAATATAATTATTATTAATAAAGATAACTTATTATAATTTTTGTTTAATTACTTGGTAACTACTATAAAAGCTAGTTAAAACAGGTGATTCAATATATATGTCTTTAAACCAATAATTAGATATTATTTTAACACATATATTTTTTATTATATTAATATAGTTATTATTACTTATTTGTTCTTTACTAACTAAATCTATTTCTTCTAATAATTTTGCATTTTTATTTTCTAAATTAATTATTGTATAATTATTAATATAATCTTCTAGTGATTTAATAACACTTTCAGAATCTATATCTACCTCGTTTATAGTGTATTCGACTTTCCAGTCCCCTCTAGTTTTCCAGTTATGTGTTGGGTTTTTACCTGTTTCAAAATACTCTAATAATTTGGTTTCATATCCAATTGGTAAAATTACACTGTTTTTACCTGGTTTTATGTATGGTATGTCAGATACAAGCCCCTTTCTAAAATAAGTATATATTTTGTTATTGTTTTTAGTCACATTTTGGTGATAACCATATATAGCCCTAAATACCTTTTGATATAAATAAGATGTATGTTTGGTATTTTCTTTAAATATAAACTTATATTTTATAAAATTTGATTTAATTTTCTTCAAGAGGGCACCCCATACTTCTTGTATTAGTTATAATAATAAAAAAATACTTTATTATGTATATATATAATTATATATAGATATATATTATTAAAAATAGTAAAATAAAGTAAAAAAACTACTTTTTAGAAGAAGCATATTTACTTCTATAACCTATATATTTTCTTCTAATATGCGCATCTTTACTTCTACCTTCAGTTGGCATCTCTTTTTCTATTTTCTTAGCACTTTTAGTTGGTATATTTCCTGAATTAATTAACAATATATCGTCAGCAGATATAACTTTATTATAAGGTATACTGTGATCAGTAATAATTTTTTTAGCTTCTAACTTAGAGTCTACTTTTAGTGGTTGTGTAGTTATTGTTTCTATCACACCTTGCTCTAGATTTACTATTAAATCATGTACTTTTCCTCTATATGTTGCGTCTGTTTGGTAAATATCCATCCCAAATAGTTTTGATATTCTTGTAGTCATTTTAATTCCTCCAAAATAAATATTAAATATTATTTTATATAATAAAAGGTTAATCAAAACATTTATATATCTATTTATTTAGAAAAACAAAGTGCCTTAAAATTAACAAATAATGGTTTTTTCTAAGTACAACCTTTAATTTATTATAAGAAGTGAGGGGTGTATCTAACTAAAACCTAATAAATTATAAATTATCTAGTGGGTTTTTAATAATTTTAAGTTTATTTGTGTTTACTTTTGTGTATATTTGTGTGGTATTTAGGTTAGCATGTCCTAATAACTGTTGAATATACCGTATGTTCACATCATTTTCTAGTAGGCTAGTTGCAAATGAGTGTCTTAGAGTGTGTGGACTTACCTTTTTAGTGATATTTGCTTCTTTTGCATGTTTTTTTAAAAGTTTTTGAACAGCATCAACTGATAGGGGCTTTCCTTTACTATTACAAAATAAGTATTCTGATATAACTTTTTTATTTCTTTTTTCTAAATATTTTTTATAATCACTAATCCATCTTTTAGATAATATGATAATTCTATCTTTATTTCCTTTACCACTAACTACTCTACCTGTATTTTCAGAAAAATCAAGATCTTGAATTTTCATATTCATACATTCTGAGATTCTAACGCCAGTAGAGAATATGAATTCAATAATTAGTTTGTTTCTTATATTTTTTGTAGCTTTTATTAAATCTTTAATTTCTTTAGTTGTTAATACAATAGGTATTTTTTTTGCTTTTTTAGGTAATTTAACACCTAAGTCTAAGTTTATTTTTAAAAAATCATTATAAAAGTGCTTAAATATAGATAACACAAGATTTAAGGTAGCAGAACTAACATTCTTTTCTGATTTTAAATAAGATAGATAATTAACAATATCTTCTGTTTTAATACTTTTTATGTCTTTTTTTGTATATCTTTCAAATAAAGATAAATAAAGTGAATATATTTCTATAGTGTTATTACTATATCCTTCAATATTTAGTTCGTTTCTAAATTTTTTAATAGATTCTGTGTATTCTTTTTTATTTTCCATAATTATCTATTTTCTTTAAGTCTTTTCTCTATTATTTCTTTATACTCTTTATCTGCAGTAGTTAATACAACACAATTATTGTGTTCATCTATATACTCTGGATCTACATATCTAAATTTGCATTTATAATTTCTTATATCAAATTTTTTTGTTTTTAATTGTGTTAGTTTATCTTGTATTATTTTATCATTAGATACTTTTAATTTATCTAAAATAAACTTATCATTTTTCCAAAAATCATCTAAACAAATTAAATCAATTTTAACAGCTTGTTTAAGCGCATCTGCAAAGATACAATATTTTGTAATGTGTTCTGGTCCACCCCAATGTGTGGTTGAAAATAAATGATATATTTCAGCAAACCTTTTTGCGCTCATTTTATCTTTAAAGTAAAAATTATTATTTTTAACAATAAGTTTAGAAAACAAATCTCTAGCTTCTTTTTGATCTTTAAAGTGATACCACTCTCTTAAAGTATAATCTATTCTATCTGCACACAATTTAGGTTTTTCTTTATCAAGTAGTGCGAATAACTCAAAATTCTTAAATTTATTAATATCAATATTGTGCTTATTAAAAATATCAACTATTTCTTTATCTTTTTTTAAAAAATCAAAGAAAATATTATCACCATGATCTTCTGCCTCATTTTCTAAAAAATAATCATAAGTGTGCGAAAATGCAGCATGAGACACATCATGTAGTAATCCAGCAATTTGTTCATTTAAATTTACACAAAATCTCCGCAATAGTATAAGTGTACCTATGCTGTGCTCATATCTTGTAAATTTCACACCATAGTGCCACTCTGGAGGTAAACCCAATTGATTTATACCCTTTAGTCTTTGAACCATCTTTGAGTTAATTAAATCTATAAGTATATCTTCTATGATTATTTCTTTACCATAAACACAATCAATAATTTCCATATAATCTCTCTTCTACTATATTATACGGAAAAAGATATATAAAGATTTAGTTAAAAAAACAAATTTTTAACACCACTATACATAATTTCAGGAAACCGAACAGAACTATATAAAAAGGTAATTATATAGTATTATGTCATATTAAATAAGGTTTCTATTTTCTTGTGATTTTGGGGGGTTCGGGGTATGAAAAATGCAAAATTCCATATATACACAGGAAATGGGAAGGGAAAAACAACCTCTGTTGTTGGTATGGCAATTAGGGCTTCTGGTCATAAAAAAAAGGTGTTTTTAGTACAATTTTTAAAACACCAAAAAACAGGAGAACAAATAATACTAAATAAAATTGAAAATATAACTTATAAAAAATTTGGAAGTAAAGATTTTATTATTAATAACAAAATAACAAACAAACACAAAGAAGAAGTTAACAAAGCAATAGAATATATAAATAAAATTATTCAAACAAAAAAAGTAGATTTGTTAATACTTGATGAAATAAACATAATAATTTATTATAATTTATTATCTATTTCAAAAGCAAAACAAATTATAAGAACATGTAAATTAAAAAATATTGAATTAGTCTTTACTGGCAGATATGCAAAAAAACAACTTATAAATTATGCAGATTTAGTGACAGAAATGAAAGAGGTAAAACATTACTTCTTGGACACACAAGCAAGAAAAGGGATTGAATATTAAGTAACAAAGGGGTTTTAACTATGAACATGTTAACACAAATTAAGAAAATCACAGAAATTAAAAAAAGAACTGGTGAAGTTGTTGAGTTTAATAAAAACAAAGTAAGAAAAGCAATACTAAACGCAATGAAATCAGTAGATGAAATTGATGAAAACCTACTTGATAACCTAGTTGATAAAGTTATACTTGTTCTAGAATCTAAATTTATAAATAGAGTTCCTAGTGTAGAAGATACATCTGATACTATAGAATATGTGTTAATAGCAAGTGACTTAGCAAGTGTAGCAAAATCATTTATTCTTTATAGAGAAGAAAGAAGAAAACTAAGAGATACTAAAGAGAAAATTCCAGATAGTAAAATTGTTGTTGATTTAAAAAATAAAGGTATAAATTTAAGTAAACAAGCAAAAAACGTACTAAATAATTCTACCCAATTTAAAGATCTTGGATTAATTATTTTCTTAGACAGATATTCTTTAAAATCTAAAAGAGAAGATGTAACTGTTGGCGACTTAGTTGTGACTATTAGCAAAGAGGATATAAAATATCCTAAGAAAGATCTTGGTATAGTTAAAAGTATGGATAACGATATATTTACATTACATATGATCACAGGTATTTATGCTGATAAACACTATAATTTCGAATTTAAACAAAAAACATGTAAATGTGAAAAACCATCAGAATCAGCAAATGATATTTATAAAAGAATAGCAAAAGCAGTAGCTTCTGTAGAAAAAGATGAACAATTAAGAGTTAAATGGTATGATGAATTTTTAGATTATTTAAAAAATAACCACATATCACCAGGTGGAAGAATATTAACTGGTGCTAATGTTGATGAATTAGGTTATACTTCAAATTTAACATTATATAATTGTTTTGTAATTCCATCACCAATGGATTCTAGACATTCTATAATTAAAGATGCATTATTTTCTATGGTTGAAATCTTTTCTAGAGGTGGTGGTGTAGGTATGTCACTATCCACATTAAGACCAGCATACTCTTATGTTAAAGGTGTACATGGTAGATCATCAGGATCAGTATCCTGGGGTGGATTATATTCATTTATGACAGCTTTAATTGAACAAGGTGGCTCAAGAAGAGGGGCCTTAATGTTAATGCTTGATGATTGGCATCCAGATATTATGCAATTTATTGATTCTAAAACAAAAACAGGTGTTTTAGAACATGCAAACATTTCTGTTAAGGTTTCAGATTCATTAATGGATGCAGTTATTAATGATGAAACATGGACCTTTGAATTCCCAGATTATGGAAACCAAGCATATAAGGAAATATATGATAGAGAATGGGATGGTAATCTAAAGAAATGGAAAGATAAAGGATATCCAATAAAAAGATACGATACAATAAAGGCTAAAGACATTTGGAGAAGAATAATTGAATCTTCATGGAAATCAGCAGAGCCTGGTGTTGTATTTATGGAAAGATATAATAAAATGAGTAATAGTTATTATTACAATGATCTTGTTGCTACAAATCCATGTGGTGAACAGGGACTTCCACCATGGGGTGTTTGTAATTTAGGTCATCTTTATTTAGCATCTTTTGCAGATAAGGTAAGTGAAGATGAATTAGGCCCACTCTATGAATTAAATTGGAGTAAATTAAAAAAAGCAGCACAAGTACTAACTAGATTCTTAGATAATATAATTGATTTAACACCGTATTTCTTTGAAGAAAATGAAAAACTACAAAAATCTGAAAGAAGAATAGGTGGTGGAACACTTGGTCTTGCTGAATTATTAATTAAATTAAGAATAAGTTATGGTTCTCCAGAAAGTATTAACTTTATTGATAAGTTATACAAAACAATAACTATTGAGATGTATATTACATCAACTTTGTTAGCTGAAGAAAAAGGTTTCTTCCCTAAGTTTGATAAAGAAAAATATCTAAATGGTAGATTTATTAGAGAACTACCTAATGAAGTTATTGAAAAAATTAAAGAAAAAGGAATTAGAAATGTGTCTTTAACAACACAAGCACCAACTGGTTCAACTGGAACTATGTTAGGTACATCTACAGGAATTGAACCTTACTTTGCTTTTAAGTTCTATAGGCAATCTAGATTAGGTTTCCATGAGGTTAATATACCACTAGTTGAAAATTACAAACATGGTGATAAGCTACCTGAGTTCTTTGTTTCTGCAATGGAACTAAGTCCTAATGATCATATAAAAGTACAAGCAACAATTCAAAGATGGACAGATTCATCAATTAGCAAAACAGCAAATGTACCAGCAGACTTCACTGTTGAACAAACAGAAGAGCTTTATATTAAGGCCTATCAATTAGGTTGTAAGGGTGTAACAATTTATAGAGACTCATCAAGAGATGAACAGGTTCTATCAACTGATAAAAACCAAGAACAAAAAAATCAAGATGCAAAACAAAAGTTAGTTGATGAAAAACTAAAAGCAAAACAAAAATCATCTAATTTACCAAAAGAAGAAGATATACTTAGAGATAACCAACAGGATATAGTTTATGGTGCAGATATAGGTAATACCTGTCCTATGTGTAAAAAAGGAACCATGGTAAAAATGGGTGGTTGTACAGAGTGTAGTGCTTGTTGTGGATTTAAAGGTACTTGTGATATGAAATGACCTTTTTAGAAAAAAGGTTCAATCCAAAAAATAAAAGTGATTAGAATGATAAGAATAAAAAAATTAACAGAAACAGCAAAAGTACCTGAGAAAGCACATGATACTGATGCTGGCTATGATTTTTTTTCTGATGATGAAAATAAAATTATTCAACCAAAAACCAGAGAAACTTTTTCAACAGGAATATCTGTTGCCTTACCTAAATTAAATGAAGGTGAAAAAAAACATCTTTATTTAAGAATTGCAAACAAAAGTGGGTTGTCAGTTAAGAAGGGTTTAGATGTTTTGGCTGGTGTGATTGATGAAAATTATAGAGGGGATATAAAAATTTGTATTTTTAACACCTCTGATGAATCAGTTGAAATCAAAAAAGGATATAAAATTGCACAGGGTATTGTGACTGTTATTTATTCTGATGATATTGTTGTTGTTGATGAACTAGATGACACTGATAGAGGGGACAAAGGTTTTGGTAGCTCTGGGAAATAATTGATTTATTATGGCTAAGGAAATTGAAGTTGTAATTATTAATATTAATAAACAAGAAGTTATTAAGAAACTTAAATCTTTGGGTGCAAAAAAAGTATTTGAAGGAGAATTAACTGATTATTTTTTTGATACTAATGATTCTTCTTTAAAAAAGCAAAATAAATATCTTAGATTAAGATCCTATGCTTCTAAAAAATATGTTTTAACATTAAAAGAAAACCCTATTTCTAAAGAATTTAAAATTAGAGATGAATATGAAATTGAAGTTTCTAATATCACTATTTCTAAAACAATATTAAAAAGCCTTGGATATGAAGAACATAAAAAAAGCAAAAAATACAGAATTACCTATGAAATAGATAATGTGATGTTTGATATTCAAAAAATTAAAAAGTATCCTTATTATTTAGAGATTGAATGTCCTAATAAATCCAAAATTATTTCTTTTGTAAAAAAGCTTGGTTTTACAAAGAAAGACCTACATAATTATAGTAGTGATGAGATAATTAGGCAATATAAAAAGTTAAAAAAATGATTTTTTTGAATTTCACATACATATTTATAAACTTATTTACTTATAATATTAGTTAAATATAATGTATAATTTATTAATTATATTAAATTAAATAAAAATGGAGTGATAAACTTTGAAAAATAATTCAAAAAATATTTGGTTAGGCTTAATTGGTGGTCTAATTGTTGGTTTAATAGTTGGTTGGTTATTGTTTGGTGCAATATCAACTGAAGGTCAAGCAAGTAAAGGTATGCAATCTCAACCTAGTGCATATGGTTTTTTTGAAAATATTGAATCTAAAACAATAGATGGTGTTGACTACCTAGGTGGTAAGTTAGTAAGTGGTGTCAATTTTATAGTAGATAACGAAAAAATTCACACAGTTTATTTATTAAAAAATGAATTTTCTACTCAAATGAATAATATGATGGTTGAATATAATAATAATGGTGGTGGACAAGCATTTAGACCAAAAAATGTGAGCAATAATGCTGTAAGTAGTACAGCTTGTGGTAAAAAAGTTAATGGACAATTCACATCTTGTTCTGGTCTTTGTAAAAATAACAATTGTGCCTGTAATTGTATGAAGATATGGGTTGAACCTATTGGATAATAAGAGTAACAACATCTAAAATAAATTAACTATAAATTTTTGTAAAATAAAAAGGAGTGATAAATTTTGAAAAATAATTTAAAAAACACATGGTTAGGTCTAATAGGTGGTCTAATAGTTGGTTTAATAGTTGGTTGGTTATTGTTTGGTGCAATATCAACTGAAGGTCAAGCAAGTAGAGGAATACAATCTCAAGCAAGTGCATATGCTATCTTTGAAAATATTGAATCTAAAACTATAGATGGTGTTGACTACTTAGGCGGTAAGTTAGTAAGTGGAGTTAATTTTAGGGTTGATGGTGTGAAAATGAATAAGGTTTACTTGATAGAAGATAACTTTTCTACTGAAATAAATTATATAATATCTGAATATAATAATAATAGTGGTCAAGCATTTAAAAAAAGAAGTGGTGGGTCCAACAATAGTGTTAAAATGTGTGGCCTGACAACAGTTATTGGTAATGAATGGATGAGTTGTGATCACTCTTGTGGTGATTCTTGTACATCTGATGGTTGTAGTTGTTCTAATATTACTGTGTGATAAAGTAGATTTACACAATATATAAATAAAAAAAGGGAATTTTATATGTTAAAGATATTCAAACAAAATCCAATAATATATAAAATTTATTTTTTTATTATTCTTTTTATTTTTCTTTATTTAATTTATGCACAATCATTAATCTCAATGTTATGGTTTTGTAAAATTTCTTTAATCTTTTTATTAGTCGCCTTACTTATTGATTCAGATTATTTATTTAGTGCAGTACTAATTTCTCAAGGTTTTGTGTGTTTAATTTTTATTTGTGAACTTGTAGGGTTAGTTTTCTTTAAATATTCTTTATTTAATATGGCAAACTTATACACTAATACAGCTGACTGGCTAATTAGTATTTTTTATCATGTATTTACAGCACTAGTGCCACTACATATTTTAATATTAAAAAAGAAGTTTATAAAAAATTCATGGTTGTTTGTAGTATCTATATTTTTAATAAGTTCCATAATTATCTATATTTTATTATTTATTTTTAATTTACCTTATTATTCTTCCATAAATTGTGTTACTCTTTGTTACAATAGTGGTGTATTAACATCTATAATTGTTCCAATATATAATTTATTTAAATTACCTTATTTTATACTAAACACAATAGGGATTGGAATTATATATTATTTAATTGCAATTGGATTTAATTATATATTAAATAGAAATAAAAAATGATAAATTACCTAGCTAACTTATCTTCTTTCTTACTTTTTTATGTATCAATAACTTTTAACATATTAGAAATAGCTAATTTAAAATCATTTTTTGTTATAACGTCTTTTTTATTTTCCTTTTCAATAGATCTTCTTACAAATTCCATTCCTGCTTCTCTACAAATTGCTTCAATCTCAGCACCAGAAACACCATCTGTTTGTTTAGCAAGTTCTTTTGCTTTAATAGAACCATCTAATCTTTGTATTTTACTTAAATAAACTTCAAAAATCTTTTCTCTTGATTTAATGTCTGGTAAAGGAATTTCTAATTGAATATCAAACCTACCAGGTCTTAGGAAAGCCTGATCAATAATATCTATTCTGTTTGTTGCACCCATAACAATAATATCTTTTAATTTAGATATTCCATCCATTTCAGTTAGTATTTGTGCAACCACATTATTTTCAGCACCACTAGAATCTAATATGCTTCTAGATTTAGTAATTGCATCAACCTCATCAAAGAAAATAACAGTTGGTGCTAGTTGTCTTGCTTTTTTAAAAATATTTCGTATTTTCTTTTCAGATTCTCCAACCCATTTATTAAATATCTCTGGACCTTTAACAGAAATGAAATTTGCATTAGACTCATTAGCAACTGCCTTTGCAATCAAAGTTTTACCAGTTCCAGGTGGACCATAAAGTAAAACACCAGAAGGTGGAACTATGCCTGCTTCTTTAAATTTATCAGAGTATTTCATTGGCCATTCAATTATTTCTTTTAATCTTTGTTTTTGTTCTTCTAGACCACCAATATCATCCCATCTTGTGGTTGGTATTTGTACTTGTACCTCTCTAATGGCTGATGGTTCCACCACATTCAGTGCATCCAAGAAATCCTGTTGTTTTATAACTAGTTCATCTAGTATTTCTCTAGATAATTGTTTTCCAATATCTTTATTTATTTTTGGCATTAGCCTTTTTATTGCTTTTAGTGCTGCTTCTTTAACTAAAGCTGATAAGTCAGCACCAGAAAACCCATTTGTTAATTCTATAATTTCATCAACATTTATATTTTCTAAAGGCATACCTCTAATATGCACTTGTAATATTTCTTTTCTAGATTGTTTATCAGGCACATTAATTTCTAGTTCTCTATCAAACCTACCTGGTCTTCTTAATGCAGGATCAATACTTTCTGGCATGTTAGTTGCTGCAATAACAACTACTTGTCCTCTAGAGGTTAATCCATCCATTAATGTTAACAATTGTGCAACTATTCTTTTTTCTGTTTCTCCATATATATTTTCTCTTTTAGGTGCAATTGCATCAATTTCATCAATAAATATAATTGCTGGTGCATTCTTTTCTGCATCTTCAAATATGTTTCTTAGATTTTCTTCTGACTTACCATAAACCCCAGACACAATTTCTGGACCATTAATAGTAATAAACTTAGCATCAGTTTCAGATGCCACCGCTTTTGCTAATAATGTTTTTCCTGTTCCTGGTGGTCCATAAAGAAGCACACCTTTAGGTGGAGAAATACCTAATTTTTTAAATATCTCTGGTCTTCTAATTGGTAATTCAACCATTTCTCTAATAGCTTCAATTTCTTTTCTAAGTCCACCAATATCATCATAGGTTATACTTGGTGTTCTAGTATCTTCAACCTTATCAGAAATAACTAGTTTTGTTTCATCTGTTATTCTAACAACACCTTTTGGAATAGTTTTTGTAATTATTAATTGCAGATCTCTATATCCATCTTCAGTAAGAATAGGCAACCCAGGAATTTTAACTATATTTTTTTCAATAGCATTTAAATTTAATAATTTTTCTTTAATAATTCCTTTAATATCAGAAGTTAGTCCAATTTTTTGATTTTTCTCAATAATTGGTGCTAGGTTAATAGTTTGTGCGGTTTGCACACTTATTTTTTCAATAAATATATCATCATCAATTGCTGTTCCTGCATTATGTCTAACTATTCCATCAATTTTAATAATATTTAAACCAGCATCTTCTTGTTTGCCTCTTGTGGCATAGGCAACTGACTTTTTTCCACTTTTTATACCTTCAATTAGTATGGTGTCACCAATAGATAGCTTCATCTTATCAAACACAATTGGGTCTAGTTTAGCTATACCCTTGCCAACATCTGAGATGTCTGTTTCTTTCACAGTTAAGATTACTTTTTCAACCATACTTATCATTATATTTTATTAATCAAAATGTATATAATAGAATTAGTTAGTGTAAAATCTTAAAAGTCTTGTTTTGATTGTATTTTAAGAGTTTAGTTGTTTTTTATGATAATTATAAACTAGTGGCTTGCTATTGAAAACAACAGAGTTATGTTATAACTATTATTTTTTCTTATAACCAAACTTTTTATTATAATCTTTATGATTCATTAAATCAATAATTAGGGCAATAATTTCTACATTATTTCCTCTTATGGTATAAATCATTCTCCATGCATTTGATAGATTAATTTTCCATAAGTTATCTGTATCATATTCTCTTGTATATGTTTTTGGAATTCTATTTTTTGGTATATGGATACCATATTCTGGATTTATTCTAAGCAGATCTATTTTTTGTTTAATTGAATTTAATAATGTCTGATAAGTACTACTAGTAATTCCTTTTTTTATTTCTTGACCTATTGTTTTATTTAAATTATCAAATTCTTCTTTAGCCTCCCCTGTGATAATCACTTTAGTAATTGTACCTTTTAACATTATAATTCAACTCCATCTTTTATTGCTTTATCTAGTTTAGGGCTTGTATTGTAAATCCATAATATACCTTTTCTACCATCTAATATTTTTCCACTATTTTCTAGATATTCTAATACCACATTTAAGGTTTGATGCATTATCTTATTAGGTAATTTTTTTTTAATATTTTCTCTTGTCATTAAGTGGTTTGCATTTTTTAAAACATCCTCTACTGTTAATACAGTTTTTAGGGTTGGATAATGGATTATTTCTAATCTTTGCATTTACATCACATTTATATATTTATATATATACTTATGTATAGACTTATATATATTTGTTTTGATTTATAGGGTAGTGAGGTAGGGGTCATAAGTTAGTTTGTATCATAGTGAAGATATGTAATATTATTAAAAGAATATAATGGGATTTATTCTGGTAAAATTTTATATAGAAAGTTTATTTATTAATTTAAATTTGTTTCCTTTGTGGACACCTAATTATAATAATTTACTGTCCACTTAAAATTTAAATAATTTAGTGTATACTGAGCTGGTTTTAAAATTAGAAAATTTATTTTGTGATAATCCTACATTTTCTAGATAATTGATAAACAATTACTTTTAAAGTTCCAAAAAATTATTCTGTTTTAGTATATATTAGAAATAGTTATTTTATTTTTTCTTTTTAGTACTATCTTTCTCAGCCTGTTTATCTTTTTCTTCTCTAGCTTTTTTTCTTTCTTCCATTTGTTTAATATATTCTTCCTTAGACTTACATTTAGGATCTAAACAAAACTCTAAATCTTTAGACCTTCCGCCAGTTAAAAGTACCATTGGTGCGCTACAAAGTTCACAATAGGCATCAAGTGGTTTTGCAACTCTTCTTTGTGGTAAAGGATAGGTAACTCTACAAGATGGGTATCTTGAACAACCAACAAATTGTTTTCCAGTTCTACCATGTCTAATAACTAGATTTTTACCACACTTAGGGCATTTACCAATATATGACGCAGTAGCAATTCCACCTTTTAGTTCTTTTGCAATTTCATCTTTTTCCTTAACTAATATTTTTACTACTTCGTGAAGTATGGCTCTAGTTTCATTAACAACTTTATCTTTTTCTTTTTTTCCAGCAGCAATTGCATCCATTTCTTTTTCTGTATCTGCTGTAAGTTTAGGTTTAGTAATTATGTCTGCACTTTTATTTAAAACACTACATACAGAAATTGCAATTTTAGTTGGTTCTACATTTTTTGTACCCTGAATATAATCCCTATTTCTTAGTTTTTGAATAATTGCAGGTCTAGTTGATTTAGTTCCTAGGTTTTGTTCTTCCATTAATTTAATTAATCCACCTTCTGTGTATCTTGGTGGTGGAGTTGTTTCTTTCTTTTCTAATTGTTTATCTTTAATTTTTGCAATATCATCTTTTTTCATAGGAGGTAGTATCACTTCATTTAATTGAGAATAAATATATATTTTTTTCCAACCAGGGTCTAATATTATTTGTCCATTAACAATAAATGGTTCTTTTTCAACACCAATAATAATTGATAGATTTTCTGTTTTTGCATCAGTTGATAATGTAGCTAAAAATCTTCTAACAATTATATCATAAACTTTTTGATTTGCACCAATTAATTTTCCAGCTAGTTCAACTGGATGAATTGGTGGGTGATCAGTTGTTTGTTTTTTACCTCTAGATGGCTTTAGTGGTTTCTTAAGAATTTCTTCTACATCTTTTTCTAAATCATCATAATATTTTAATTTATTAAGTATGCCCTTAAGATCTAAACTAGGTGGATAAACTGTGTTATCTGTTCTTGGATAACTAATAAATCCTTGTTGATATAGGCTCTCAGCAGCAGACATTGCCTTAGTTGCACTTATACCAATTGAGGTTGCTGCTCTTAAAAAACTAGTTGTATTAAATGGTGGTGGTCTTACTAATGTTTTTTGTGTTTTTGAAACTGATATAACAATTCCTTTTTTTGCATCTTTTATTTTTTCATATATTTGATCTGCTGTTTCTATATCAAACATTTTTCCATTTTTATGTGTTCCTTCAAATTCTAGCTTATCTTTTTCAAATATTATTTTAATAACTCTGTATTTCTCTGGCACAAACTTATCTCTTTCTAATTCTCTTTCTACAATTAGATTTAATAAAGGCGTTTGTACTCTTCCTGCTGATAAAAACATCTTTCCTTTTCTATTTCCAACTACTGATAGGTATCTAGTAAGTATGGCACCCCATAAAAGATCAATTTCTTGTCTAGTAAAAACAGAATATGCAAAATTAAAATCTAACTCTCTTAAGTTTTTAAATGCATCACCAACTTCTGTTTCAGTTAATGCACTAAAATATGCTCTTGATAGTTTGGCTTTTGGATGTTTTATTTTAACATAATTATATGCTTCTAATCCTATTGCCTCTCCTTCTCTATCTGCATCAGTTGCAATTATTATTTCTTCTAAATCTTTTCTTTGTTTTTTAAGTGAACTAATTATACTTTTTTCTACTTCTTTATAAATAAACTTTTTATCTGCTAATAAATCTAATTTATAAATACTCCAATAACCATCTTCATCTAAGAAATCAACTGTGTTTATATGCCCTCTTAATGGTATTAATAAGTGTTCTACTTTATCTTTTGTAAATTTAAATGTGTTTACACCCTTATCAGAAATAGTTTCATAATTATTTTTTGATAGAATAGAGGCAATTTTTTTGCCAGCAATAGCTTTTTCGGAAATTATTAATTTCATTGGAAACAATCCTTAAAATGTAGTTTGAATAATCTTACTTGGAAGACTTTTACTATTTTTATGTTCTTTTAATGTGGTTAGTGTGTTTATCTTAGTAATTCCATCAATATTAAATATGTTATCCATTACAACTTTTAAATCAGTTTTATCTTCAGCAATTACTTTTGCCATAAGATTATATTCACCAAGAACTTCTAGTAATCTAATAACATCTTCATTATCTTTTAGTTTTTTAATCACTTCTTTTAGTTTTGATGGATCTACACACACTAGAACATCCACAATCTCACTGAACCCAACCACATTATAATCAACTTCTGCAAATATGGATTTAATTATACCTCTTTGTTTTAGTCTTTCTAATCTTTTTTTAATTGCTACATCAGTTAAATTAATTTCTTTGGCAATGTTTGCAAAAGAGGTTCTCCCATCAACAATTAGTTTTTCTATAATGTGTTTATCAATTTTATCTATTATTTGCATAATTATTCCTCATTTTAAGTTGGTGTTTTGGTTTTAATAAATTATATTTATTTAAATAAACTTCTGTTTTTAGAATTTCAACAAATGGTATTACAAACAAAACAAAGAAAGCAATTGAAGCTATTGGTCCTGCAACCACACCTAATAATACATCTAACAAGCCTGCAATTAAAACCAAAATAAAAGCAGTTATAAACAATGTAATTAAATGAAACCAATTTCTTTTCCAATAGGTTATACTATAAATAATTGATAACCCAATTGTTTCATTTTCCATAACAATAACTTGTGGTACAAACCACAACAATATACTTATTATAAATAAAATTATTTGCACTATGATATTATTAAGTAAAGCGATATTATATAACAAAACAGAAAGTGCAAAAATAATTAAAAAGAAAATCCAATTAAATTTTAATAGTTTATAAAATGGAGTTCTAATTTTACTAAAACTAATTGTTTCTGATATACTATAATCCCTTCCAATTTTATAAATTAAAATTGTTTGTATTAATGAAAATATAAATAATAAAACCAAAGCAGCAATTAATGAAAATACTATATTTCCAATTGGTGCATATAATATACTATATGATAAATTCAAGGTTCCACCAAATACAGAATATAAAGGGTCAATTAGAAATAACAGAAATATAAATAATACACTAAGAGATAGTATGATTTTATGATTTTCAAGGTATTTTCTAAGACTTAGTGTTATATCCATAAACTACACAATTTTAATATATTATATAAATTATATGCAATTTATTTAAAAACCTAACTTTTTTGTGCATTTTAATTAGTTTTTATTATTTTGTGCTTAGATAGTGTTTATTATTTAATTGAAATTATACCAAAAGCACCAGCAACTATAAATTCAAAAAATGCAGAATCTAATAATAGTTGCCAATATGGGAAACTAATTGGTTGTTGGTTTAATACTTTTAGCACATTCCAATAGAATATAAATAAAACAATATAAAAACAAATAACCCCTAAAACAACAAATATTCCAGCAAAAACATGTTTATCATTAATTTTCATATATTTCATAACTGCTGGAGCAATATAATAAGCACTAAAAAACCCAACTAATGGTAGCAATATATACATTGGACTTGTAAAGAAGTTACTAGGTGATAACAATTTAATTAAAATTTGGGATACCCCCATTGCTAAAATAAATAATATAATTACTCTCCAGTTAATTTTCATATATCCACCATAAATCTATCTTTAAGTAATAAGCTATAAAAAGGATTATAAATATATTGGGTTACTAATAGTGTTAGTAATATATTATAATATATTAGATTTTTAGAATTTGTGAATTACATATGGTTAATAAAAATATAAACACATTTCCTTGGACAGAAAAATATAGACCAAAAATACTAGATGATGTGGTTGGACAAAAACATATAATTCCTAGACTTAAAAAATATATTGAAAAAAGATCACTACCAAATATGTTGTTTGCTGGTCCACCAGGTATTGGAAAGACATGTTGTGCTGTGGCTCTAGCTAAAGAACTATTTGGAAACACCTTTTCACAAGACTTTTTAGAACTTAATGCCTCTGATGAAAGAGGGATTAATGTGGTAAGAGGTGCAATTAAAGATTTTTCAAGAACCATACCTTTAGGTGCTGATTTTAAAATAATTTTTTTAGATGAAGCTGATGCATTAACTACAGATGCACAACAAGCACTAAGAAGAACTATGGAAAAATATGTAGGCACTGTTAGATTTATATTAAATGCAAACTATTCATCTAAACTAATATCACCAATACAAAGTAGATGTTCTTTATTTAAATTTAGACCATTATTAAAAGATGAAATAAAAGAAAGAACTAAATATATTGTTAATAAAGAAAATATAAAAATAGAAGACAAAGCAATTGATGTAATTTATGAAGTATGTGAAGGAGATATGAGAACTGCTGTTAACTACCTACAGGCTGCAGCATCAATTAGTGATGATATTAAAGAAAAAGATATTTATGAAGTATCTAACTCAGCCCAACCAAAAGATATAATTAATATGATAGAGGCTTGTTTAAAAGGTGACTATCTAACATCTAGAAAATATTTAGAACAACTTTTATTTGACCAAGGACTTTCTGGAGAAGATATTATTAGTCAAATATATAAAAAGGTTGTTAGCTTTTCAGAAGATAAGATTGATATTAAAAAGAAAATAAAAATTATTGATAGAGTTGCTGAGATAAATTATAGATTAGTGCAAGGTGCAAATGATAGAATACAATTAGAAGCATTACTGTCACAAATAATATTAATAAATATAAAATAGGTGATTTATTTGCCATCATATCTAGATAATTTAATAACAAAATATAAGCCAGACAAATCAGAAGACAAACCCACTGAAGAACCAGTAGAGGTTAAGAAAGAAGAAAGAAGTATTGATCTCTCTGCTGGAAAAGAAACTAAAGATAAAGCAACTAGTATTGATGATATTAAAGATAAACCAACAGAACCAACTCCAGAAACTAAAGACAAACCAAAAGAGCTATCAAAAAAAGAAATGGGTACTGGCGAAAAAGTTGAAATTGATAATCTTTCATCAATCAAAGAACTAGTTGAAACACAAGTTAAACATGAAAGCACAAATGAACAAGGAAAAGATGATTTTGATAACAAAATGGTTGAGTCAGAAGAAGAAGCACATCTAATTATTAAATATGGTGATATTGAAATTTACAGATTAAAAAACCAATCAATGTTACATTATAAGGTACCAGTTCCAAAACCTAATCCTTCACAGAAAATAATTATTAACACATTAAAAGAAGCCACAACTAGATTAATATCTACTGATCCATATAAAATAAGAGATCAACTACAAAGAAAAAATATTTATTATCAGAAAATCATGGATATTCTAGAAAATGCTGCAGAAATAAATATACCAAAGCACATGTATTCTTTTTATGCAAATGAAGTTGTTAAAGAAATGGTTGGGTATGGTGTGATTGAGCCTTTCCTAAATGATGATAAATTAGAAGAAATCATGATTGTTGGTCCTAAAAAACCAGTATATGTTTATCATGTGGACTATGGTATGATGACAACTAATATCACATTTTTCACAGATGAAGGCATTCAAGAAATTATTGATAAGATAGCTAGAACAATTGGTAGACATGTAGATATTGCATCACCATTATTAGATGCTAGACTCCCTGATGGTTCTAGAGTAAATGCTACAATTCCACCAGCATCAATTGATGGTTCAACAGTAACCATTAGAAAATTTAAAGAAGATCCATATACTATTATTGATTTAATTAACTTTAAAACAGTTAATTTAGAAGTTGCTGCTTTCCTATGGTGTGTGGTTGATGGGTTTGGTGCAAAACCAGCTAACATCTTAATTTCTGGTGGTACTGGTTCTGGTAAAACCACAACTTTAAATGTTCTAGCAAACTTTATACCTGAGTCTGATAGGATTTTAACAATTGAGGACACAGCAGAATTACATTTACCAGTTAAACATGTTATTAGATTTGAAGGAAGACCACCTGGAATAGAAGGTAGAGGTGAATTAAGTTTAGAAATATTAACTAAAAACACATTAAGAATGAGACCAGATAGAATAATTGTTGGTGAGATAAGACATAAAGAGGCATCTACCTTGTTTACTGCTATGAACACTGGTCATGATGGTTGTATGGGTACTGTGCACGCAAATTCAGCAAAAGAAACAATGGTTAGATTAACATCTCCACCAATGAATGTGCCACCATTAATGCTAGCAGGATTAGACTTTATAATTATTCAAAAAAGATTAAGATCAGTTAATGGACAGATTAGAAGAATTACTGCAATTGCAGAAGTTACTGGTGTTCTAGAAAACGAACCAAAAGTAAATATTATTTTCAAATGGAATCCAGAAACAGATACTTTAGAAAGAACAAATGAACCAATATTATATTTTGATATAATTAAATCATATACTAATTTATCTGATGAAAATATTAAAAATAGATTAGAAGATAGAATTAAAATAATGAATAACCTTATAAATAAGAAGATAAGGAATATATCTGATGTTTCTAAAGCAGTACAAATAGAATATGCAAAAATATATAAGCAAGAATAATTATGGCTTCAAAAAGACTTGAATTACTAAAAAACGATATGACTAAAAAGTCAAATAAGAAAGATCTAGACATAGACTTAGATGCAGTACAAAATATTGTAACTAAGATGCAGAAAAAAACTAGCAAACAAGGTACTGCTCAGGGTATGGCTGAAGGTCATTTAAAAGAACTAAGATCAATCATATCTGAAGGTAAACTATCTAAATTAAATGTTGACTCTGAGGCAAAATTAATTTCAAATTCAGAATCTCCACTTGAGAAAAGCACAGCTAAGTTATACAAACCAATGAGCGGTATAGTTAACAAATTAGTTCTAATGTTAATTAGAAACCCAATTGGTAAAAAGATATCTTATTATTTAACTTCTGCAAATTATAAAAGAACACTAGTTCAGCACTTAGTTTTCTCAGTAATATTTGCAATATTAGCATCTGGATTTATTAGTTTGATTTTAGGTATAATTTTAGGTGTGATTAATCCATTGTTCCTAGTAATTATTCCATTTGTGTTTGTTATATTTTTAATAATCTTAATACTAGTGTTTGCTTATATGATACCAATGCAAAAAGCAAAAGCTCGTGGAATTATGATTGATGTGGAGCTACCTTTTGCATTAAGACATATAGCAACAGAATTACAAGCAGGAATTGGTCTTTATAAAGTTCTTCAGTCTGTAGGTAAGAATGATTATGGTGTGCTTTCTGAGGAAATTAGTAGAACAATTATTGAAATTGAAAATGGTACTGATACAAAAACTGCACTAAGACACACAGCCCTAAGAAGCCAATCTAAAAACTTCAATATTTCTTTATTTCATATTGTAAGAACACTAAATACTGGTGGTAACTTAGCTATGACAATTAATGGTGTGGCTGACACAGTATCATTTGATTTACTAGAGTCTGCTAAGGTCTTTGGTGAGAAAATGAATTTCTTTGGAATTATATTTATTTTTACTGCAATTGTATTGCCTGTATTTGCAGCAATACTAGGTGCAATTGCTAATGCACCATTAGGTCAAGACGGTGCTTTGTTTATGCCTGGTGTTATGACACCAGCAACTTTAACTATAATTTTTGTAGTAGTATTACCAATAATATTTATATTCTTAGTATATTATATTAAGATGATAGAACCAAAAATGTGATGAAAATATGGAACTAAAAATATTAGATAAATACCAAATATATCTTTATTCATTAAAGATAAAAATTCCAGCAGCATATTGGTTATTAATATTTTTATTTGCTTCTTTATTTTTTGGTGTTATTGGTTATTTAATTACTTTAAAGTTAGGAATAATATTATTTGTAATAATTTTAGATTTTGGAATCGGTATTCCAATTTACATGTATGATCAGCATATTAAGAAGATTGAAAGATATTGGCCAGATGCACTAAAGTTAATTGCAGATACTATGAAAGCAGGGTCTTCATTTGACTATGCACTAAGAGAAGCCTCTGCAGCAGATTTTGGACCATTATCCTTTGAGATTAATGAGGTTATTAGAAGAATTGAGATGGGAGACACAATGCAAGTTGCATTAAATCACCTATCAATAAGAGTAGATTCTAAAATAATTAGAAGAACAGTTACATTAATTAAAGAATCATTAAGAACTGGTGCTCAGTTAGCAGAGGTTCTTGAGGAAATTGCAAATGATACTAAGTATCTATTTAGAATTAAGAAAGAAAGACAAACAAAAACCATGCTACAGACTATTTTTATTGTAGCAGCTGGTGCAATTGTAGCACCATTTATTTTTGGATTAACAAGAGTAATTACTGAGTTCCTAACAAATGTATCCGCAAGTGCAGGCATTGCTGCTGCAGACGCATTAGTTATGGCTTTACACTCACAAAACACCATATTCTTACTTCTTGATATTTATATAGTTATAGAGGTATTTGCTGCGTCAGCAATGATTAGTATGATGAGAGAAGGTAAGTTAAGCAATGTGTTTATTTATTTCCCTGTATTGGTTATTATTGCTAATATTGTTTATTTTCTATCACAGTTTGTACTTTCTCAAATGTTAGTGGGTATGGTTTAATATGAATAGATTAAATAAGATATTAAAAGATAAAAGAGCACAGGTCTCTTTAGAGTTTTTAATAATATTAGGAATTGCTGTCCTAGTTGCATTAGCAGTAGGTTTTTATTTAAAACAAATGTCTGCAAAGAACGCAGCAAAGGCAAATAGCCTACAAGATAGCACATTAGAGGGCACAAGCTAGTTTAAATAACTAAATAGATAGCTATATAAATATGATGTTGTATTATTTGAATAGATGTAATTTACTATAATATTTATAGAATTATATTATATTAAAAAAAATGTAAAAAGGTGTTATGAAAATGAGAAAAAATAAAGGACAAGGTGCTTTAGAGTACCTACTACTAATTGGTGGTGCTGTTCTTATCGCTGTAATAGTTATTGCTTTATTGGTAGGAATGGGTGGTCAAAGTAGAGAATCTGCTCAAGACCAAGCAACAAAAGCACAAAAGGCAACAGATGTGCCACAACCTGCATCAATTGCAAATGTTGATGCTATAGAGTGTGATGACCAAGATGATGGAACAATTAATTTAGATTGGACTCCTTTAGCATCCGGTGGAATTTATACATTATATGTATATGATTATCAAGAAAATTCACTTATTGTTAATGTTGATACTACTAGTACTTTGAGTGCAGAGTTAGATCCTAGTGATTTAAGCCCAGATGGCATAGATGTAAATATTTCTAATAATGATTGTCAAAATACATATTGGGTTGAAATTGAGACAAATAAGAATGGTCAAAAAGTTAAATCTACAAGATATAGTTTCAATTGGTAATTTGTGTAAATAGAATATAGTGTTATTATACACTATTTCTTATTTATATTTTATTAATTTATAATTGTGTGATTAATTATGCGAAAAACAAAAGGACAAGGTGCTTTAGAGTATCTATTATTAATTGGTGGTGCTGTTTTAATTGCAGTAATTGTTATTGCTTTATTAGTAGGTATGGGTGGTCAAAGTAAAGATACTGCTCAAGACCAAACAAATAAAGCACAGAAAGTAGTTAATACTCCACAGTCAACAACCATATCATCTGTATATACTTATCAAGATGGGGATGATTGCATAGCAGAGGGTTGTTTAGCTTTTTTTAAGGAAAGAATGAGTTATAATGTTGGTTGTCGTGATTGTAATTTTGGTTATCTAAAATTAACATGGGATTCTTTATCATCAGGTGGGACATATATTATAAAAGTATATGATTATATGGAAACTGAACTGCCAACAAATATTTATTTAGAAAGCGCAAGTTTTGCAGGTGACATAGGTGGATCATCCCCAACAGAACCAATCACAAGCGGAGAAATAACAGACATAAATCCAGTTTTTATAGAAGTAGATATTAATGGAACGCATGACTGCCAAGATAGTTATTATGCACAAATCCATACTCTGAAAAATGGTCAAACTGTTAAATCTGCAAAATACCAATTTACTTGGTAACTTTTTTCTTTTATTTTTTTTAATTTTATATAACTTAGCTTTAATAGGTGCATTTTAAGATTTAATTATCACTTTTTTAAATATATTTGACTACTTATTAATATATCTTATATAATTATGATTTGATTAAATATATTATTTAAAAATAAAAAAGTACAAGGTTCATTAGAGTTTCTTTTAATCATTGGTGGTGCTGTTCTTATTGCAGTTATAGTTATTGCTTTATTAATTGGTATGGGTGACCAAAGTAGAGACTCTGCCCAGGAACAAACAACCAAAGCACAAAAAATTACAGGTATGGCACAACCACCAATAATAACTTCAATACATATTTATAATGTAGGGGATGATTGTACTATCGATGGTTATCCTACATTTCCATCTAATTTCCAAGGACTTTTAAATAATTATAGCTGCCACATCATTCCAGTTTTTGAAAATTTAGAGGGTCTATTAAAATTAACTTGGAACCAATTATCATCAGGTGGTGAATATATTTTAAATATTTACAATTATGCTGATCAAGAAGGTGTGGTTTATACATATAAAGATGGTGAGGTATCAGATGCGGCAGGGGTAGTGACAGATACAAATCCTATATTTGCACGTGTTATTTTTATTGGTGATGATTATGCAAAAAGCTGTAAGGACATATATTGGGTAGAAATTATAAATGTGAAAGATGGACAAACTGTTAAATCTACTAGAATGAGTTTCAATTGGTAAATATTTTTTTCATTTAAAAAAATATTAAAAAGTATATTTTATAAATGTATTTGTTTACATTATATCTAATAATTAATTATAATATAGGTTATTAATATGTTTAAATTAAATAAACAAGAAAAAGCACAAGGTGCTTTAGAATATCTTTTAATTATAGGTGGCGCATTAGTAATTGCTGTAATTGTAATTGTTCTTATTTTATCTATGGGTCAATCAAACAATAAGCAAGTTACAGATTCACAAAATGATTTCCAGGTAATGATAGATAATACAATCATATCACCAATAATTAATGCAATAGATTGTAATGTTGAAAGCCAAGTAACTATTTCAATGATAGAATCCCCTACTAATGGTGTACATGGTTATAAAATAATAGTTGGGGATGGACTTCCATTACCAATCACAGGACATATAGCATATTCTAACAGTACTATTAGTATGACTGCAAGTGGTTTAGGTATAATTACTGATGATGCAACATACGATATTTCGGTAATTGCACTTAAAAATGATACACAATCAAGACCAACACTAACATTTAACTGTAAGGCACATGATTAATTATGATCTTAAAAATAAACCAAATTATTAATGATCAAAAAGCTCAGCTTTCTGTAGAATACTTAGTTATGGTTGTTTTTGGAATGATGTTAGTTATAACAACAGGCATTGTTGTTATAAATCTAAATAGTTTAGTTACTGTTGCAAAAGCAAAAATATTAACTTATAGGGATAACATTCTTTCTACATTAATATAATTTAATTAAAGAATATTTATGTTTAATTTTACTTTATTTATATTTTTAATAACTATATTGTTTTTAGTATTTGCTAGTATTTATGATTATAAATATAGAATAATACCTAATTATTTAATTTTAATTTTATTTTGTATTGGTATCTTAACAGGTATAACACAATCAATAATTTCATCTTCTTTTTCATATATACTAAACACACTATTATCAATCGGAATAACTATTATTTTGTGTTATATATTATGGGAGTTAGGTTTATTTGCTGGTGGTGATTTCAAGTTATTTGTTGCTATATCTGTATTAAACCCTTTTAACCTAAACATAATAGGTAATTTACTAAATTTCCAAGTAATTAATATTCCAATCTTTTCAATAACTTTATTAATTGCAAGCATTGTTTCTGTTGTTCCCTTTCTATTATTAATTTCTTTATATCAGATGGTTTCCCAAAGATATTATTTAATTTTATTTAATATCTTTAAATCTAAACAAACAATTATTTCATTTATTAATTCAATAATCTTACTATTCTTAATTAGTTCTTTTTTAAATATCTTTTCACTAAACACACCTTATTTTATTTTATTACTTTTATCTATTTTATTAATTATTATATTTTCTAAAATACAAAGCTACAATATAAATTCATTTTATTTTGCAATATCTTTTGTATATGTTTTATTAATTTTATCACCTATCTTTTCAAATTCAATTACTTTCTCAATATTTCAACTACATGATTTAATTACCATTATTATATTTTTAATATTAATTTATTTTGCAATTAGTGTTTATAAAATAATTAAAGAAAAAATACTTTCAGAAACAAAGAAGGTATCTAATATTAAAGAAGGGGATGTACCTTATTATAATTATTATTTAGTTAATAAAAAAGTAAAAGTTACCAATACTTCTTTACTAAAAGCAATTAGTAACATGCTTTCTGGGAAATATTATAAAAATCTTAAGATTGATAGCAGAAAAGCAGGTGGATTTACTAATAAAGACATTAGGTTTTTAAATGGTTCCTATAAAGATAATTTAATAGGTAATACTATTAAACTTAAGAAAACAATACCTTTTGCACCAGCAGTATTACTAGGTTATATTCTTCTAAATATTATAGGGGATTTAATTTGGATAATTATTTAGATATTGATAAATTATGAATTTAAAAAAAACAAATAAAGCACAGATTGCAATTGAATATATAGTGTTTATTGCTATATTTTTACTTTTTTTCCAAGCTATAATATATCCGTCAACTACATTTGCAGAAAATATTGTTCAAGATGTTTATGCACTTACACAAACAAAAAATAATATAGACAAATTATCTGATAATATTGAAGGCTTTGCAAACAGTATTGGTTATGGAAAAAGAACAATGTTTTTTTATATACCTAAGAATACAACTATAACTAATTGTGATAACTCAACTAAAGAAATAAACTATGAAGTTAATATTTCTGACCAACAACCAAAACCTAGTTTGTCTAACTGTAATTCATCAACTAACATCTGTACTTTTACTAAAAAGCTATACATTGGAAACACAACTTTAGATTGTGATGTTATTGGTCCTGGATTTAGTGGTGCTATAGTTATTGAAAAAGATGAAATAAGTGGAGATATTGATGTATACCCAAGCCCATAGAGCACAAACTAGTATTGAGTTTATTACAATTGTGGCAATCATAATAATTATTACATTTTTCTTTGTTGCATCTCTATTTGGAACTTTTGATATTAATTTTGCAATTCACAAAACAAAAAACAAAACTTTAGAACTAATATCCTTAGCAGATGAACCAATAATTATACAAAAAGTTGATTATGAAGTTAATAACAATACCTTACAACTAACACTTAACTTACAAAAGATAAACACAACTCAAGAACCATTTACATTAGAAGACTATAATGTTGTTCTTGATGAATTAATTAAAAAAACTAAATTTGAGGATGTAGATATAACCTTTAATTACACAAACTGATAAGATATGGATAAAAATTTATTATATTTAGAAATAATCTTTATATGTGGATTAATTGTTAATCTATTTATTGATAAAAACCTATTTTTAAAGATATTAATTATAATAATGTTATTCTTGTTTGTGATTAAAGAAAAAGATAACTATATTTATAATTTAGACAAATACTTATATGTGAGTTATGGTTTTATTGCCATATTAATTCTTTTAATGTTTGTTGAATACTTCCCAAATATTTATTTTATAGTTATAATTATGTGTGCAGTGGTCTTGTATCTTTATTTATTTAAAGCACTTTTTAATAGAACCTATGGTGTGATAGTAAGTTGTACAACTAAACATGCAAAAGTGAAAATTACAGATTCTTTCTTCAAAAGTAGAAAGATACACACAATTCCAACTAAGAAGAAATATATTAAAGACAAAATTGTGTTAATTGAGTTATCTAAATTTCCAATTAATAAAAAACCAATCAGAATCATAAAAAGTGCCCCTAAACAAAAGGCATGAACACAGATAGTCTTAGATACTTGGTAATTATAGTTTCTATAATTGGAATTTTATTATTAACATTACAAATCTATTTTTATAATCCTCCAGAAATTAGACTAGTTAATAATAATACAGATTACTTAGACAAAGTTGTTACTATAAAAGGTATAATTAAAGATGTTGAGTTAAAAGATAATATTCTTTTTTTCAAAGTTTGCGAGTATTCTAGGTGTTTAGATTGTGTTATATTTAATACTAGTAAAAACCAAACAAATAATATTAATTCATTTACAAATTCTAAAAACCAAATAAAGCTAACTGGTAAATACACACTATATAATGAAAAACCAGAACTTATTGTTTACAATATAGATTAGATATGATAATAATAGATATTTTATTGGGTTGTTTGTTAGGCATAATCTTAGGCCTTATACCTAACATTCACATAAACATTGGTTCGTATGTTTTTTTAGCAGTTGGTTTATTTACTATCTTCCCTGATAAATTTTATTTATTTTTATCAATTGCAATTGCACAATTAATAACTAGTTACATCCCAACAACAATGTTTGGTGTTCCAAACACAGAGAACATAATGTTTATTTTTCCAGCACAAAGATATTTTGCAAAAGGAGAGGCTAAGCAGGCAATCTTCTTAAGTTTATTAGGTTCTTTATTTGGTGCTGTTTCTGCAATTATACTTTTACCATTATTATATTTATTATTTTCTGTGTTATTTAATTTTCATATTTTTATTTATCTAGCAATTACATTTGTTTTGTTATTTTTTATATTTCAAGAAGAAAATATTAAACAAAAATTAGTTGTTTTATCAATTATTATTTTATCTGGTCTTTTAGGCGTTCTTACATTAAAATTTAATTATTTCTATAAAGATCCTTTAATAATTTGTGTGACTGGTTTGTTTGCATTACCAATGTTAATTAGATCTTTATTTGATAAGACACAAGTTATTAAACAAAAAACAACCATAACTAGCTTTCCAAAACTTAAAGGTGTAATTTTATCTTTTTTTGGTGCTTTATCTTCATTATTAATTATATTAATTCCATCTTTTAGTTCATCCCAAGCAGCAACCATTGTTTCTGTTATTAATCAAAAATTAAAACAATCTGAGTACTTAGTTATATTTTCTAGTATATCAATAAGTGCCTTAATATTTTCTTTCTTCTTAGCAATTAACTTCTTTAAACCAAGACTTGGTTACATTGCAATTTTGTTAGTTGAAAAGCAGATTCCGCAAAATATTAATTATTTTGTGTTTATTGTTTGTATTCTTCTATCTTGTGCTTTAACCATATTAGTTATTTTACTAATTATTAACTTTATAATTAATTTTATTAATAGAACTAATCTAAGAATATTAAATATATTTGTTTTAGTGATTACTATTGGGATTGTAATGTATATTAGTAATTTTAAACCCATATTATTATTAGTGGTAAGTACAATGATTGGTTATTTACCAATTCAATTTAATAAAAGTAGGGTGATTCTTATGGCCTATATTATGGTTCCAACTATTTTATTTTATATTTGATTATAAAAAATACTTTAAGAATGGATAAATTATCTTATATCTATTACCAGGAACACATACTACACAATTATTATTAAGTTTTCTAAGCGACCATCTTACTACTGCATCACTAGGCATAACTAACCATCTAGGTATTCTCTTATTTATTTTATTATACTCTTTTCTATTTCTAAAGTTGGTACTTACTATTCCTGGACATAAAGCCTGCACTTTAATATTATATCCTTTCTTTTTAAATTCATCTTGAAGTATTTTAGAAAAAATAATTATATACATTTTTGTTGAATTATAGATTGCATTACTTCTTGATGATCGCGCATATGCTGCTAATGAAGATACATTAATTATAGATGCATTTTTTTTAGATATCATATTAGGTATAACTGCTCTGGATAATGCGGTACTAGCTGTGACATGTATATTTATCATATCCTTACTAACATTTATATCTGATTCATGAAACATATGTGGATTTCCAAAACCAGCAGAATTAATTAATTGAGTAATATTTAATTTGCTTAATTTACCTTCAAGTTTTTTAATTTCTTCTTCTTTAGATAAATCTGAAATTATTATTTTAATATCTATTTTGTTTTTACTTAGTTCTTTTTTAACTTCTAATAACTTCACCTTACTTTTAGAAATTAAAATTAAGTTTCTTTTAGTTTTTGCAAGCTGTTTTGCATATTCTTTCCCAATACCACTAGATGCACCTGTTATTGCTGTGTATTCTTTCATATCTAATCAACTTACTATATTGTTATTTAAATAGTTTTTTATATTTATATTACTATTATATCTTTACTATGTGGTATATTTATAGAGATGTTTTAGGAGCCATAATGGAATTTTCTAAATCATTTTATCCTAATGAATTTTCTGGATTACTTTACTGTAAAGGTACAATCATATCTGAAATTTATATTCTTCCTGGCACCCATAGTAATGAAAATTCAGCAGTTCTAAGACTTGACCTAGCACCTATGACACTAAGCCTTAAGGGATCAGTTCATTCTCATCCATCTGGTTTTGGTAATCCATCTTTAGCAGATAAAAGTTTTTTCTTAAGTAAGCAAATAAATATTATTGCCTATTACCCATTTGATTTAAACTCATATAGGGCATATGGTAAGAACGGACAAGAAATATTTCTTAAAATTATTGAAAGAAACACACTAAAAAACAAAAAATAAACAAAGTTTTATAAAACTATTTACACAAGTAATATAAAATTTTCGCAACTTAGTTTATTTTATATGAGTTTTTAACATTTTAGTTAAATTTGGGTGTATTTATGAGTTTAGAATCTAAAAATAAACAAGAAAGTATTCAAGAAAAAGAAGAAATACAAGAAGATAAAGAAAATAATAAACTACAAGAAAAACTAGAGCTATATGAAGACCAATTAAAAAGAGCACAAGCAGAATTTGCAAATTATAAAAAAAGAATTGCAAAAGATATAGAAAATGTTGTATTATTAGAAATATCCAAAATATTAAATGAGTTTTTTATATTTAAACAAACATTAGAAAAAGCAATTATTAATGAAAACAATGAAGATTCAAAAAACAACTTAACTGAACTAGATAATAATCTAGAAAACATACTAACTAGATTAAATATCAAAAAAATAGATATTAAAAACAAAGAATTTGATTATAACATAAGTGAATGTGTATCTAATCAAAATGTCAAAGATAATAAATTAAATAATAAAGTAATTGATATAATTGAAGAAGGTTATACTTATAAAAATAAATTAATTAAACCAGCAAAAGTAATTGTTGGTAAATTGGAGGAATAATATGGTTTCAGAAAAAGTAATTGGAATTGATTTAGGTACTACTAACTCAGCAGTAGCTGTTATGGAGGCAGGAAAGCCACAAATCCTAATTAACTCAGAGGGTGGAAGAACAACACCATCAGTAGTAGCTTACTCAAATAATCAAATGATAGTAGGTGCTTTAGCAAAAAGACAAGCAGTTGCTAATCATGAAAATACAGTTTACTCAATTAAAAGACAAATGGGTACTTCTAAGAAAGTAAAATTAGGAGATAAAGAATATAGCCCAGAAGAAGTTTCAGCAAAGATATTACAAAAACTAAAAAAAGATGCAGAAGAAGCACTAGGACAAACAATAACTAAGGCAGTTGTAACTGTTCCTGCTTATTTTACTGATGCTCAAAGAAAAGCAACTAAGGATGCAGGGAAAATTGCTGGACTAGATGTTTTAAGAATAATAAATGAACCAACAGCTGCAGCACTAGCCTATGGTTTAGATAAAAAACATGCACACACAATCTTAGTGTTTGATCTTGGTGGTGGTACATTTGATGTATCTATCCTAGAATTAGATGATGGTGTGTTTGAAGTTAAGGCCACAAACGGAGATAATAAACTAGGTGGAGATGACTTTGATGAAAAAATAATTAACTACTTAGTTGCTGAGTTCAAAACTAAAGAAGGAATTGATCTAACAGCAGATAAGATGGCAATGCAAAGATTAAAAGATGAATCAGAAAAAGCAAAATCTGAATTATCACAAACTATGAAAACAACAATCAATATACCTTATGTTACAGCAACTCCAGAAGGACCAAAGCATCTAAACATAGAACTAACTAGAGCTAAATTTGAAGAACTATGTTCAGATTTATTTACTAGACTAGAGATTCCTACTAAAAAAGCAATTGAAGATGCAAAACTAGATATTAATAAAATTGATGATGTAATTTTAGTTGGTGGGTCCACAAGAATGCCTAAAGTTCAAGCAATTGTTGAGAAATTCTCAGGTAAAAAACCAAACAAATCAATTAATCCTGATGAGGTTGTAGCAATGGGTGCTGCTATTCAAGGAGCAGTGCTAGGTGGAGAAGTAAAAGATGTACTTTTATTAGATGTAACTCCATTATCACTAGGTATTGAGACATTAGGTGGAGTGTTTACTAAACTAATAGAAAGAAACACAACCATACCAACTAAAAAATCACAAGTGTTTTCAACAGCAGCTGATAATCAAACAGCAGTTGATATTCATGTTCTTCAAGGAGAAAGAGGAATGGTTACTGGTAACAAAACACTAGGTAGATTCCAATTAATTGGAATACCACCAGCAATGAGAGGAGTTCCACAAATTGAAGTAACATTTGATATTGATGCAAATGGTATTATTAGTGTTTCTGCTAAGGACCTTGGAACTGGTAAGTCACAAAATATAAAAATCACAGCCACTACTAATCTTTCAGATGAAGATATTGAAAGAATGAAAAAAGAAGCAGAGGAACATGCAGAAGCTGATAAGAAAGCAAAAGAAGAAGTTGAAACAACTAATAAAGCAGAAACCTTAGTTTATAGTGTTGATAATCTTCTAAAAGAAAATAAAGACAAAATAGATGCTAAAGAAGTTGAAGATCTTACAAAACTAAAAGACGAACTTAAAAAAGCACTAGATGATAAGGCAGACAACATTAAAGAAAAAACTGAAGAGCTACAGAAGAAAGTTTATGATATATCTTCAAAGATATACCAGCAAGCACAACAAACACAACAAGCAAAAGCACAACAGGATAAACCAAAAGAAGATCAAAAAAAGGAAGAATCAAAAGAAAACACAGATGGAAAAACAGTGGATGCTGAGTTTACTGAAGATAAAGATTCAAAAGATACAAAAGAAAATGAAGACACAAAAGAAGATAAGAAAGAATAATTTTTCTTTCTTTTTTTCTAATTTTTTTTAAAAAGACGATAATGTATGGCTGAAGATTATTATAATATTCTTGGTGTTGACAAAAATGCAACAACTGAAGAAATTAAAAAAGCATATAAACAATTAGCAAAGAAACATCACCCAGATCTAAATGGTCATGGTGGTGATGCTGATGCCGATAAATTCAAAGAAATAAGTAATGCATATTCTACATTATCTAATTCAGAAAAAAGAAAGCAATATGATACGTTTGGGTCTTCTGGACCTGGTGCTAGTGCTGGTGCACAAGGCTTTTCTGGATTTTCAGGATTTGGTGGAGGCCAGGGTTTTTCTGGTTTTGACTTTTCAGATATTTTTAATTCTTTTTCTGGATTTTCTGATGATAGGGAAGATGATTTATTTTCTAGATTTACTGGTAGAAGACAAAGATCAAGATCTAGAGAGAACTTAGACTTAGTATATAAAATAAATATTGATTTTGAAACTGCTGTAAAAGGCAGAAAACAAAATATAACTATTGAAAGAGATGAAGAGTGCACTAATTGTTCAGGAACTGGATCTAAAAATATGAATAAACATACCTGTGAGACCTGTGGTGGTAGAGGGAAAGTAATTAACACAAAAAGAACACCTTTTGGAATGTTCTCAGTTGAAACAATATGTCCAAAATGTAGGGGTGTTGGCACCATAATTAAAGACCCTTGTTCTGATTGTTCTGGAAAAGGCTATGTTAGATCTAGAAAAGAAATCACTATTAATATTCCAGCTGGAATTAATGAAAATGATGTGATTAGATTAAAAGATCAAGGACATAATCATACACATAATAAAGGTGATCTTTTTATTAATGTAAAAATTGAAGTACATGATTTCTTTAAAAGAGATGGAAAAGATATCTATTGTGAGTTACCAATGGTTTATACAGATTTAGTGCTTGGAACTAGTATTAGACTTAATAAGTTTGGAGATAGAATTAAACTAAAAATTCCATCAAATACCAAAACTAACACAATATTTAGACTAAAAGGACATGGATTACCTGATGTAAATAGAAGATCAGGGAATGGTTCACTTTATGTTAAAGTAATTACTGAAATTCCAAGCAAAATTAGTTCTGAATATAAGAAGAAACTAAAAGATCTAGTTGATTGTGAAGAGAAAACTATTAAAAAAGACATTTTTAAGAAATATAAGGATTATATTTCTTAATTCTATTATAATTTTAATTTTTTTTTATGTTATATAAATTTAAATACCTTTAAAAACATAATCCTGTTCTATATTATTTGAATATTTATGAATAATCATCAAAAAGCAATCTCTCCATTAATTGCAACTATTTTGTTAGTAGTTGTAGCTGTTGCTTTAATTTCTATAGTTCTAACCTGGGGTAAGGGTTTCACAAATGATTCTCTTTCAGAAACTACTGATATCACAAAATTTAAACCAAGTGATGTCACTTCTTTTTTAGATATTGATAAAGGTTTAAATGGTAGGTTCTTTGTAAAATATAGACCACCAAACAGTTTCACTCAATCCATAACTATCACACACTATTCTTTATTAGGTTTAAATCGAATACCCTTAGAACCTAATGTAACTATTGCAGCAAACACAACCCAAGCTTTAGACTTGGGAATAGTTGATGAAACATTTGATTTAGTACTTTATTTAGATGATAATACTATTATTAGTAAAATTGGTGTAAAAACCGAAAATAGAGCACCATCTACTGTTGACTGTCCAACTGGTTATGTTCCAGTTCCAGGCAACTTCTTATATGACACCACCAATGGAAGCAACATGGGTTTTTGTGTAGCAAAATACGAAATGAAAGTTGATACTAATTCAGATGGTATTGGTGATATAAACACAAGTTGTGATTATAATAGAACAAATAGTCCAAGCTATCATGTCTGGTATTCAGTGCATGAAGACTGTAATGTGAGTCAATGGGATATTGTATCTACCCCAGAAGGCTACCCAATAACTGGCATTGCACAAAACTATGCAAATTATTATGATTCTAAGAATGCTTGTGCTTCCTTAGGAAG
>Ga0222665_1000054_pt1 | contig 69647 bp, 52 predicted proteins | sample AntAcemetagen653_FD_179853 | JGI IMG/M metagenome (GOLD analysis project Ga0222665, IMG submission 179853) | Saline water microbial communities from Ace Lake, Antarctica - #653 | ecosystem: Environmental > Aquatic > Non-marine Saline and Alkaline > Saline | place: Antarctica: Ace Lake...
CATATTTTATCATAATAATCGTAAGACATCAGTGTACTATTTATTATGATTAAAGAAACTCTTTGAGTAATGAAAGAAACTTCAAATATCTCAAATTATTTATATTCTGATATCACAGAATTGATAATCAAAGCTTATTATAAAGTATATAATAAATTGGGTTATGGGTTTTTAGAAAAAGTATATGAAAAAGCAATGTTGATTGAATTAAGAAAGCTTGGATTGTCTTCTTCAAATCAAACTCCAATTGAAATTGGCATTCTCCTGAACTTTGGAAAAGAACCACAATTTAAAAGGCGAGTCTTAACAAAAGAATACAAAAACAATCATACTAAATCATAATCATCTTAAATTATCAGCGTACTATCTTCACCATGAAAAAGATTATATTCTCAATAATTATAATTTTATTTTTCCAGCAAACCTTCCCTTGTACAAACCTTATTGTAACTAAGGGTGCTTCCACCGATGGATCTACTTTTTTGGTTTATACTAATGATGGCGAATGGCTCTTCAGAATTGATAAAACTCCGGCCAAAGATCAATTGCCGGGAGATTCATTAACTTTCAAAAGTCGTTCGGGAGTTGAGGGAAAAATTCCTCAGGTTCCGCACACTTATGGAGTTGTTGGTTTTCAAATGAACGAACATCAACTTGCTATTGGTGAAACAACTTTTACAGGAAAAGAGGAACTTTGGAATAAATCAAAATATTTAGAATATTGGCATTTGATGACCCTTGCTCTTGAGCGTGCAAAAACTGCACGCGAAGCCATTGAAGTAATTACTTCACTTGTTGAAAAATATGGCTATGGCAGCGAAGGGGAATCCTTTTCTATTGCCGATCCCAACGAAGCATGGATTCTTGAAATGGTCGGCACCGGTAACGGAGGAGAAGGAGCAATTTGGGTAGCCGTTAAAATTCCGGATGGTTATATTTCAGCACATGCTAATATGGCCAGAATTGGTGAATTTCCATTGGATGATCCTGATAATTGTTTGTATTCCGAAAATGTAATTTCTTTTGCAATAGAAAAAGGATATTATAATCCTAACTCCGGTGAATCATTTCGTTTTAATGAAATTTATAACGAAGTTACACCCGACCGACTTAAATATTGCGAAACACGTGTTTGGAGTATGTTTAACAGGGCAGCACCTTCGTTAAATTTGTCAACAGATTATTGTCGTGCTGTGGAAAATGCGAAACGATACCCTTTATGGATTAAGCCTGATAAAAAACTATCACTTAAAAATGTTATTAATTTGGTTCGTGATCATTATGAGGGAACTGCTTTTGACATGACAAATGGCTTGGATGCCGGCCCTTTCGGCAATCCAAATCGTTGCAGGCCTTTGTCGTGGGAAATTGATTCTGTTAATTATTCGTGGGAAAGGCCAATTTCAACTTATAATTCAGCCTTTTCTTATATTGCTCAGCTCCGCTCTTGGCTTCCCGACGAAATTGGAGGTATTACTTGGTTCGGTGAAGATGATACATATTTTACCTGCTATATTCCTATCTATTGTAATAACACGATTATACCAAAAGCTTTCACAATTGGCGATATAAATAAATTCTCTTGGGAATCGGCTTGGTGGGTATTTAATTTTGTTTCAAATTTTGCAAATCTAAAATATTCATATATGATTAAGGATATTCAAAAAGTGCAAAACGAACTTGAAAACAAAATAATTAGCCAACAAGATTCAATTACCGCAGTTGCTAAAAAATTAAACAGGCAAGAGCGAATTGAATTTTTGACCGATTATTCTGCGAATTGTGGCAAAATGGTTGTAAATGAATGGAAAAAGCTTGGCGAGTATCTGATTATGAAATATAATGACGGATATGTGAAAGATGAAAAAAAGCATATTACTTCACCCGGATATCCGTATGAATGGAAACAAGAAATTATAAATAGATATCCTGATAAATTTGAAATTAAAAGAATCAAAAATAGTAAGTAAAAAAACGAGGATATTGATAAGCTAACAATAGAATCTTTTACATAGAAAACTTTTATTTAATTTAATATTTTTTTATTAATATATTGAAGAAGAAGTTTCTTTTCAAAATTGTAGAAATGAATGATTCAAATATTAGTGATTATTAATTATAAAATATAAGCAATCTTTTATTAATTTTGTAAAATATATTTGATTGTTATAAATAGAAATTTTTAAATCTAATATCATGGACGAACAAAAACCACAAGCAAAGCAAGCAACACCTCCAAAAAGGAAAAATTCCGGATTATTATTTTTTATCATTATTATTCTAATAATTGCAGTTGTCGGATTAATAATTTGGTTAAACATGACCAAAACAGAATTAAAAACTTTACAAACTGAAAAAGAACAACAAAGAATAGAATTGACAACTGAGTTGGGTTCCTTAATGTCTGAGCACAATAAAATTAAAACTGATTATGGAACATTATCCGATTCATTATTTATTAAAGATAGTATAATTCAAGAAAATGCAAGTGAAATAAAAAAACTTCTTAATACCAAATGGGAATATTATAAAATCAAGAAGAAACTTAAACTTTTACAAGGAGTTGCACAAGGGTATGTTCATCAAATGGATTCTTTATATAATGTCAATAAAGCTTTAACCGAAGAAAATATTAGAATTAAAGAAGAGTTTAGTTATGAGTTGAAATTAAATTCTGAACTAACCCGTGTTGCCGAAGATCTTTCTGAAATGGTCGAGCAGGCCTCTGTTTTGAAAGCTTACAATACAACAGCAGTACCAATGCGATTAAAATCAAACGGAAAAGAAACTCCGACAGATAAAGCCAGAAGAGTTGAGAAAATTAAAATTTGTTTTACATTATCAGAAAATTTGATTATTCCCGAAGGAGTTAAAACTCTTTATATTCGTATTGCACGGCCGGATAAATTGATTTTAGTAAAAAATAAAAGTGATGATTATTCTTTTACCTTCCAAGGAGAAACTTTGCAGTATTCAATTATGAAAGATATAGAATATAATAATATTCGGAAAGATGTTTGCCTGGACTGGATCAAACGATATTCAAAAGAACCAATGATGACAGGTGTTTATAATGTTGAAATATTCTCTGATGAAGAAGTTATTGGAAATTCTCAATTCACTCTGAAATAGTATAGAGCGAAAAAATAATTCTTATTTTTTAATTGAAGCACTTTTCTTTGAAGGGTGCTTCTTTTTTTTTGTAAAATTAATATTTCTTTTTTCTTTATGCTTTTTATGCAGCAAAATTAAAAAATTAATATATTTGTTTAAAAATTATTTTTATATGGCCAACCATAAAATAAGAAGGCAAAAACATAATAAAAATTTCTTAGATAGATTTTTCGATAAATTACGTAGAGAAAAAGTTCTGAAAAATCGAAAAAAATCGAAAAAATCCTCACGCATAAAAAAAATGCCAGATGTTAGTTCTGAAAAGGAAAATAATAAAATTATTCCAAGAGAAACATCTGATTTGCACTCTGATGACAAGCGTAAAATAAAAAAAAGGAGAAAAAAAACTCTTGATAATGCTTTGAAAAAGTTTTTCAAAGAAAGAAGTATTCGTAATGAGGAAAAAAGAAAGAAAAAATTAAAAAAGAAGTTAATTCGAAAAAGAAAAAGAAAACTGCATAAAAAAGAGAGAAGCAGATGGTGGAATGAAATAAAGAATTTTTTTGCCCCAAAAGCTGAATTGGCACCTTATCAAGCTGCTGCACCTGTTGATACAAAGTATCGAATTAAAAGAAATGCCTTTAATTTCTTAAACTCATTGTTTGTTTTCATAATATCATATTTGATAGTTTATCTTATATATCAATTTGTTGTTCTTTTCGTTGCATCATGGTATAATTTAGATTCGATATTGTATTTTTATGATCTTGCCTTTAATGATTATTCTCCATTGTGGACACGATTTAATATTATCCTCATTACATTTTCAGGCCCTGCTGCTTCTTTTGTTATAGGTAGCTTTTTTTTAAGAGTCTTTTTTAAGAAAAAAGGGCTATCAAACATGCAACGTTTGTTTATTCTTTGGATTGGACTTCACGGATTGAATATGTTTTTCGGAGCTTTCGTTGCAGGTGTAACAACCGATCAGGGTTTTGGTTATGTGGCTAATTGGTTGTTCATGAATGCTTTTTTCAAAATATTATTGTCTTTGATCTCGTTAGTAATTTTAACCATAATTGGTTATTATTCAACGAGGCATTTCCTTGAGACTGCAAGTTCAACTAATAGGATTATTAAAAAACACCGATTACAATTTTTATTTATTCAGGCCTTAGTACCCTGGCTGATTGGAAGTTTGTTGTTGTTTTTTATTAAATTCCCCTTTATACCTCCTTATGAAACGGTTATGCTTTGTACTATGGCTTTTTTGATTGTTCCTGTAGTTTTTAATTCAAAGGCAAAACCCAAACTTCAAATTATTGAAAGAAAAAGAAAAACAAAAATTCTTTGGGTATATTTTACAATATTTATAACTCTCTTATTATTATTTAGGATAGGCTTGTATTCCGGCTTACATTTTATTATAAAAATGTCAGTTACTATTACACCTTTATAATGTAAGTTGTTGGAGGTTTTTATAATTTGTCCTTATTTCCTTCCGAAGTCAGCAGGAATTTCTCCCCAGGCTGCTGTTTCCCATTTTAATATTTTAGTTTCAATTGAATTATTTTTAAGCCAGGTTATTGCCCTTTCAACAAGTTTAAAAAGATCGTTGTTTATTTGGTTCCGTTCAAGTTTGGTGTTGATTTTTTTTTGTTTTACCCATTTTATAGCAACTCTTGAATCGCTGTAAATCGGGAAATTGCTGTTTTTTTGCTTTAAGTAAGCCAAACCATGCACAAGAGCTAAAAACTCTCCAATATTAACCGTTCCCTGGGGAAAAGGCCCGAGTCGGAATAATTCTATCGCTGACTTAGTATCAACCCCGCGATATTCCAAAACACCCGGATTTCCACTACATGCCGCATCAACTGATAAACTATTTTGAATCGGATTACCAATTAAAGCTCTAACTTCTTGAGGAATTTCTTTTTTCGAAAAATCCTTCCCTACAAAGTCAAAATAATTCCCTTGGAATGCTTTTTTCGCAAGCTTTTCGTCAGCAAATGATTTATATTTTGCTCCTTCAAATCCTTTTATTTGTTGCTCACATTCTTTCCATGAAGAGAACACTCCTGTTTTCTTCCCTTCCCAAACCACATAATATTTTTTCTTTGCCATAATTTTCTTTCAAAATTTAAAAAACTAAGGATATGCGAAAATAATATTTATGCGTATATTTAATTATCTTTGTTTTTTATTTTTGTTAACAATCTGAAAAACGCAAAAAAGATCAATTAAATGTTTGAAATTGCTCTAAAAAGAGAAAATAAATGGTTCATGTATTCCGATAATTATCGGAAAGCAGACGAATCGCAAAACTCGCAAAGCATAGATTATAAGCATATAAGTTTTGCGGCCTTTGCGTTAAAATTTTTCAATCTTTGCGTTAAATGGATTTTTAGGCCGGATTCATATTTAAATAAAAAAATCAGATTACTTTATTCCCTTAAAGTATTTTATATAATTTTTAGCTTTGTTTTTGTACTTTCTGCCTGCGATAATAATGTTCATTATAATAATTTCAGGCATTTCAAAAATAACTCATGGAATCGTTTTAGTGAGCTAAATTTTGAATTTCCGGTTAGTCAATCCACATACAATATTTATCTTTTAATAAAATTTGATGAAACATATTCTTATGATGAATTATTGTTAAATACTGCCTTTTACACTCCTTCGGGTGAAGAAAGATTTACAAATTATGAAATCAAAGTTAAAAACAAAAACGGTGAATTTATCGGAGAGAAACAAGATAATTATATAGAATTAAAATTCCCGCTAAGGAAAGGTTTTCGATTTTCTAAAGATGGAATTAGTAAAATAGAAATTGGAAATTTAATGACAAAAATTGAAACTCACGGAATACTTGGTTTAGGAATTATTGTTGAAAAGGAATAATAATTACTGAACTCACTAAATATAATATTGTAAAATTAAATATAAAAAGGTCAACGCTATTCAGGCATGATTACTTTAGCCTTTAGCCTTTACTTTTTAGCCTTTAGCCTTTTTCCCATAATCATCAAATATCTGCAATGTTCTATATTTATCAATAGTAAGTCGTCTCCTTAAAAAATCAAGGTTTTTAAATTTCTTCTCATCACGAAATCTGTCAATAAAATAAATTGTAATTATTTCGTCATAAATATCTTGGTCAAAATCAAAAATATTTACCTCGATAGTCAATCCGTTTTCATTGAGGGTTGGCCTGATACCAATGTTTCCCATTCCTTTATAAAATTTATTATTCCATTCGATTTTACATGCATAAACTCCGTTTGCGGCTATTAGTTTGTAATGATCGTCAAAGTCGATATTTGCTGTCGGAAAACCTAATTTTCTACCAATTTGGTTTCCTCTGACAACAATTCCAGTGATTGAGTATTCGTAACCTAATAAAACATTAGCCTTTTTAACATCTCCATTAAAAAGAGCATCACGGATTTTTGTTGAGCTAACTGCAATATTTTTAATGTCCTGAGCAGGTATCTCCTCAACTTCAAAATCATAAATTTTTGCAAGTCCGCGAAGCACTTTAAAACTTCCTCCACGTTCACGGCCAAAGTGATGATCGTAACCGACAATTATTTTTTTTGCCTTTATTTTATCAATAAGAAAATCTTTTATAAAATTTTTTGATGAAATAGTCGCGAATTCTTTTGTGAAAGGTAGTACAATTAAGTGATCCACCCCTGCTTTCTCTAATAATTCAAATTTTTTCTTTTGAGTATTTATAAATTTCAGTTCGGTATTATTTGGCTCAAGAACAAGTCGCGGGTGAGGATTAAAAGTTATTACAATCGTTTCTCCTTTATTCTTTTGTGCAACTTCTTTTAATCGTGTAAAAATTTTTTGATGACCGATGTGTACACCATCAAAAGTCCCGAGCGTAACTACCGGATAAGAAATCGGTTTAAAATTCTTGAAATCTGTGTAAACCTTCACCTCTACTAAAAAAAATTATTAGTTCAACAAAATTCTTTTCAAAAAACATGTAAAATTTATTTTTCTTAAATTTTACAAAAGTTTTTCTTTTTTTGACGCAAAAATAGTATATTTACAACCCTATTTAAAAAAACAGTAAAAATATTATGGATGATGAGCAAAATTCAAGTTTTTATTAAACAGATGAAACTGTTAGTCGTAGTAATTTGTTTACTACCTATTATTGTTTTTTCACAATTAAATGATAATTTCTCTGATGGAAATTTTAGTGATGATCCGATTTGGACAGGTAGCATAAATAAATTCCAAATAAATTCGTCAAATCAACTTCAATTATTTTCTGATGAAGCCGGAATTTCTTATTTATCAACTGAAAATCTGTTAATCGACGAAACCGAATGGCATTTTTGGGTTAAGCTTTCTTTTAGCCCTTCCGGCAATAATATGGCCAGAATCTATCTCATTTCCGATAATTCGGATTTAACTTCTGAGCTAAACGGATATTTTCTTCAACTTGGCGAAGCAGGAACGAATGATGCAATCGAACTTTTTAGGCAAAACGGAAATGAAATCTTTTCTGTTTGCAGGTGTACCGATGCCTTGATTTCAAACAGTTTTTCGATTGGAGTTAAAGTGATTAGGAATAATACGGGGAAATGGGATGTTTATGTAGATTATTCGGGTGGGACAAATTATTTATTTGAATGTAGCGGCTTGGATAATACTTTTACAACGACCAACTTTTTTGGAGTCTATTGTAAATATACAATCAGTAATTCAAAGAAATTTTACTTTGATGAATTTTATATTGGCCCGGAAATTTTTGATACAATTTCTCCCGAAGTTATTTCAGTTGAAGTAGTTTCTTCTAATGCAATTGATGTGAAATTTTCTGAATCTATTGAAAAGCAATCTTCCGAAAATCTGAATAATTATTTTGTTAACAACGAAATCGGAAATCCAAAATCGGCTTTACTTGATGAATCGGATTTTTCTTTGGTTCATTTAGAATTTGAAAATGAGTTTCAAAACAGGATTGAAAACATTCTGACTGTTACTAATATTGAAGACCTTTCGGGAAATAAAATTGAGGAATCAGATTTCGCATTCTCATTGTTTTCGGCTTATTCTTTCGATATTGTAATCAATGAAATAATGGCCGATCCGAATCCGATAGTTTCGCTTCCCGATTTCGAGTATCTGGAGTTATTAAATCGCACCTCATTGCCAGTGAACCTTAATAATTGGATTCTTTGTATTGGTTCAAGCGAAAAAGAAATTGCTGATGTTATTATTGAACCACAAGGATTTTTAATACTTGGCGACGATGATGCCGCTCAATATCTTTCGGTATTCGGAAATTTTTATGGCTTCTCAAGTTTTACACTTACAAATTCCGGCCAAACAATTATTTTAAAAAACCCTGAAGGAAAAATTATTTCTACGGTTTCATATTCTGAAGAGTGGTACAAAAATAAAAATAAAGAAAACGGGGGTTGGTCGCTTGAGCAAATTGATCCTGATAATCCGTGTGCCGGAGTGGATAACTGGATAGCTTGCGAAGATATTGGGGGAGGTACTCCGGGAAGAGAAAATTCGGTTCTCTCTTCTAATCCCGATCTTCTGCCTCCCGATTTGTATAATGTAAATATAATTGATTCACAAAAAATAAAACTGTTTTTTACCGAGCCAATGGATAGTGCATCGTTGCTTAATACCGAGAGATATTATATCGATCATGAAATTGGAAATCCTATCGGTGTCGAGTTGTTTCCACCTGATTATCGATCATTAATTTTATTTCTGAATAAGGATTTGCAGGAAAATATCATTTATTCTTTAAGCATTACAGACAGTTTGACCGATTGTGTGGGTAATACCATTCCCATAAATACTTCAATCCTATTTGCAATCCCGAAGGCTGCTGATTCTTTGGATATCGTGATAAATGAATTTCTGCCTGATCCCAAGGATGACGGAGTGCGTTTTATTGAAATTTATAATCGTTCTGAAAAAATAATTGACCTCAGTTCTCTTTTGCTTGCATCTTACGATTTATTCACATCAAATATTGAAACACCTTATGCGATTTCAGAGGATGGTTTTTTGTTTTTTCCCGGTGAATATTTTGTCTTAAGCGAATCGCCGGAAATTGTGCAGCAACAATATTTCACTTCAAATCCTGATGCATTTATTAAAATGAAAAAAATGCCTTCTTTTACTAATTCCGAAGGAGTTGTTGCCATAACTAATAAAGGTTTTCAAATTATTGATTTGTTTCCATATTCCGAGGACATGCAATTTCCTTTATTGAATTCGACAGAAGGTGTCAGTTTGGAACGTTTAAATTTCGACAGGCCTACAAATGATAGATCAAATTGGCATTCGGCTGCCGAAGACGTTGGTTTTGGAACACCGGCATATGAAAATTCACAGTTTAGAAAATTTGAGCAAATTGATGAACAGATCACAGTTTTACCCGAAATATTTTCTCCTGATAATGATGGTTATAATGATGTATTAAATATTAATTATGAGTTTAATGCCCCGGGTTATGTCGCAAATATTTTGATTTATGATGCAAGAGGCAGATTAATTATTGACCTTATAAAAAATGAATTGCTTGGAACAAAAGGTTGTTTTTCGTGGGATGGCATTGACAGGAATAATGTAAAAGCCTCTATAGGAATATATATTATCTATATCGAAATATTTGATTTGGACGGGAATGTAAAATATTATAAAAAAACTGCTGTGTTGGGGGGAAAACTATAAAGGATGGTTATAATTTTTCTTCCAACAATCAAGCAGTTCGCTCCCCTCCTTATTAGTAAGGAGGGGTTGGGGGTGGATAAAAATAAAAATTGTTTTTTTAATTGAATTGTATTAGATTTGTATTTTGAAAATAAATAAAAAAGGGGTACAAAAAAATAATATATATAAGAAACGGAGGTAAAAATTGAAAAAGCGAAAAATAAGCCTGATATAATCTCAAGGAATAAGAAAAAAGACGATAGATAATATAGGATTATAATAATTATTAAGAATGAATATCATAGAGAATCTTCAGGAAAAATATATTGCGTATTTAGATGTGTTAGGTTTTAAAGAACTCGTTGATGGGAGTAATGTTCTCAAATTAGAAGTTTACTTTCAAACGGTTAAAGATACACTTCAACTCTTAAGAAATGGCAAAAAAGAAATTGATTCATTATTAATAAGTGACTCGATTATTTTGATTGCACAACCCACAAGAGAGGATTTCAAAATACTAATAAGGGCTGTTCAAACCATTCAAGCTAAACTTGCTCAAAAAGATATTTGGATGAGAGGAGCAATAAGTTTTGGAGAAGTTTATTTCGATAAGGAATCAAATCTTATAGTTGGAAAAGGCTTAGTTAAGGCATATTTATTAGAATCTGAAGAAATCTATCCCAGAGTAATTATTGATACTTCAATAATTCTTAGAATTGCTAGTGATAGACGGCTGTTTTTTAACTTTATAAACCCAAATCCTGATAATTTTAATGACAAATTGAAGCTGGTTCACAATTATTTTCAGTTTATAGAAGATGATTCTTTTTTTATTGCTTACGCACATAGAATTTTACTTGATTCCATAAAAAAAAGAAACATTCATTTAATTTACAAAAAAATCAAAAAAAATCTTTATTCCGACTCTAAACACTTTAAAAAATTCCTGTGGGTAAAAAATTATTTTAGTGGAGTACTATTAGAACTAAGTAATAATTGGGAGATTACATTTAATAATTCTATAAACAACAAGGAATTGATTAATCAACAATACATTAAAAGATGGTGGCATAAATTTAATGAATTATAAAAAAACTAAATCCAATATATTTCCCTCAATTATATCCATTAAATCAAGCAAAAAAAGAAGAAATTATAGAAAATATTAACAAAACACTCAAATCAATGTATAATAAATAAGTTAATACATCATTATATTTTAATAACCAACTTATCCCCCACAACCTTCATAAACTCCCGCATTGCCGTTTCATCCTGAACTATGCACTTATAATTTTCTATCTGCTTTATAATTCAACGGGGCTTTGCCCCTTATTCCCGGTAAAACTTAGTGAAAATAATTATATTTTAGAGTAGGGGTCAATCCTTATAGTTAAGATATTTTCAAAAATCAGGGTATAATCTCCTTTTCTTACTTATATTATCCTTACTTTTGGAGACTTTTTTAATAAAAAAATCAAAATCAAAATATATTACAATAGATGTTTGATCCTAAATCTAATTATAAGAAAACCAGGAGTTCCGTTGGTTATATAAATCGTAAAGAAGCTACACAGGAAACCTACGATAAAATAGGTTTTATGTCGGGGCTTGAGGTACACCAACAGTTGAAAACAAAAAACAAACTTTTTTGTCGTTGTCCGGCAGGTGTTTATCAAAAAGCTGATCAATACGACGCCGAAGTTATCCGGCACATGAGGCCAACCTTAAGCGAATTGGGCGAATATGATGGTACGGCACTGATGGAATTTAAAACACGTAAGGAAATAGTTTACAGAGTTAAGCACGAAACCACTTGTACATACGAAGTTGATGATACACCACCCTTCCCAATTAATAAAGAAGCTCTTGAAATTGCCATAGAAATTTCAGAACTTTCAAAACTAAACATAGTCGGAGAGGTGCATATTACACGAAAACAATATTTGGACGGTAGTATTCCAACCGGTTTTCAACGTACCGGAATAATCGGCGTTGAAGGTGAGATTCAATTGAAAAATAAAAAAGTAAGATTAATCCAATTGAGCCTTGAAGAAGATTCGTGCCGCGAAGTTTCGGATATTGGCCACGTCAGAATTTATCGTACCGATAGACTCGGCATGCCTTTGATTGAAACCGTTACATATCCCGATTGCGTTAATCCCAACGAGGTAAAAGAAGCCTGTGATTATATAAGATTTTTAAATCGTAGCACCGGAAAAGTAAGAACCGGAATTGGAGCCGGAAGGCAGGATGTAAACGTTAGTTGCCGGGGCGGTTCACGTGTCGAGATAAAAGGCGTTGCTCATATAAAATGGATACCCGAACTAACTCACATCGAATGTTTCCGCCAATGGGCTTTGTTGAAAATAAAAGATATTCTACTGAAAAAAATTAAGAATACCGAAGAATGGAAGATGAAATACGAAACCTTGAAATTCCATTCTTATAATTTCAATTATCAGCCTTTGCGTGATGCCAAGAAATTAAGACATAAAATAATTGCTGTTAATTTGCCTGATTTTAAAGAAATTTTGTCGCATTTTACACAGCCCGAAATAATATTTGCCAGCGAAATCACCGACAGATTAAAAGTTATTGCCTGCTTAGAAAAACCGAATATGACACATTCGGAAGCTCTTGAGCCTGTAATAAACGAAAACGATTTTTCGGAAATTAAAAAAATTCTGAATGCCGATGAAAACGATGCTCAAATAATTTTTTGGGGGCCGGAAGAGGACATTAAAACGGCATTGGAAACAATTGAAGAGCGTTGCAAGATGGCTTTTGAGGGTGTGCCAAACGAAACACGTAAATCTTTTGAAGATGGAACCACAATTTTTGAAAGAGTTTTGCCCGGAGCCGATCGCATGTATCCTGACACAGACTCTCCACCTATCCCTCTCGAAAACAATTATATTGAGGAGATAAGCAAAAACCTTCCATCTGATATTATTGATAGATATAAACAAATGAAGCAATGGAGGATTCCTGAAGACACCTATACTTTTATTTTTAAGAAGAATTTGTTTCCCCTTATCGAAAAAATCGTTGAGCAATTGGATATAAATCCGCGTTTTGTCGGGACGTTTCTCGGACAAAATTTTAAGTTTGTTGAAGGGCATTATAAATCGGGAAAGGGATTCGATTATGAAAAAATATTCGATCTTTTTAAATTTCTCAAGGACACTAAAATCGATTTCCGATTAGCCGGAGAAATGATCCCTGTCATTTACGAGCATCCCAAAATGGACTTTAATTCGATTTTAACAAGTATTAATTTCAAAAAGATTCCTGAAGATGAAATCACTTCAAAAATTCCGTTTTTGAAAAAGAAATTTTCGGAAATCAGGAAATCAGACAAAAAAGAAAATGAAATTAACTGGATTATGGGACAACTTCATAAAATTGCTTGTGGTAATATTTCGTTAAACAAATTGTATACAATTATTTCTAATGGGAAATGATAATGCAGTTTATACTAATAAAAAAATTGAATTATATCAATTTGAAAATTAATGATTTTATCATATAAAATATTTTTTTGTTATGGGAAATTTTAGTTTACAAATGCGCTTTTCTTTTTTATCTGTCTTCGGATTGATACCCTCAACTTCAAAAATTGAAGAAACGGAAGCCAAAAAGATAAAAAAGTATAATGAATTTCTTGAATTTGGAAAATCAAAAGAACTTGCTCATTACGAAAAATTAAAACAATTTATCAACTCCGGTGAATATGATGAAATCAAGAATAAGATAAAATCTTTAAATTTTAAAAATACCGACGAGTATAAAAAACTTCAGGAATTTAAATCTCTTAAAAAGTCGGCAAGGTTTAAAAATTATTTTAAGATAAAGAAATCACCTCTACTTGAGAATTTTAATAAAATCGATGGTTCCGATGAATTAAAAAATTTCGAAGAGCTTCAAAGATTTGTTACTTCCGGCGAGTATGATGAGGTCAGAAAAAAAATAAAATCTTTAAATTTTAATAATACCGAAGAGTATAAAAAACTTCAGGAATTTAAAACCCTTAAAAGATCGGCAAGATTTAAAAATTATTTTAAAATTAAGAAATCCCCTCTTCTTGAGAATCTCAATAAACTTGATGGTTCCGATGAATTAAAGAAGTACGAGGGACTTGAAAAATTTGTTACTTCCGATGAATTTCAAAAAACTAAGGAAAGAATAAAATCCCATACATTTCAAAAAACCGAAGAGTATAAAAAACTTCTGAATTATAAATCCTTAAAGAAATCATATGGATTTAAAAACTATTATAAAGTTCTTGAATCAGCCAATTATCAAAATTACAAAACTGTTCAAGATTCTAAGGATTTAACAAAATATCAAGAACTTAAAAAACTCATTGAATCAAAAGCGTTTGAGAAATTGAAGGAATCGGGTACGGCAAAAGAATTTAAAAAATCAAAAGAATTCGAGAAATTTCAGGAGTATAAAAGATTAAATAAGTCTGGCTCTATTGCGAAATACCGGAAATTTAGCAAATCGAAAAGTTTTGAGGAGTTTAAAAAACTTCACAATTCAAAAGAATTACAAGATTTTGAAGCTTTAGGAAAGTTTGTTAATTCGAAAGAATTTAATGATTTAAAAGAAAGGATTAAGGCTCAAACATTTAAGGCATCCGAAGAATATAAAAAATTACTCGAATACAAAAGACTGAAAAAAATAAAAATCATTAAGGATTATTATAAACTAAAAAAGTCACCTAAATTTTCTTTATTCAAAGAAATTGATGGATCGAAAAAGTTACAAAATTTTGAAAATTTAAAAACCTTTATTGTTTCCGATGAATATAAAAAAGTCGAGAAGTATATGAAGGATAAAAAGAAATTTGAGAAAACCGAAGATTATGCACGATTCCGGGAATACAAAAAACTTAAAAAACTAAAACACATAAAGGATTATTATAAATTAGAAAAGTCACCTAAATTTTCTTTATTCAAGGAAATTGACGGATCTAAAGAATTACAAAATTACGAAACCCTTAAAAAATTCATAGCTTCCGATGAATTCAAAAAAGTCGAGAAGTATATGAAAGACAAAAAGAAATTCGAGAAAACCGATGAGTTCGCCCAATTTCTGGAATATAAAAAACTGAAAAAATCCAAACAGATAAAGGAATTTTATAAACTTCAAAAGTCGAAAGAATTTGATGAGCTAAAGGAGTGGAAAATTACCTTCGAAGATGATTTTGATTCAAAAAAACTTGACACCGAAAAATGGATGACAAAATATTATTGGGGTCAGGAATTAATGAATGCCGGATACTCGCTTTCGACAGACGAACAGAATTTTACTGACGAGAAGAATTTTGAAATATCTGATAGCGTTTTGAAAATTTTAACAAAAAAAGAAAAAGCCAAAGGGTTTGTATGGGATTTAAATATTGGTTTTTTCATGAAAGATTTTGATTATACTTCAGGGCTTTTGAGTACCGGAAAAAGTTTTAGGCAAAAGCATGGAAGGTTTTCGGCAAAGATCAAACTTAATTCCGAAAAAGGTGTTTATCATGCATTTTGGATGGTTTCTGATAAACTGTTACCCCAAATTGATATTTTAAAATTATCGGCTCAGGGTAAACTTCAAATGAGCAAGCATAGCGAAAATTCGTCTAAAGATCAAAACAAAAAACAAACTTTTTCACTTGGAGGCTCAAAATTTTGTAATAAATATTTTATCTACACCCTCGAATGGAATCAGGATGAAATAATTTGGAAAATAAACAATAAAATTGTCGGGCGTCTGAATTCGGATATACCCGATATTCCGATGTATTTAATGTTGAATTCAGGAATTGAAAAAAGCTCTAATCCGGCAAAACTTCCTGTAAGCATGGATGTTGATTGGGTTAGGTGTTATCTTAAAGTCAACGAAAATGAAAAATAATAAATCAAAAATCGTTAATCAGTATTCGGTATTCGATATTCAAAAAAAATAAATGAAAAAGATTAGAAAATAATATCGAACACCGATTAACGAATAATGAATTAAGAATTTAAAAATATGAATAAATATGATTTAGAAGAACGATTGATAGAATTTTCAGTTTTGATAATTGAAATTGTTAATGAAATGCCCAATTCAAAAGCAGGGAATCATTTATCTGGACAATTGGTCCGTTCAGGGACATCAGTTTCGTTGAATTATGGAGAAGCACAAAGTGCCGAATCTAAAAAAGACTTCATTCACAAAATGAAAGTAATTTTAAAAGAATTGCGTGAAACATTTGTTTGTCTAAAGATTATTAACCGAAGCAAACTATATAAAAATGAGGAGAAAATAATTAAAGCAAAAAAAGAAAGCAATGAACTGATTTCAATTTTCGTTAAAAGTATTGAAACTGCGCAGAAAAATCAAAAATCATAAATAATTATTCAATCATAAATGAATCAAAAATCGTTAATCAGTGTTCGGAGTTCGATATTCAAAAAAAAATAAATGAAAAAGATTAGAAAATAATATCGAACATCGATTAACGAATAATGAATTAAGAAATAAAATTTAAAAACATGAGCAACGATATTTTTCAAGGTTATAAAGGTTCGGCCTTAGAAATTTTAAAAAAATATAATGTCAGAGTTTGGGGACAGGCAGAAGTAAAAACTACACGCGGTGAATTTAAAGGCACTATTTTACCCCGTTCCGAAAATGATGACGACAAACATATTGTAATGAAAATCATTACCGGTTACAATGTTGGAATTGATACCAACACCATTTTGGAAATGAAAGAAACCGGTTATAAAAAAGCAAATTATAAAATTCCGGAAAAAGAATTTCCATTTACCGAAGGTTTACCGAAAGTTAAATTATTTGGAACGGGAGGCACAATTGCTTCCCGCTTGGATTATCGAACAGGTGCTGTTATTCCTGCTTTTTCGCCCGGCGAATTATATGGTGCTGTTCCTGAGTTAGCTGACATTTGCAATCTCGAAACCGAAAAGATCTTCGCTGTTTTTAGCGAAAATATGGGTCCGGCTCAATACAAACAATTGGCTATAGCAATTGGAAAAGAAATTGAAAACGGTGTTGACGGAATCGTAATCGGGCACGGAACCGATACTTTGCATCATTCGGGAGCAGCTTTAACATTTATGGTACAAAATTCTCCGGTTCCAATAGTTTTGGTTGGCTCACAGCGTTCATCCGACAGGCCCAGTTCAGATGCCGCCTTAAACCTTATGCATGCCATGAAAGCTGCAGGCTCTTCAGATATTGCCGAAGTAATGGTTTGTATGTTCGGCCCTACTTCCGATGAATACGGGCTGCTTCATAAAGGTACGAGGGTAAGAAAAATGCACTCATCTTATCGCTCAACTTTTAGAACCATTGGGGATGTACCATTGGCAATGATAGACAGAAATAAAATTACCCCAATTAAAAAAGAATATAAAAAGCGACGTAATGACCGTAATGTTAAAATAATGCCTTATTTCAGCGACAAAGTTACTATGGTTTATTATTATCCCGGAATGAAACCCGATACAATTGATGCATTGGTTGATAATGGTTATAAAGGAATAATAATTGTCGGAACAGGTTTGGGACATGTAAATAAAGAATTATATCCAGCAATTGAACGTGCTAATAAAAAGGGAGTTGCAATGTATATGACACTTCAAACCATTTGGGGATATGTTCATATGTTTGTTTATGACACAGGCCGCGATATGATGGCTAAAGGAATTATTCCGGCCGGCAATATGCTGCCCGAGGTTGCATATATTAAATTAGGTTGGGCTTTGGGGCAAACCGACGATCTTGAAAAAGTGAAAGAATTGATGCTTACTCCAATAAATGACGAAATAACTGAACGAGAACCCTATAACGGATACTTGGTTTATCAGGGGGGTATTCCACAAGTAGAAGAATTTATAAAAAATGTGCATAAATAAATCTCTATGGATTGAAAATCCATAGTTTTAACAAAGCAAGGAATGAAATTCCTTTTAAATATAATTGAATAATGAACACCGATTAACGATTTAAGAATTTTGAAGTAATGGTACTTACGCAAAATAACACTTCTTAAATCATTATTAGTTAATCGATATTCGACATTAAACATTCATAGAAACTAAAGTAAAGCAATGAAATTGAAGGGTTTTAACCTTTAAATAGATAATAAATTCAGAATTCAGAAATTTATTTAAAGAAAAATGCTATATTTATCCAAAATTTATGAAATGTCATATAACATTACAATACCCAAAATGATATGGAAAAATGCTTGAATAATGAAAACTAATAATTATATCAATTTTATAAACTTTAAAAAACTATTAGACAATGTTAGCACTACATGGAATATATGAAAATGGAGTTTTAAAATTAGAAAAACCAATAATTGTAGATAAACCCTTAAAAGTCATTGTTACATTTATTGATGAGGACTTAACAATTAATTATCAATCAAATGATTTAAATAAAGAAACTGATGATTATGACAAACATATAAGCAAGTTGAAAACAAAATATAACGATTTACCCATAATTTGGGGTGAAGGTGAGCCGAACATTGACGACTTTGCAGGAATTTGGAAAGACAAAAAAATTACATCTAATCAACTAAGAGAAAAAGCATGGAAACGCAACTTGTAATGTGCGATACAAACATATTCATTAATTGGTTTAATGGTGATAAACAGACAATTGAAAAACTTACCAATATCGGCATAGAGAATATCGTTATATCATCAATTGTAAGAATGGAATTATTGTTGGGTTGTGATAATAAAGATGAATTATTTGCGATGAAAAAGAAAATTAGAAAATATCCGATAATTCACATTAACGAGATGATATCCAAGCGTGCCAATGAATATATTGAAACATTTTATTTGAGTAACACCCTGAAAATACCTGATGCAATTATCGGTGCAACAGCAACAACTTATGATTTACAATTATTTACATACAATTTGAAAGATTTCAAGTTTTTACCTAACATTAGATTATATAAATTTTGATCTTCTGCTTATATTTTTAATCTTCCTATCTCAAAACTAACCCAATGAATTTGCTGAAAAAGAAATTGATTTATAAAATGATTGTACAATTTGAAAACAAACAAGAACGTCTTATCAAAATTAGAATCGAAAATTTTTCTAATTATATTTCTCAAACTAAAATACCTGTGAAGTATATTATTTTCACTTTTTTTATCCTTATTAATTCATGGATTTTTGCTCAAGACACAATTAAAGTAATGCAATACAATCTACTTCATTACGGGAATTATTTTAATGATTGTACCGAATCAAATAATAATGTTGTTGATAAAAATGGTTACTTAAAAACAATAATTCAATATGTAAAGCCCGATATTTTTACTGTTAATGAAATGGGGAAAGGACAATATTATCAAATTTCGTTGATGAATGATGCATTAAACGTAGATGGTGTAAGTTATTATAAAAAAGCTAACTATTCAAATGTTGCCAATTCTTATATAGTTAATATGCTCTATTATAATTCCGAAAAGCTTGTATTGAAATCGCAATACGTTGCTCAAAATTACATTCGCGATATTGATGTTTATCAGCTTTATCATAAATCATCCGATCTTGAATCGGGTGATACTGCTTTTATTTATTGCGTTGTTGCACACCTAAAAGCCGGAAGTGATCCAAGTGATATATCCGCTCGAACAAATATGGTAAATAATTCTTTATCTTATTTAAATAGCACATCCCCGGAGCGTAATTATTTATATATGGGTGATTTAAACACAAAAACGTCTTCTGAGCAATGCTATTATAATTTACTGAATTATTCAAATCCGAATATTAGATTTTATGATCCGGTTAACAAACCCGGTAGCTGGAATAGTAGTTACGAATTCAGAGATTATCACACACAATCAACTCATTATTATTCAAACGGATGTTTTTCGAGTGGAGGAATGGACGATAGGTTTGATTTTATTTTGATAAATAATCAGGTGAAAAACGGATTAAAATATGTTAAATATATTTCCAATTCTTATGAAACTTTAGGGCAAGATGGAAAACATTATAATGATGCGATAAACTATTCGCCAACAAACACAAGTGTTCCCTCAGATGTTTTGAATGCTTTGTTTAACATGTCTGATCATTTACCTGTAATTTTAAAATTAGAAATTGATAAAACACTTTCAATTCCCGAAAATGAAAGAATTCCTATTTCAAGTTTAAATTTTAATAATCCGATAAATGATGAGTTAAAAATAAATATTATATCTAAATCTAAAATTGATTTGAAAATCAGTATTTATTCAGTTTTGGGAAAGCGATTATTTGAAAAAGATTTTTCTGAAGTGAGAAATCTTCAACACAATATTCCGTTTGATAAATTAAGTAAAGGTTTTTATTTATTGTCCATCTCTGATAAGAAAGGCAATAAAATTATCAGAAAAATAATTAAAAATTGATTGATTTTACATTCACCACTTATTACCGTCTAAGTTAATATTTTTTTTGAACGTTTTGCTCATCATTAATTTTTTTTAATTGAAATATGAATAAAGTTTTATCAATAATTGGCCTTTTAAGTTTGCTAATGATTTTTTCAAATAGCTATGCAGATGGTAATCCTAACCCCGATGGAAAAATAAAAGGATCTGTTGCCGAGGCCAAGACACAAACACCTGTAGAATATGCAACTGTAGCACTTTACTGTGCTGATAATAATGAATTAATAAGCGGTGCAATAAGCGATCATCTGGGACATTTTAAAATTGACCGGCCTAAAACAATCGGAGAATATTATTTAATCATCTCATTTATTGGCTTAGAAAAAATCAAAAGCAATGTTTTTAAAGTTGAAAAAGGCAATTCAAATATTAATCTTGGGAATTTTTTTTTCGAATCATCATCCAACGAACTTGATGAAGTAGAAATAACGGCAAAAAAATCTGCCGTTAAATACCAGATTGATAAAAAAGTAATTAATGTTGATAAGCAAATTACTTCCGAAGCCGGAACTGCTGTTGACGTTTTGGAAAATGTTCCATCAGTTCAGGTAGATGTGGAGGGAAATGTTTCTTTGCGGGGTAGTAGCGGATTTACTGTATTGATCGACGGTAAGCCAACCATTCTTGAACCGAGTGATGCATTGCGGCAAATCCCGTCAAGGAGTATAGAAAACATTGAAATTATTACAAATCCTTCGGTAAAATACGAACCGGATGGTGCTACCGGAATTATTAACGTTATCACAAAAAAGAACCGATTAGACGGCCTAAGCGGTATTGTTAATACAAATGTTGGGAGTTTTGATCAATATGGTGGAGATTTTCAATTAAGCTTTAGGACGAACAAGCTTAATTTCATTTTGGGGGCAAACCACAATAAAAGAACAAGGCCCGGCACAATGGCTACAGAAAGGAGGACACTTTTCAACGACAGCATTTATTATTTAGAATCCTTTGGTGATAGGGAGAGAGGCTTCACAAGAAGCAGCATAAGAGGCGGAGTGGAATATGATTTAAGCAAAAATGATTTTATTTCTATTTCAGGAAGATATGGTGACTGGAATATGAATACTAATTCAAACTTACGATACAATGAATGGACTAAACCTGTTTCTGATATTTTTTCATACAATAGTATGGAGCACACCAAACGGGGTGGAACATATTATAGCATAGACGGAGTGTTTCAACATACTTTCACAAAAAATGACCGGCCAAAAAAACTACAATTTGCCGACTCATCGAAGATGTTATCTGAAAACAAAAAACCCGGAAAAGGAGAAGACTATAAACCTGCCATTAAGCATGTGCTTAATTTTGAGATAAATTATCGAAATCGCGACTCTAAAGAATCTTCGACAAATGAGTTAAGAACACTTTCCGATGAGTTAATCGGGGGTAATAAAAATATAGAGAATGGGCCATCCGAATCCATAAGATTTAAACTGGACTATACAAAGCCCGTTGGATTAACCGATAAGTTTGAAGCAGGCTTGCAAGGGCGAAGTGGAAGAAGTAAAGATGCCACCGAACTTTGGTTTTATAATTTAGAAACAAGCAAATTTGAGTTGATTGATGAATACAGTCATTTTATTGATTACAACCGAAATATCTACGCTGCTTATGGTTTATATGCGGGCAATGCAGGAAAATTTGCTTATCAATTGGGTTTACGTACCGAATATACCAACCGGAAGATTGATATGATCGAACATGATGAATTTATTATTGATCGTTGGGATTATTTTCCAAGCATACATACATCCTATAATTTACCATCCGACCAACAGATAATGGCAAGTTACTCAAGGCGAATAGAGCGACCGAGAGGATGGTGGTTAGAACCTTTTATTACATGGGTAGATCAATTTAATGTCAGGCAGGGTAATCCTGACCTGAAACCGCAATATATTGGTTCGTGGGAAACATCTTATATTAAAAATTTTGGCGATAATTTCTTCTCAATGGAAGCCTATTACAGAGTTACAAATAACAAAGTTGAACGGATTATTTCAGTATATCAGGAAAATGTGATGCTTAGGAAACCTGAAAATATAGGGAAAGATTATTCACTTGGTTTGGAAGCAATGTTAAATATCGGCTTGTTTAAATGGTGGGATATCAAATTGAGTGGTAACTATTATAATTACAAACTTAATGGAGAATTAAGTTATTTTTCAGGTGATAAATTCATTACTTTGCTATTTAAAAGTACTTCTACAAATTGGAACAGCCGATTTAACAATACATTTCAACTGTGGAAAAACGGAGTTTTACAATTTAACAGCCGCTATAATAGTTCATCTGTTACTGCACAGGGAAGCAGAACGGGATATTTTACTTTAGATGCAGCATTCAGAGTTTCATTCCTTAATAAGTCTCTTACTGCAAATCTTCAAGGCAGGGATATACTTAGTACTGCTTTACGTGAAAGTACTTCTGAAGGCCTGGAATTTGACAGCCATTATAAATATGACCCAAAATCACCGGTAGTGGCTTTAACAATTTCATACAGATTTAATAATTTTAAAGCAAGCAGGCATACAGGGCAAAATGGTGGAGATGATACAGATGAGTTGTAATATAAATGTGACCCGTAAACTTTTTAAACATATCATTTGGCATATGATTTTATCAAAATATCAAAATTACTGAGTTCTGAAAACATGTTCCAGTTTTATGCCACAAACAAAAAAGACCGCTAAAAATGGCGGTCTTTCTAATTTAGCTCCTCCTCTTGGACTCGAACCAAGGACCCTCTGATTAACAGTCAGATGCTCTAACCAACTGAGCTAAGGAGGAATATTTCAAATTACAATTTTTTTTAAAAATTTCTAATGTTTGCTTAACTTTAAGAACTTTTTAAAAAGCTGTGCAAAGATAAATAAACAATTAATTTTGCAAAGAATTTCATAAAAAAAATTTTCTAAACAGAAAATCTTTTTAAAACATTGATTTCATGTTCTTTTAATTGTCTCCATTTTCCTCTCGGAACATCTTTTTTTGTCAAACCGGCAAAGACAACCCTGTCTAAACGTAATACTTTATAATTCATAGACTCAAAAATTCTTCTTACAATTCTGTTCCTACCGGAATGAATTTCGATTCCAAGTTGTTTTTTATCATTTACGTGTTCAACATAAGCAATTTTATCAACTTTTATCATTCCATCCTCCAACTCAATTCCATTTGCAATTTTTTCAAAATCATTATTAGTTAAAGACTTATCAAGAGAAATATGATATAATTTTTTTACACCATATTTTGGATGTGTAAGCCTTTTAGCCAACTCACCATCATTAGTAAAAAGCAGTAATCCTGTTGTATTTATGTCTAAACGTCCGACTGGATAAATTCTTTCTTTACAAGCATTTGAAACAAGACTCATAACGGTTTTTCTTTCAAAAGGATCATCCATAGTAGATATAAAACCTTTAGGTTTATTTAGCAAAATGTAATTTAATTTTTCAGGAACAATAGGGATTTCACCATATTTAACAATATCATTTCTACTAACTTTCGTGCCTAATTCGGTTATAATTTTGCCATTTACACTGATAACTCCGGCCTCAATCAATTTATCGGCCTCCCTTCGAGAGCAAATACCTGAATTTGCAACAAATTTATTTAATCTTAACAAGCCATCATTATTCTCGTTAGGATCCTTCTTCTTTACATTTTCACGCAATTTAATAGTGATTTTATTTTTCTTATCTCTTGGTTTTTTTCTCTTTTTTGCTTCTTCCTTACTCAGTTTTTCTTTCTTTGGAGTATCCTTTTTTACAAATTTCGAAAAATCTCCATGTTTTCTTGATAAATTTTTATCTGTTTTCATATTAAAAAATTGATATTTCGACTGCAAAATTAACAAACACAAATTATAAAATAAATTTATTTTTGTCTATTAGATAATTTTATATATTTATGGCATAATTAAAAACTATTATTATGAGAATTTGTTATATTTCAACTTATCCGCCAACAGAGTGCGGTATAGCAACTTATACGCAATTTTTATCGGACGCAATGAAATCCCTTGAAAAAGAAGTTGTTATTGTTAGTCAGGACGGAGCTAAGGGTGATAATGTTTTTCCGACTTTTTCACCACAAGACCACAATATTGCAATGAAAATGTTTGAGGTTACGTCAAAATTAACCCCGGATGTTGTTCACATTGAGCACGAATACGGTTTGTTTGGTTCGGGTAGAGGTGTGCAGATAGTTGATTTTTTGATCAGATGCCGACTTTATAATTTACCGGTTGTAATGACCTTGCACACAGTTTATGATAAACTTGATGTGTATGAGAAAATGATGTTGGAGAATTTTATGTTAAACTGTTCGGCAATTATTGTGCACGAAAAATATCAAAAACAGGTATTAGTCGAACATTTTGGCTCGGCAGATAAAATTCATGTTATACCTCACGGAATCAGAGAATGTAAAAAATATCCAAATGCAAAAAAATTGCTTGGTATTGAAAACAAAAAAGTTGCATTGCTAATAGGATATTTCCGTCCTACTAAACGCTTTGACAGAATAGTGAAAATTTTCCCGAAAGTTGTTGAAAGAAATAAAGATGCATTATTATTAATAGCAGGAAAAGTCAGGGGGGTTGATTTTCCGGAATACCAAAATGATTTCTTTGAAGAAATTAATAACTCACCTGTTCGTGACAATATTCTTGTTTTAAGAGGTCAATTTCCTCAACATACATTTGATATAATTATGAGTGCCGCTGATTTGATAGCAATGCCCTATACTGTTGGTTCTCAGAGCGGAATTCTTGCCCAATCATCAGCATTTTATTTGCCGGCAGTTACATCCGACCTGCTTAGTTTTGAAAAATGGAACGAAGAAATTCAGGGAGGCCTAACAGCTCATAACGACGATGAGTACGTTGATCATATTTGCAAGATTCTTTCTGATGATGATTATGCTAAACAATTAGAAAACAATATTATCGAAAACACAAAATCATATAAATGGCCTGAACTCGCTAAAAAGCACATACTTGTTTATGAATCAGTAATCAAGGTTCCATATGGAAAAGCAAGATATTTTTATATTCCGGAGGATCAGGAAAAACCCTGTTAAGTCGGAAGTCAGCAGTCGGCAGTCTTCAAATATTGATCTTCAGAAATCGCAAACAGTGAATGCTTTCATAAACCTAAAAACTTAAGATGCAAGTCTATTATTTTACAGGTTTCATCAAAGCTAATAAGTCATCCATATTTAGAGTGGCAATTCCGGAACGCGAATCGGAAACTGCATACGGCAAAACTAAAATGTTTTCGTGTTGTAGAGCTCCGCATGAATAAACAACGTTAGGGACATATCCGTTTCTTTCGCTCTCCTCGGGAATTAAAATCGGGTCTTCAATTACTCCAATAATTTTTGAAGGATCATCTAAATCTAATAGAATTGCACTAACTGTATAGGTTCTCACCGGCCCTACTCCATGAGTCAATAAAACCCATCCTTTCTCGGTTTTTATGGGTGAACCGCTATTTCCGATCTGTATAAATTCCCAATAAAATTCAGGTTCTTTTAAGAGCTTTGGATTTTCCCAATATTGAATATTATCGGAAAACATGATAAATAAGTTTTCATTATCGTTTCGTGAGACCATTGCATATTTTCCGTTAATTTTTTCGGGGAATAATGCCATGCCTTTATTTTGAGAACCACTACCCAATAAAGTAGAAATTTTGAAACGACAAAAATCTTTTGTTTCGATAAGTTGAGGCAAGATTGAAAAACCATTGTAAGCTGTGTAAGTCCCATAATATCTTTGCGTTCCATTTTCATCGGTGAAATGAACAAACCTTGCATCCTCAATTGCTCTGACATCAGTTCTTGCTTTTGGGAAAATTACACGTTCCGATACTCCATGTTCATCATTAAATTCAATTTCGTAGTTTGAACTAACCAACCAATATAATGCATCGATTGCTCTATCTACCTCCGACATATTGGCCGTAGATGAGTTTATGCGTTTCTTGAACCTTTCAACACTTTTATCAAGTTCTTTTACAGTAAACTCATCCAATAGTTCATTCAGTATTTCCTCTATGTATTTATAACCACCTAAGTCTTTAAGCTTTAATGTGTATTTCTTTTTGCTATGAGTAACATTTGGAATAATTTTAGCCTTCTCGACAAGAGGGCTTGTTGGAGACATTTTTATAGTACCATTTTTATTAACGACACCTTCTTGAAAAACAATTGATGACATATGTCCCTCTCCAACTGCCCTAAAGCTTATTATCACTTTTAATTGTCCGGCTTTTAAGTTTTTTTGATTTGGATGAGGTACAATTGATGGATTAAACAAAGCAGCAGATTCAATTGAATATTCCATTGTAAAGTATGCACCGATAAGCAACTTTTTTTCTAACGAAAGATCATCGTAGATAGTAATATCAAGCATGCTGTTAATCCTTTCGAAATTGTCCTTAAAAATCCTTTTGATATTATCATGTCGGTGTGAAAAATTATTGAACACTTGTGCTAAAAGCTTTTTGATCTTCTCATCAGGTAAATCTAAAATTCTTGCAAAAATTTTATATATTCTGACTTTATCAACTTCAAAAAATTTTGTAATCACTTTAGTTTCATCAGGAGTAAATTTTACTTTATGCCTGATTACAGAAATATCACTTGTATTATAATCCATTATTAAGTATTTTAATTTTTAATTGCAATAATATAAATTTTTTCAACAAATTCATAAAGTCGGATAAAATGCATCCTCAATATGATGAATTTGAACCTTTTTTTGACAAAAAAGAACAGCCACTATATCAAACCTTGCTTCACGATCAATTTCACGTTGTGTGATGTAAACCTGAGCTGCCCTGATCATAAATTTTTGCTTCGTTTTTGTAACAAATGTTTCCGGCTCACCAAAATAATTTGTTTTTCTTGTTTTTACTTCAACAAAAACAATGTATTCACCATCATTAGCAATAATATCAATTTCGTCTTTACCAAAACGCCAATTGCTTACTACAATTTCATATCCCTTTTCAAGAAGATGCTTTTTTGCAAGTTCTTCTCCTTCTTTTCCTAATTCATTGTGTTCGGCCATGGTATTTTTTAAATCAAATATTTTTTATAATAGTTCTAAAATTTAAGTATAAATGATAGTCAAAATTTTAATAAAACTTTATCATCAATTTCCAATCTCACCCTCCTACCCAAGATCAAAGCACGATTATCATTTATATGCCCTGCCGGAAAATCAAAACAAACCGGATATTTATATTCGGAAACTGCTTCTGAAATGATTTCCTTTGCCGGTTTCCCGAAAGGAACTTCATTGTCATTCATTTCACTCATTCCGCCAACTACAAGGCCTGCTAATTTTTCGAGTTTTCCGCCTCTTTTCAAATTCATAATCATCCGGTCAATATGATAAAGATATTCATCAAGGTCTTCAATAAATAGTATCTTACCTTCGGTAGAAATATCAGATTTTGTTCCTATCAAACTATAAAGAATTGAAAGATTTCCTCCGACTATTTCAGCCTCACAAATCCCTTTTCTTGATAATGATGAAGTTGGAAAACTATACGAAATATTTTCACCAAATAAAGCTGCTTTAAATGATTCAAAAGTTTCTTTCGTGATTTTTTTATCGTGAAAATTTATCGGCATGACTGAATGCAAAGTTTCTATTCCAAAGTTATTATTTATATGTGAATGAAAAACAGTAATATCACTATATCCACATATCCATTTTGGTTTTTGAATAAAATTTGAAAAATCAATATTATCAATAATTCTAACCGAACCGTATCCTCCACGTGCACAAACTATTGCTTTAATAGAGTCATCGTCGAGCATGTTTTGAAAATCTTCGTTTCTTTCCTTATCATTTCCGGCAAATTGATTGCTTTCTTTAAAAATATTTTTACCAAGCACAACTTCTAATCCCCATTCGTTGAATACATTTACTGAATCTTCAATTTCGGGCATTGAAATTTTTCGGGCTGTTGCTACCATAGCAATTTTATCGCCTGTTTGTAAATACTCAGGTGTTTTCATCATTTTTTTAATTAAAACAAAATTAAGTAATATTCTACAAATTATTAAATTTGCTGCCATTAGTTGAAAAAATAAGCATGAAAAATTCAGAAAAAAAATTTAAAAGATATACAGTTACATCAGCCTTACCTTATGCAAACGGGCCAATCCATATCGGGCATCTTGCAGGCGTTTATATCCCTGCTGATATTTATGTAAGATATTTGCGTTCGAAAGGCGAAGACGTGATTTTTATCGGAGGTTCTGACGAACATGGTGTTCCGATTACTATAACTGCACGAAAGCAAGGGGTTTCACCCCAGGAAATTGTTGATAAATACCATAAAATAATTAAAAATTCTTTTAAGGAATTTGGAATTTCTTTCGATGTTTATTCCAGAACTTCTGCCAAAATTCATCATGAAACCGCGTCCGATATTTTTACTAATCTTTATAATAAAGGTGAATTCATAGAAAAAATTTCATCGCAATATTATGATGAAGAAAATAAGCAATTTTTGGCTGACCGCTATATTACAGGAACATGCCCGCATTGTGGTTATGAAAAAGCTTATGGCGACCAATGCGAAAACTGCGGGACTTCGTTAAATGCAACTGATTTGATAAACCCAAAATCAGCATTAAGTGGCAATGTTCCTGTGTTGAAAGAAACCCGCCATTGGTTTTTACCTCTCGACAAATATGAACCCTGGCTAAGAGAATGGATAGTTGAAGGCCATAAAAACGATTGGAAACCTAATGTTTACGGACAATGTAAATCATGGATTGATTTGGGTTTGCAACCCAGAGCTGTAACTCGCGATTTGGATTGGGGTGTAAAAGTGCCTATCGAATCAGCTAAAGGGAAAGTTTTATATGTTTGGTTTGATGCACCCATCGGTTATATTTCGGCAACAAAAGAATGGGCTGAGGAAAAAGGAAAAGACTGGGAAATTTATTGGAAAAATGATGAAAGCAAATTAGTTCATTTTATTGGAAAAGATAATATTGTGTTTCACTGCATAATCTTTCCGTCAATTTTGAAAAAAGAAGGTTCCTATATTTTACCCGAAAATGTGCCGGCAAATGAATTTTTAAATCTCGAAAACGATAAAATTTCCACATCAAGAAATTGGGCTGTTTGGTTGCACGAATATCTGAATGATTTCCCTGATAAGCAAGATGTTTTGAGATATGTTTTATGCTCAAATGCTCCCGAAACAAAAGATAATGATTTTACATGGAAAGATTTTCAGGCTAAAAACAATAGTGAATTATTGGCAATTTTCGGAAATTTTGTAAACCGAACGCTTGTTTTAACTCAAAAATATTTTGAAGGGAAAGTTCCTCCGCTAACAGAAATTAATGATTTAGATAAAAAAGTTATTGAAGAAATTAAAACCTTCCCTGAAAAAATTGGCAAGAGCTTAGAAAATTATCGTTTCCGTGAGGCTTTGGCTGAAATGATGAATCTTGCAAGGCTCGGCAATAAATATCTTACGGAATCTGAGCCATGGAAAATAATCAAAACTGATGAAGAAAGAGTTAAAACAATTTTAAATATTTCATTACAAATTTGTGCAAATCTTTCAATTCTTTCCGAACCGTTTCTACCTTTTACTGCCAAAAAACTTACTCAGATGTTAAACATTGAGGCATTTAAATGGTGCGAAGCCGGAAGAACAGACTTTTTTGCTGTGAATCACCAATTAAATAAACCTGAGTTTTTGTTTGAAAAAATTGAAGATAAAGAAATTGAGAAACAGGTTCAGAAATTGCTTGACACAAAAAAAGCAAATGAGGCAGAAAATAAAATAATTACTCCCTTTAGTGAAAATATTGAATTCGATGATTTTTCAAAAATTGATATTAGAACAGGAACAATCCTCGAAGCCGAAAAAGTTGCCAAAACAAAAAAGCTTTTAAAACTACTTGTGGATACAGGCCTCGACAAAAGGATAATAGTTTCGGGAATTGCCGAATTTTATAAACCTGAAGAAATTATTGGCCAAAAAGTTAGCGTATTAGTGAACCTTGAACCAAAAAAACTCAGGGGCATTGAATCACAAGGAATGATTTTGATGGCCGAAGACTCTGACGGTTCATTATGTTTTGTTTCGCCTACAAAAGATTTTTCGAACGGATCAGAGATTAAATAAAAAAAATTGCAAAAATTTTGTGAATACATTTTAAATTTAGATTTTTGCAAAATGAAATATTTGGCCCCGTAGTTCAATGGATAGAATAGAAGTTTCCTAAACTTTAGATACAAGTTCGATTCTTGTCGGGGCTACTGTGAATCAAAATATTGATTGGCTTATTCTGAAAACATATTAAGTTTGAAAATGCAATTTTATATTATTGAAAGCACTCAAAAATTAAACAGAACTCATTTTTGAATACCATAAAAAACGCCCGCTCTAAGGATGGCGGGCAAGGCTAAAACAATACTATAAGGAGAATTCCTACATAGGAACCCTTTTGGGGAACTTCAAAATTAAGAATTTTTTTGATAAAAAAAACTTTTTTTCAAAAAAAAATTTTTTTTTTCTTATAAACTTGAATTTTTCTTCAATTCACCGATTATTCTCTGCATTTCACCTAATTTTTATTTACAAACGACTTGTTTGAGTTTATTTTTGCTTCATATTAATTTTAAAAAATAAAAATTATGAAAGAACAACCAACAAACAGAACAGCTATTGTAGGTCTATTGCTGATAATAGCAGGAGCTTTAATTTTTTTCGACCTTTTTAATATTTTTTCATTTCCATTTAGATACTATATTTTTTCATGGAAAACCCTTTTGATTGCAATTGGTATTATTGCATTAATAAGCAATCGTAACAAAGTTGTTGGAGTTGTATTAATTGCCTTAGGATTTGTGTTTTGGTCGCAAGACATTTTTAATTATCATTATAGTTTTAGCAATGTATTTTGGCCATTAGTTTTTATCGGGATCGGAATTATTTTGATTTTTAACAGAAGGACAGCCTGTCCGGGCCGGATTTGTGGTGAAAGAACTACAGACGAAAATATAAGTAATGACTTTTTTGAAGATTTAGCCGTATTCGGTGGAGGAACACGAAATGTTGTTTCAAAAGATTTAAAAGGCGGCCAGATAACTGCGATATTCGGAGGCTCGGATATTGTTTTGAAAGAAGCACAACCGGCTCCAAATTGTATAATTGATGTTTTTGTGCTTTTTGGCGGAACAAAATTGATCGTTCCCGATGATTGGGTGATCAAGAGTGATGTTGTTTCAATTTTTGGGGGATTTAATGATAAAAGGAATATTGCTTCATCACAAATTGATTCAAATAAAGTTATTAGAATAAAAGGATTAGTTGTTTTTGGGGGAGGAGAAATTAAAAGTTATTAAATTAGTGCTTGCCCGAAAACGCCAAATTCTTGAGTTTTCTTGCAAACACTAATTACCATTTCCAAACTATCAAAAACAAGCAATATTAAAAAAGTTGTAAGATAATTTTAATTATTTGGTGAAATTGTTAAATGGTTATATTGTTTCTTTATAACCATTTAACAATATAACAATTTAACCATTAATTTTCATCATTAACATAAGTTTATGATTTTTACGTTTAAGAAATAAAAAGCGTGATAAAATGCTGAATCCAATATTAAAACACAGAACCTACATTATTTTTTATCTGATTGGGTGGGTAATTATTGCCGTAGCTCATGTGTTTGTTTTACAATATTATTACGAGATTGATTTTGAGATTTCAATAGTCGATTCGCTTGTTTTTAATCTCATTTTTGCTATTCTTGGAATAAATCTCTGGTATATTGTGCGTTTTAGTCAAAAAAAATCGTCTCCTATTAATCTTTTTATTAATCATCTATTGGCCGCTGTAATTACATGTTTAATTTGGCTGACAATAGGTTTTTATATACTTCAGTCAATTTTTGAAACCAATGTTTTTTACATCGACTTTCTGAAGATTTCGCTACCATGGAGAGCAATTACAGGCATTTTGTTTTACTCGGTTTTTATTCTGCTTTATTATTTGATAATGTATTATGAAGACCTACAGGAGAAAATTCAAAACGAAGCCAAATTAAATACATTGGTTCAGGAAGCAAAGTTAAATGCTTTGAAATCGCAAATAAATCCGCATTTTTTATTTAACAGCCTAAATTCAATAAGTTCGTTTACAATCAGTAATCCTGAAAAAGCACAGGACATGATAATAAAACTTTCCGATTTTTTGAGATATTCGCTTGGCCATGATAAAGACGAAAAAACAAGCCTGAAAAACGAATTAAAAAATCTTCAAAGATATATTGATATTGAAAAAGTAAGGTTTGGGAAGCGTATGGCTTTTTCAATGGAAATTCCGGATAATTGTTATGATGTTTTGATTCCGAATATGATATTGCAACCTTTGATTGAAAATACCATAAAACACGGAGTTTATAATAGCAGCGAAGAGGTGAAAGTTAAGTTAAGCTGTAATAATGAGAACGATCAATTGATTATTAAAATTAAAAATAATTACGACGAAAAAGCATCAAATAAAAAAGGTGAAGGAATTGGATTAAAAAACATAGGGCAACGTTTGCAATTGATATATCATAGAAGCGACCTTTTGAGAATTAATAAATCGGGGGGGTTGTTTGAGGTTGTTTTGATTATTCCTCGGTAAAACAATATTCGCGAATTCGCGGCAAAAAGAAAGTGAGCCGCTAATACGCTAATGAAAATTAAAATCATGTATTTGCAGTAGAATAACAAGCTGCTAATTCAATAATAAATATTCGCATATTCGCGGCAAGAATAGAGGGAGCCGCTAATTCGCGAATGAAAAGATTAGTTTAATGAGGCTATTGTTAAATTGTTATATGCTTATATTGTTGAAGTTTAATAGTTTTTTTTTAGATAAGTGTTTTGTGAATCTTTTTGAGAATCCATTGCTTTTATGTGTTTAGAATTTCTTGTTGGTGTTGTGAAAGTTGCTTTCTAAATCCTTCAAAAGTATTTCTACGTAGGCGGGAAAGATTGATTATTAACAGTATAATTTTATGATATTTTGCGGATTACTTTATGACAAGAAATATAATTAACCACAAAGTCTTCCCCTGAACTCATATTGGAAACGATATTTGAAAAAGCGAATTGTTCTTTTTTCAATGGATCGTTGTATAAAAGACTGAGGCAGTTTTTCAGATAGCAATAAAAATATCATTATATTCTTAAATCATAGCACTTTTGAAAGCATAAAGCATTTGGATCATAGCTTCCTGATTTTTAAATGCAGGAAAAACCACGATTTTCATATCTTTACAGTTCAAAAACATTTAGACATGAAAAAAACTTTGTTTATTCTGATGGCAATCATGCCAGTAACTTTTGCGCTTTCACAAACTAATATGAGCGTCAGCAACCCGGAAGCTGAAGCCGTGATCATGGGAAATTACGATCCTTCAGTCTTTATTCCGGGCACTATCATCAACCATGTTGATTCAATCCTGCACGGAATCGTTAATGATGTGTCAAGTGATACTATGATTAACTGGTTGCAGCATATCGACAGCTTCCATAACCGCAACACAGGTTCCGATACCATATCCCAGACAAATGGGATTGGCGCTGTAAGACGATGGTTGTACGGTAAATTTACCCAGATCAGTGAGGCCAACCAAAACAGGCTGCTTGTATCCTATATGGATTTCGATGCCCAGATATGTGGTATGTCACACCACAAAAACGTTTTCGGTGTGCTGCCTGGTTTGGATACTACCAAAAAGGAGATTGTTTTTATCGAAGGGCACTTCGATACACGTTGTGAGGGTGCCTGCGATACAGATTGCTATTCACCCGGAATGGATGATAATGGTTCAGGTACTGTTTTGGTTTTGGAACTTGCAAGGATAATGAGCAGATACGCTTTTGATCATACGGTAATTTTTGCACTCCCCACGGGTGAAGACCAGGGTTTATATGGCGGACGTGCTTTTGCAAATTATTTTCATGATCAAAATGTGGAAATCAGAGCCTGTCTGAACAATGATGTCATTGGTGGAATTGCCTGCGGTATGACATCATCCCCACCAGGCTGCCCGTACTTCAACCACATCGACAGTACAAACGTGCGTATTTTTTCATACTCCTTTCCAAACGATTCCAGCCGGAATTCGAAACACAAACAACTGGCCCGGTATATTCAACTTCATCAGGAGGAAGATATCAATCCTTTGCTGGAAACCCCCATGCAAATCAATATCATTCTACGCGAAGACAGGCAAGGCAGAAGCGGCGATCACATTCCTTTCAGGCAAAGGGGATATACCTCAATCAGATTCTGTTCGCAGAACGAACATGGCGATGGCTCGGGAACACCACCTGACCGGCAGCATACTACAACAGATGTCCTTGGATTAGACCTCACTATTCCACCTGATGGAATACTGGATACTTTTTTTGTTGACCCGGGTTATCTAAGGAGGAATGCCGTTATGAACGGTGTAAACCTGGGATACCTGGCCATGGCGCCAAACAGACCCGATCCGGAATTTGCTCCGCTATCGGATGGTTTTATTTTTCAAATGACCGCTAATGATACCGTTTACCAGAATTACAGGGTAGCTGTTCGCTCACTTGAAACCGGAACGCTTAACTGGGATACTTTGTACAATTTTACAGGTACTTCAACCCTGGAAGTTACCGGCCTTGATCCCGACAAAGAGTATTTTGTTTCGGTGATGAATGTGGAAAACGGATTTGAAGGGCTTGCATCCATCGAATATACACATTTAATTGTTGGTATTGGACACACTCACATGACCAACAATATCTACATATTACAAACCATACCCAATCCCTTTTCTGATGAAACCTGTATTACGGTTCAGGTTGGCGAAGAATGGATAAATGCGGCAGCAGAAATTCTGATTCGGGATCTTGCGGGCAAAAAAGTAAAATCTGTTTCGGTAATACTGGATCAATCAAGGAAAACGATCCTGATAAAAAATGATTCGGGGATGAAAGGTGTTTATACCTGCACGCTCTTAGTTAATGGTCAATCCGTTCAAACCAGGAAGCTGATAGCATTATAAGTGTGTGTTTCATTTCCGGGAATGCCGGACAAATAAATTACGTGACCGACAGGCAATTATTAACCAATTATTTGTTTACTTTGAGGTTAGGAAGTAAAAATACTGACACAGTTCAATGAGCACACCCCATAAAGATTTTAATTTCATTGTTACCACTTGTAAAATTCTTGACGGGGTTGTGAAAATTAGTTTCTATGTTGTTCAAATGAAATTCTGGTTTATGAAAACTTCCATCTATGTAGTGAAAACCCTTGCCTAACTTATGCAAACTATATTCTTTAATGTGTAAAAGTGTTTCTAAAAGATGAAAACCTCCAACTGTAATATGAAAGCTCTTGTCGGGCTTGTGCAAAATAGTTTCTATGACATGCAAAACAGTTTCTAAGACGTTCCAATTTATTTCTAAGAGATGAAATGTTTCAACTAAGACATGTAAATTGATTTTTAAGATATGCAAATTGATTTCTATGTCATTTCAAGGTATTTCTAAGACGTTCCAATGTGTTTCTAAGTAATGAAATGTTCCAACTAAGACATGCAAAATGATTTCTAAGACATGCAAAACTGTTTCTAAGATATTCCAAGGTATTTCTAAGAAATGAAAACTTACATCTATGTTATTTAAACTCTTGTCCAGCTTGAATAAATTGCTTTAGCTGTTATTGAAATGTGCTTCTATGAGGTTAGAAATGATTAATTGTATATAATATAAAGAAATACTGAGGATTAAGCTGTGCTAAGAAATAAAATTAACCGCTAAGTTTCACAAAGGAAATCATGAAAGCACACTAAGGAAAAGCTTATATAGAGGACGTAATATTTATCATACTTAAATTTTTTTTGATTTTTTTTAATGTTTTATTTTGAGATATGAAATATATTTCGTTAACTTTGCTAAAAACATTTATTGACATGTTTTACAGACCGGTTTTATAGAATTTGAAAGATATTTTAGTACGTTCGAATATTTTCTAACCCTATGCTTGAAATTAAAAATATTTATAAATCGTTTGGGGAACAAAAGGTTCTTCAGGGTTTAGATATGTCAATTGATAAGGGAAAAATATATACTTTGGTTGGCGGGAACGGTACGGGAAAAACAACACTCTTCAATTTGATAACAGGCTTCCTTAAACCTGATAAAGGAGAAATTTTATTGAATGATAAACGGCTCGACAAGCATTCTCCCGTATCAATAAACCGAAAAGGAATTACACGGACATTTCAGGATTTGCGGATTATTAACCAATTGACAGTAAAAGAAAATATTTTATTATCATTTAAAGATAATCCAGGAGAGAAAATTATTAATTCAATTTTACCTGCCGGAATTTTTAAGAAACAATATTTTGATTTCTTTGAAAAAACAGAACAAATTCTTGAAAAGGTGCATTTAGAAAATGTTAAAGATAATCTTGCAGGTGAAATATCTTACGGGCAACAAAAATTATTAACGATTGCTTGTCTACTTGCGAACTATGCCCAAATTTTACTACTAGATGAACCTGTTGCCGGAATCGATAAGGATAATTACACCCGAATTTATAATTTGGTAATAGAACTTAAAAATGAAGGACGGACAATTATTCAGATTGAACATAATCACAAATTTGTTGAAAGCCTTAGTGATGGAATCTGGTTTTTAAATGATGGGAAAGCCTTTCATTTTAAGGATTACATTTCTTTTATAAACGACTCAATTGTTCAGAAAACCTATTTAAACTAGAAGAACACTATGGAAAAGACACTTCTTTTATTGCCTGGTTCTACAGACCCTAATCACAAGGATTCTAAACATGATTACAGTAAAAGGTATAGGTTAGTTTCTGATGAAGCCCTAAAAAGAGGTTACAAGTCAATTGAAATTATTTCATGGATTGGACAAAATTCAGGGCAAAATGGAATAATGAATCTGGATACAGCATCAAATTATCTAAAGATCAAAATGATAGATTTAGAAAATGGTGGGACTCCCTATGATATATTTGCATTTAGTTGGGGTGCTAATGTCTGTCTTAAAACATTATTCGATATTGAAGAACCAAATTATTTGCAAAGAACCGTTTTATGGGGTATTGATGAGTATTGGCGGATGGTAAAATATTTTGACCCTTATACTGATACTTGCGAGACAATTATAGGATTAAAGAAAAAGGGGGCGTCAATAAAATCAGATTTTTTAACCTACGAATTTTCAAATGAATTTCTTTTGTGTAATTATAGACATAAGAATAAAGTTTTGGTTGCCTTCGGTGAAAATGATGATAAATCATCACCTGCCTTTGCAGATTATCTAAAAAGTTTTGTCACAAAATCTAATATTAGTTATCACATAGTAGCTGAGGTTGGGCATGTTGTATCAGAATACAACGAAGAATACTTAAATTGTTTATTTGGTGACAAATGTTAAATATTAATAACATATCGTCTGGCTATGATAAAAAGCAAGTGCTTTACGATGTTTCTATGCAAGTTAACAAGGGTGAGGTAGTTTTACTTACGGGTGGAAATGGTTCGGGAAAAAGTACTCTTTTGAAATGCATTTATAATTTGCTTCCATGTTGGACAGGTGAGATATTATTTGAAGGAAAGAAAATAAATGGATTAAACCCATCTGATTTGATTAAAATGGGAATTGTTTACATTCCTCAAAAGGATTTTTATTTTGAAAATCTCACGGTTGAAGAAAACCTGCAAATCTCAGGGCATACTTTGCCCAAGGCAAAACTAAAAGAAAGAATTACTGAAGTTTATGGATTAACCGGATTAAGAAAATTTAAAAAGCGTAAACCCTTTAATCTAAGCGGAGGTGAACGTAAAATCCTTGCTTTTGGAATGGGCCTAATTCATAAACCAAAACTTTTATTATTTGATGAGCCATTTGCGGGTGTAGATAAAAAAAATACCGTATCTTTACTGAAACTTTTTAAAGAAACAATAATTAAACCTGAGATTGCTTTAATTATTGTTGAACATAAGGATGATGCAAGACAATTGTTTACAATAAAAATAGAACTGGAATTAGGTAACATTATAAAAAATTAATCATGAAAAAGATCGTTTTAATACTCTTTGCCCTTGTTATATTATTTGGGTGTAATCAAAGTAAAGATGAGACAATAAAAATTGGAGCTATTTTACCGCTTACAGGTGATGCAGCTGCTTGGGGGATTCCACCAAGAAATGGAGCCTTACTTGCTGTTGAACAAATTAATGCAAAAGGTGGTATTAATGGAAAAAAGTTGGAATTAATTGTTGAAGATGGAGGTTGCGACCCCAAAATGGGGGTTAACGCTATTAACAAATTATTATCGGCTGATAAACCTATTGCAGTTGTTGGTGCAGTTTGTTCGGCAGTAACCTTAGCCATTGCTCCAATAGTAGAAAAAAATAAAACTGTTTTAATCAGTCCAGCTTCAACACACCCAAGTATTACGGATGCCGGTGATTATATTTTCAGAGTAATTCCTTCCGATGAATTAAGAGCCAAAATATTTGCAGAATATATTACTTCTTTGGGGTATAAAACAGCAGTTGTTCTGGCAATTAATAATGAAGCCGGAAAGGGAGCTGAGTTGAATTTTACTAAATATTTTGAACAACAAGGAGGGAAAGTAATTGGTGTGGAAAATTATATGCCGGATGCCAATACTGTAAAAACGCAACTAACCATAATAAAAGAATTAAAACCAGACATAATACTTGCATTATCTCAAGTTACCGATGCTGTAATGGTTTTGAAAGAAACAAAAGAATTAAACATTAATATTCCTTTGTTTTTCCAATCAGAAGCCTTAGATGATCCAAGCGTAATACAAAATGCAGGGAATGCAGCTAATGGAGCAACCTATATCACATTTGCAAAAAATGATAATGAAATTGCAAAGTCTTTTGAAAAAGCGTATAAAATCCGATTCAATGAAGAACCTAATGTTTTTGCTCCTGAGGCTTATGATGCAGTAATGTTAATAGCAGATATGTTAAATAAATCAGAAGAAATAAATTCAGAAAAACTTCATTCTGATCTATATAATGTTTCTGAATATATGGGTGCTTCTGGTATTCTTACATTTGATAGTAATGGGGATGTTATTAAGCCTTTAAATATTAAAAGAATTGACGACCTTATACCATCAGTAATAAAATGACAGCTAAAAAAAACAGGGCTAATTTTTTCAATAATAGTTATTTTCATGCATTTATCGGTGCAATACTAACAGCTATTTTATCTTTCATAATATTATTCTTTATTCTTCATAATACAGAGCTTGATTTACGTGTTAGAGAAATATTTATTTCGATTGTTATTGCCATAACTATCGCTTTTTTTACTTATGTAACAAGCATTATTAATAAATTATTGAGTTTATTAAAATCAGAATCTGAAATTATTAATAAATTAGAAGAGTATGTTGATAATCGGATTAGAAGGTTATATTTAAATACGCTTAATAAATTAAAAGGCAAAGATTATGAACACTTTACGGATTTTATCCTAGAGGTTACAGATAGAAGAATTTTTACTAAAAGCACATTATCGACAATTGAAGAGATCAGAAATTTAGAATATAAAGATATCATTTCTAATGCCATAGATTATAGCAAAAAAAAGTCATTTAATTCTACTTTGACTGGTGAATATTTACCTCATTGGTTTTTCAATGATCATGGTGGAATGAAGAGTGGTGAAAAACTAAATCATCTGAAGAATACTAATGAAATTAAATATGATTCAAAAAGGTTGATGATATTCAAAGAAGAAGAATTAGAGAAAAGTTTTGGATACTTAAATAAAAGTGACAAGAAAAAATTCCTGATATATCATGATAAAACGGAATTGTATTGGATTGATAAAGAAAAAGTTCAAGAAGTGACAGGTATTGTTATTGATGGTACTGATATTCCCGATTGTATATTGATAGATGATAGCATTGGCTTGCATAAGAAGGGGAATGTATTAAAGATCATCGTGGGAGACAAAATTGATAATTTGAAAATAATATTTAATAATTTGAATGAGGCAATAAATAAAGGAAATATTAATAATGGATCTCCGTTCAAAGATAAGAAATATATAAATGAGAAATTCAAAGCAAAAGATGAATAGAATTCAATTAATTAATCCCCCAATGGACAAAGGATATTCCCATTCATTAAGAACAGGAACTTATCCACCTTTAAATTTAGGTGTGCTTGCAAGTTTTATTAAAAAAAATGTAGAAAATTGCCAGGTTGAGTTATTTGATGGTGAAATAGAAAGCCTTGATACAATAAAATCTAAAATAAATGCAAGCTTTGTTGGAATTAGCTGTAATACACTTACTTATAAAACAGCCTTAGAGATTGCCGAAATTGCATACAATAAGGGTTCAAAAATCTTTTTAGGTGGCCCTTATGCTGGTGTATTAGCAGAACAAATATTATTAAACAGGCCTTACATTGATTGTGTTATAATTAATGATGGAGAACAGGCCATTAAAATGATCCTGGAGAATCAGCCTTATGAAATCATTCCTAATCTTGCATATAGAAAAAATGGGGAGATTGTTAAAAACAGCGCTGAAAAAACAAATATTTCGGAAATGGCAGTGCCTGATTATTGCAATTTACCATTAGAAAAATATTTCGCCAATCACAGAGAACGTTATGGTAATTTTAAACCCTTTCATTCATCATTGGCAATTTATTCAATGAAAGGCTGCAAATGGAGAGATAAAACCAATGGAGGTTGTGTGTTTTGTATGATTCCGCATTTTGGTGTAACATATAAAAAACCCATTCATGTTTGGAATGAAATACTTTATTATCATGAATTGTATGGTGTTGATTCATTTTGGGAAGTAAGTGATTCATTTGTTGATAATAATGATTGGTTAAAAGAGTTTAGAGATACTAAACCTATTGGCCTTGATGTTTCACTTAGTATCTATGGTAGGGCAAACGGAATAAATGCTGAGAAAGCTAAGCTTCTAAAGGAAATTGGAGTTTTTGAAGTTTTTATTGGTGCTGAATCAGGAGATAATCAAATTTTAAGAAACACTCGTAAAGGAATAACTACAAACAATACAAGACGGGCAATACAGGCTTTAAAAGATGAAGGCATAAATGTAATTGTATCATTTGTTTTAGGATTGCCGGGTGAAACAAAAGAAACACTAAACAAAACCATATCTTTTGCAAAAGAACTTTCAAACTACAGCAATATTCACGAAACTTCTACAAGTATTTTGTTTCCAATGCCGGGCAGTCAGGTTTTTGAAAGTTTAATGAAGGTTGAAGGAATGAAAGAAAAATATTCATCAGATATTTTGGATTATGAACAATTAAAACGTGATTGGTTGAAATATTTTACCAAAGTATCTTTTAATGAATTGGAAATAGCTTTAAATGAGATAACAAATAATTTTGCTTTAAATAGTACTTTTTCAAAACCTAAAGAACAGGTTTTGTCAGCATTGGATTGCTAAATTTTGTTTAATCCTGTTGTTGCATGAATCAAATCATTATTAATATTCTATATACTGGTTTTGTGTATTTGATAATTTCTATGTCATTTACAATAGAATATTACACGACAAAATTTTTTAATTTATTTCATGCAATTATTATATCTGTTAGTGCCTATTTAGTTTATTTATTTTCAATACAATTAGGATCAAATATTTATGCAAGTATTATAATATCAATAGGTTTGTCAACTTTATTGGGCATATTGAGTGAATGGTTAATTTTTAATCCTTTGCGTAAGAAAAATGTTAAACCTTTTCAAATAATGATAGCTTCCTTGGGTCTCTACATAATTTTTCAAAATATTATTTCCATGCTTTGGGGTGATTCAGCATTATCTATAAGACAGAACAACATTGAGGTTGGCAAACAACTTTTCGGAGGATATATTACAAACAATCAAATAGAAACAATAATAATAAGCGCCTCGTTGTTTATCCTTTTACAAATATTTCTTAAATATATGCCTATAGGGAAAAACATTCGTGCAGTATCATCAAATTCAACTTTAAGTAATATTTTTGGGATTAATGCTAATCGTGTTTTTATTTATTCTTTTTTAATAGGTTCGTTATTAGCTTCTATTGCAGGTATTTTAGTAGCTTACGAAACTGGTTTATCTCCAAATATGGGATTTAACTTATTTTTATACGGGGCTGTTGTAATGATTATTGGTGGTACTGGTAATTTATGGGGATTACTTGGAGGTGCATTTATTCTTGCAACTGCCCAACATCTCGGAGCATACTATATCGACAGTAAATGGATGGATGCAATTGCTTACATTATTTTAATATTGTTTTTAATATGGAAACCGCTTGGGTTTAGTGGTAAGAGGCTTAAAAAAGTTGAGATTTAATGGAATACATCCTCCACATATTAATAATGATACTGCTGTATGTAATGCTTGCCCAAAGCCTTACATTAACAGCCGGATATTCAGGATTAATTTCTCTGGCACATGCAGGATTTTATGGAATCGGAGCTTATACTTCTGCAATACTTTCAGTTGATTATGGTTTTCCGTTTCTGGCCACTCTGCCGATAGCAATGCTAATAAGTGGAATAAGTGCAGTTTTTGTTTCGGTTATTGCCTTGCGTACAGTCGATGATTATTTTATAATTATTACTCTTGGAATTCAGGTTGTAGCTTTTTCAATTATGAATAATTGGATGGATTTGACCAATGGCCCGCTCGGAATTACCGGCATTCCGGCAATTTCAATTTTGGGTTTTGAGTTTGGCAGCAAAATATCTTTTATTATTTTAACCTTATTTTTAACTGCATTGGTTTTCTATATTCTAAGAAACATCACCAAATCACCTTTTGGTAGAATACTTATTGCATTAAGTGAAGATGAAATATTTACCAAAAGCCTCGGTAAAAAAGTTTATCAGGCTAAAATAGCAAGTTTTACTATAGGTGCAATGTTTGCTGCAATTCCGGGAGTTTTGTATGCTCATTACATTAGCTATATTGATCCAACGAGCTTTACTGTTGATGAATCTATTTTTATCTTATCAATTGTTATTATTGGAGGGATGAGAAATCTTTGGGGCTCTGCAATAGCAGCAGCCGTGTTAATCATTTTACCTGAAGCATTAAGATTTGTCGGTATGCCAAGCAATATTGCTGCAAACATGAGACAAATAATTTATGGCCTGGCACTTGTAATTATGATGTTTAAATATAGTAAGGGATTTGTTTCAAAAAGTTATGTTGGACAGGAAAATAAATAAAATATCATTCCTGCTTTTCGAAAATAAAACGCAAATATATTCCATTAAATCAAACGATTAACTTCATAATCCCAACAAAGAAGCAATAGATTTTTCATTTGCTTCCACTATCCCTTTTTCAGTAATAATCCCTGTTATATATTTTGCGGGAGTAACATCAAAAGCAGGATTCAAGGCGTTGGACCCGGGGGAACAGACAAGAATTTTTTCTAATTTGCCTTTTTCATTCAGGCCGCTTTGATATAAAACTTCATCCTGATCGCGGTTTTCAATAATTATTTCATCGCCTGTTTTACATTCGGCATCGAAGGTTGAGCTTGGTGCTGCTACATAAAACGGGACTCCAAATTCTTTTGCAAGAACAGCTTTTTCGTAAGTCCCGATTTTATTGGCTACATCGCCGTTTGCAGCAATGCGGTCGGCTCCAACAATCATCATATCAACTTTTTGTTTCGACATTAAATATGCTCCGGCATTATCGGGGACAATCACATGCGGAATATTTTCGTTATGAAGTTCCCAGGCTGTGAGCCGGGCACCCTGGCTTCTCGGCCTGGTTTCATCAACATAAACAAATATTTTTTTGCCTGCTTTATTTGCAAAATATATTGGCGACAAAGCTGTTCCGTAATCAACAAAAGCAAGCCAACCTGCATTGCAATGTGTTTGAATTGAAAAACCGTCTTTTATTAATTCATTCCCGAATTCACCAATTTTTTTTGTATCGTCGGCATCTTTTGCTGCAACTTCCTTTGCTTTATCAACAGCATTTTGAACAGCTATTTTCCCTGCTTCAAAAACCAGTTCCGTTGCATAAAACAAATTTCGGGCTGTGGGCCTTGTAGCTTCTATTTCGCTTTTTGCTTTTGATACAAAATTTAAAAGGTCATTTTCGGGTGCTTGTAAAAACGCTTGAGCCATAGCATATCCGGCTGCGGCACCTATGGCACCGGCTCCTCTTACAATCATGGTTTTTATTGCGTAAGCTGTTTCGGAATATGTTTGAGCTTTATAAATTTCAAAATTAAATGGAAGAAGGTTTTGTTCAATTAAAAAAACATTCTTGCCTTGCATCCAAACGGTTTTGTAATCTTGATTACCTACTTTCATGTGTTTAAAAATTTAACCATATAAGGTATATAAGAAAATAAAAGTATAAATGAATGAATAATTATTTTAGCATTCTATCATTTACTCATTGAATCAAAAAGCCTAATACCTTTTACTTTTAATCGTGTATCTGACAGAAATTGCAGCCATATCGCCCCAAACACCCGAATATCCGACAAAGTTTATCATTGGTTTCCAATCGAATGAAAGGTTTATCGGCAGTTCGGCAAAAGTGTAGGAAAGCCCGATTATTCCATCTATTCCGAGAACGGTATAATTGCCTGAATGATTGTCTTCCCACCAGGGGTTTCCAGTGTTTTTGGAATTCCAAAATCCTATATGCGCCCCACCGCCATAATACCAGCTTAATCCTTCGGTATCAAAAGCGGGAGCTTCGATTTCGTAAAGGCCGGTTATCATAAATCCGCCCCAACGAGTACTGAAAACACCTTCAATAGCAGTTTTTTCATTTAAAAAATGTTTTACGGTTATGCCTGAAGCAAAACCTCCTCTGAGGCCGATACCGGTTTCATAGTTTTGGGCTTGGATTAAACAGGAAAATGAAAATAATAATAAAACAGATAAGCAATACTTTTTCATAGTTTAAATGATTTTATTAATTAATATTTTTTTTTGTAAAGGTACGCTGATTTGTTTGCTTTATTATTCATTTAAAAAATTTTGAAATAACTCAAGATATTTACTCACATGAAAACCATCCATAAGAGCATGGTTAACATGGATACAAACCGGCATGAGTTTTTTATTATTGTGAATAAAATCTTTTCCAAAGGTTATTTTTGGAATAGAATCATTTTTTGGAGAGTTTTGAGGATATTTTATTGAAGTAAATTTAATCCACGGCAACTCTGAGTAATGAATAACATTTTCGTTTTTCACGGCGGGTATTAATCCTTTTTCGTTTTGAGTTTTCTTAATAGATTTTTTTGCAGAAATTAAAAACTCTTCAAAGTTTTCGATAAAATCGATATAGGAAAAACCAAAAGTATTATCCTTTCGTTTGATAGTCGGCGAAGCATGAACAACATCGTAAACAACAACATATTCACTTTCAGTCCTGTATCGGAATTCTTCAACTTCGTTAGCCGCTTTTAGTGATTTGTGTAGATAATACAGAAAAAACGAAACTTTCAATTCCCTTGCTTTTTTGTAGGCAATTGTGCAATCGACTTCGGTGCAAATTCCGAAAAACGGATCAGAAAAATCTTTGAAGAAATAAAAATGATCTTTTCTTGCCCATTCATTAATATTTAGAGGTTTTTTCATTTGTTTAAATTTGTTTCCCGCTCCCGATAGCTATCGGGATCTCAGATTATTACAGATAATAAATCACCGGAACATGTAATCATCGGGATATTGTTTCATTTTATAATAATTCCAAAATATCTGAAAGTGTTTCAACTTCCATGTATTTTTTGTTTGAATTATGTGAGCCATCAATTTCTTCGTGTATCCATGTTGTGTGATAAGGAACATGAATTGCTTTACCACCCAATGAAATAACCGGGAAAATATCCGATTTCAATGAGTTTCCTATCATCAGAAATTCCTCTGCTTTAATTTCGAGATGCAGAAGAAGTTTTTGATAATCGTCGGGGTTTTTATTACTCATAATTTCAATATGATGAAAATACTTAGCAAGTCCCGATTTTTTGAGTTTTCTTTCCTGATCTAAAAGACCGCCTTTGGTTGCAATAATTAATTTGTATCTTTTGCTAACATTTTTTAAAACATTTTCGACACCATCTAATAAAACTATTTGTTTTTGCAGTAGTTTTTTACCAATTGCAATAATATTTAAAATTTCATTTGAACTAATGTTTCCTTTAGAAATTTTAATTGCAGTTTCAATTAGCGAAAGCATAAATCCTTTGGCACCATATCCATAGAGATCAAGGTTTTGCATTTCAGTTTTATATAGTGCTTTTTCAGCTTCTTTTTCGGAAATATAATTTGTTAAAATATCGCAAAATTCTTTTTCGGCTTCTCTGTAATTTGGCTCATTAACCCAAAGTGTATCATCGGCATCAAAGCCAATTATCTTAATTTCCATTTTTTATGCTTCTTTAATACAGCTTTATTAATTATTTTTCAACTCATTAACAGCAATCCAAGCCATTAGCCCCATTCCTGTTTCCAGGCAATTTTCGTCAACATTAAATGTAGGAGTATGCAAATTGGAAGTTATGCCCTTTTCTTCGTTTTTAACACCAAGCCTGTAAAAACATGAAGGTATTCTTTCAGCAAAATAGGCAAAATCTTCGGCGGTCATTCTAACATCTAAATCAACAACATTATGTTTTCCAAGATATTCAGTTGCGTACTTTTTTGTATTTTTACTTGTTAATTCATCATTTACCAAAGCCGGGTATCCAACTGCAATGTCAACATCACAACTTCCTCCCATTCCTTTAGCAATAGCCTTTGCAATTTCTTTAATTCTTTGGTGTGCTTTATATCTCCAATTTTCATCGAAAGTCCTAAAAGTGCCTTCAATATAAACCTCATCAGGAATAATGTTAAAACTTCCGTTTGCGATAATTTTTCCGAACGAAAGTACTGTCGGCATATCGTGGGCAGCATAACGACTCGAAATTTGCTGCAAAGCAAGCAGAATATGAGAAGCAATTATTATGGGGTCAATGGTGGCGTGAGGTATTGCTCCATGCCCGCCCTTGCCTTTTATTCGCAAAATAATTTCATCGGATGAGGCCATATATTGACCCGATTTTATCCCGATTTTCCCAACTTCAAGCTCCGGAAAAACATGTTGCCCGAAAACATTGTCGGGTCTCGGGTTTTCTAAAATCCCGTCATTTATCATCGCAATTGCACCACCGGGAAACTTTTCTTCAGAAGGTTGAAAAATAAACTTAATGCTTCCGTCAAATTTATCTTTAATTTTATTTAGAATTTTAAGCGTGCCAAGCAAAGAGGCCGTGTGAACATCGTGCCCGCAAGCATGCATAACACCAAGGTTTTCCGACTTATAATCAATGTGGTTTTCTTCCGTTAAAGGCAAAGCATCAATATCGGCTCTTAGCAAAACAACTTTTGAATCAGGGTTTTTGCCTTTTATTAAACCTACAATTCCGGTTTTTGCAATTCCTTTTGTAAAGGGAATTTGAAATTCCGATAGTTTTGAAGCAATAAATTCGGCTGTTTTATATTCCTGAAAAAATAATTCGGGGCATTTGTGTAATGATCTTCTATAATCAACTATTTCGGAAAAATACTTTTTTGAAAGCTTTTGTATTTCTTCTTTTATTTTTTTCATGTTCTTGAACTTAACGGCTTATAATATTGCTTCTTGCAAATAATATTTAACTTAAATGCTCTTTTTTTGCAAATATACAATATCCGTATAAATTATTTTGGTTGTATCAAATAGTGTCTCTCCACAAAGTTTCAATATTTGATTTCCAAAACCGTTAAAACGATTAGATGTTTTCATATTTCATTAGTAACCCACGACCTAAGTCAGGGATTGCTTAAGACATGAAGTTTCACTAACCATTTTAGTGGTTTTTTATTAACATTATAATCAGGCTCTAATTTAAACAAAACGAATTTTATAAAATCCCTACCTTTGCAGCATGGAATCAAAACGACAAAGCAAAATAGCAAAGCTATTGCAAAAAGACATTGGCGAAATACTTCAAACGGAGTCAAATAGACTGTTTGGTGGTGCTATGATCACAGTAACTAAGGTTTACGTAACAAAAGATTTATCTCTGGCAAAAATCTATTTAAGTTTATTTTTAGCTAAAGATAATGAACAACTACTCAATAAAATAATACAACACTCAAGGGAAATAAGACATAATTTGGCGATGAAAGTAAAAAATCAGTTAAGAGCTGTCCCAGAACTTAGTTTCTATCTTGATGATTCATTGGATTATATTGAAAATATTGAAAAATTATTGGATGAATAATGTGTTTTGATAATAAATTTTTGAAAAATTTAGTGCTCTATTGAATAGAATTGATAATAATTATTTTTATTTCAAAACTTTATGTTTGATGAAATAAAAACACTCAATATGTAACACACAATAAACTAATAAAAAAGTAGAAAATATAGATAATGCAATACGACCCGATAAAAAGAAGCCTTGGGGCAGTTTTTAATAATTCAGTTTTATTGAGAATTCTGTTTTACAAACTTCTTGACCTATTGCTCTTAAGAACATGGCATATTAAAAAAGCAATAAGAAAATGGACAAAGAATAATTCAACACAAGTTGAAATACTTGATGCAGGCTCAGGATTCGGGCAATATTCTTATTATTTATCAAAAAAGAAAAACCGGCAGGTTACAGGAATTGACGTGAAAGAGGAACAAATAGAAGATTGTAATAAGTTTTTCAAAAAGGCAGGAAAATCCAATGCAAAATTTTTTGTTGATGACTTGACAAAATACTCTGAACCCGATTACTTTGACCTGATTATTTCTGTGGATGTTATGGAGCATATTGAAGACGATGTGCAAGTTTTTAAAAACTTTTTTATCTCTTTGAAGAAGCATGGAATGTTGTTAATATCAACTCCTTCCGATCAGGGTGGTTCGGATGTTCACGATCATGATCATGAATCATTTATTGATGAACATGTTAGGGATGGTTATAATATTGATGAAATTCAGGAAAAATTAAGAAATGCCGGTTTTAACAGAACAGAAGCAAGATATAATTATGGTTGTCCCGGAAAAATTTCATGGAAATTGTCGATGAAATATCCGATTAAATTGCTTAATATTTCAAAAATATTTTTCATTGTCCTTCCGTTTTATTATTTGATAATTTTTCCGTTTTGTTTGATAATGAATTATTTCGATTTAATTATCAAACATAAAAGCGGGACAGGTTTGTTAGTAAAAGCCTGGAAGGAAGGAAAGATGCTGGAGACTGCGAATTGCTGATTGCGAAACCCGAAACAAGAAATAAGAAACAAGGAACAAAAAACATGAAACCTGAAGTCTAACACACAAACCCTTAAATAAATTTGAATCTTCCGTTTTACATAGCCAAAAGATATTTGATTTCTAAGAAATCGCATAATATTATAAATATTATCTCCGGTATTTCAGTTGCGGGAATAACAATAGGAACAATGGCATTGATTGTAGTGCTTTCGGTATTTAACGGTTTTGAAGGCCTCGTAACTTCGCTTTTTAACACTTTTAATCCTGATTTACAAATCACAATCAAAGAAGGTAAAACGTTTACTCCTTCCGAAATAAATGCTTACAAAATAAAGGAAATACCGGAAGTGGAGTATTTTACTGAAGTTATTGAAGAAAATGCTCTTTTAAAATATAAATCTAAACAACACATTGTTACGATTAAAGGTGTCAGCCCCGAATTTGAAAACATGAGCCGCCTCGATTCGATGCTGATTGACGGAGATTTTATTCTTGAAAAAAACGGCAATAATTATGCTATTCTCGGAGCCGGAATTTCTTATTATCTTGGAATTTATCTTTACGATTTTAAAGATCCAATATCTGTATTTGTACCACGAAGATCAAAAACAATGGGTTTTGGTTTCGAAAATGCCTTTAATAGCGGAATATTAATTCCGGCAGGAATTTTTTCTGTTCAGCAAGATTTCGACACTAAATATACTATAATTCCAATCGCGCTTGCCAGAGAATTGCTTGAATATTCCGATGAGGTAACCTCAATTGAAATTGGACTAAAACCGGATGCAGATATTGAAGCCATTAAGGAAAAAATTCAAAAAATTACAGGGGAAAATTTTTTAATAAAAGACCGATTTCAACAACAAGAATTTCTTTATAAGATCATGAAATCGGAGAAACTCGCTATTTTTCTTATCCTGACATTTATTTTAATTATTGCCACTTTTAATGTAATTGGTTCTTTGTCAATACTCATTCTTGATAAGCGAAAAGATATTGCAGTTTTGAGTAGCATGGGGGCAAGCCGGCAATTGATTAGAAGAATATTTTTATACGAAGGAATTTTAATTTCATTGAGTGGAGCAATTGCCGGTTTGTTTTTGGGAGGGTTATTATGTTTTCTTCAGCAGCAATTCGGATTAATACGGCTTGGTGAATCCGATGGTACTTTTGTCGTGAATTTCTATCCTGTAATAATGCAATTTTTTGATTTTCTTTTTGTTTTTATTACTGTTTTAATAATCGGGTTATTTTCAGCATGGTATCCAGTCAGACAAATCTCCGGGAAATATTTAAAACAAAATTTATAAACAAGTCTATTATCCTTTTTTTGCTGATTAATTGAAAATATTGTAACAAAAAATCTTCTATATTTAGATTAAAATCTTCTATTCCCAACCTTCAAACAAATTGTCGGAAAAATTTCAACAAAAAATATTTTAATTTTAAAAAAAGATTATATCTTTGCACACCTAAAATTTAGGAGATAATTGTCCGATGGTGTAACTGGCAACACGTCTGATTTTGGTTCAGAAGAGTCCAGGTTCGAGCCCTGGTCGGACAACAAAAAAAACCCCGTTTTCGATGAGATTACGGGGTTTTGTTTTTTAGTACTATTAATAGGGCAAGAAGTTTATCCCGATGAGCGGGGAAAAGGCTAAAGTAAAAATTCAGAATTAATTTTGTTGGCGAGGAAGCAATATCTGGAAGCCTTGGCCAGACTACTAAAAAAGACTCATTTTCGAATAATAACACACATTCTAATTAAATTTTTCAGCGAATTATTATTAGTACAATATTTTCAGTATAATGAAATAATTTGTTTATTTCTTAAAAATTTCTTTGATGCTGAAAACATGAAAAACAAGGTGAAAAATTTTATATTCAGGCTACTTATTTATTTTCAAGGATTAATATAAAAATGGAGCTTTTCTTTGTGAAACTTTCAAAATTCTTTGAGTATCTTTGTGTAATAGCAATAACACAGAATATCTCGGAGTAGTACGATTTACAAAGAGAAAAGTTTAGTGAAGTACACAAATTTTTCTAGCATTTAATAGACCTGGATTTATTCATAATTCTTGATGTTTTTCCAAAATTTTGTTAGCTTTGCTTTTAAATATTAAGCCTCAAAAGGACGAAATCTTTTTAAATGTCCTTTTTTGTTTTTTTATTATTTGAAATATATTGAACACTAATGGCACAATTGAATCGGATTAAGACAGATAAAAATCAGCTAAATCTGCTGGAAAACATTATGCAAATGAAAAAAACCATATTTCTTTTATCAATCATAATTTTAATAGCTTTATCAGGCTTCTCACAAAAACTATCCAAAGCACCGCTTTCTCCCGATTTCATTAACTTCATGGAAAAAGAAAAATCAGGAGAGATTATCACCGAAACTGAAGAAGGTTATAGATTAGGGGGCGTCCCACCTCCACTACAATTAGTTTTCTCAAAAGAACATAAACCTGTGTCGAAAGATTTTGATCCTGTTTACGATATGAGAACAAACGGCCGTTTAACACCTGTTAAAAGTCAGGGATCATGCGGCTCTTGCTGGGCATTTGCTTCAATGGGATCAGTCGAATCGCAATGGATAGTCTCCGGTTATGGGGAATACAATCTTTCTGAAAACAATCTGAAAAATTGCAGCGGTTTTGATTGGGGCCCTTGCTATCAGGGAAATCATTTTATGACAACAGCATATTTTGCAAGAGGATCGGGCCCAATCCTGGAAGTTGATGACCCTTATGTTGACGATCCACAGGATTGCCTGACCGGACTCACACCCAATGCTTTTGTTCTTAACGCAATATATTTCCCTAATGATATTGATATAATTAAACAGGCACTTTTAGATTACGGAGGACTTTACACTATGTTTTATTGGAGTGATAGTTATTATAATTCAAACGATTACACATATAATTATACAGGTTCACCAAATGAAAACCACTGCGTGGTTATAGCCGGGTGGGACGACACAAAAGTAACTGCCGGAGGAACAGGTGCATGGATAATTAAAAACTCATGGGGAACATCATGGGGCGAAAACGGTTTCTTTTATATTTCATATAACGACCATAGCATTTTAAGGTATAATTCAAACTGGCCGATAAAAACCAATTACTCATCAAATACTCAAATATACTGCTATGATGAACTTGGAAATTATTCGGCTATGGGATATAACGATCCTACCGGCTATGGACTGGTGAAATATATTTCTACCGAAAAACAAAACTTATTGCAAGTTGCAACATATGCTCATGGCAGCAATACACAAATTGACATTGAAGTTTTTGATGATTTTGATGGTTCAGAGCTTTCAAATCCCTTAGGGTCGATAATGAATCAAATTTGCGAGTTTCCGGGTTATTATTCTTTTGATCTGGATTTGGATTTGCCAATTGTATTAGAAGCAGGTGAAGATTTTTTTATTAAAGTAAAATATTTTGTGCCCGGAACTGATTATCCTATCCCTATCGAGGATACAATTCCTACGTATGCAAGCCCGGTTATTGAGACGAATGTTTCATGGATAAGTGGAACAGGTGAGCCGGAAAGTTGGTATGCTGTGGGAGCACAAAATCCGTATTGGCCTGTTGATCTTTGTATAAATGCTCTTGCCGAAAATATTCCGAATATTACCTTGTCGCTTACCGCAGGATATAATTTTGTTTCTTCGAATATAATTCCAAATGAGGCGGATATGCTCACGGTATTAGAAAATATTTTGAACGATAATCTGAGTTTTGTAAGAAATTCGGATGGATACATGATTCAAAAAATCGGGCCAAATTGGGTAAACGGAATAGGTGATTGGGTTTCTACAGAAGGCTATTTAATTAAAATGAGCTCAGCGGATTCGTTCACTATCGAAGGAAACTTGATTGATCCTTTAACACCAATTGAACTGGAATCCGGATATCAGTTTGTAAGTTATTTGCCTGAACAACCTCTGAACGCTTTAATTGCACTTGAAAGTATTTTGGATAATCTTCAATTTGCAAGAAATACAGCAGGGCATATGTTGCATAAAATTGGTGAAACCTGGGTAAACGGTATTGGCGACATGACACCCGGCGAAGCCTATATTATCAAAATGAATAATTCTGATACCTTAATCTATAATTTTGAATTAGCAAAAAATTAAGAGCAATTCAAATAGGGGGTTAAAACAATAATAACCATAGAAATCAGGTTTATTTTGTTCTTTCTTCAACACGAAATTTTGTATTTGAAACGGGATATATCAATTCGTCTGCTGCATTCATTTTAATTAAATATCCTTCTCCCGGAATCAGATTGCCGATGCTATTAACCCAATTAGGTCCTATTTTCCGAAGCATAAATCCCTCAGTATTGCGAACAAAGTTAAGATGGCCTAAGATATTTGAAAAAGCAATCTGTGCATCAATCGAATGATCAGGCAAATAACTTACTAATTGGTATCCTTCGGATAATTCTATATTCGTTTGCGGATTTATTTCAGTTCCTTCGATCTGTAAAATATCATCTTCATTCATTTTAAACAAATAAGCTTCAACTGTTTGCCAATCACCGATTCCGTTTACCCATACAGGCCCGATTTTTCGGAGCATTTGGCCCGAAGTGCTTCTGACAAAATCAATGTTTTCTAAATTATTCTGTAAAACTTCCATCATATCCGGATAATCCGGAACAATTCGTGACGACACAAAGGAATACCCCGAATTCAATTGGATTTGCTGACTTGCCGGAGGCAGTGTAGTCGTAATATAATTCTCTTTAATTTTAGTGGATGTAAAATTATTTTCATCTGTAATGGTCAAAGATACAGTATAAATTCCTGCATTCTCATAAATATTAAAAGGATTTTGTAGTGCTGATGTTTTTCCGTCACCAAAGTCCCAATCCCATTCTATTATTGGTGCGGTTCCTTGAGTTGATAAGTCAGTAAAGCCAACTTCCATAGGAGCAAAACCGGCAGTTGTATCAGCAATGAATTCCGCTATAGGTGAAATAAATGTATTTTCAATCCTGATAATCATACCGCTTCCATCTTCAGTTACAAATATTCTTCCATCTTCATCAATTATTACATCTTCGATATTATAAAATCCTGTTGCAAAAGTGGATGTAATTCCCATTGAATCAACCAAAGAAAGCCTCCCATTCCCATTCCCGAGATCTTCTTCAACCACAAATAAAGGGAAAATTCCTCCGGGCATGAATCTAAGCCCTTCACAAGCTGTCAGGCCCGAACATAGTAGCGAACGCAATCCGCTTTCACTATCTATTGAAAAAACACTATTATCAGTTCCTGTTCCCGAAGCCTCGTTACAAACGTAAACCATACCACTTTTATGAATCGTAATACCCGAATAACTCCAAAACCAAATTGAAGTCTGGATATATTCCGGTTCACCGCTATTATGTATTTGAGTAAGGTGAGTAATATAATCGAAGGGATTGCTCACAAATTGCACATTTGATTCTGTAATCATCACTTCGCTATTTGCATTAACAGCTACTCCTTCAGGAGCATCTCTGTTGCTTGCAATAATATTAGTATTGCCATTAATATCCACACAAAATACATTGCCGTTTTGGATATCCTCAGCAACATAAAGATTTCCATTTGTGTCGAAAGCAATACCTTCGGGTGAGCTAAATCCCGATGCGTAAGTTGTAATTGTTCCGTTTTCGGCAACCTCAGAAACTGAACCGGCATATTCCTGAGCAACATAAAGTAGTCCTTCGGGAGATAAAGCAAGGCCATCAGGGCCTGATAAATTAACAGCATGAACAAAGGCTTTATAATTTCCAGGAAGCTGAATGCGTGGAAGAGAATCTCCAACAGCACTTAATGAAGGAATTAGAAATTTTGGGTTATCTTGATTATCAACCTTTAATATCAATAATGAATCAGGTTTTTGTAAATCAAATATTATTGAATCATTAAATCCGATTATTTTTGTTTTGTCTAATCTGTTATTTATTAAATTATCAATATTAAAATCCTGTGATTGAATAAAGTTAAGAATTAGTAATTGCAAAAGAACAAAAATTGTGATTTTTTTCATAGGTCTAAAAATTAACCAAGTAAGCGATATAAGAAAGAATAAGGAAAAAGGGATGTAATATGTCAATTAAAATCATGTGTGTTTCATCCTTTGTGTTTTTACTTGATAAAATTAATTACACAAAAATAATATTTACTAAGAAATCACTAAGCAAAATAAATGGTAGAAAAATAAAAACGATGGTGATTTTTAATAGTATTTTTTCATTAAAAAAATTTTCATATAAAAAATTTGCTTACATTTGCTTGGAAAGGAAAATTTAGCTTTTTAATAAACGATTGAAGACCACTAAAAGTCAGTAAGTTTTTATGCAAAGATTATTTTCTCCAAAAGCAAAAATTTTCAAACCGAAACAGATAATATTGATATTTTAAACTATTGAAATGAAAAATGGACATAAATTTATTTTAACAACTGTATTTTTATTAATCACAGTTTCTTCTATTAGCCAGAAAGCGCCAATTAAATTTGGAAAAGTTGACATCTCCGAACTTGAAATGAAATACTATGATCTTGATTCAAGTGCCCCTGCTGTTATTCTATGTGATTATGGAATTTTTGACCCTAATAAATTTGAATTCAGAAGAGTACTTAGAATAAAAATTTTGAGAAAAGAGGGATATTATTGGGGAAATAAAGTTTTTAATACATCTTCAAGAACAGGAATTAGAGGGTTTACTTTCAATTTGGAAAACGGGGAAGTTATTAAAGACAAATTGAAATCAGAATCGGTTTTTAAAGAGAGAGTTACAGAAGATTTTTATCTAACCAGAATAGCTATGCCAAATGTTAAAGTCGGCTCTGTTTTAGATATTGAGTTCATAAAAGATGGATTTCCTGTGGAATGGAGGTTTCAAGAGGATATACCTGAAAAATACAATGAATTAATAATTTGGCCATCTCCTTATATTAATTTTCGACAAAATTTTTTCGGTTTTGAGCCTCTTTCGTTGGCAACAAGTACCAGATGGATCGCAAAAAACATGCCTGCCTTTAAAAAGGAACCCTATATAAATTCAAAGAACAATTATCTTACAAAATTTGAATTTGATATTTTACAAATCAGTTACCCTGGATATCATTTGGAAGTATCTTCCTCTTGGGAAGCTATTAATAATATTTTATTAAAAAATGATTATTTTGGAATTCCTTTGTCAGGTTCCGCTTACTTAAAAGATATGAGGGACAACATTAATGAAAAAGATTCTACCGATCTTGAAAAATTAAAATCCGCTTTTGAAAGTATTAAAAAAGTTAAATGGAATAATAAAATAAGGATGCAAACCACACAACCAGACCTAAGATCAGCTTATAAAAAAGAAATTGGAAATTCTTCTGATATTAATTTAATGTTGGTTCAATTATTACGAAAATTGAAAATCGATGCATATCCTGTTATTTTAAGTACCAGAGAAAACGGATATCTTTCAAAGAACTTCCCAAGTTTGTTTAAATCCAACTATGTAATTGCCTTCGTTAAACTTGGAAATGAAGAATATCTTATGGATGCTACCGAAGAATTAATTCCTTTTGGATTGATTCCAAAAAGATGTTTAAATGTTAGTGGAAGGTTAGTTGATTATAAAGAATCTAAATGGGTTGATTTAAAAACAGATAAAACAGATAAGAAAGTAGTCTTTTACAATTTGCAAATGGATGAAGATTTTAATCTATCGGGGACTTTATCAAAGGCAAGATATGACTATAATGCTTTTGACTTCAGGAAAGATTATGAAGAATATAATACAGAAGAAGATTTTTTAGATGATTTTCTGAACAATAAAACCGGTTTAACTGTTATTGAAACAAATATTGAAAATCTTGACAGCATTTATCTTCCTATAAAAGAAGAGTATGAAATTGAAATTGATAATCAGGCTAATGTTTTAAATGATAAAGTTTTTTTAGAATTAATGCTCTTTGATAAACTTAATGCAAATCCTTTTAAATCAGATAAACGTAATTATCCTGTTGACTTTGCATATCCCATAATACGTAATTATATTGTTAAAATTCAAATACCGGATAATATGACATTCTCAGAAATACCGGAAGGTTTCCGAATGAAATTGCCCGATAATGCTGCAAGTTTTTCTTATAATATTTCTGTTAGTGGTAATACTATTCAATTAATAAGCAAACTATGTGTTAACAAAATATTATTTCTTATGGATGAGTATCCTGATTTAAAGGAATTTTATAACCAAATTATAAAAAAACAATCTGAACCTTTAATTATTTCAACTAATTAGAATTGAATTATGAAATATTTATATATAATAATCTTATCAAGCATATTATTATTAAACGAAAGTGCATTTTCTCAAAAAACAAAATACAAAATCTCTGATATTCCTCAGGAACTTATTAAAAATTCAAAAGCAATAATTCGTCAAAATGATGTTTGTTTTGAAATTTTATCAATAAGTAAAGCCAAGCTTAAGGTAACTTATGCAATAAGCATTATGAATAAAAATGGAATTTATGATTCTTACTTTGTTAATTTTTATAATAAGTTTATGAGAATCTCAAACATTGAAGCAATAATTTACGATGAAAATGGGGAGAAAATTAGGAGAATCCAAAAAGACAAAATGTTGGATTATAGTGCAATATCAGGCTTTTCACTTTATGAAGACACAAGAGTAAAATTTATTGATCCAAACATAAGAAAAACGCCCTTTACAGTTGAATATTCTTATACCATTACTTTTAACGGAATACTGAATTACCCGGACTGGTACATATATTCCGATTACAATATCGCCGTTGAAAGTTCTGTTTTTAAAGTTATTGCACCTAAAGATATTAATATAAGGTACTTAAACAGAAATACAAGCATTGAGCCGGACATTACTAATAACCAAGACGATATTGAATATTTATGGAGTGCGAAAAATTTAAAACCCCTTAGAAGTGAGCCATTCAGTTTGCCGATGAAAGAGTATGCCCCTATTGTTCATTTTGCTCCACATGATTTTGAAATTGAAGACTATGCAGGAAATTGTGATACATGGCAAAATTTCGGAAAGTGGATTAATTTATTAAATGAAAATAAAGATAAATTACTACCCGAAACCGAGAATGAAATAATAAACATCGTAAAAAATGCAAAAAATGATTATGAAAAAATTCAAATCCTTTACAATTATCTTCAAGATAAGACAAGATATGTTAGCATACAGGTAGGAATTGGAGGCTGGCAACCTTTTGATGCCGAAACTGTAGATAGACTGTCGTATGGTGACTGCAAAGCATTAACAAATTATATGAAATCGATGTTAAAAGTTGTAGGTATTGATTCATATTATTCATTAGTTATGGCGGGTAATGATGCTACAAAACTAATTAAAGAATTTCCTTCAAGTCAGTTTAATCATGCATTTTTATGTGTTCCCTTAAATAATGATACAATTTGGCTTGAATGCACCAGCCAGAGAAATCCATTTGGGTTCATTGGAACATTCACCGGCGACAGAGAAGTTCTTATAATTGATGAAGAAGGCGGCAAGGTTGTCAAAACCAAAACCTACAACATGGATGATAATCATCAATCGCGGAAAGCAATGGTTTATTTAGATGATTTTGGTTGCGGTACTACCGATGTTACAACTGTTTATAAAGGCATTCTCTACGAAAAGGTAAGAAAAATTCTCCGCAGCGATGAAATAGATAAGAAAAAGATATTAAACAACAGCATACAAATCCCCGAATTCAAAATTGAATCTTTTAAGCATAATGAAGTAAAAGAAATCATTCCTTTTGTTGAACAAGACTTGAAATTGACTATTAATAATTATGGTTCAAAAATGGGTGACAGATTGCTTATTAGGTTGAACTTAATGAATAAAATTGAGCAAGTTCCAAAAGATATCAAAAACAGAAAATCAGATATTCTGATTAGAAATTCGTTTATGGAAACCGATACAATTATTTACAAAATACCTGATAATTACTTTGTTGAAGATTTCCCAAAAGATGTAACGCTTAATTCGGAATTCGGATCATACGCAATGAATATTGAAAATGGGGATCAAACTATAAAATATATCAGAAGGTTTCAGTTAAACAAGGGCTTGTATCCAAAAGATAGTTTCGGTGATTTGAAAGTTTTTTATAAAGAAATTATTTCAGCCGATAAATCGAAGGTTGTTTTGAAAATGAGGGAATGAAAAATTACGAGGTATAAAAATCATACTCATATTCCAAAATATAATTCATATCAGGCATAGTATTATGACCATCAACAAAAACCGTGATTTTTAAAACATTTCCATTTTTATCAAATTCTCTTTCAATAAAATGATTTAATGTTTCGTCATTATTCATTTCTTTTTGTTCGATTACATTTCCGTTGTCATCATATTTAAAAGAACTTATGCTGTTTTGGTTTTGATTTTCAGCAATAATTTCTACAACACGTCCGTTCTCATCATGTTTGTATGAAATTTTTTCAACCAGATCATCATTCCCATTAAATTTCAGAGCTTCAATTAATTTATTTTCACTAGCATAGGTATTTTCAATCCTGTATTTTTCATCATCTTCCAAATTTGAATAAACAATGCGAAGTAAGTTTCCTGAGCTATCATAGCCGCTAATTCTTTCAACAATAATATCATCATTTTCATTATAAAAAACATAGCTGATTTCTTTCCCGTTTTTATATTTAAATAACTCCTTGCTTTCAAGCTGCCCATCCGAATCTGTCAAAGTTTTTTTAAATACATTTCCGTTTTCATCATATTCATATAAAAGCGTATCTATACTCTCGTCGAGATAATGAGTGAATTCGTTTAAAATTTTTCCGTTTTCATCAATCTTATAAGTTCTTCTTTCTGCAAGTTCTTTTTCACTAATAAATATTTTTTCCTCAATCAGCTTCCCTTTCTCATTATAAATATTTTCGATGATTTCCTCAACGTCCTCAAGATCATCATATTTTATATCCTTTAAAGTATTCCCAAATTTATCAAGTTCTTGTAAATTTATTTTTTTACAAGGCATCTCCTTTAAATCGGGGTTTGAATCTTCGGTAATTTCATCGTATCTTCTTAAAGTAATTGATTTTATTTTTTCCATTATATAAGGATTATTATTTTTGATAAAACTATAAATAATTGTTGAAATATTTATTTTGGCCAATGATTTTATTGAATTAAAATTGGTTTGGATATAAAATTTGTTTTTTTGTTTTTATAAAAAATTGTTAAAATAACGCTTCTCGAAGCCATAAAAAGAATTAGTGAAAACCACAAGCCATGATTTCCAAAACTTTGATAAGTCAAAAAATAAGCAGGCAGAAATATTAACAGAGTTGAAATAATCATTGCATTTCGTAATTGTGAGGTTGCTGTGGCACCAATAAAAATTCCATCCCACAAAAATGCTGCAAATGTTATCACCGGAATTATTCCCACCCAAATCAAATAATCGGCTGCCTGATTTATTATTTTTTCATTATCGGTTAAAATAAATAATAAATATTTGCCGGCAAAAATATAAATCACAGTAAATATTAAACTTATAATAAATCCGAAAAGGAATATCCGTCTAATGATTTTTTTAAGGGTGTTGAAATCTTTTGCTCCGAAATATTTCCCGACAAGAGCTTCGGCAGCATGGGCAAAACCATCGATCAAATAAGAAAAAATAAAAAAATATTGAAAAAGTAAAGTATTTACAGCTAAAGTCGTATCACCAATTTTTGCCGATTGTGCCGTAAAAAATGAAATCGCAAATAAAAGTAAAATTGTACGAATCAAAATATCGCGGTTTACTACAACAAATTTCTTTATCGCTTCAAATTGCAGCATTGCTTTCCGGTTCCAAAAAGCGATATATTTTTTATAATAGCGATAAAAAAGTATTGAGCCACAAATAAAACCGGCATATTGCGCAATTAAAGTACCCCATGCCACACCATCTGATTTCATTCCAAGTCCGTAAATAAAAAAGAGATTAAGCCCGAGATTTAAAACATTAATTATCAAAGCCAGAATCATTGGAAATTTTGCATTTTGCATTCCAAGAAACCAGCCACTTAGTGCAAACAAGCCGAGGGTTGCAGGTGCCGCATAAATTCTTATAAAGAAATATTCTCTTGCCAGAAGTTCCACTTCGGGGCTTCCCTCAATCAGGCTAAAACTTATAAAAGCAATGGGTATTTGCAATAATAATATTAAAAAACTACCCGAGAAAGCTGTGAAAAGCGATCTTGATAAAACTAAAATTACTTCCTTTTTGTCGTTTTTTCCGACAGCCTGAGCCGTGAAACCGCTGGTACTCATTCGCAAAAAACCAAAACCGAAATAAATGAAATTAAAAATCAAACTTCCCAACGCAATTGCACCAATATAAACCTCCGACTCAAGATGGCCGAGAATGGCAAGATCAACCAAACCAAGCATAGGAACGGTAATATTGCTGATAATATTAGGAACAGCAAGTTTGAAAATACTTTTATTCACTTTTTTGAAATTTTTTGCAAAAATATGAAAAGAAAGTGCTTATTTTTTCTAAAAATTGTAGTATAATTAATTGTTCATTCGTTTTATAAATGTAAAATTATTTAAACTCAATTGAAATTAAAATAACTTAATCTTTCGTCCGTTATGTTTATTAAAAATAAGCTGTTAATAAGTTGTGAATTAATACAAAATTCTTTATTGTTTAATCTTTACTTTTGTTATTTAAAATAAAAAAATCCGACATGTGTCGAACAAATAGAATTATGTCATTATTTTTAAAAGAGATAATAATGTTTAGCAGCAATTTCCATCAAGCAAAAATCAAATTAACCCAAATGAAAAAATTCTTATTAATAATTAGTGTTATTATTTTATTTTTTTCAATTAATGTTCAAACGGCCTTCGGTCAACAAACTGCTGTTTATGACAATCCTCAGGCTAATTACAGGCTTGCAAATGAGCTTTTTAATAAAGAAAAATATTCGGCTTCCCAAGAAATGTTTTCAAAAGTAATTGATGCTATAAAAACCGAGGAATCGGAAATGAGAACTAATGCCGAATATTATGATGCAATTTGTGCTTACAAATTATATAACAAAAATGCCGGTTTCAAATTACATGAATTTATAAATAACCATCCCGAAAGCTCTAAGCTACAGAATGCTTGTTTTACGCTTGCTAATTTATATTTCCGAAACAAAAAATATAAAAAAGCAATTGAATGGTATAATAAAGTTGAAAAATCAGAGCTAAATGATGGCGAAATTCCGGCTTTCTGTTTTAACACGGCTTATTGTTTTTTGATGATGGAAGAAAACGAATTGGCGAAAAAAGGATTTTCGGAAGTTATTTTAACCGAAAGCGAATATACACCTTCAGCAAATTATTATTATTCTCATCTTTCTTATCTTGATGGCGAATATGATACGGCCTTAATTGGTTTCCAAAAGCTTAGCAAGGATAGGGAATATCGGGAAATTGTCCCTTTTTATATTGCTCAAATTCATTATTCCAAGGCTGATTATCAAAAATTAATGGAAATTGCACCTCAACTTTTCGAAGAATCTGAAAAAGAAAGAAAAGCTGAAATAGCAGCTATGATTGGCGATACTTATTTTAAAACCGACGATTTCGAAAAAGCCCTTCCATACCTCGAATATAACAAAAATAAATCGAAGAAAAGATTGAACAGAAATAGTATTTATCGCCTTGCTTTTACTTATTACAAAAATAAAGACTACGAAAATTCTATAAAGCAATTCCAGAGACTTACTTCAAAAGAGGATTCTCTGGCTCAAAATGCCCATTACCACCTCGCCGATTCTTACCTGAAAACAAATCAGAAAGAGTTTGCAGCTAATGAATTTTATGCCGCCTACATGCTTCCTTTTAATCCGCAAATTACTGAAGATGCACTTTTTAATTATGCAAAACTTAGCATGGAAAGCAAGTATAATCCTTATAATAAAGCAATTCCTTTATTAGAGCAATACATTGCTGATTACCCGAATTCTTCCCGAAGCGATGAAGCCTATGGATATATTTTCGAACTTGTTTTAACAACAAAAAACTATAAACAAGCTCTTGTATGGTTTGAAAAAATTAAAAATAAAACACCGGAGCAATTAAAAGAATATCAAAAGATTTCGTTTTACAGGGGCATAGAATTTTTCAATCAAAATAAATTTAGCGAAGCAATCAAATATTTTACTCAATCGCAATCAATTGGAAAAATCAAATCATTAACGTCAAAGTCGTTGTTTTGGATTGCAGATGCATATTATCATTTGAAAAACTATGATAAAGCTATAAAATATTTCAGGGATTTTATTAAGAAACCCGGAACAGCCAAATTCGATATCTATCCTATTGCTCATTATGATTTGGGATATGCATATTTTAATTTAAAAGATTATAATAATGCTGTTGCTTCGTTCCGGAATTTTGTTGACAAAAAAAATATTTCGGACGAAAGAATGCTAAATGATGCATATTTGCGAATTGGCGATTCGTATTTTATTAATAAAAAATTCAATGATGCAATCAGATATTATGATGATGCAATAAAAATTCAGGCTGTTGATACTGACTATGCATTATATCAAAAAGCTTTAGCTTTAGGTGCTTTAGGAAAATTTCAAGACAAGATAAAAGTACTGGAACAATTGATAGCTTCGCATAAAAAATCTCCGCTTATTGATAATGCGAAATATGAAATTGCCACAACTTATCTTATTTCAAATGATAATACAAGGGCACAAAAATATTTTCAACTGCTAATTTCCGATCATCCATCGTCGAGGTTAAAACCAAAAGCTTTAATGAAATCGGGACTGATTTATTATGAAAATAATCAAAATTTAAAAGCAATTGAATCATTAAAGTCTTTAATTAACAGTTACCCATCCACCTCTGATGCAAAGGAAGCTTTAAGAAGCTTACGTACAATTTATATTGACATGAATAATGTTGACGAATATATTGCTTATGCAAACACACTCGAATTTTCCAACATAAGCGTTTCGGAACAGGATTCGATAACTTATATTGTAGCCGAGAATTTATATATGGATGGTGATTTTGAGAATTCAATACCTGCATTTGCACGTTATATTTCTGATTTTCCGGAAGGAAGCAATATTTTTTATGCAAATTTCTATAAAGCTGAATGTGAATTTAAAGTTGGTTCAAAAGATGAAGCTTTAATTGGTTACGAATTTATTATCTCGCAACCGGCTTCAAAATTTTCTGAAACTTCTTTATCGAAAGCCTCCGATATCTATTTCAATAAAAAAGATTATCAAAACGCTTTGAAAACTTATGAGAGCCTTGAAAAATTGGGCGAAAATAAATCAAACATTTTAAAAGCTATCAACGGGCAAATGAGATGCAACTATATTCTTGAGAATATTGAAGGTGCTAAAAATTCAGCTTCACGAATTTTAACTAACGAAAAAGTAACGAGCGATCAAATTAATTTCGCTCATCTGATAATTGCAAAATCAAATTATTCAGAAGGCAATTTTGAAGATGCAAAGCACGAATTTCAAATTACCTCAAGACTTAGCAATGACGCTATTGGTGCTGAGGCAAAATATTTTGTCGCACAAATTGATTATGAAGAAGGCGATTTTGAAAAAGCTGAAAAAACAATATTTGAATTGATAAAACAGTTTTCAGCTTATGATTATTGGGTTGCAAAAAGCTTTATTTTGCTTGCCGATGTTTATCAAAAAGTTGATAATACGTTTCAGGCAAAACAAACTTTGCAGAGTATTATAGATAACTATAAAGGTGAGGATTTGAAAAAAATTGCTCAGGATAAATTGAATTTGATTATTGAATCGGAAGTAATTGAAGAAAATTAATTGAATTTTGAAAAAGACACCAAGTATTCACGGTTTTAGATTTGCTGTAAAAAAATTGAATTGTTAAATTATCAAATTGTTTATATGAAAAAATATATCTTATCAATTTTATTAATTATTATTTTTATTTTCTTCGGATACATCAAACAAGCTAATTCTCAAACCAAGCCGCATTCCGAAGAAATTACGATAATTGCTCCGTATCAACCGAGTATTTCGGATGCTATAAAAATTCATATTAAACCAAAAATTGAAGCTGAGGAACATAAATTGCCAGGCTTAAATTATTTGATAGTTCCGGTTAAACTATTGCCAGATTTCGAGCTAAATCCTATTGAACCAATTGAGATTAGAGAGGAACCGTTTAAAGATTTATTTAAGAATTATGTTAGATTAGGAATTGGAAGCTATGCAACTCCCTATTTCGAGTTTTTTGCAAATAAACTGCAATCGAAAAAAAATTCGTTCGGCATTCATCTGAAACATTTATCCTCGACGGGAAGCATTAAGGATTATGCTTTCCCCGGATATAGTGAAAATGAAATTGATATTTTCGCTAAAAAATTTACCGGAAGCCAGACATTATCAGCAAATGCTTACTACAAACGCAATGTTGCTCATTTTTACGGTTTCAAGCCCGACGATTATCCTGATACTTCTATTTCTAAAAATGAAAATAAACAGGTTTTTTCAACTATTGGTTTTAATGGACGGATTCAAAGCAATAACATTCGGAAGGGAAATCTAAATCATGATCTGGGATTAAAATATTATTATTTCTTCGATGATTTTAAAACTCAGGAACATAATGTGTTTTTTGATGCCAAGTTTGATAAAAATCTTAAGTTATTCGATTTTACCGAAAGCCAGGTTTTAGGTTTTATAACCGAAGTAGATTTTTATAGCAATAACGATCCCCTAAAAATTACAAACAATGCTGTTTTGCGTCTTAAGCCTTTTATCGAAACAAGATTTGAACAATATAATTTTTACGCCGGCATTGATCTTTCACTTATGCTTGATACGGTTACGAAATTCCATTTTTTCCCGGTTTTAAAAGCCGAAGTCAATGTGATTCCTGATGTTCTTTCAGCATATGCCGGTATTAGAGGCAAGTATTATAAAAACAGTTTTAAGTCATTATGCGAAATGAACCCGTTTGTAGTTTCTATTCTTCCGCTGGAATATTCAACTCAAAAAATTGAATTTTATGGAGGAATATCTGCCAGCCCTGCAAATGGCTTTGATTTTAATATTAGTGCAGGGGCTTCAAATAATGATCATTTGCCTTTTTTTGTTGCCGAGAAAAATTTAATTGTTAACAATAAATTTAGCGTTGAATTCGACGATGTGAAAATAGTTTGGTTCAATGCGGAAATTGCTTATCAAAACAATGAAAAATTTAAAATGATTTTAAATGGAAAATATCAGCAATATACAATGGAAAATGAAGCAAAACCATGGTACACTCCTGAGTTTGTTTTTTCATTTGCTTCGAATTATATTTATAAAGAACGATTTATTTTTAAAGGCGAAATATTTGCAAACAGCCAAATGTATGCAAAAGTTTATGAAACAAACTTATTGACAACGAAAAAGATCGACGGATTGCTTGATTTGAATTTGGGATTAGAATACAGACACACTAAAGCATTATCAGGTTTTATTAACTTCAACAATATTGCTAATTCGAAATATAAAAAATGGTATGATTATCCGGTTCAGGGATTTAATGTCTTGATGGGAATAAATTATTCTTTCTGATTTAAGTATGAAATTTTTTGGCTATGAAAATTGAAAGCATTAAAAGTCTTGGTTTGGGATTTCATTAAATAAAAAAAGCAGCCTGTTTCTGACTGCTTTTTTAGCGATTCCGGCAGGATTCGAACCTGCGACCCACAGCTTAGAAGGCTGTTGCTCTATCCAGCTGAGCTACGGAACCGTCAACAAACTATTCAAACCAATTTATCAATTATTATTCACTTTCTTTTAAGCGGCTGCAAAAGTATTAATAATTATTATTTCTTTTGGTTTTTTTAAATATTTTTTTACTACTTATTTAAAGGTTGAGCAAATAAAACAACATCATTTGCCGTAATGACATCATCGCACAAAATCACCAGCCTTTCAACTACGTTTCGCAACTCACGAATATTTCCTGTCCAGCGAATTTTTTCCAATTCTCTTAAAGCTGAATCCTCAATTTCCATTATCGGTTTGCCTTGATTCTCACAAATTTCTGAAAGAAAATGACTAACTAAAAGAGGAATGTCTTTTTTTCTTTCTTCAAGAGGTGGAACATTAATTAAAATTACACTTAAGCGATGATAGAGGTCTTCCCTGAATCTTTCTTTATTTATTTCGTCTTTAATATTTTTATTTGTAGCGGCAATAATTCTTACATCAACAGGAATTTCTTTTTCACCCCCAACCCGCATAATTTTATTTTCCTGCAAAGCCCTCAATACTTTTGCCTGGGCAGAAAGGCTCATGTCGCCAATTTCATCAAGAAAAAGAGTTCCGCCATTAGCCAATTCAAAATCTCCTTTACGTTGTTTTATAGCCGAAGTAAATGAGCCTTTCTCATGTCCGAAAAGCTTGCTTTCAATCAATTCAGAGGGGATTGCCGCACAATTAACTTCAATAAAAGGCAACATCGCTCTATTGCTCTTTTCATGTATCCAACGTGCAACTAATTCTTTACCAGTTCCGTTAGGGCCCGTGATTAAAACTCTTGCGTTTGTTGGAGCAACTCTCTTGATCATTGTTTTAATTCCTGTAATTGCATCTGATTCACCTACCATTTCATAGGTTTTGCTTACTTGCTGTTTTAGCGCTTTAGTTTCTTTTATTAAACTTGTTTTATCAAGTGCATTTCTAATTGTAATCAATAAGCGATTCAAATCGGGGGGTTTCTCAATGTAATCGTAAGCTCCTTTTTTAATGGCACTTACTGCGGTATCAATAGTGCCATGCCCCGAAATCATAATTACAGGAGTATCGCTTATCTTTATAATGTGGTCGAGGGTTTCAATTCCATCCATGCGAGGCATTTTAATATCGCAAAGAATTACATCATATTTTTTTTCATTTACTGATTTCAATCCTTCAATTCCATCAACAGCCTCATCAACAGAGTATTTTTCTGCTTCAAGTATATCTCTAAGAGTGTTTAAAATACTTTTTTCATCATCAATAATTAATATTCTTGCCATTTGATTTTCAATTGATTTTGTTATCAAATAAGTTTCCTTTCGGTATTATGCAAATATAATAAAACAAAATAAGGGCAAAGAGATGAAAGAATATGAATAGAAAAAATAATTTAAATCATATTTTGATAAAGGCGATCTAACAATAACCTGATTTTAATAGCATATTTAGGATCCATAGCCCAATTTCCTGTCAATTCATCAATGGTAGGAGCAATACCTCTTTTAACAAATCTAAATCTTCGATCGACTAAATTATTGTTCAATTTTTCAATACTGGCGTATGCTTTTAAATGCTGAATATGAGCCCTTATACCAAAGCGTTTTGAAGTAAACGTTTCTCCTGTTTCACTTCTGCCTATTGCACCAAGCCCACAAAAGTTATTTTGGCGCATTTGAACTATTCCATCAAATTTCAAGAAACCGGTTTCAAGACACATCTGGCAAAAGGCGATATCGTGATTTATCCCCTCTTTTTTCGCTTCCAGGATATAAAGGTTTACAATACTCTTTACGAATGACAAATTCAGTGAAGAATTATATTTTATTAAAAATCCTATTAAATCATCTGGGCTTGAATTACCGGAATTCATTATTTTAAATGAAGGCTTCAAAATCGTTTTACTAAAATATGAATCCGCAATATTTTTTCTGAATAATTTAGGTGAGTTAAATAAAGCAGGATTTAAAACATATTGTTTCCCGAAACCGCTATCCTTCAGTAAAAAAGAAGGTTGCTTAAAGCTATCCTCCAAATTAATAATATCATTTTCGTTTAAAGAGCCGGATAAGGAAACACTTTCGTTACACAATA